>Ga0335075_10015790_pt1 | contig 11304 bp, 6 predicted proteins | sample Lox_Sample_24_FD_206723 | JGI IMG/M metagenome (GOLD analysis project Ga0335075, IMG submission 206723) | Soil microbial communities from Loxahatchee National Wildlife Refuge, Florida, United States - Lox_Sample_2.4 | ecosystem: Environmental > Terrestrial > Soil > Wetlands | place: USA: Florida... | reverse complement strand
GGCGTCCCGCCTCCGCCGTGATCCAGCCGCCGATGATCGCGAGCACGCCGATCGGGGTCGTCCACGTCACCCAGCGCAGGAACCGGCGCGAGGTGTACAGCTTTCTCCGGAGCCGGAGGTAGAGCCCGACCATGGCGGTCGCGAACATGAGGAGCGCGGAGTAGAACATCACCCGGAAGCCGTAGAAGAGGGCGTAGACGTTCGGCCGGTCGTTGGCCGGGATCGTGTCGATGCCCGGCGTCTTCGCCTGGCCCGACAGGTCGTGCGGGCCGAGCAGCGCGCTCAGGTTCGGGATGGTGATCTGGAAGAGGTCCTTGTCGGCCCACGGCTCGGGGATGACGAGCACGTTATAGCCGGAGTTCTGCGAGTTGTAGTTGCCCTCGATGGTGATCAGCTTGGCCGGCTGGTATTGGACCATCGTCGCGGCGACGTTGTCGCCGATGAACAGCTGCCACGGCAGCAGGATCGCCAGCAGGCCCATCGCGATCGAGAAGCTGCGGCGGGAAAACGGCCGGTAGCGGCCGCGAGCGAGGTAGTAGGCCGAGATGCCCGCGATGAGCCACGTCGCCGCGATCAGCACCGCGAACAGCATGTGGAAGAACCGGTGCGGGAACGACGGGTTGAACAGCACGCTCATCCAGTCCTTGGGCTGGAACTGGCCGTTCACCCGGACGAAGCCGGTCGGCGTCTGCATCCACGAGTTCGCCGCCAGGATCCAGGTGGTCGACAGCAGGGTGCCCAGCGCCACCATGATGTTGGCGATCATCGTGACCTTGTTGCTGACCCGGCCCTCGCCGTACAGCATGATGCCGATGAAGCCCGCCTCGAGGAAGAAGGCGGTCGCCACCTCCATCCCGATGATCACCCCGATGATCGGGCCGACATCGTGCGCGTAGACGCCCCAGTTCAAGCCGAACTCAAACGTCAGCACAATGCCCGCGACCACTCCGAGGGCGAAGCCGACGGCGAAGATCTTCCGCCAGAACCGGTAGATCTGCAGGTAGACAGGATCCCGTGTGCGCAGGTAAAGCGCGTAGTTAATGCACAGGAAGATCGCCAGGCCGACCGTGATCGCCGGGAAACTCATGTGGAATGCCGCGGTGACCGCGAACTGCCACCGCGAAAGCTCAAGCACAGTGGGCGATGGCATCAGTAATCTCCTCGCGGGCGAGGTCGGCGGCGAGCCGCCGAAGGCTGGTTTCTGGCGGGCGGGTTCGGTCTGTGAGGATTTCGATCGGAGCGTGCTCGGGCCCGGTCACCGGCGCTTTTAGAAGCAGCCCAGGAGCGGGTCGGCCGGGTAGCGGCGAAGATCGGGAACCCCGGCCCCGGAGCTCAGGCCGCGCCGCTGCCGCCAGCGCAGTTGCTCAGCTGATTCAGCGGCGGCAGCGGTGAGGTCCTGGCCTTGCCGGACGCCGGCCAGCGCCTGGTAGCCGCCGAAGCGGGCGACCGGGCTCCAGCTGGGACTGATGGCCGGCAGCGGCGCGTCGAGGCCCTCGTACTCCCCGGCGGCGTAGCCGATCTTGCCGCCGGTAACGGTCAGCAGGGACTCGATCCGCGCGATGTCCTCATCGGCGACGGCGAAGTAGTCGGCCGACAAGACGGCGAGGTCGGCGTACTTGCCCGCGGTGATCGTGCCCTTGACCTCGCTCTCGCCGGTCAGCTGGGCGCTGCCGCTGGTGTAGAGCCGCAGCGCGGCGTCGCGGTCCATCCGGTTGCGCGCCGGGTACAACTGGAGCCCAGACAGGGTCCGCCCGGTCACCAGCCAGGCCAGGGACAGCCACGGGTTATAGCTGGAGACCCGGGTGGCGTCGGTCCCGGCGCCAACGACCAGGCCGGTGTCGAGCATGGCGCGGATCGGCGGGGCGGAGCGCGCCGCCTCGGCGCCGAACCGCTCGGTGAACGCGCGGCCCTGGAACATCATCCGGTTCTGGACCGAGATCCCGCCGCCGAGCGCGGCGATCCGGTCCAGGCCCCGCTGGGTGACGGTCTCCGCGTGGTCGAAGAACCAGCCGGTGCCCGGCCAGCCGCCGTCGGCCGCGATCTTCTCGAACACGTCCAGGTAGCGGCTGATCGTCTCGCCGTAAGTGGCGTGTATCCGGAACCCCCACCCGTGGTCGAGCAGCAGCCGGACCGCGGCGTCGACATCGTCCCAGGCGCGGGCAGCAAGCTCGGGACGCGGCTCGCGGAAGTTCTCGTAGTCCAGCCCGGCCCAGACGAGGGTTTCCCCCGCGCCCGCGCAGCGCAGCCACTCATCACCGTCGCCGGGATGCACGGTGGCGGTCCAGCGCCGGAGGTCATCGAGCTCCTGCCCCGGGATCTGCGGGAACAGGTAGTAGGAGATCCGCAGGCTGAGCTCTCCCCGCTTGGCCAGCTCCATCACCGCCGCGTAGTCGTCGGGGAAGCTCTGGAAACCGCCGGCCGCGTCCATCGCGCTGGTCAGCCCGAACCGGTTCAGCTCCCGCAGGAAGTGCCGGGTGGAGACGATCTGGTCGGCCTTGCTCAGCATCGGGCCCTTGGCCAGTGTCTGGTACAGCAGGATGGCGGTGGGCGCGGCCAGCAGCAGTCCGGTCGGGTTGCCCGCGTGGTCGCGGACGATCTCCCCGCCCGGCGGGTTTGGCGTGTCCTTGGCGTAGCCGGCCGCCGCCAGGGCCGCCCGGTTCAGCAGCGCCGACTGGTACAGGTGCAGCACGAACACCGGCGTGTCGGGCGCGGCCGCGTTCAGCTCGGATATGGTCGGCAGCCGCTGCTCGGCCATCTGCTCGGCGCTCCACCCGCCGACCACCCGGACCCACTCTCCGGGCGGGGTGCGCCGCGCCTGCTCCGCGAGCATCGCCAGGCCCGCCGCCAGCGAGGGCACGCCATCCCAGCGCAGCTCCAGCAGGTAGTTGCGGCCGCCGCGGATCACGTGCAGATGCGAGTCGTTCAGGCCCGGAATGACCCGCCGGCCCAGCGCGTCCACCACCCGGGTATCCGGCCCGACCTGGCCGGCGATCGTGGCGTCGTCGCCGACGACGGTGAACACTCCATCGCGGACGGCGACCGCGGTGGCCTCCGGGAGGCGGTCATCGCCGGTGTGGATCCGGGCGTTGCGGACGATCAGGCTGGCGGGCTGCGTCGCGCCGGACGCGGGCCGGATGCCGTCAACGGGCATCGAGAACGTCACGATAGGGCACCTTCCTGTGAGCGGAGCCGGACCGGCCGGCAGCGGCAACGTGGCAGCGCTCGGCAGCCGCGGTGAAAGTCCCGGTCTCCGCGATCGCGACGACATATTCAAGCTGGCGCTCAGTGAGCACAGTGCACTCCTCACGTGATCGCCTCCAGCATCCGACCGGACATGGTGATCTCGCGTCGCAAGGTATTGGTGATTCCGGTCAGGTCCGTTCGGCTGTCCGCTCAGGGCAAGGGCAGGGTGATTTCGAAGACGGTGCCCGCCCCGCGGGGGCTGCGCAGCGAGACCCGCCCGCCGAAGGCCTCCACCCGGTCCTTCACCTCGGTGAGACCCGAGCCGCGGCTGAAGTCGGCCCCGCCGCGGCCGTCGTCGCTGACCCGGACCCGCAGCACGCCGCCGGAGGCGATCGCCTCGACCTCGGCCGCGGCGGCGCCGGCGTGCCTGGCCACGTTGCCCAGGGCTTCGTAGACCGCGTAGTAGGCGGCGGCCTCCACCGGCTCGGCCAGCCGCTCCGTCACCTGGACATCAACCCGCACCGGGACTCCCGAGCGGCGGGCGAGCGCGCGCAGCGCGGGACGCAGACCGCTGTCGGTGAGTATCGCGGGGTACAAGCCGTGGGAGATCTCTCGCAGTTCCTCCTGGAGGCCGACCGCCGCCTTGACCGCCGTGTCCAGCCGCTCGGCCACTTCTTCCGCCTCGGGCGGCAGGGTCGCCTGCTCTGCCCGAATCCGCAGGGCCATGGAGACCAGTCGCTGCTGAGCGCCGTCGTGCAGGTCGCGCTCGACCCGGCGGCGCACCTCGTCGGCGGCGGCCACGATCCGCGCCCGGGAGGCGCTAAGCGCGGCCTGCGCCTCGGCATTGGCGAGGGCGGTCGCCGCCAGCTCGGTGAACCCCGCCAGCCGCGCCTCGGTGCCCAGCGGGAGCGGCTCGGCTACGGACGCCGCGCTTATCACGCCCCACAGCTGCCCCTCGACCCAGATCGGCGCGCCCACCGACGCACGGATCTCCCATTCCCGGGCGAGGATGCCGATTTCCCCGGTAGCGGTGCTGTGGTCGTCTACCCGCGCTGGCTGACGCGTCTGGAGCACCAGCGTGTGTATGTTCCGGCCCCCGAGTTTCGTACGGAGACCGATTGGGAGCGGGCGGGCGAGATCGGCGCCGGCCCAGCCCCCCACGACGGTACTGCGGCCGTCCGGGTCGTACCGGCTCAGGACCGTGCAGTCGGCTTGCAGCAGCCGGCCGACTTCCTCGGCGACCGCCGTGAACACCTCCGCGGGCGGCGCCCCCCTGGCCACCAGCGTCGCCACCCGGCTCAGGGCGGCCTGCTCGGCAGCGAAGTCCCGCAGCTGCGCGCGGGCCTGCGCGTCGGCGATGGCGGTCGCGGCCAGCTCGGTGAACCCGGTCAGCCGCGCCTCGGTATCCGGCGGCCACAGTTTCCCGGATGTGGAGCCCACCATCATGACGCCCCACAGCCGGCCGTCAACGGTGATCGGGGCGCCAACCGCGGAGCGGAACCCGTGCTGGCGGCCGACCACGGCGGATTCGCCCGTGCCGTCGTCCATGGAGTCGAGCCTCGCCGGCCGGCCGGTCTGGAATATCGTCGTCAGGATGTTCCGCCCGCCCAGTCGCACCTCGATCCCGTTGAAAGGAGACGGACCCGCGGGTGTCCACCAGCCGACGCTCGTCGACACGCCGCCGGGATCGTACCGGACTATGTCCGTGATGTCGGCGGACAGCAGCTGCTGGGCCTCGGCGGAGACAGCGAGGAACACTTCCTCGGGTGGCGCTCCCCTGGCGGCCAGCGTGGCCACCCGGCGCAGCGCCGCCTGCTCATCGGCGAAGCTGCTCAGGGCCATCCGGGTTTCGGTGCTAGCGATGGTGATGGCGGCCAGCTCGGTGAACCGTGTCAGCCGGCCCTCGGTGGCAGGCGGCAGCGTCTTCCCCGTGCCTGACATCACGACCAGGGCGCCCCACAGCCGGCCGTCGACAGTGACCGGCGCGCCGGCCACCGGGCCGAACCCGAGCTTCCGGCCGATGCTGGTGACGTCGCCGGTGGCCGGTTCCGCCTGTTCTACTCGGCCCGGCCGGCCGGTACGGAATATCAGCGTCAGCGTGTTATGCCCGCCCAGGCGGACCCGGGTACCGACGGTGAAGGGCGACGCGCCGGACACGCTGTCCCACTCCCCGACGCAGGTCGTCGAGCCGTCCGGGTCGTAGCGGAACACCCCGGTGACATCGGTGGACAGCAACTGCCCGGCTTCAGCGGCCACGGCGGCGAAGACTTCTTCCGGCCCCGCACCGCGGGCGGCCAGCGTGGCCACCCGGCGCAGGGCCGCCTGCTCATCGGCCTGCTGACGGCCCGCGTTCACCGACCCAGCTTAATCGGCGCGCGCCGGCTCGTGGAAGGGCAGCATGACCTCGACGGTGGTGCCCTCCCCGGGCTCGCTCCCGAGCGAGATCTGGCCGCCGATCGCCTCCACCCGGTCCCGCAGCCCGGTCAGCCCCGAGCCGCGGCTGAAGTCGGCTCCGCCGCGGCCGTCGTCCCGCACCAGGACCCGCAGCAGGCCCGGATCGGTGGCCACGTCCACCTGCGCCGCGGAGGCGTGCGCGTGCTTGGCGACGTTGGTCAGCGCCTCGGACACCGCGTAGTAGGCGGTGAGCTCGGCCGACTCGGGGAGCCGTCCCGCGACCCGCACGTCCAGGCGCACCGGAATGGCCGAGCGGCCTGCCAGCGCGGTGAGGGCCGGACCGAGGCCGCCGTCGGCCAGCACGGCCGGGTGCAGGCCGCGGGCGATCTCGCGCAGTTGGTCAAGCACGCTGCTGGTTTCTGTGATCATCCGCTCCAGTCGCTGCCCGAGCTCGCTGGCCGGGGGCGCCGCCGCCTGGGCGGCCCGCAGCTGCCGGGCGAGGGAAGCCAGCCGCTCCTGCGCGGCCTCGTTCAGCTGTCCCTCGATCCGCCGCCGGGTGGCGTCGGCCGCGGCCACGATCCGGGCCCGCGACACGGTGAGGGCGGCGCGGGCCTCCGCGTTGGCTATCGCGGTCGCGGCGAGGTCGGTGAACCCGGCCAGCCGCTCCTCGGTACCAGCGGGCAGGGTCGCTCGCATTGACATCACGCTCGCGATCCCCCACAGCCGGCCTTCGACTTTAACTGGCACGCTGACTACCGAGCGGATGCCCATCAGGCCGCGGATGGGCCCGGCGGTCGGCCCCGTGGCCTCGTCAAAGTCGTCGATGCGCGCCGGCTGGCCGGTTTGAAACACCAGAGTGCTCGTGTTGTACCCGCCCAGGCCGAACCGGGTACCTGGCTCAATGGGCACGGCGGCGCCCGAGCTGCCCCAGCTGAGGACCAGGACCGTGCCGTCGGGCTCGTAACGGCTCATCCCTGAGACGTCAACGTCTAGCAGCCGCCTGGTTTCCTCGGTCAGCGCGGCAAACACCTCCGCAGGCGGTGCCCCCCGGGTCACCAGCGTCGCCACCCGGCGCAGCGCCGCCTGCTCGTCGGCGAACTCACGCAGTTCCGTACGCGCTTCGGCATTGGCGATGGCGGTCGCGGCCAGCTCGGTGAACGCGGCCAGCCGCTCCTCGGTGTCCGGCGGCAGCGGACCCTCGGTGGACGCCACGAGCATGGCCCCCCACAGCCGCCCCTGGATGCTGACCGGCACCGCGACCGACGCGCGCACGCCGACCGCCCAGGCGTCCTCGGCAACAGACCCCGAGGCGGTGCCAAAATCGTCGATCCGCGCCGCCTGACCGGTCTCGAACACCAGGGTGTGCACGTTCCGCCCGCCGAGCGGCTTCCGGGAGCCCTCCGGGAGGGGAGTGCCGGTGCTGCTCCAGGCGGAGACCAGCGTTCGCGAGTAGTCGGGGTTGTACTGGGCCGTCAGGGCGTGATCGGCCCCGAGCAGCTGCCCGGTTTCCTGGGTGACCGCGGCGAGCACCTCTTCCGGCGGCGCCCCCCGGGCCACCAGCGTCGCCACCCGGCGCAGGGCCGCCTGCTCATCGGCGAAGCCGCGCAACTCCGCGTGAGCCACCGCGCAGTCGACCGCGATGGCGATGAGCTCGGTGAACCGCACCAGGCGCTGCTCGGTGCCGGGAGGAAGCGGCCCGCAGCGTGACCCGACGCCCATGAGGCCCCAGATCCGTCCTTCGACCAGGATGGCGGCATTGACCGACGAGACGATTCGCTGCGCCCGGCGCTCTTCGGGCAACTCCAGCGACGACATGTCAGCCGCGTCGAACCGGACAGCGCGGCCGGCCTGCCACACCGGCACCGCGGCCGCAAAGCTAGGCCCGAGTTTGAAACGGTTCATCTTCTGTCGGGGATCCGCCAGCCCCCGGCTCGCCACCAGCACTACCTCGTCGTCCGGATCAAGCCGGTTGATCGAGACAATATCCGCGCCGAAGAGCGCGACAGCCTCCTCGACGACGCTCGCGAACAGTGCCGAGGGCTCCACCCCGGCGGCGACAAGCGTCGCCACCCGGCGCAGGGCGGCCTGCTCCTCGCCGATCTCGTTCAGCGGCGGGGCGGTTTCATCGGTCCTATCCGCCGTCATCGCCATCTCCTGCCCTGGTCCCGGTACTGATGGTAGCCCGCGACCAGGGAGGCGCTCATCCGCTCGGCTGGCGTGACCACCCGTGCGCTGAGGGAGCCAGCAAGCCCAGGACGCGGGCCTGCTCGACCGCCTCGGCGCGGCTGTGCACGGAGAGCTTTTCGTACAGGTGCCTGGTATGCGTCCGGACGGTATGCACCGACAGGTACAGCCGGTCCGCGATCTCGGGCACCGGCAGGTTGGTCGGCAGGTAGCGCAGGATACGAGTCTCGCCGCCGGTGAGCAGCCCCGCGGGCTCCCCCCGGCCGGCCGGCACCGGCGCGGGCCCCTGGCCGCCGAGGGCGCTCAGCGTCTCCACGATCAGCGCCGCGTGCGCGGTACGGCTCTGGTGAGTCCACTCCTCCAGGTGGTGCTCCGCGTCGACGCTCCGGTCCTCGCCCAGCATTCGCTGGCCCTCGTCCGCCACGGCCGGGAGGTCACCCCGGCGCTGGGCCAGCAGCACCCCCAGCTCAGGACCGGCCGCCTGCGCGTGGCCAACCGCTTCCGCCGGATCGCCGTGGGCGGCGAACCACAAGGCGGCCGCGCCGTGCAGGTAAGGGAGCCCGCCCGGATCGGCTCGCCGCAGCTCGCGCCGCAGCAGGTCGGCGAACAGCGGGTGACAGCGGAACCAGGATCGCCGTGTGTCCAGCGCCGTCACGAACGCCCCGGCCTCTTCCAGATCTCGCAGGGCCTCCTCCCCGCCCGAGCCGCCGGAGAGCAGGTCAGCGAGCTCGCCGCTGAACCGCTCGCACACCGACGTGCGCAGCAGCAACTGCCGGTCCGGTTCAGCCAGCTGGTTGAGCACCTCGGTCCGCAGATACTCGGCCACGATACGGTCCGCCCCCGAGAACTCCGCCGCGAACCGCGCTGGGTCTGGGTGCCGGGCCAGTGATCGCGCGGCTAGCCGCAGCCCGGTGGCCCAGCCCTCCGTGCGCGCCACCAGATCAGCCAGGGCCGGTTCCGGCAACGTCGCGCCCGCCGCGCGCAGCAGCGCGCGAGCCTCATCGAGAGTGAACCGCAGGTCGGCGGACCTGACCTCGGCCAGCTCGCCCAGGAGCCGCAGCCGGTGCAGGCCCAGCGGCGCGTCTTGGCGGCCGACCAGCAGGAACCGGACTTCCAGCGGCGCGCACATGATCAGCAGCCGCAACCCGGCCTGCACCTCAGGCGAGCGCAGGTGGTGCACATCGTCGATGATCAGCCAGAGCGGCTCTTCCAGGTCGCTCAGGTCCGCGACGAGCCGCTCGACGACCGCCCAGCCGCCGGTGCCGGGCGCGTCGTCCGGGGGGCGGATCAGCTTGGCCCCGGCCACCGTGGCGCGCAGGGCATCGCGGATCTGGCGGCAGAACTCCGCCGGATCCTGCTCGCCGCCTTGTGCCGTTATCCAGGCGGCGCTGTCCATCCGGCCGGCCCCAGACAACCAGGACCGCACCAGCACGGTCTTGCCGCTGCCGGCGGGGCCGGAGATCTGCGTGACGCGGGCCGCGCGGTCGAGCCGGTCAAGCAGTCGGTGGCGGTCGATGATTCCGTTCTGGTTCAGGGGAGTGCGGCCGTCCAGGGGACTTGTGTGAAACGAACTATCGGCGAGCATGACGTCCCTCGGTTTCCTGCGGTCGGCCAGTTCATTGTCCTTGCGTACCCTTACGACGATCAGCGACAGGCGGGCGAACGTCTGCCCGGCAGGCACCCATCCGGCCTACCAGCTAGCCGGAATGAACGAGACGCGGCGCGGGCCGATAATCGTGGCATGGGAGCAGCAGGCACGGACGCGAGACGGACCCGGGTGGTGCTCGCCGACGACGACGTCCTGCTGCGCGAGGGCCTGGCCAGCTTGCTGGACCGATCCGGACTCGACGTTGTGGGCCAGGCCGACGAGGCCGCTGGGCTGCTGGACCTGGTCCGCCGGCTGCGGCCCGAGCTCGTGGTGGTGGACATCCGGATGCCACCCGGGCATTCGACCGAAGGACTGGAAGCGGCCCGGGTGATCCAGCAGGACTATCCGGACACCGCGGTGGTCGTGCTGTCGGCTCACGTGGAGGTCGAGCACGCGATGGACCTGCTGGCGGCCGGGCGGCACACCGGCTACCTGCTGAAGAACCGGGTCACCGACGTCACCGAGTTCATCGAGACGCTCAAGCGGGTCGAACACGGCGGCTCGGCCGTAGACCCCGCGCTCGTGGCCGAACTGGTGGCGGCCCGGCGAACCGACGACCCGCTGAGCGAGCTGAGCAGCCGGGAACGAGAGGTACTTGGACTGATGGCCGAGGGACGCTCCAACGCCGGCATCGGGCAGGCCCTGTGGGTCACCGAGGGCACGGTGGAAAAGCACGTGCGCAGCATCATGATGAAGCTCCGCCTGCCCGAGACGGCCGACGTTCACCGCCGGGTGCTAGCCGTGCTTGCCTTCCTGGAAAACCGCTAACGGCGTGACTCCGGCTAGCTGCAATGCGGACAAGGCCGATGCGCGAGCAAGCTAATCCGGTGAGCCCGCTCCGGTGCGTCATCGTCGACGACGATGCCTCATTCCTGGAGGCGGCCCGCGCCCTGCTGGAGGCGGACGGAGCGACCGTGGCCGGGACGGCCAGCACCGCGGCCAGTGCGGTCCGGCAGGTCGATGCGCTGCGCCCGGATGTCGTGCTCATCGACATCCGCCTCGGCCGCGAATCCGGGTTCACCGTGGCGAGGCAGCTGGCCGCGCTCGACCGCCACGCAGCGCTCATCATGATCTCCACCTACGCCGAGGCCGACTACGCCGACCTCCTCGCGGAAAGTCCGGTCATCGGCTTCCTGCCCAAGGCGGCGCTGTCAGGGCCGGCCATCCGCCGGATCCTCGCTCGGAACTACTGAGGATTCACCGCCGCCCCCTGGACACTGGCTGGGTTATCCCCCATCGGATTGCTGATGGGATCGGGGTCCATGAGTTGGTGCGTGCCGAACTCGCGCCATGGTTTCTGGCTAAGCCCGTAGGCGATGGCGGCGGTCCCGGCGATCCCGGCGAAGAGGAAGAATGACGCGTTCCCAAGGTCGCGGGTGAAGATCGCGGCGAGCGCAACCGACAGCGGGGCCACGCCGTAAACCCCCGTGAGCACCAGTCCGGTGACCCGGCCAAGCAGGGCGGGCGGGGTGGATCGCTGCAGTGCCGCAAAGCAAAGGACGTTGCCGAAGCCCACCATCAGCCCGTTGACTGCCATGGCCGCGGCAACGCCGACGGCGTTGCCGAGGAAGGGGGTGATCAGTATGCACGCGTACGCGATCTGGAAAGCGATGGTCGCGACCACGGCCGGCCGCCGCGGCTGCCGGACCTGACCCGCGCCGACCGCACCGAGCAGTGCCCCGGCGCCGACGGCCGCCAGGATCAGGCCATACCCGCCCGCTCCGGAGTGGAGCGGCCCGTGGGCCAGCGCGGGCAGCGCTACGCCAGTAACGCCGTCCGAGCCGAGGTTCAGCACGATGGTCAGCAGCACGGTGACCTGAAGCACCCGCTGGGACCGGAACAGCGCGAACGTCGACATCGACGGCGCGTCCTCGGCGTCCTCAGCCGGATCGCCG
>Ga0335075_10015789_pt1 | contig 11305 bp, 14 predicted proteins | sample Lox_Sample_24_FD_206723 | JGI IMG/M metagenome (GOLD analysis project Ga0335075, IMG submission 206723) | Soil microbial communities from Loxahatchee National Wildlife Refuge, Florida, United States - Lox_Sample_2.4 | ecosystem: Environmental > Terrestrial > Soil > Wetlands | place: USA... | reverse complement strand
CGGAGCCCAGCCCTCCGGAAAGCGTGGCCAAACCCCGCTTAACCTGTGGCCACCAATCACCACGAGCCGCGTTTCCCCAGGCTAGCCCCAAACGTGAAGACCTCACCCGGCAAAAATGCAGGTCAGAGGCTTGTGAGATGGCTTCAGGCCATCAGCTCAGCGGTGTCCGAACCGCTAGTGGTCAAGATTTGGTCATCGAGGTCTCGGTAATGACCATTTTCCCGCGCAAGGTGGTCAGCAGTTCGTCGAGGACTCGGACTGGCGAGTAGGAATTCAGTTCGAATCTAGCCTGCAACGAGCGTTCCCATCGGGCTTGGAGCTTCTCCTTCAGCTCCCGGCGCATGTGCTCGGATACATGTGAGTACAGGCCGCGCATGCCTCATTTGCTGCCTGGGGGTCACATTGCGCATCCGCTGTGCGGTCGCATGTGCAAATGACCCGTGTATATGCGATTGCCCCGATGCACTGTGCACGAGGAAACCTGGCCGCCGCCTTGTGAGAAGGGTGCCTAAGGCTGCCCCGGGGAAGCTGCCTGCCGGCATCCAGGCTCTTTCAGGCAAGCCGGATCATCGCCTAATTGGCGAAGTGCCATCGGCTGCGCTCGCTGGATGGGAAGGTCGCTGCGCGGGAGCCCGCCTAGCTGCCCGGTCGCCAGGCCATGCCGACATGCCCATTGAGCTGATAGGGAAGAGCTTCGCCCGACGACTGTGACCACCACTCGCCCAGCGATATCACGGGATCGAACAGCGCGGTGCCGCTGGCCTCGAAGAGCGCGGTGACTTCTTCGATTGAGCGGAGCCTCACGGCTACTGGCGAGCGGCGGTTGTACTCATCGCCTGCCGCCTGCGCCGCGGTGTCGTCGGTGTCCCTGGCGGCATGGCCGATGACCAGGTACCGGGGCCCGCGGATGCCTTCCACCAGGCGCCGGACGATCCCCCACGGGTCGTCCTCGTCCGGCACGAAGTGCAGGACCCCGAAAAGGATGATCGCGACTGGCCGGTCCAGGTCGAGGGTCTCGGCGGCGCGCGCGATGATGCGGCCTGTCTCCCGGATATCGGCCTGCAGGTAGTCGCATGAGCCTTCGGGGCTGCTGTTCAGCAGGGCACGGGCGTGCGCCAGCACGAGCGGGTCGTTGTCGACGTACAGGACCCGTGCCTCGGGCGCGGCCCGCTGGGCGATCTCGTGCACCGCCCCGGCGACGGGCAGGCCCGTCCCGACGTCCAGGAACTGGCGAACCCCATCTTGATGAGCCTGCGCACCGCGTCGGCCTGGTACCGGCGGGACAGCCTCGCGGCCACTGGCAAGGAGGGCATCGCGGCGTGGACGGCGGCCGCCGCCTCCCGGTCGACGGCGAAATTGTCCTTCCCGCCAATCGTGTAGTTCCACACTCTCGCCGGGCTTGGCCGCGTGACGTCGACGGTGGGGGGCAGCGAGCCCGCGTCGCCCCCGCGCTCCTCGGGCGCGGAGGTGCCCAGCCTGGACAGCTGGCTGAGCACCTCATGCCCCCGCGGCGTCAGCCAGTAGTGGACCTCCCGCGGCCAGGTGGCCACCTCCTGGCGACGGACTAGCTGCGTCTCCAGCAGGCGCCGCAGCGTCTCCACGAGCATCTTCCGGCTCACGGACGTGGGTCCCTCAGCGCTGATCGACTTCTGCAGGTCCACCGGCCGCGACGCGCCCATGCCGAGGTGGCGCAGCACCGGCAAGTCCCACGTGCCGGTGACGCTGCCGAGGATCTCGGCGATCACCGGCCATTGCTCGTCCCTGCCCGGGCCGGGCCTCTCACTAGCCGTCTTGTCTTCGTCAGGGGCGTCAGGCGTCGGGCTCGCCTCCTCGGCTCGGCCACCGGAAACCAGCGGGCAGGCCAAGGTGGTCCATCGCCCGCCCGTGCTAGTCCATCATGTGACCGGTTGAGGCGCAATCGGGGACGAGTTTGCCGCCCATTGGAGCGGACGGTCCTCGCGCCAGCCCGGCATCCACCAGTGACGGTCATCAGGGGTGGTCTCCCTGGCAGAGTTGACCCACTACCGACTCGGTTACGTACGTCGGGAAGAGGTTGAGCACTCCCTGCGTGTCGTCGAACCCGTCGATGGCCTCTAGGCGCAGTGCCTCGAGCCGTTCCCGGTAGGACGTGAGCTCCCTCGTCAGGGCTGGCGGGAGTTCCTCCCTGGAGGCGAGCAGTAGGTTCACTGCCCTGTGCTGGCTGGCGAGCCGCCAGATGTATGTATCCCTGATCTCCGGTTTCTGGAGAAGCCCGATCAGGCGGTCCCACCTCCTGGCCTTTTCCTGAAGGCTCATTGGGCGGGTGGCCAGTGATGGTGCTCCCGCTTTTCCTGGTTCGCTCTCGGTGCTCATTTTTGGCCGGCTTTCCTGTTGTCTCGCTATTTCCTGGCTCTCCGGGCGGGTGGCTACTGATCTATTGCACGCTTCACGAACCAGTGGTATGGCGTCGCTGTATCCAAGGGCGCGTGCCTATCGCCGTCCATCCCGATCGCGTCCGGGGGTATCACCACGATAAGGAGATGGTCGTTGAACTCGGCAGGGTCGGAGGCCTTGAAGCCGCAGGCGCACAAGTGCACTGGCGTGTTGTCGTTGCTGACCTCGGCGTGCGGCCTTCCGTCGTTGCCGATATCGTCGTCGGGGTCGAAGACCCAGCCAAGGTGATCGGCAAAGAATTCAGTGCTGTCGGCTGCGAATCCGCATGAACAATGGAAATTGCTCATCCGTGCCCCCTCTTCTCCGGCCTGGCCTGTGGAGTCGAAGTGGAGAGCGCAGGGCGAGTTGCCGAGTTATTGGGCTTCCCTGCATTGCGTGCGATCTCATTGTTCTTGCTCTGCGAGCTCGGGTGCGGCAAGGCTGGCCGTGGTGCGCTTGCCGGTCCGGGTGAGCAGCAGGTAGGCGGCAGCGGGGATGATCCAGCCGGCCACCCAGGAGATGTCCGCGCCGCCAAGGCGGCTGACCAGCGGGCCGGTGTAGTCGGGCTGGGAGACGAACGGCCATTCGGCCGCGAGGCCGAGGACGTAGGCCAGCAGGCCGCGCCAGGCAAGCCGGCCGTAGGCACCGCGGGGGTCGAAGAATGATGGCACGTGGTAGTGGCCGTGGCGGACGGCGAAGTAGTCGGTGATGTTGACCGCGGACCATGGGATGAAGACCATGAGCAGGACGTCGAGGAAGTTGCCGAGGTTGGTGACGAACGCCTGCCAGCCGAGGAGGGCGACGGTCACGCCTGCCGCCATCACGAGCGTGAACGGGATGACCCTGACGGCGACTGACTCGGGGCGGAACCGGCGCCACATGGTGCCGATCGCCAGTACCTGGAACGCGCCGGTGTAGGCGTTGAAGGTGCCGGCGTCAACGAGGCTGACCGCCATGAGGACCAGCGCCCACTTGCCTGATACCTGGCCGACGGCGCTGACTGGGTCAAGGTTCGGGAGCAGGGCCGTGATGTAGGCGCCGATTGTGCAGCTGAAGATCGTGGCCGCCACGTTGCCGGCGTAGATGGCCCAGAACATGCCCTTGCCGTTGACGTTCTCGGGCAGGTAGCGGGTGTAGTCGGACACGAAGGGCCCGAAGGACAGCATGTCGATGACCAGCAGCGCGACGCCGGCGCCGAGCAGGCCGATGTGCGGCGCGGTCATGCTCGCCTGTGCCGCCGGGAGGCTGCCGTGCCGCAGGGCCTGGATGCCCATGATGACCAGGGCCAGGCTGACGGCGACGGCGGTCGCCTGGATGCTCTTGTGGATCCACCGGTAGCCGTAGATGCCGATGATGATGGATGGGATGGCCAGCAGCGCGATCCACTCGGGAATCGTCAGCGCGCTGGTCACCAGGCGCAGTGACTGGGCCTGGATGACGAGCTGGGCGGCGATGAACCCGATGTTCAGCGCGAGCACGCAGGGGAACATGAACGCCGCACCGTAGAAACCGAACTGGCCGCGGCTCTGGATCGTCTGCGGCACGCCGAGCCGGGGTCCCTGGGTGGCGTGCAGGGCGATCAGCAGCGCCCCGATGACAGTGCCCACGGTGATGGCGATCTCAGCCCACCAGAACGTCAGCCCGATGCTGACGACGATCCCGCCGAGGACGACGTTGAACACGTTGACGTTCGATCCCCACCAGAAGCCGAGCTGGTGCCAGGCCCTGCCGTGCCGGGCAGTGGCGGGGATGTACTCGATGTGGTGCGTCTCGACCCACTTGCGCATGCCGGGGCTCGGCGTCGCGGTGGAACTGGGCATTGCGTCGTGCCTTTCCAGGGAGGGGAGGGACTGAGGGGATGGTGACAGGCCAGGTCAGGACTGGCCGGTGATGAGGTCGGCGGCCTTCTCGGCGATCGCCAGGACGGTCGCGTGCGGGTGGGCATTGGGGATGACGGGCATTACCGATGCGTCGGCGACCCGCAGGCCGGCGACGCCGTGCACGCGCAGCTGCGGGTCGGTGACCGTGTCCGGGCCGGTGCCCATGCGGCAGCTGCCGACGGGGTGGTAGTAGCTGGAGACCGTCGAGCGGATGTAGGCCCGCACCTGGTCAAGGTCGTGGGTGGCGGGGCCGGGTGCTGTCTCGGTGATCGCGAGGCTGGTGAATGCCGCGTCCGTCGCGGCGTTGCGGACGATGGCGAGCCCGTCGTCCAGTCGTTCCAGGTCCCGCCCGTCGCGCAGGAATGCGGGGTCGATCAGCGGCGGCGCGAGCGGGCTGGCTGACGCAAGCCGGACCATCCCGCGGCTGTCGGGGGTCATGGCGGCGGCGGCCAGCGCGAACCCCGATGGCGGGGCGGGGCGGCCCAGGGCCGCGACCGGGGCCAGGATGGGGAAGACGTGCAGGTCCGGGGCACCGTCGGCGAGGGGGCCGGGGATCGCCGCGTAAACCTCGCCGTGGTTGTGCCTGCTGGCAGGAAGTTCCATGGCGGACTGGTAGGTGGCCTTGACGGCGGGGTGGTCTTGCAGGTTCTGGCCGACGCCGGGAAGGTCGGCGACCGGCCTGATGCCCAGCTCGCTCAGGTCATCAGCGGGGCCGATACCTGACAGCATCAGCAGCCTCGGCGACCCGATCGCGCCGGCACACACGATGACCTGCTCCTCGGCCCCGGCCATGCGCACGCCGCCGTCATGCACGTAGCTGACGCCAGTGCAGCGGCCGTGCCGGATGAGCAGGCTGATGACCATGCAGCCGGTGCGGGCTTCCAGGCTCTGGCGGCCGGACATCGCCGGCTGAAGGTAGGCGGTGAACGGGCCGGCCCTGTGGCCGGACCCGGTGATGGCGAGGTCAGCCCACGCCACGCCCGACCAGATCCCGGACAGGTCATCGGCCAGCGGGTAGCCGGCGGCGCCCAGCGCGTCCGCCAGCGCGCGGGCGACCGGGTGCCTGTCCAGTGGGGGGACAGGGCCCACTTGCACCGGGCCGGCATCCCCGCGCATGCCAGAACGGCCTCCTGCCCGTCGCCGCTCGGTCCGGTTGAAGTACGGCAGCAGGCTGTCGTAGTCCCACCCGGGCGAGCCGCCGGCGGCCCACCCGTCGTACACCGAGCGGTGGCCCCGCACGTGGGCCATGGCGTTAATCGACCCGGACCCGCCCAGCGCCCGTCCCCGCGGGTACGGCAGCGGCCCGGCGTCCGCTTGCGAGACTGTGCTCTCACTCCAGTCCGCCAGTCCGCCAACCAGGCCGGGCCAGGCCGCGGGGTCGGCGAACTGCTCCCCGGCCGCCAGCCCTCCCGCCTCCAGCAGCAGGACACGGGCCGCCGGGTCCTGGCTGAGCCGGGCCGCCAGGACGCACCCGGCCGTGCCGCCGCCGACGATGATGTAGTCGTAGCTGCTCATCACGTGCTCAGGTCACCTCCACAGGCCGGTTCTTGCCTGGTGCAGGTCGAGGGTCAGCGGGTCTCCCGGCGGGAGGGCCTGCTCGGCGGCGCTGATCGAGTCCGCGAGCTGGGCGGTCGCGGCGGTCATCTGGCCGGAGGCCGCGTAAGCACGGGCCAGGCCCGCCGCGCAGGCCAGCGTTTCCCGGTGGGCTTCGCCGAGCGCTCGCCGGTAGCCGGCGTGCGCCTGCTGGTAGTGCCGCAGCGCGGCGCTCATGTCCCCGGCGGAGCTGTGGGCCGAGGCGAGCAGGACACGGGCCCGGAGCGCATCGGGATGGTCAGCGCCGAGCGCGCGCTCCTGGCCGGACAGGATCTCGCCGAGGGCAGCAGTCGCCTTGCCGAAGTGGCCGACGGCCAGGTATGCCGCGGCCAGCCGCTCAGCGGCCGGCCAGGTCGCGGCGTCATCGTGGCCAGACTCCCTCAGGGCGTTGACCGCCTGCCGCAGGACCCTGGCCGCGTCGGCCGGCTGCCCGACAGCCAGGAACACCTCGGAAAGTTCGTACCGGGCGGCAAGCGTCACCGCATCCACCGGGCCCAGGGCACGCATGGCCCGCCCAGCCGTGTCGAGCAGGATGGCGAGAGCATCGCCGGGATGCCCGGCGGCGCCCAGCGCCTGGCCAAGGACCGTCGCCGCCTTGATCGTCGCGGGATGATCGGGGCCGAGCATGCCCTCGCGCCTGGTCATCTCCCAGCCGGCCCAGGCCAGCGCGCGTTGCGGGTGTCCAGCCGCCAGCAGCGCGGAGGCCGCTAGGCCGCCGGCCGCCAGGGTGTCTGCATGGTCATCACCCAGGAGCCGGGCGCTGTCACTGGCGAGCTCCTGCCACCATACGGCCGCGGGCCCGGCCAGCCCAGCGGCCTCCCGGCTGTGCCCGGCCACGACCAGCACCCGGTGATGCCGCCCGCCTGCCACCAGCAGGTCACCGGCCGCCGGCCGCAAGGCCCCAGCACAGGACCGGTACAGCACGGCAGCGGTCGACCCCGGATCACCGCCTGGCCATGAGGTGGCCAGCGCGTCCGCCGCTGCAGCGACGGCTCGCTCCAGCAGGTCCCCCTGCGCGGACGCGCGGATCGTGGCCTGCAACGGCACGCTCATCCGGGCAACCGGAACCGGCCCGTTATGGTCGATGGCCAGGAGCCCCGCCTGGTGCAGTGCCTCAGCCCCGGCCCGTGCTTGCCCTGGATCCGCGCCAAGGTAATGGCACGCCGAGCCAGAGGCCAGAACGGCCAGTGGCATGCCCTGGGGCGCCAGCAGCGATGCCATCACCAGCAGCGGCCAGGTGCCCGCGCCCGGCTCCAGGATCTCCGCGTGCTCAGCGGACAAGACCCCGGTCACCAGCGCGGCCGGGACATGGTGGCCGGTGGCCTCCTCGATCGCTGCCCGCCGCTGGAGGAACAACTCGTGGTAGGAATTGCAGGTCAGTTCCGCAGCGGAGATCACGGCGCCTGCCTGTGCTATCGCAGCCGGCTCGCAATCGAGGGCCAGCGCCAGGTCAAGATGCCCGGAACGCTGGTCCGGATCGACCGACAGCCAGGCCGACAGCGCCGACATGGCCTCCCGCAGGCTGTAGCAGCCCACCGGCACGACGCGGGCGGGCCAGTCGGCCACCACCGCCGGGTCGCGCGCCGTGACCAGCATGATCTGCGCCGGGCCAGCGGGCCACAAGCCGGCCACGTCGGCCGGGTCACGCAGGTCATCCAGGACCACCAGGCAGCGCCGGCTCGTTCCGCGCAGCCACTCGATGAACCGGGTTGCAACATGCTCGGCAGTGCCCGCAGGATCAAGGCCCGTGTCGGCGGCAGCGGACGCAAGGCCATCCAGCAGGGACGCTCGCCCGGATGCGTCCACCCACGCCACCCGGTCCACGGCCCCGGACTGCTGCAGGCGTGTGGCCGCATGGGCAGCGCACTGGGTCTTGCCTCGGGAACCGGACCACTCCCAGGGGGCGAGTCCGGCAGGACGGTCGGGGACAAGCGCGACCACTGAGCCCGGGGTCAGCAGGCTGCTCAGGTCACCCGTGGTGTCCGGGCGCCCGGTGAAGCGGCCGGCCAGGGGCACGGGCATGCTCGGATGCCCGGCGGGCACCTGGCCCGCCATCGTCTGCCTGCTGGCCACGACTGCTCCGGTCGCGCGCGTGAGGGCGGTGCCCATCGGAGATCATCGCCTCGCGTACGTCTAGTGGTCGGCGGGGGAAGGGGACGGCGTCTCGCCGGGGAAACGAGACGCCGCGCTGAGGTGGCCGCTGTGGTCGTCGCCGGGCAGTAGACCGGCCATCGTGCCCAGAGGCGTATCCGGGACCCGCGTGGGGAGCATCGAATGACCGCGCATGGCCCGCTGCTGTCCAAGCGCGCGGCAAAAGCCCGAGTAGATGCCCGTCAGGACGGTGTCCAGCGCGTCCAGGGTGGGCGCGTTCAGGAGGCCGGTCTCGCCGACGGCACCAGGAAGGGCCGCCCACCAGAGCTGTGACTGGTGGCCCCACCAGATCGTCGCCCCGGGAAACTGGCCGCGGAGCGCTCCTGCCACCCCCATGGCTGCCTGGTCCCCGCCGGGGGCCTGCAGTAGCGGACCGCCCTTTGCCGCCCACGCCATCTCCAGCCACACCAGGCGGCCGTCAGGGAGGTCAGCTGTATCCCAGTAGTCCGCGATCTGGTCGACCAGGAACAGGCCCCGGCCGTTCTCATCGACCCAGGCGTCGCTGTCTTTTGCGGTAATAGCCGGGATGGTCAGTGACCCCTGATCAAGGATTAGCGCCTTGACTGCTTCGGGCGACCACTCGACGGCCAGGCTGAACTGCCCGCCGGGTCTGCCGCTATCGGTATGAAGGACCGCATTCGTGCAGAGCTCACTGACCAGCAGCGTCAGGTTCTCTAGTGGCTCACACTGCGGAAGAAGCTCTTCCAGCCACCCGCGAGCTCGGCCGACCTGCTCGGTATCACCGGGAAAATCCCGCCATGCGACCCGGTGGTGCCCGCGCGCCGTCCAGGTATCCCAGCGTATGGCGTGCTGCTGCTCTCGCCAGGCTAGCCGGGTGTCGTCGGTTTTCATGGGATGTCCTTGACGGGCTGCGTAGTGGTGTGACTGGTGGGGCTGAGTAGATGAAGCTTGTGCCGTCGTGTCGCAATGCCGGCGGTTTTTCTAGGCCAAGAGTGCTCCGTCGGCAATGGAAGGTGCCATGATCTGTGCATGGACGGCAATGATGATCCCACTTCTGGCAAGCCGGGCAGCAACGGCAATCCGACAAATCTGACATTTGGCCCTAGATTGCGGCAGGAACGCCTGTCACGAAGCTGGACGCTGAAAGACCTAGCCAAGAAGACGGGCTATGACACCGGCCAGTTGTCGCGTATCGAGAACGGCAGAAGGCCACCTACGGCAGCAGTGGCAATTGCTTGCGATAAGGCGCTACCCGAGCTGAGTGGCTGGTTCTCCGCCAACTTCGAAGCGTCCCGGGCATGGGCACCAGGGTGGTTCCGGCCGTGGATACCCCATGAGGTCGCCGCGACCGATGTACGGGAGTTCGCGCTCGGTGCCATCCCCGGGCTACTCCAGACCGAGGGATACGCCCGCGCGCTGTTCAGCCTCAGCCCCGATGCCACGCCGCAGAAGACCAACGAGCGGGTTACCGCGCGCCTGCAGCGGCAGAAGAAGTTCTTCGGCCGGATGCCCGCCCCGTCGCTCCTGTGCCTCATTGACGAGCTCACCCTGCGCCGGGACGCTGGCCCGGGGGTGATGGCCGGCCAGATCCGCCGGCTGATTGACGCCCCTAGGTTGGCTGACGTGACGATCCAGCTCGTACCCGCGATGCTGCACCTCGGCCTGATGGGGTCGATCACGCTGGCCGACGGCGCCGCGCTGCTTGAGACGCACGCTGGCGGGCAGGTATTCGAGGACGCCGATACCGTGATGCGGGTAGAACGCCGGTTCCGTAAGATCCAATCCGAGGCATACGGGGCGTCCGAGTCGTCCCGGCGACTAGAGAGGATCGCCCATGAGCTCGACATGGCGCAAGAGCACCTATAGTGGCGACACCGGCGGCAACTGTGTAGAGGTAGCCACGGCAGGCGCCGTGCTCATCCGCGATACGGCCAACCGCGATGGCTCCACTTTGAACGTGAGCGCTAGCGCGTGGCTGAAGTTCACCAGCACTATCAAGTTAGCGACACGGCAAACGAGACCTAGCCCGCGATGACATCAGGCATCGCGGGCTTAACGTGTATGGTCGACTCCGGACGTCGTTGTACGTAATTCTCTCTGGTCGTTTCTGTCTCTCTCGAGTTTCCCGAAACACGACCGGAGATAGTGAGGCAATTACCATGAGCTGCGAGTACAACGGGGGCGGGCGCATCGTCGAAGCTCATGAAGAGATTGCGGAGCTAGTGACTAGCATGTCCCTCATCCGGGTAGCAGCGCTGCCCCCGGACGAGTCACGCGTCCTGCTACGGCAGATCAGACAGGAGATCAACGGATGACAGAGGGTTGGCGAAAGTCTAGTTACTCCGGCTCAGAGGCCCAGTGCGTCGAGGTCGGCGGCAATGCCGTCTCCGGCCCGGCCGTGCTCGTGCGGGACACGCAGAACCGCGCCGGCGCGGCGCTGGCGGTGCCCGCCGACGTGTGGCGGAAGTTCACTAACGGGCTGAAGTAGCAGCAGGACCTTAGAGAGAAGTGAAGCCTGGCCAATCCCGGCCGGGCTTCACCCGCTTTCACAGGGAGCGCTCGACGCGGGAGGCCAAGGGGCGGACCCGCGAGGAACTGCACGGCGCAGGTAACTCCAGGACCGTAAGCATTACCTTTGGTCGCGCATGCCTTGGTCTCACTTGGTCATCCAGCAGCGCGGTAGTGCCCGGCGATCTCGGCGATGAAGTCTCTGGCGGCGTCTTTCCACAGTGCCTGGCCGCCGAAGAAGCTGGCCAGGGCGTGGTAGTGGTCGATGTCCTTGGGGTCGCGGAGTACGAGTTGCCCGGTGAACAGCTCGATGGTGACGATGTGGTCGTCGTAGATCACGAAGGTGTGGTACGGCCCGTCGCCGACCGGGACGCCGAATGGCAAGACGCCGACGCGGATGTTGGGTAGCCGGGACAGCGAGATGAGGCGGTCGAGCTGGACGGCCATGACGGATGGCTCGCATAGCTGCCAGCGCAGGGCGGACTCGGTCAGCAGGAACTCGAAGTGCCTGGCCCTGTCGTGCAGGATGGCCTGGCGCTCCAGCTTGAGGCCAATGGCCGTCGTGGTGTCCCCGGCTGCGGGCTGAACCGGCGTGTTCATCGCTGCCCGCATGTACTCCGGCACTTGCAGGATGGACCGCCCCGAGTTTCCTGGAGGCTGTGACTTCTGGGAAGGTTGAGTCTCATGACATCAAGGAAGCAGCACCCCGCTGAGCTGCGGGAACGCGCAGTGGCGATGGTGTTCGAGCTGCGTGCCGAGTCGGGCAGCACCCGCGGCAGCCTGGCACGCGTCGGCGAGAA
>Ga0335075_10015788_pt1 | contig 11305 bp, 9 predicted proteins | sample Lox_Sample_24_FD_206723 | JGI IMG/M metagenome (GOLD analysis project Ga0335075, IMG submission 206723) | Soil microbial communities from Loxahatchee National Wildlife Refuge, Florida, United States - Lox_Sample_2.4 | ecosystem: Environmental > Terrestrial > Soil > Wetlands | place: USA: Florida... | reverse complement strand
CGGACAGGATCGGCGGCCATCCCGCCTCCGAGCCGCAGACGCCGGAAAACATGGCGGCGACGATTTATCATTCCCTCGGCATCCCCGCCGCCGCCATGTGGCACGACACGCTCGATCGCCCGCATCACGTCTACTACGGCGAGCCGATCGCTGGATTGCTGTAGTCTTCTCCGTGGGGCACGTTTCCAAGATGCCGGCACGTTGGAAACGTGCCCCACGGCCGACTATGAGCTACAGTTTTCTTGGAGTGCCGCCATCCCTCCTCCGGGCGGCCTCGATGCGATTCCCCGATCTCCCCCGCGGACCGCGAGCCTCCGCTCCAATGGCTCCATGCGCAAAAGACGTGCTTGCTGGACCCGTCGATGCCGATTGACAGCGTCGCAACTTTCCTCACCATCCTGCAACGCATGCAGGTGCTGACTCCGCAAGAGGTGCAAGAAGTCACCGACAAGCTGGGTCCGCACTACAGCGATCCTCACGACCTCGCTCGCTACCTCATCGAGATCGATTGGCTGACCGAATACCAAGCTCTCCTGTTGTTCAGCGATCGCTGGGAAGAGCTGACCGTTGGCCCCTATCTCATCCTTGATCGACTGGGCGAGGGCGGCGTCAGCGAGGTCTTCAAGGCCTGGGACACCGTCAAGGGGCGGACCGTCGCTCTCAAGGTGCTGCACCAGCATTTGACGGATCGAACCGCTGCCGTCCGCGAGTTCCAGCGCGAGCTGCAAGCGGTGACGCGCCTGTCGCATCCCAACATCATCCAGACGTTCGACGCCCATCAGCTGGGAGCACTGCACTACTTCGCGATGGAATACATAGCGGGCTTGGATCTGGACCGCTACGTCCGTCAATCCGGCGCGCTGCCGATCGAGCAGGCCTGCGAGTACATCCGCCAGGTGGCCCAGGGACTTCAGCACGCGCATCAGCTGGGCCTGGTTCACCGCGACATCAAGCCGGCCAATCTTTTCCTCATCAATCCCCCGTCTGCCAGCTCTCCCTCGCCAGGCCGTCGCGGCTCCGATGCGGTCATCAAGATCCTCGACTGGGGGCTGGCGCGCGTTCGTCCCGATGCCGGCGGCTCCGCCGATCTGGGCGGCATGGACCTGGATACGGAGAAAGGTCTGCTGATCGGCACCGCCGACTACATCGCTCCGGAGCAGGCGCGCGATCCCTGCCTGGTGGACATTCGCGCCGACATCTACAGCCTCGGCTGTACGCTGTACTTCCTGCTTACCGGCCAGCCGCCCTTTCCGGGGGCGTCGTTGATGCAGAAGCTCTTGCAGCATCAGGACGCGGATCGGCCGCAAGTGTGCGCGGCCCGCCCGGACGTACCGCAGGATCTTGCCGTGGTCGTGCAGCGCATGATGGCCCGACGCCCCGAGGAGCGCTACGCCATCCCGCTGCTGGTGGCCGGCGCTCTCCGTCATTTCGCCGCCGGCGCAACGGGGCGTCCCGGCTCGTCGCCGAACCTGAATCTCTCCAAGCCGTCCACGATAATCATGAATCTCTCGGCCCGCCAGACCGGGACGAAGGGTTCGTGAAGGTCCCTTTCCCCGCGTCCATCTCCTGCTGCCTCCCATACAATGACGGGGACTTTGAGATGCTTCCAGGAAGGGGAGAAGCCATGCCGAAATTAACGGTCGAAGGTGTCGGAGAATTCGCGGTCCCCGAAGGCAAACGCCTGGTGCTGGCGCTGGAGGATGAAGCGAAGATCGATCAGCTGCACGCCTGCGGCGGCAATGCGCGCTGCACGACCTGCCGCGTGGAATTCGTTTCCGGCGAGCCGGAGAAGATGACCGTCAGCGAGAAAAACGTCCTCGCCGCTCGCGGTTTGTCCGGCGTGCGGCTCAGCTGTCAGATCCTCTGCGATCACGACATGAGCGTTCGCGCCAACAGCCGGCTCGCCGGCAGCGGACGCAAGGATGCCGGACCTCGTCCGGACGATCAGCTCCATCCTCAGTGAGCACGCAGCGCCAGCAAGTGCAGCACTTGCTGGCGCTGCGTGCTCCTCATTGCTGCACCCGATACTTCTCGACGACCGCCTCATCCAAGTCGATGCCGAGTCCCGGCTCCTCCGGCACGCGGATGTCTCCGTCAAGGACGGGAAATCGCTGCTTCGTCAAGCTCTGCCGCAGCGCGCCCTGCTCGACGCAATACTCGAAATAGTGCGTATTCGGCAACGCCGCCACGAAGTGCAGCGAAGCGGCGATGTTGACGCCGGTCTTGTACGAGTGATTCACGCACAGCCGATGACGCTCCGCCGAGTCCCAGCCGATGCGTTTCGACCGCGCCAGTCCGCCGACGCGCGTCACATCGACCTGCACCACGTCGATGCCGCCCACGTCCATCATCTGCTGAAACTCTTTGAGATCGCAGATCTCCTCGCCGGCGGCGATGCGCATGGGGGCACGGGCGCTCAGCCGGGCATAGCCCTGGAGATTGTCGGGATGCAGCGGCTCTTCGAGCCAGGTCAGATTGAATGGCTCAAGCTGCTGTGCCCGGCGGATGGCGGTGGCCGTGTCCCAGCACAGGCCGGCATCGACCATCAGCTCGACATCCGGACCAATGCCCTGCCGAGCGGCGCGGACGTGAGCGAGATCGCTTTCCTCACTCTGGCCCATCGGACCCCAGCCGAACTTGACGGCGCGATAACCCTGCTCGACCAGCTGCCGGCCGATGCGCTCCGTCTCGGCCGGCGTGTCGCCGAAGAGGATGGAGGCGTAAGCGCGCAGCTGCTTGCGGAAGCCGCCGCCGAGCAGCTGATAGACGGGCCGCTGCGTCGCCTTGCCGACGATGTCCCACAGGGCGATCTCGACGGCGCTCATCGCCTGAATGACGGCACCCTGCCGGCCGAAGAAAATCGAGCCTTCGTACATGCGGTGGATCAGGCGGTCGATCTCGAACGGATCTTGACCGAGGACACACTCAGCAAGCCCACGGCAAATCTTGTGCGACAGCGGCGCCTCGATGATGGCCTTGGCAACCAGCGACGACGAGTCCGCCTCGCCGACGCCGACGATACCGGCGTCGGTGTGGAGCTTGACGATCAGCGTCTCCTGACTGCCGTCGCAGCGCTCGTTGACATCGGAGAGACGAAGGTGGATCGGCTCAACGCGAGTGATTTTCATGGTGCGGCGTTTCCCTCGTGATCAACTTTTTCTGAGCACGCAGCGCAAGCAAGGGCTGTACTTACAACTTGCTTGCGCTGCGTGCTCCGGATGGATGGTGCGGCGACGAAGCGGTCACATCGCCGTCGGGAAGACGGCCCCGACCTCGAAGCCGCCGCCGGCCATCGGCTGAACGCGGAGGATACGCGCCAGCACGGCATACGGAGCCAGCGTCGGCGAGCGGTGCCAGTGCAAATAAGCCAGCTCGGCGCGCGGCGCCTGAGCGACGCGGAGGCTGACGCCGCGCAGCGAAATGTTGCGGCTGATGCCTTCCAGGACTTCATCCAGCTCCAGGTCGGGCATCACCGGATAGATGTGCAGCGGCTGCGGGCACGGCCAGCGGTCCTCGCAACGCTGCTCCGGCACGGCTTGCAGATACGAGCGCATGCTGTCGAACAGGCGCGGAGCCAGCTCCGGCAAGAGGTGGACCACACGGTCGCGGTTGGTCCCCGTCGGGAAGACGCGCATTCGCGCCTCGGCCAAATACTTGACCGAGCCCGAGGCCGATTGCACGTCCAGCTCGAAGGTGATGGGCAGCCCGCCGTCCTTGTCGCCCGGCCGAGGCGGCTGTAAGTCGAGCTGGAATACGAAGCCGTCGCTTTTTTGCTGGGTAATCCGCGCCTGCCATTCTCTTCGGAAGCCCTCGACCTTGAGGGCCAGGGCGCCGCTGAAGATCTGTATCGGACATTTGCTCTCCCACACATCGTTTTCCTGGACCGCGTAGCGCGTGTTTTGCGGTCCGCGAACGGTGCGCGGCGGCTTCGTGGCCAGAAGATTGGGCAGGGCCAAATTGAATACCAGCTGCTTTAGGGGAGGCAGAACGATGTCCCTGGGCGGCGGCTCGCCTTGCAGACTGGCGAAGGGGATGACGGCGGGGAGACGCGCGTAGAGGTTGTTGCGGCGGGCCGTGCCGGAGGCCGCCGCTTGCAGCGCCTCCACCAGGGCCGTGCAGGTGGCGAAACGCTGCTGCGGATCGTCGTGCAGCGCCCTGAGAAGAATCGCGCGATCGCAGGTCGGCAGTAATGCGAAATCGACACGGGATTGGCCGTGCGGCTGCATCGACGCGGACTCGGCGCCGCGGCGGCGTCGCGGCAATCCACCGCCGAGGCGCCGCGCCGAAGTGGAGCGCGGCAGCTGCGGTGCCAGGCCGTTGAGCATCTCCGCGTAGATCAACGCCAGACTGAATTGATCGGCGGTCGATCCGGCACGGCCCATCAGGGCCGCCCGCGCCGCCTCGCCCGGCGGGATGTTCGTCAAGTCCGCTTTCTCAAACAATTCCGGGGCGGCGTAACGGCCATTGAGACTACCTCCCGTCTGTCCCGTGGGCAGCCAGACCAGCGGCACCAGAGCGTAATCCAGAATCCGAAGGCTGTTATCGCGGATCATCAGCACCCGCGGATTCAAGCCCAGGTGCGGCAGACCGTGCCGCTCATAGAGGGCATCGACGGCCTCCGCCGCCGCGCGCAGATAGCCGAGCAGCTCCTCGCGGGGAATGCCGGGCAAGCCCTGCTTCTGGCAGCTTTCCAACCGATCGCGCAGCGCCTCCTCGAATTCCTCCGTCATCAGGACCAGGCGCCCGGATGGACTCCAGGCCACCTCCGCGGTGGGGAGGACGGGATGACTCAGACCCTGGAGCCGTTCAATCAAAGCAGGATCTTGCTCGACAAAATTGTGCAGGCACAGAGCGCGGCGGGAACGCCCTTGCTCGTCTTCCGCTTTCCAGATGTCGCCCAGCGGCGTTTGACTGAGGCACTGAAGAAAACGGTAGCCCGGCAGCGAGACGCAAGTAGGCGCTGTTCCCACGCGGAGGACAGGTACTGCCCGCGTTCCGTCCTTCCCCGCACTGGAACCACTTTTGCCCCTGTCGCCGCTGGGCGCCGCGGCCCCGCTGCTCGGCGGAGGCGTTTTCTTGCCCGCACGAGAGCCGTCGGCCGGCACCGTGGAGCAAGCTCCCGGCGTGGGGCGAAGCGAGTCCGTGGACGGCTCCGGCTCCGACTCCGCGTCGCCGCGCCACACGGGCTTGTCGGGCGCCTCTGGCAGCGTTTGCAGCGACGCGATCAGCTTCTTCACCACGGCGGCGCGGCGCGGCAAGGACGACTTACCGCCGCTGTCGCCGCAAACCAGCGCTTGCACAAAATCCAGGCACGACGGAAAACGCTCTTCGGCGCGCTTGGCGAGCGCGCGGCCTAGGATCGGACGATCCTCCTCCGGCAAGGACGTCAAATTCGGTTGAGCCGTCATATGCAGCATCATCAGCTGATACATGTTCTGGCACCAGAACGGCACGGTGCCGGTAAGCAGCTGTTGATAGACGATGGCCAGGCTGTATTGATCGCAGCAGCGGCTGACCGTGCCGCGCAGCAGCTCCGGGGCGGCGTACAGCGGGGTGACGCCGCCCTGACGCTGCGTCGGAATGGTCTGGTCCATCTCAGTCGGGCGATCGACGAGGCCGAAGTCGGCCACCTTGACATGGTTGCTGACCAGGAACAGATTGTGCGGCTTGATATCCAGGTGCTGCAAGCCGTGACCGAAGTTCATCCAGTCCAGCGCCTCGGCTGTTTCCAGCAGATAGCCCAGCAGCTCCTCGCGCGGGATGCCCGGCTGATTGCGCGCTTGATAGTCCCCAAGCAGATGGTAAAGGCTCTGGTCGGCCAGCTCCATGACAATGACCAGCACGCCCTCGACCATCTCCACGCGCTCCAGCGAGAGAATGTAGGGATGGCGGATAGCCTTGACCAGATCGAGCGCTTGCCGTTCCTGGTTGGCGGCACTGTTCTGCTCGTCGGGACAGGGAACGAATTTAACGGCCTTGTAAAGTCCGCCGGGCGCCTCGCACTTCCAGACCTCGCCGAAGCCGCCCTTGCCCAGCGGCTCCAACAGCCGATAACCGGGGATCGGCTGCGAGCCTGGCTGACGCGCCCACTGGGGCAACGGCGATGCGATGGCGACTTTTTGATCCACGATTCCCACCTTGCGCCAATGGGCAGCGCTTGCGGCTCAGCGCGAGCCGCAAGCGAGACAAAGCGCAGCCTCATCCCGACAAGATCAGCATCGCGCTCTTCCCGCATCCAAAGGTTATCTCACAGGATGAATCCGGTCCAATCGTGAAAGGATAAATGACGGTCGGTGTAGCTCATACATCCGTTTTTAACAGGCAATGCAGCAGACAATCGACGGCTTGCGGAATGTAATTGTCCTCGGCGAACAGCGGCACGCCCAGCGGCAGGGTCAGCGTGTATCCCAGGGCGGTGCGGATCATCTCCCAGGCGCCGACGCGCGGATCGAGCGAGCGGCGGAAGACGCCGGCCTGCTGCCCTTCGGCGATGATGGCCGCCAGCAACGCCTCGCTGTCGAGGTAGAACGAGCGCAAGAGCGCGACGATTTCCTCGTCGTCGCTTTCGACGAGGGTGCGGTGCATGATGCGGTACTCGACCGCATGCTCGCGGGTCGAGCCGAGGTACATGTCGGCAATGGCGTGCAGCTTGGCGAGCGGATCGCCGAGGCTGGAGCTTTCGGCGTGCCATCGTTCGAGAGTGGCGGCGCGGATCTCTTCGAGGACTTCCAGGAAGAGGGCCTTTTTGTTGGCGAAGTGGCGATAGAGGACCGGCTCGCTGACGCCGGCGGCCTGGGCGATTTTTTCCGTGGTGGTGGCGTGATAGCCCTGCGTGACGAAGAGGGACTTGGCGTGGGCGAGCAGCTGGCGTTTGCGTTCCGCCCGCGTCAGGCGCGGCGTGGATCGCGAAGCGTTGTCTCGGCGACGTTGGGGAGAAGTCATCGTGGCCACCTGAGAAACCATCGGCGTTCGCGTGAGCAATCGTCGAGGTATCTTAGCGGGGCCGGCGACAACCTCCCAGGGCAAGTTTTCTTCACCGCGAAGGCATCGTTCTAGTTGGACTGCGGAGGAGGTTTGAAACCGATTTTCTCGCGCACTGCATCCGGCAGTGCTTGTAAAATTCGGCTGTGTTCGAGGAGGATCGCCTCGATGCGCCGGAAGCGTTCGGAGCTGATGCGTTCCGTCTCGGCCATCTGGCGACGGAACTCGGCGGTCTCCTCCTCCGTCCGGCGACGGAGCTCGGCGGTCTCCATCGCCATCTGGCGACGGAATTCGGCCATCTCCCGATTGATCTCGGCAATCTGACGCTGGCTTTCGGCAATCTGGGCCTGAGTAGCCGCCTGAACCTCGACCAAATGGGCTTGCGCTTGCAGCAAATTAGCCTGCGCTTGCTCCAACCCCGTCATCTTCGTTTCCAGGCGGCCGTTGCCTCCGCTCCTCGCTCGCGCCATGATTACTCCTGCAAGCATTTGCCGCTGCGCCGACGCTACCGCATCATACGTCTTCGGACATCATGGCAGCGAACAGGATAAATTGTCTACACCGCCTGGCGTATGACCTCGCCGCGGCTAATGACAATCGGCCGGCCGAGCGTATCGTGCATCTCCGTGTGCGGGGCGTAGCCCAGGCAATGAAAGATCGTCGCCGTCAGATCTTGCGGCTGCACGCGGCCCTCGCGCGGCAGACCGCCGATCTTGTCGGACGAGCCGATCACCTGTCCGCCGCGCACGCCGCCGCCGGCCAGGGCCACCGAGAAGACGCGGCCCCAGTGGTCGCGGCCGCCGCCGCGGTTGATCTTCGGCGATCGGCCAAACTCGCCCATCCACACGATCAGCGTTTCCTCCAGCAAACCGCGCGTCTCCAGGTCTTCGAGCAGGGCCGAATAAGCGAGATCCATCGGCGGCATGAGGTTGTTCTTGAGGCGCTGAGCATTCTTGTTGTGCGTGTCCCAGGCGGGGCTGTCGTTGGTGTCGCCGGGCATGCGCGTCCAGTTCACCTGCACCAGCGAGACGCCGGCCTCGACCAGCCGCCGCGCCAGCAGCACACTCTGCCCCCACTGATTGCGGCCATAGCGATCGCGCAGCGCCGGCGGCTCGCGGTCCAGATCGAACGCTCGCCGCGCCTTGCCGGCGCGCAGCAGATCGAACGCTTGCCGGCTGCGATGCTCGAAACGCGCCATCGCCTCGCTGCGGTCCACGCCGTCCAGGCCGCGATTGACCTGCTCCAGGAGCGACAAACGGGTATTCAAGCGCGGCTGGCTCATGTCCGCCGAAAGGCTCAGTCCGGGAATCTGAAAATCCGGCGACGAGGGATCGCAGCGAATCAGCCAGGGATCGGCAGGGCGGCCGAGGAAGCCGCCATCCTGTCCCGGCCAGAAGATCATGCCGGTGTTCCAGATCGGCTCCGGCAGCGCGATGGCCGACGGCAGCCCGCCCTTGCCGCGCCGCAGCTGATGGACGACGGCGGCGGTACACGGCCAATCGTTGGGAGCGCCTGGCTTGGCGTTCTCGCTGTTGGTCGGCTGGTGCGGCACGCCCGTCAGCATCCAGTAGCCGCTCGACGAATGCGCGTTGTCGGCGGTGGCCATCGCCCGCAGGACACAAATGCGATCCATCCACTTCGCCGTCCGCGGCATCAGCTCGCCGACACGGATGCCGGCTACCTTGCTGGCGATGGACTTGAATTCGCCGCGCACTTCCACCGGGGCGTCGTCCTTGGGATCCCAGGTATCGTGTTGCGGCGGCCCGCCCAGGTGAAAGAGCAGAATGCACGACTTGGCCTTGCCGAAGGACGTTCCCGCGGAGGGCGCCGCCTCGGCTCGCGCTCGCAGCAGCGCCGGCAGCGACAGCCCAAGCGCCCCCAGGCCGCCGACACGCAGCCACTCGCGCCGCGTCAGGCCGTCGCACAATCGCGTTCCCTTGTTGTGCAGCTCGAGCATGGTTATTTCCTCTGGCGTTCGTTCCCTCAAATTTACTCGATGCCGGCGATTGGCCCAAGGAGAAATACCCAGCGATCCGATCGCAATCGGGGCCCGCGCGGTTGACCCTGACTGAAAGCGCCGCCATCGTTAAGATGCAGACAGCGCCAACGAATCACCGCGGAGAAGCCACGCTTTCGGAGTTACCGCCCTTATGGATCTTTCGTCCCTCGCTCGAGGGCAGCGCACCGCCGGCCGGTTGGCCCACATCGTGGCCATTCTCTGCAAATACAGCCTGGCCGACTGGCTCAAAGCCGTCAACGTCCGCCCCGTTCGCAAGTTCCTCACCAGCTTCGACGGCCAGCCCATCGCCGGACTATCCACCGAGGTGCGCATCCGCATGGCCCTGACCGAGATGGGCACCACCTTCATCAAGCTCGGCCAGATCCTCAGCACGCGCCCCGATGTCGTCGGTCCCGTTCTCGCTCAGGAGCTGTCGTCGTTGCAGGATGACACACCCGGCGATCCCCCGGCAACCGTCCGTGCTCTGATCGAGGCGGAGCTGCATCGACCGATCAAGGAGCTGTTCGCCGAGTTCGAGGACACGGCGTTCGCGTCGGCGTCGATCGGCCAGGTCCATCGCGCTCGGCTGCGCGACGGCCGCCGGGCTGTTATTAAGGTGCTGCATCACCAGATCGAGGCCAAGGTCGCCACCGATCTCGACATCATGATGGCCCTCGCCGAGCTGGGCGAGAAATACAGTGCCGAGCTGCGGAACTATCGCCCGCACGCCACCATGATCGAGTTTCGCCGCACCCTCCTGCGCGAGCTGGATTTTCGCCGCGAGCTGCGCAACATCCAGGAGTTCATGCACAATTTCAAGGGCGATCCGACCGTCCGTTTTCCGGCACCGCATCCGGCCCTGTCGTCGCGCCGCGTGCTGACCCTGGACTATCTCGACGGCGTCCGCATCGCCGACACCGAGCATCTCCAATTGGAAGGCCACGATCTCCAAGAGATCGCGCGGCGCGGCGCCAACGTCGTCCTCAGCATGATTTTCCGCGACGGCTTTTATCACGCCGATCCGCACCCCGGCAACCTGCTGGTGCTTTCCAACACGGTCGTCGGCGTGCTCGACTGCGGCATGGTCGGCCGCATCGACGAGAACATGCGCGACGCCTTCACGACCATGCTGCTGTCGGCCATCGCCCGCGATTCCGGCCAGCTGACCGACATGGTGCTGCGCATGGCCCGCGTGCCGGCCGACCTCGACCGCGACGCTTTCGAGGCCGAGATTCACGATCTCCTCGCCGACTACGGCACGCAATCGCTCAACCAGTTCGACGTTTCCGGCGCCCTGAACAGTCTCATCGACGTTGTCCGTCGTTATCATCTGCTGTTGCCGGCCAATCTCGCCCTGTTGCTCAAGGCGCTGATCGTGCTGGAGGGTACGTCGCGGCAGCTCGATCGCTCGTTCAGCCTGGCCGAGATGATCCAACCCTATTACCGCCGCGCCGTTCAGGACAAGCTGTCGCCGCGGCGGCTCTTTCGCCATCTACGGCGGACGTTTTTGGAATGGGACCACCTGCTGCGGAGCCTGCCGAGCGACGTCGGCGACATCCTGGAGCGCACCAAGCGCGGCCAGTTCACGTTCCACTTTGAGCATCGCCGCCTGGAAACGTCGGTGGCGCTGTTGGTGGATGGCCTGGTGACGTCGGCGATGTTTCTGGGAGCGTCGCTGATGCTCTGTTTCAAGGTGCCGCCGGCGCCGTTCTTCGATCTGTCGATTCCCGGCGTGCTCGGCTTCTTTTTCAGTTTGTTCCTGGTGTGGCGAGTCTTTCGAGCGACGAAAAAGACCCGCAATGCGCCCTAGCCGGCGGACGAGAATACATCTAAATATCTCTTTTTTGCCTCTTTTTTCTGGCGGTCTTTTCCGGCGGAGACATGAGGAGCAGCATTTCACCCAATTGCAAGGCCCATCTCCGCAGGTAAAATAGGTTGAGGGATTTTTTCACACCAAGGAGTCCCGAGATGAAAACGGTCTCGTTGAACGAAGCTCAGCGTACCTTGGCCGAGCTCATTCACCGCCTGGCGCCGGGCGAGGTCGTGACCATCACGGAAAATGACCGGCCCGTGGCGCGGTTAGCGCCCATCTCGGCCATCCAAGGGCGGCCGCTGCGCCCGCGCCCGCCGGTTACCGGCATCCCCAAGGCCGGAGCTCTTGAAGGACGCTTGCAGGTTCCAGATGATTTTAAAGAACCCCTGGAGGAAATGCGGGAGTACATGGAATGAGTCTCTTGCTCGATACCCATGTGATCCTGTAGTTCCTGGCCGACGACCCAAAGCTCTCGACAGTTGCTCGCTCGGCGATTCTCGATCCCGCGAACG
>Ga0335075_10015785_pt1 | contig 11307 bp, 8 predicted proteins | sample Lox_Sample_24_FD_206723 | JGI IMG/M metagenome (GOLD analysis project Ga0335075, IMG submission 206723) | Soil microbial communities from Loxahatchee National Wildlife Refuge, Florida, United States - Lox_Sample_2.4 | ecosystem: Environmental > Terrestrial > Soil > Wetlands | place: USA: Florida... | reverse complement strand
GGAGCGTCCAGCGCCACTCGCTCGTTCACCAGGCAGGTCACGCACCACGCGGCGGTCATATCGACAAACACCGGCCGCCCCTCGGCCCGCAAAGCCGCCAGCCGCGCCGTGGTGAACGACTCCGCCCCAGCTCCGCTGCTCGCCGTGGCCGCAGGTGCCGCGGCCATGCCGGTCAACACCGCCATCGCGACCAGCGCCGTGGCCGCCGCAACCGCCTGTCCGACGCGCTGGGTCGTCACCGCGGCGGCCGCCTGAGTCGCTCCCAGCACCCAGGCGGCAAATCCGATCAGCACGATGCCGGCCAAGGTGGCCAGGACGCCAGCCGGTCCCGCCTCCTGGCTGATGACCCAGACCAGCCACGCGGCGGCGGCATACATCGGGAACGCCAGCACTTGCCGCAGCACTTCCATCCAGCGCCCGGGTCGCGGAAGGATCCGCACCAGCCCAGGCACTTCCGCCAGCATCATGTACGGCGTCGCCAGGCCAAGACCCATCGTCAGGAACACCAGCACCGCAACATCAGCCGGCGCCGTTGCCGCCACGGCGATCGCCGTTGCCATGAACGGCGCGGTGCAGGGCGTCGCCACCACGACCGCGAGCAGCCCGGTGAAGAAGCTGCCGGCATGTCCGCCGAGTCCCGCAAGACCCTGGCCCGCGCCCGCCAGCCGCGAGCCGACCTGGAACACCCCCGACAGGTTCAGCCCGACAGCGAGCAGCAGCCACGCCATCCCCGCCACGAAGGCCGGCGATTGAAACTGGAATCCCCAACCGGCCGCAGCCCCGCCGGCACGAGCAGCGACCAGCGCACCACCCAGCGTGCCGAACGCGACCAGAACCCCAAGCAGGTAGGACATCGCCAGCGATCTGGCCCGACCTCGCGCATGCCCGTCGGCGAGCCTGATTGCCTTCATCGCCAGCACCGGGAACACGCACGGCATCAGGTTCAGGATCAGTCCGCCCAGGAACGCGAGGCCAAGCACGCGGCCAAGCGGCAACCGGTCCGCCGGCACCGGCCCAGCGGTTGCGTGCAGGTTGAACGCCTGCTGCCGGCCCGACCGGTCTGTCACCAGCAGAATGCCCTCGAGTCCGGCCGCCGGCCGAAACCCGCTCGTCGGCGTCAGTGCCAGCACGAACCCGCCATCCGTGACCGACAGATGCTGCGGCGCGGCGTTGTCGATCACTCCCGGTGTCGCCGGGATAAACCAGGCGCTGGCGATGGAAGCCGCGCCCGGTGCATCTTCGGCAACCCATAGCCGGCCATCCGCCGCGATGCGCGCCTGCCCGGCAAAATCGATCGGCCGCGCCATGTCGGCTCGCTTGAACAGCGGCGCCTCGGCCGATGGCGCCAGCTTGCCCGCCCCCGGATCCAGCCGGAACCGGCCGTGCTCGGGGACGCAGATATCCGTGCAGACCAGCCAGTCCGCCTGTGCCTCGACCGGACCCGCCGCCGAACCGGGGGTGATCGTGATCGGCAGAACCACGTTCCCAGTGTAAGCGTAGGTGATCAGCGACCCCTCGGCGAGGCGGCGCGGCACCGGCCAGTCGATCGGGCCCGCGGTCGCGCCCGGCGGCAGGCTAAGCTTCACCTGTGGTGCCACCCCGGCATCGCCAGGGTTCCGCCAGTAAGTGTGCCAGCCCGGCGCCAGGCGAATCCTGAGAGCGATCCGGAACGGTGTCCCCGGGGCGACGGTGTCGGTATCGGAGATCAGCGTTACCGTGTCGTGCGCGCTGGTCACCGGCGCGCTCTCCAGCGCTGTCGCGGGGCGCGCCGCACCCAGCAGTGCCAGCGCCAGGCACAGCGCACCCGAGATGCTCCATCGCGCAATAGTCACGACCATGTGGCGTTCATCATCCTGGTTGCGACGCCCGACCAATGATACCCCAAATGATACCCCGTATGGGGTGCGGCCCCAACCCAGGCGCCGCCCGCCACACATGCCTGGTCGCGGCCGAGGTTGACATGACGAATCCATCATCCCGCAATTCTTGTTGGCCCCGCACGGCCATGCCATCTCCTGCCCGAAAGGACCTTTTCACGATGCATGGCCTCCGCTCCGTGTGGTCGCACCCGAAGGGGCTGGTGCTCGGTCTTTCCCTACTGGTCTCGGCCTGTGCCGCAACGACGGCGCCACAATTCGCCGACGCACGCGGCGCCCCCGACAGCTTCGCCCCGCTGGTGAAGAAAGTGCTGCCGGCGGTGGTCAATATCGCCGTCACCGAGACCGTCAGCGGCGGGGACGTGATCGCCCAGTTGCCGCCGGAGCTGCAGGACACGCCGCTCGGCCGGGAGTTTCGCCGCCGCTTCGGTAACCAGCGCGAGCAGGTGATGGGTGCCGGCTCCGGCTTCGTCATTGACCCCAGCGGTATCATCGTCACCAACAACCACGTCGTCGGCCACGCCAGCAAGATCGTGGTCGCCTTCACCAACGGCAAGCAACTGCCGGCGCGCGTCATCGGCTCCGACGAACTCACCGACGTGGCTGTCATCAAGGTCAACACCGACCATCCGCTGCCGGCGGTCACCTGGGGCGATTCGAACAAGGTCCAGGTGGGCGATTGGATCCTGGCGGCCGGCAACCCGTTTGGTCTGGGCGGCTCGGTGACCGCCGGCATCGTCTCGGCCGAGGGCCGCGACCTTGGCGAGGGGCCGTTCGACCGGTTCCTCCAGCTCGACGCGCCGATCAATCCCGGCAACTCCGGCGGTCCCGCGTTCGACCTGGATGGCGACGTCGTCGGGATGACCACCGCGATCGTGTCTCCGTCCGGTGGTTCGGTTGGCATCGGCTTCGCCATCCCGAGCAACGTGGTCAGCCACGCCGTGGCGGAGCTGCGCGCTCACGGCAGCATCGAACGCGGCTGGTTGGGCGTGTCGGTCGAGGACCTCGATACCGACTCGAATCCGCAAGCCGGCGTCGCGATCGCCGGGCTGGCGCCGCGGGGACCGGCCCGGAACGCCGGTCTGCGTCCCGGCGACATCGTGCTGGCGGTGGACGGGCAGAAGGTGGACAGCACCGGCGCCTTGATTCGTGCGGTCGCCGAAAAGCCGCCCGGCACCACCGTCCAGGTCACGGTCCGCCGCGAGGGACACGAGCTGACCATTCCGGTCACGGTCGGCCATCGTCCACCGGAACAATCGGGCTGAGGAAAGGTACAAGGGATGCGTATCCTGGTAGTTGAAGACGACAAGGACGTGGCCGGCTTCGTCGTGCGCGGCCTGCGCGAAGCCGGCCATGTGGTGGAACACGCCGACAACGGCCGCGACGGGCTGTTCATGGCGGCCAGCGAGTCGTTCGACGCGGTGATCCTCGACCGCATGTTGCCGGGCGGGATCGACGGCATACGGCTGCTGGAGACCCTGCGCGCGCAGCACAACTCGGTGCCGGTGCTGATCCTGTCGGCGCTGGCCGAGGTGGACGAGCGGGTGAGGGGCCTCAAATCCGGCGGCGACGACTACCTGACCAAGCCGTTCGCCTTCGCCGAGCTGCTCGCCCGCGTGGAGGCCCTGGCCCGCCGCGGCAAGGGCGAAGGTCCGGTCACCAAGCTCGCGGTCGCCGATCTCGAGCTCGACCTGCTGTCGCGACAGGTCAAGCGCGCCGGGCAGAAGATCGATTTGCAGCCGCGCGAGTTCCGGTTGCTGGAATACCTGATGCGCCACGCCGGCCAGGTCGTCACCCGCACCATGCTGCTGGAGGGCGTCTGGGACTACCATTTCGATCCGCAGACCAACGTGATCGACGTGCACGTTTCGCGGCTGCGCCAGAAAGTCGATAAGCCGTTCCCGATGCCGCTGATTCACACCGTGCGCAATGCCGGCTACATGTTGCGCGCCGAAGGGACGTGAACGACGCGCCGGCCCAGCTCGGTCACCCGGTTGGTCCGGTACGTCCGGGGCTGCAACGACGTCGGGTGCTCATTCTCAATTCGGCCGGCGTCCGCTTTGCCGCGATCTATGCCGGCCTGCTGGCGATCAGTGCCGGCGCGCTCGCGATGTTCCTGTGGTGGGCCACCGCCGGTCTGCTCGACCGTCAGGTCGAGGCCGCGATCCGGACCGATGCGCAAGGCCTGGCCCAACGCTGGGAAGAGGGCGGTGTGGCGGCACTGGTGCTGGCGATCGAGGACCGTCTCGCCGGCAACGTTGATGACGACGCGATCTATCTTCTGGTCGATCCCCAGATGCAGCCGGTCGCCGGCAATCTGTCGCGTTGGCCCGCGGCGGTGCAGCGCACCGACGGCTGGTACGAGCTTGAGGTACAACGCGCCGGTGTCCGCTCGCTCGCGCAAGTGCACCGCTACGATCTGCTCAACGGCTACCACCTTCTGGTCGGTCGTGACGTCCGCAACCGCGCGCAGCTCCGCGACCTGCTGACCGACGCCCTGCTGTGGGCGATGCTCGTCGTGGCGGTGATGGCGACGGCCGGCGGACTGATCGTGCGCAGCCTGTTCCGGCGCACCCTGGCCAACGTCTCGGCCACCGCCAGCGCCATCGCCGCCGGGGATTTCGCCCAGCGGGTGAAGCTGACCGGGCGGGGCGATGAATTCGACCAGCTTGCCGAGACGATCAACGACATGCTGGACCGGATCGCCCGGCTGATGGATGGCGTGCGCCAGGTCTCCAACGCGATCGCCCACGACCTGCGTACGCCGATCACCCGCGCCCGGACCCGTCTGGAGGATGCCGCGCTGCACGCCGAAACGCCGGCAGAGTTACGCGCCGCGATCGAGCGCGCGATCGCCGACCTCGACGGTATCGTCGCGGTATTCCACGCGTTGCTGCGGATCGCCGAGATCGAGGCCGGCTCACGGCGCTCGGCTTTCAAGGATATCGACCTGGCACCGTTGCTCGGTGTGGTGGCCGAGCTTTACGAAGCGGTCGCGGAAGAAAAGGAGGTCCGGCTGGTTCTGGAGGCGCCGCCGCGCCTGCCGGCATACGGCGACCGCGAGTTGGTCCAACAGGCGGTCGCCAACCTGGTGGACAACGCGGTCAAGTTCTCGCCCCCGGGCAACTCCGTAGAGATTCGCGGCGAAGCGAGGCCCTCGGGGGTGGCCATCGTCGTGACCGATCACGGGCCCGGAATCCCGGAAATTGATCGCAGCCGCGCCACCGAGCGCTTCTTCCGCGGTGAGAGTGCGCGCAGCACGCCTGGTGCCGGGCTGGGCCTCGCGTTGGTGCAAGCTGTCGCGCAACTCCATGGTGGGGAGCTGCGGCTGGGCGATGCGGGGCCCGGCCTGGAGGCGAGGTTGCTGCTCCCCGGATCCGAACGCGCGGCGCACGCCTGAACCTGCTTTACCGGCTTGTCACGCCGATCCCACCGGCCGGATACGCTCCACCCGGTAGCTTGTCCTGCATGCCTGTGCCGGTCCGCGTCGCCTGCCTGGCCAGTCTGGTGGGGCTTGGCGTGGTGATTATCGTTGCTCTGCCCGGTGGCGGCGACCCGTCGCCGCCGGTGCGGATCACCACGGACACGCCAGCGTACTGCCAGCTCCTTCTGGAACGAGTGCACGAGTTGGCGCGCCTGGCCGCGGATGCGCGGCGGCAGGAAGCGTCCGGGCTTGCCGACGAGGGGCGACGGCTCTGCGCCGGCGGCGAGGTCAGGGCCGGGCTGCTGCGTCTGCGTCACGCCGTGATGCTGATGATGAGCAGCAACCCGCAGCAGCAATGAGTTCGCCTCTCCCGCTGTTGCGGGAGAGGTCGGTTCGCACAGCGAACCGGGTGAGGGTGCCGCCGGCGGCGCACTTCGTCCGCCCTACGCCAGTAGCAGGTTCGGCCTATTCGAACAGCGACAGATCGATCACGTCGCCCATCCGGTTATATCCAGCGTCGCTCGGATGCAGATGATCGCCGCAGTCATAGATCGGCAGCATCCGCGAGGGATGATCTGGATCTCGCAGCCCCAGATCGAAATCGATCACGGCGTCGAATAGGCCGGCCTCCCTGATCCAGGCATTGACTGCCTGGCGCGTGGCCTCGCGGGCCGGAGTCCAGGCGCCGGGCAGGAACGTCTCGTTCTCGAATGGTGTCAGCGTGGCACCAAAAATTCTGATCCCCCGCGTGTGGGCGCGCAGCACCATTTGCTGCAAGCCGGCAATCATCTGTGGCGCGGTTACTTCTTCCTCGGGCTTGCCCCAGCGGTTGCGCAGGTCGTTGGTGCCCAGCATGACGATGACATGCGTCACCGCCGGCTGCGCCAGCACGTCGCGGTCGAAGCGGCGCAACCCGCTATCGCCGCGAACGTCGTGCAGGATGCGGTTGCCGCCGAGCCCCTGGTTCATCACGCCGAACGCGCGACCACTCTTGCGTGCGGCCAGCCTCCGCGCGAGCTGGTCGGGCCAACGGCAGAATGCGTCCAGCGTCGAGATATTGGCATCGGTCAGCGAATCACCCAGCGCGACGATGCCGCCGGTTCCGGGCTCCGCCAGTACATCGATGCCGCAAAGTAAATACCATTCGTCGCTGATCCGACCCACGGGCATGACCTCGGCGTCGCAGAAATTCCCCGGCGGCGAGACGTAGTTCGTCTGCCGCGCATAGCGTCCGGTTACCTGGAACGTGGCCGGGATTTCGTCAGGCAGGAACACGCTGACCGACAGGTCCGAGAGTGTCGGTGCGTCTAACTCCACCGGGTCGCTGATCAGCAGCGACCCGGCCGCGACAGTGGCAGAGTCGGCGCCGCCGAAGCGAAGCACGCGGTCCGAGCCCGGCACAATGCCCGGACCTTGCGCGCGCAACGCGATGTGCGCCGCGCCGATCGGCAGCGGGCGATTGCCATGGGCGTTCGACAGCCGCACGCGCAGACTTTTCCCTGCCAGGCTGATGCGCGGGTGCATGCGCAGCGTCTGGTTGTTGAATGCAACCCCCTCGGCCTGCGCCGGCGCGGTGGCCCAGGTGCCGACCCAGTGTTTCCGATCCGCCATGGCGTTTCGTTTCCCGTGGTTGCACGGACCGTATTCCGAGCGGCCTGGCAGGTTCAAGCCGACCCTGTCTCGACGTGATTCGACACCGCCGGTAGTGTCTGCCGACGTCCCGGCGAGGACATCTCTGATGAACAGAAGACGTCTGCTCGCACAATCCGCGGCAATTCCGTTTGCGTCGATCCTCGGCGAGGGTTCGGCGCTATCGGCAGGGCGCATATTCCGCCGCGTCCGCCCCTCCGATCCGGCATGGCCGAGTGCAGCGAGCTGGGCAAAGTTGAACCAGGACGTCGGCGGGCGTCTGATCAAGGTTCAGCCGTTGCTGGCGGCCTGCGCCGAGGGCGTCGCCGGTACAGCGTGCCAGGAGGTGCTGAAGGCGCTGCACAATCCGTACTATGTTGGTGATCAACCCGCCGGTACTCAGACCGTCGGCTGGGTCGATGCATGGATGTCGGCGCCGAGCGCGTATGCAGTCGCGGCAAAGTCCGCCGCCGACGTCGTCGCGGCTGTCAACTTTGCCCGTGACAACAGGCTTCGGCTCGTCGTCAAGGGTGGCGGCCACAGCTATCAGGGAACATCGGATGCCGCCGACTCTCTGCTGATCTGGACGCGCGCGATGAACGCGATCACGCTGCACGATACTTTCGTGCCGCAAGGCTGTGCCGATGCGCAGCCGGCAGTCAGCGTCGGTGCGGGCGCGGTCTGGATGCATGTCTATGACGCGGTGACCACGAAGGCCGGCCGTTATGTCCAGGGTGGCGGCTGCGCAACGGTGGGGGTCGCCGGACTGATCCAGAGTGGCGGGTTCGGTAGTTTCTCCAAGAACTATGGTACTGCCGCGGCCGGACTGCTGGAAGCCGAGATCGTCACCGCCGACGGCCAGGTGCGGATCGCCAATGCGTGCACAAATTCCGACCTGTTCTGGGGCATCAAGGGCGGCGGCGGAGGCAGCCTGGGCGTGGTCACCCGGCTCACGCTCAGAACGCGCGATCTGCCCGCCTTCTTCGGCGGCGTGGACCTGAAGATCAGGGCGAGCTCCGATGCGGCGTTCCGGCGCCTGATCGGCCGGTTCGTCAGCTTCTACGCAGATCGCCTGCTCGATCCACACTGGGGCGAGAGCGTCACGTTCGGCACCGACAACACCTTTACCGTGGGCATGGTGGCGCAGGGGCTCAATCGGCAACAGGCGCAGGATGTCTGGCAGCAGTTCGTCGAGTGGATCGCCGCAGCGCCGCGCGACTTTACCACGATGGCGCCATTCAAGGCCGGGGCAATGCCGGCTCGGGACTGGTGGAGCGTCGCATTCAACGAGCAACACGTGCCTGGCCGGATGTTCCCCGACCGGCGGCCCGGCGCGCCCGAAAACAATGTGTGGTTCGCCGAACAGAATACCGAGTTGGGCGTGTTCGTCCATGGCTACCAGTCGATCTGGCTGCCTGCCTCATTGTTGCAGCCGGAACGGCAGAATGACTTGGCCGACGTCCTGTTCTCGGCGACCAGGCATTGGGCCGTAATGCTGCATTTCAACAAAGGACTGGCGGGCGCCAGTGCCAGCGACCTGACGGCGGCGCGAGACACGGCGACCAACCCTGCGGTGTTGACCGCGTTCGCCTTGGCGATCATCGCCGGCGGGGATCCGGCGGCCTACCCGTATTTGCTGGGCCACGCGATCGATCTGATGAAGGCGCGCGGCGACGCGGTTTCGATCGGCAAGGCCGCGAACGAACTGCGTCAGTTGGTGCCGAATGCGGGCTCGTATGTATCAGAGAGCAACTTCTTCGAACGCGACTGGCAACGCTCCTTCTGGGGTTCGAACTATGCCAGGTTGCGCGCGGTGAAGGGGAAATATGATCCGGCCGGTCTGTTCTTCGTTCACCACGGAGTCGGCAGCGAAGACTGGAGCGCCGACGGCTTTACCCGGCTCAGGTGAGATTATCTCCCGAGGAGCCTCAATCAGCGGAAGCGGCGGGACTATCGAGTAGGTCAGACCCCGTTTATCCGTCTTCGTAATGCCGCGGTGGTTTCCAAGAGCTTTCTGCTTCTTCTCACGCAGGCAAACGTTCGCTGAAGTCTGTCCTCGAGATCAAGGATGTTCTCTTGGCGAGCGGAAACTACATCCGAAAGTCCGATCCCTCCCGCAGCATTGGCGCGATCGCTGCCCTTTGCGACGAATTCCGCCCCCCGCCAAAGCTCATACATTGCAAACTCATCGTCACAAGCGTCATAAACCAACTTAGCTGTTTCCCGTGCCATGACGTCGTCCGGAGCAGAGAACGTCTCAGCCGCCTTGATATGGTCATCGCAGTCCAGGAGATAGTAGCGATACTGCATGGCCTTTCCCTCGCGAACTACTCCAACAATTCTCTGCCGGCCGTCCAACACCTTGGGTAGGCACGCCGCACCACAAAAAGCCATTCTAGCTTGGGATTTGTCTGTGACAAAGAACGGTACCGATCACATTATTCTGGGGGAGCCTCGGACCTGGTAGCGGTATCGACCAGGGCGATGCGGATCGTGGACGGCAGCGAGCCGCGGCGGACCTTGCTGGTGGAGGCACCGACTGACCCGCCGGCTCCGGCCATCAGACAACCTATCGGGCGCTTCATCGGTGCTGGCGGGGCGGCAGGCACGACCCGTCCTGCATTACCGGCTATTAGCCAAGACGCTGAACAGAGAAAGACCACAAGCCTGTCGCCGGCGCGCTAGACTAGCCGCATGCTCTCCCGCCGCGACCGATCCGCCCTCCCCGGCACCGTTATTCCTCCCGCTCGTCTTCGGGTGGATTCCGGCGAGCCCAGTCAGTGAGCGGATTTGGAGCCGGCGCCCTCGCGAGAAGACGCCGACTTTCCGCGATCAATCTCCGGCTTTTGGCAAGCTGCCTCCGCAGCTCATCGTCCTTTACGCGCGTGAGCCCCACGTACTCGCGGGCGGAGTGAAGGCCGCTTCGACCAGATGCCATGGCATGGCATACGGCAATGCAGGTCCTCGGCGGTCATCAATAGCGCGAGAACAGCAATCTGCTGAATGGAAGGCTTGGTTGCCCGCCTTTCGCCGCGTGGTCAGCCCTGCGCTTGCCCACCCGCTTGAGCGAAGTAGCGTGCCACCAGGTCGATCAGGACGTCGGGCTGAAAGGGCTTCACCAGCCGGGGTGCATGCTGATACTCGGAAGGGATGCCACCTTCGCTATAACCGGTCAGAAAAGCATAGGGGATCGAGCGCTTCGCCAGCTCGTCGGCGACCGGGAAACAGCGTTCGCCGGCCAGGTTCACGTCCAACAACGCGCCGTCCAGCTCGGCGCTGGTCGCCAGGGCCAACGCCTGTCCCACGCGGGCAGCGGGTCCGACCACCCTGCACCCGTGGTCGCGCAATTCCTCGACGATCACTTCGGCGAGCAGCAGCATGTCCTCGACGACGAGAATGCGAAGCCCTTGTAGATCTGGTGCATCCGAGGCGGACATCACGTCTCGCTGGCCGGCGAACGCCGTTGGACCTCTCCGGGCAGCGGAAATTCGATCATGCAACGAAGGCCGTCCGGGGCGTACTCCAGGGTCGCCTTGCCAGCCAACTCGTAGTCCACGCTGCGCGTGATGAGCCCGGTGCCGAAACCGTGTTTACTGGACGGATGGACCGGCGGCCCGTCGCGTTCGATCCAGCTCAGCTCGATGCGCTGACCATTGGCGGGGTCGGTGTCACGCAGCCTCCAGGAGACGTCGATTCGTCCACCAGGCTTTGACAGAGCCCCGTGTTTGGAGGCGTTGGTTGCCAGCTCGTGGAACACCATGCCAAGGGTTGTGGCGGTAACCGATGGCAATCTGATGTCCGGCCCCTCCAGCAGGATCCCGTCCTTGGCGGCGGTCAGGTGCGGCGCCAGAGCCGCTTCCACCAATGATTTCAGGCTGGTGCCGCTCCAGGCACCCTCGGTTAAAAGGTCATGTGTCCGCCCCATGGCGCCTAACCTGCCCAGGAACGCGTCGACGAAGCCCTGGTCAGAGGATTGCCCGCGCGACATGCGCATGGCGAGCGAGCTGATCGTCGCCAGTATATTCTTCACACGGTGCTGGAGCTCGTTCATCAGGAACTGTTGCCGCGCTTCCGCGTTTTTGTGCAGCGAAATATCGACCATCGCCGAGACCGCACCGCGGATCTTGCCGTTGTCGGCAAACAGCGGAGTGGCCGATATCATGATGTGGACACTCCGGCCCCGTTCGTTTCTGAGCAACCCCTGCCAGTTTGACACTGTCTCACCGCCGCGCATCGCGCGCTCCAACGGCTGTCGCTCCCGCGGCAGCTCCTCGCCGCCCTCGAACAGGCGAAACGGCATGACTGCGGTTTGCAGGCCCCTGTGGCGCTCTTCCGCGCCGAGCAGGCGGGCGCCGTAAGCGTTGATCATCGCGGCGG
>Ga0335075_10015784_pt1 | contig 11307 bp, 15 predicted proteins | sample Lox_Sample_24_FD_206723 | JGI IMG/M metagenome (GOLD analysis project Ga0335075, IMG submission 206723) | Soil microbial communities from Loxahatchee National Wildlife Refuge, Florida, United States - Lox_Sample_2.4 | ecosystem: Environmental > Terrestrial > Soil > Wetlands | place: USA... | reverse complement strand
TTTTTCTGGTTTTCCTTTATTTTTGCGCTGCCTTTTTGTGTTCTCTTCTTCATCTTCGTCCTCTAGTATTTCTACATCCTCGTCCTTCTCGGCGTCCATTGCCTCCTCATCACTTGTAGCACCTTCCTCTTCGATAATTTCCTCTACACGGTCGTGACCTGCAAATGACACCCGTTCTACTGCCCCATATTTCAAAAAAAGTGTGACCAACTCCCTCTCGGTTGCGTCTGGTGGTATGTTGACGACAAAGAGTGTGCGATACGGTGGAAGCTCGTCGTTTCCTCCCCCTTTTGACTTCGTAATATGCGCACGAATATAAAGATAATGAGTCACTTGAGAGGTGTATGCTACAGGAAGAATACTGAAATCCGAAAGTTTTTGCATGATGGGGTCGGGGAAAGAATAGGACAGACACCATGAGTCGAGCCCGAACGGGAGCATTCAGAAGATAAAGAAATGATGAGAAGGAATAGAGCAGCTCGGTCTCAGTTGTAGAAAAAGCCTTCGTGGAACTCGCATGGTTTGGACCCAATGGCTTGACCTTGGCCCGCTTCTATCTGCTCCCACTCAGCCTCGCCCTTCTCGTCATACCCTACAAAAACAACCCAGTCACCATTTTTTGTCTGATGGTGATGCTGCCCACAAACACCGAGACCGGGAGGATGAGGAAACAGTTCATCATCCTCAACTGCAGCTGGGTCATCCAGGTTACTGTGAATTCCGAAGATTTGGTCGCTATTTGGGGCGAGAAATGGATGATATAATGCATCGCGGGCTGTGATTCGGTTCACAGAGAGTGGCTCCAGACATTTTTCCAGGAGGTCACAGGCCGCTCCTATTAACTCTCCTACACTATCCCCCTCTTCTCCGGAGGCTCGTGGCGAAGAAATAGGCTCTTGAGGAAAGAGCTCAGGGTTGAGTCGTTTAACAAAGTCGGTCCACGAAGTACGATCTTGGATTTCTGGTATGTTGGTGGCAAATGTACGACCTGTATGATGCCCTCAGATGTGCCATTGTATACCACATCGAGACTTACAGTGCAAAGCCGCGCATTCCTCCATAGTGGCTCTTCCCAAGATGAGAGCCTGCTCAAGCAAGGCGTGCATGTCTGAACTTGCGGTGAATATCGGGGCCTTTCCTGTGAGGAAGAACAGTAGAATGGTCCCAGCAGACCAGATATCTATCGCTTTGAAACACATGAGATGCAAGGGACAGCGCATGCTTTCTACGCGGGGACTCACCTGGTGACTGGAACATACATTTGAATAGCACTTCAGGCGCTCTAAATCCGCGCGTCCCGGCTCTGTTTGCCTTCAAGACTGGTCTGAAAATCTCCGGTGAGAAGAGGTGAGGGGCTGATTACAAAGCGAACCTCGTATCGTCGGTTGGCCAACCGATACTTTCCGGTGGAAGTTCGGATTTATCGCGGGAAACTTTGATGGATTTACGCTTTGAGTTGATCCATTTAGGTGTGTCTTTCCTCTCCCCGTGGAGAGCACCGAGGCTCGGTGGAGTGTGCAGGCATCCCGTGTCTCTCTGTTCGTTGAAATCAAACTCCTTCAGAAAAATAAGTCAGGATGGGGATCATAGAACGAAGCGAGAGCGACCTCGGCGAGGCCAAAATCCACCATAGTGCCTGTATTCTCGATGGGGTCGAACAAAAAATTGGCTGGCTTGAGATCACGATGTATGATTCCCCGAGCATGGATATCCCGAAGCGCACGAAACATACATCGAAAGTACTGCCGGACGCCATATATATCCAGTGTCCGCATCAAATCCTGAGGAGTTGGTGAGCGTACACTCCGGGAGGCACATTGGGATAAGGATACCCTCAGGTCGGTACTCCTTTGATACGGCATAACCGCCACAATCTGGTCTTCGACGCGATACGCTGTGATGATCTGGGCCACATGCCTGCAGCCTCTGCAGGATTCCATAATAAGAAGTTCATTTAAAATACGCCTGGGAGAGGAGGTCACGATGATTCGCTTGATGGCAACATAGGAAGGCTTTTGAGGTTGTATCCCAGGAGCATCCGAATCAGAAGTGCTGTAGGATCGAGGCCCTTCCCAGAGTCGATTGTCCCAGGAGTTATAGTTGAGATCCATTGCCTTGAAAACAGATGAGAATGTACCTGCACATGAGCTTTAGTGGCAGTAATTGCTCCCTAAGACCATCCCGACCTGTCCCAAGCCGGTCAATAAGCTCGTAGTTCTTCCCTAGTTCCGGAATCTTCTCGAGTAACTCCTTGATCTCCTCCCGAATCTCCTCCTGCTCATCGTCCGGTTTCATCCGGAATGTAATCTCATCATCTGATGTATGAGGCTGGAATTCCCCTTCACTAAGGAGCAAGTTTATATCGTCGTCTTCCTCCAGGTAGTCTCCATCTTGTTCAATCATCTGCGAACCTAGACCATCCTCGTCGTTCATGTCAAACTCCTCCTCGGCCGTAGCAGGGTTCCAGAACTCCTGCATTATAGCATCCTCGTCCAATGCTATGGCACCTTTTGGCCCATTTGCATCATCACTTCCTTCGTCCTCTGCCCCAGTGGAGGCTTTGGGGCGGACAGTCAGGTCTCCATTTTCCTCCTCGATTGGATCGGCATCCATGATGGAAATAAATCTTTTCTCTTTTAGTTCTGGGCCTGCTTGTGGGGTCCGAGGATTGATGCCTTGCAACAGCACACCCCTTTTCGGAGTTACTCGAGGATCAAGTTTGGGCAAGGTTAATGGATCAGAGCTCTGTTCGTCCATAGAGCCATAGTTTTGGTCGGTGGGTATGTAAAAAGGATTTGAACGCCTCTGTTTGGGTACAGCCTTCCTGAGGGGTGTTGGGCCATGTTTTGGTAGTATTGATATGGGGTCATCGGAGCTTTCATCCATCCATGCAAACAATTGGGATTTACAGGACACTCTGCCGTAACAGTGCACCGAATTCAAGGTGGCTGGGAACAGGTCAACATGGACAAACATCAGCGCCTCTTTGAACCTTTTCCACACCTCACAATTCCTGGAATTGTCCCATATATATCTCATAAATGTCGATAAACTGGGTCGAACTGAATCCAGCAAAGACGCCCATTCCAATTGGTCATGAGCGGTTCCAGCTGCCATCAGGTCCGGGTCAGCTCCTCGAGACCAAACTTAAGTTATCGTCACCTATATCGCAAACACCTCGATCTGAAGGCTACTCAGGGAGTGGTACTGTACTGGAAGCCGCTGGTACGGCTTACTTGAGCGATATGCGCGTGTGTAATTCACAGCCTCTGCTTGTACCCTGACTAACAACGAATCACGCCTTGCGTCAACACCAAACCTAACCACGATATGATGGGTACTGTCAAGAAGTTCGTCTTTGTGTCAAGCAATGGCCAACTGCCTGTTGCAAACTCTTATTCGACATTCTCAGTGCTCTTCTCGGGTGTACTAGCTGTGAACTATGTTCAACCATGGTTTGGAGGGAACTACATCGAAGTATCCTTCAAACCCACTGCTGAAGGTGGATTGCCCCTTGGCGCCGTTGCCACTGCCCAGCTACGAACGGATGGCCGCGGCTTGTATGAGTTCTACGCTACAATGAAACAGGTGATGGAAGTGGCGAGAAAGAAGCAGCAGGAAGCGACAACCTTGCGTGAGTCACTCTCCCTTATGCTGAGTCGGGTAGGCCGACAGTTTTCACTCTACAGCTGTGTATACGCCACCAAGGAACGATACGAATGTAGTGACACCGCTTGCGGGCCCTTCCGCAACTGCCACGCATCTTCTTGATACTCCCAACGAACTTCCCCCAGCATACAGCACCTGATTCACGCAACCTCGGGGAACCCCTAGTGCGGAATTGCGGAGTGCAGTGCTGTTATTTTCTCCTATAACACGGCCCTCCGGGCAGCCCATGACCGTGGTTTGATCTACAGTACATGAATAAGAGAAATTCACGGCCCTCCGGGAGCCCCGACCGGGATTTATGCAAGCTGTAGGCGGTATCTTAGAGAGAGTTATCGTAGGAAAAGTGGTTCATGAAAATTATGCGGCATAGAGCATATGAGCATAGAGCATAAGAATTCCATAGACAGAACTATTTTCCATGGGTGAGACGGATTCTTGTTGAGGGCATCAACGTCTTAGGCGCAACTCGAACTCTATGCTGCCGAGGGGTACTTTGGGTGGTACTCTCAGTGGCACTTTGAGAGGGGATCATAACTGCGTCTTCGTGTTCATCGATATTGGGGACTTGCTGGGATAACACAGGCCTACTTAATAAGATCAGCGGTATATACGGAGAAGAGCGAGGTGGAGTCTGGCATATGGTCAATGGGGCATTTCTTACGAGGGGGGAGGGGAGGTTCGATGGGGAAGGTTCTCGCTCTTGTTATTCCTCCGTTTTATCTTAGTTTGACCGTAAATTAGTGTAGACAAATGACGTTGGAGGGAAATATTACCACGTATAATCGTGCGACGCGAACTGCATGGTCTGGTCATCACATTGTATGCCATTTCGGTTCCCATTGAGAGTCCTTGTGTGGTGGCTGGACCACTTCAAACATGGCGTCGCAGATAATGTTGACAATGGCATTTTGATGATGGAATTCTTCATCATTCCCTGTGGTGAGGAGCTTGCCCCCTGGTACAGCGATACACACACGAGTTCGGTTGGGGGTTGTGACCAGAGGAGTTGGAGGTGGATCGGGGTACCGCTTGTGAAGTGGAGGACCGGCCTTTGCTTCCACGGGCATAGCGGGCACTCTGGTAATCGGGAACAACAAAAGGGTGTTCAATAACATAAATATTCTCTCAGTTAGTGCAGCGAGACGGATTGTTCCATGGTTCACGGCTATACGTGGTATTTTTACGGAAAGAGCGACCGATAGGGTCATCGAGTGTTGTTTCGAGTTTCTTGAAACTCGAGTCAGTTGCATTCAAAGCAGGGTATTGATATCTGACCTCCATTAAAGCCGTCCAACTGATTGGATTAGAATGACCGGAACGGAAAGTTGGCTGTGACTTCGAGGAGACGTCCAGCGTCCAGACGTAAAACAGTCAAGAGAACCCATCGAGACGAGTACAGAGGGAGTCCACAGAGATCACGTCAATAACTTAGGGGACGGAAGAGAAAAGGGAGAATGCCCATTCCAACGCACAAAGGGTATACCCTTTCGCAGTGGAAGGACGCTCTATTCATCGTCATCGTCATCCTCTTGAAACCATCGATCCTCCTCGTCCCTCGACTGGATGTCCCACTTATCATCCCAGTCGACCGTATCGTAGTCGAAATCCTGTCAAACATTTCAGAATGAACTGGGTCGACAACCAAGGTGGGCTAACCTTCAAGAGGCCGGCGATAAACCGCTCCTTTAGCACCCTTTCAAAAGTCCCCTTGATTTGTTGGTTGTTTGTGGTGGATATCTCCCCATCCCCCTCCTCTTCACTCAACTCTTCTTCATCCGATTCAGTCGCATCATGTACCTTCGCCTCACGGTCTTCCTCCCTCCTACTGTTTACGTTCCTCAGTCGGGTGCTCCTACTTGCCCTTTCGACTTCCCCAACCCTCTCCCCCTCGTAGCCCCCCAATAGCTTGCCCAGTCTTGATTTCTCGCCGGCGATGCTCCGGCCGTCCAAAAAGCCTGTCTCTGCCCATGCCTTCTCGTCCTGAGCACTTGCTTTGCTCGTTTCCCTCCAGTTCTCGTGCAGGACAGCGCCTGGAGCAATTTCGTCCCAGATATCTACCCACCGATTTCTTGCAGCTGGAAAGGAGAAGACAGGTGGAGCAGAGGTGTGGTACGCAAAACGTCGGTTTCTGACCGTTGGGAGTACGGTTCGCTGCAGTGGGCTCAAGAGATGGGAGAAGTGCTGAAGTATCGAACGAGGCAATATTGACAAATGGGGTCTCAGAAAGGAGACCGGCTCAGTGGATGGCTTGGGTGTGTAATCTCCAGGAAGGGACAAGTACTTCAATACCAGTGAATCCAATTCGGCAGACGAAAGCACTTGTTTCGGCGTTGACGAACTCATCTTTCCCGATTAATTTGACAAAGTTGATTGAATGGAATTTTTATGGATGATGTGGTGAGTTGTCAGGTGGCAGACAGACTACAAATGAACAATCAAACGATGGCCTTTTCATTATGTAACCGAGTAACACAGCATCCCCGATCCCGTCGAATGCACAGCTTGAGCAATAAGGCTGAGGCCAGCTGTAACTGGTGGTGATTGCACCGCTTCACCCAGCTTGGACTCTCACACAACGACCCGATGCCCAGGCGTCAATATGCTCCAGTTGCAGCATCTCAGGGAGATGCAGACGATGCGGATAGACAGATAGAGGAAGCATTCGACATCGGAGACGAGGACCATGATGATCAAACTCATGACCATACCCCTCTCCTCGCCCGTCATGACGCAGCCGAAGGAAGGACGCCTCGTACCTCTAGAACTCCTGTAACAAATCGTCCAATTACCTCGAATGGGCTGTACAATTTCGAATACGATTTCCCTCCACCAGGCTCCCCACCCACCAATCTTGCGATAGCAAATACATGGGGAAACACGAATGGAGTTGTTATAACAGAACCTGTAAATTACCACCCAAGCTCTCGCGGGAATTGGTTCACCCGCGCTTGGAGAACGCTGACTGGCACAGGTCGCCAGGCGGTGCCCGAAGGTAGCCGCATCGGAGGAGGAACAAGTAACGACGGAGTTTTCAGTAATCTCTCGTCGAGACCGATTGCAAGAAGTGCTCGACCTGCAGCCGCGAGGACGGGTGGTGACTCGGCTGACGACAGCATATTCTACGCCCCAGAACTGGCCAGAGACGACGCTCCACCGAGCTATGCGGCAGCCCAAGCGGATGTTGCCCCCTCGTATTGGGAAAATACAGTCCTGGCGACAGCACCAGACGATTTCCTGATCGACTCCGTACCCGCTGGTTCTTTCCTCGGCTTCATCGGGGTGAGTACGCGTAATTCTCGATATTTATGTCGGCTAACAAGGCAACGAAATATAGAGCATGGCACTATCTGTGTTCTTGGAGTGGATCGGCTTCGTCCTTGCGTATATCCTCAGCCAGTCGCACGCCGGCCGCTATGGCGCCAAAGCGGGCCTCGGCATCACGTTCGTTCGCCTAGGACTGTGGTTCAGAGCCCGGGGGCGTAACTGGGATGGCAGCACTGTTCCAGAAGAAATGTGGTGGCCCAGCCAGTTTGGGAATGGAACCGTGACCAACGTCACACACGTCACCTCTATCACGCTACTTCATGGAAGTGCAAACTTTACGGGATATACTAACTTAACGGGATTTTCCCCACACCATCATATGGGAGGCAATTCGACGACACCCGGTCACAATGGTCCCCACCATTCCAAAATCCATTTCACGGAATGGCTTGCTTTATTCCTTATGACGATCGGGTGGTTCATCTTCATGTCATCTCTGCTCGGGTTTTGGCGAGTTAAGCGATGGGAGAGCAGCATTCGGGCATCCCAGCCTCGCGTGATTACCCCAGAGGAGCAGCCGGAGCAGGGGCGCGGGATATTTGCAAATGCACAAACCACACTTGCCGCCCACTCCGCCTTCGGGCTAAACCCGGGCGCTCACTCCCCGTCTGCGCAGAACGAGGTCGAGATGGGATTGCGTCAACTAGAAGAAGAGGAAGGCTTACGGACAGCGCGGTCCGCTCCCGACGGAAACGAGCGAGGTCATACACCCGACGAGGACGAGGAAACTGCACGTTTTGAAAATCGCCTGCGACGTGATCTCAACGCGTTGGGCTACATGTAGTATCTTCTGTGGATGACCGGACACTAACCGAGTCCCCAACTACCTAACTTATCATCTCATCTTGTAGACTATATTAACTCGTTGCTGTCATCAAATAGGAAAAAGTTGATTACCCCTTTCTTCTTACGTCACAAATGCCAATCCGTAATATATGGATTCCTGTAATCGTGAGGGGCATTACATTAGACACTATCGACACATCTATAGGACGAGAAAGCAACTGAAAATTAAAGCATCGCCTGAAAGTTTCTCGCTTCAAGCTAGCAGCTGCAGTCGTGAGTCCATAACAAGTGAATGCGCACAACTAGACCCTTACCATGACGGGGTTCTCTATCTAACAAGGCATTATGTCGTTGCAATATCAGCATTCTGTCAGGCAGAGGGTGCGACTGTCGTTGACGGTAGCACGGCCTTCAAGAATGGACCAGCGGCTTTCTCCAATTTCTTTTTGGCCAGATAACCAAAAAGGAGGTGGGTAGGCCTGTAGTAAAAAGGAGAGGTCCAGAGGAAGGTCCGCCCGTATTGAGAGGGGGATTCCGTATTTTCTGTGAATGACCTTAGCATGGCCGAAACCCCCCTCCCTTCCTCGCGTCAGGTAAACTTACCGGCAAGCCTGTTCCGCAAATCTACCCAATCCTTGGGCCTATCCGTGATGATCGCGGCCACATTCCATCGCACGGCCTCAATCATTTGCAGTGGGTCGTTGACGGTCCACACCATAATGCGTTTCCCCGCCTTCCGGGCGTCATTCCTGTAAAACAGGAATGAGGTTTAGGGACAGTAGGCCAATTCTGGATCTCACCTGAAGCGCTCTCCTTCGGAAGAGGCCAAAGACATGAACAGCATGCTGAACGCTTCACACGACTCCCAGAAATACTCTCTGGCGACCTCGAGGGAAACCCCGATGTGGGATAATGCCAAATAGGGGAGCCACTTCTTGGCGGGGAGGATGAAAATTGGGTGCCAGATCCCAAGGACCATGCGAGGGGCCAGCGTGGTCTCCCAGTTTTCTTGTGCGGATATGATCCCGTGCATCAGCTCGAAAAGCCGATCAGGGTCGTTCTGGACCTTGACGTCGACCTGGACATGAGAGTGAGATAACCAAATGGCGACAAGGGTTGTTGGAGAGGACGGACGTTAAACTTGACATGGTGGTTCTCTGGGAGCATCAAGAGGGCGATGACCTCGGTGAACATCGGCATGGGTTGCTTGGGCTCTCTGATCGTCTTGACGTGTTCCATGCCGTCCTCTCCGTACCAGTTCCTCTCCCTGATGAGGCCGGTAGAATCCGTCGTCCGCGCAAGGTCGGGGTCGTGCGACATTATGATCACGCTGTCGAGCGTGACATGAACGTCTACGACGCAGATTATTCTCGTTATTCTCAACCGCATTCCCTTCCGTGAACGTGAACCCACCGCTCTCGATCCCGTGAGCACCGGCGGCTATAGCAGCCTTGAAGCCTGCCATGGTATTCTCGGGAAGCGTTGCTGCCGACTTGTGTTGAGAAGATTGTTCAGTCGGGTTTTACCCTTTATGCCTGATTTTAATACGATGAATAAACGTACACCGCGGTGTCTAGCATCATGCCCATGTCAATGTTTATTCTTTCCTCTACATAAACGGCAATTCATGCATTGTACTCACCCCCAACATTCAGGAAGCTGACCGGTCGCAATTTCCGAGCCCATTATTGTCAGATTAGAAAGAGCGGGGTAATATGGATAACAGTGGAAAGTGTAGGCTTATATAGCACCAAAACGGACACGTTTCAGGCCTTGACATCGGTCAGCACGTAAACGTGCTTGATAACAATCTATGGGAGTCGGGCGACAACCCTGTTCCTCCTATTGGAACCTTCCAATCCTTCTTAAAATATCGTATTCATTCATTGATAAAGCCCCGTGTCGCGACCCGTGATTGGACGGGTGTACGCGTTCAATCGGGTCAGCCTGCGCAGGGCGGACCACGGGACTCGGGCTTTCGAGCTTGAAAGGAATCTCCCCTGACCACCAGTTGCGAGAGCGAAAGAAATACATTTCCCCTTCATCCGGTCTATAGTACTCGGCAAAAACACGACAATACGAGTCATCAGCTCATTCCATACCTCTTGAAGGTGTACCTGTCGGGTTCCCCGCGTGAGCAGCTGTAGCGGGTCGGGTTAAGGAGCTGAACACACCCTAAGAACGCGATATCCGTCTGAGAATTTGTTTCCATTGGCGCGAGAGGTTTATTCTTCCCATCCAACTCGTTAACCGGGAAGTAGCTCGTGTCCGTAATGCTGGTGAGTGAAGGGACCCAGGGTGCCTGAATCTCTCGTAGAATGGACCAGTCGACACCTTCAAAGAACTTTTGGGCCTTGATTTGTTCCAACGACAACCGCTGCTCTTTCCAGCACATGAGTCCTCGGATCAAACCCTCGGCCTCTGGGGAAAGATAGACATCGTCGGGGAACACGAGAGTGGTGGGCCAGTTCATGATTTTGTGATACGTTTCCCGTGGGTTGTTATCCATAGAGCAGAAGGGGGCATATCCGACAAGGCATTCAAACATGATCGCCCCGAATGACCACCAGTCGCAGTTCAAGTCATATCCTTGCCCTTGGAAGATCTCGGGGGCAATATAGTCCGGAGTTCCCACGGTAGAATATGCCTGAAGGGGGGTTGAGCTCTTACAACATTGTCGTTTCACACCAGACTGACCAGCCTTCGCCTGCTGGCACTATTCTTCCAAGTGTTTATGGCCTCCTTTCTGCTCATCGTCAAGTGAATTGGGTTGCTGACCATCACGCTATTTCTTGTGGCTTGCTGGGCAGCAGTGGGAGATTGCACCGAAGTCCCGGCACCATTGACGGATGCGAGGAGGTTTTTGTAATAGCTCATATCGTGCTGTTTGTGAAATCCGGTTGAGAGACCGAAGTCAGACAGCTTGAGGTGGCCATTCCGGTCGATCAATATATTATCGGGCTTTATGTCGCTGTGATCAAGGTAAATGGGCAGTCAATACCAATGAAGAGGCACATACCGGTGTATAAAACCTAGGTTGTGTACGGCTTCGATGGCCAAACAGCATTCAGCCATATAAAAACGGGTGACATCTTCAGAGAAGACCTCATATTTGATCAGCATGGTCTGCATAAAGGCCATCAGCACGGTTTCTGCGGTACTTGTGGAATCACCTGACCATAAGATCGCCACCGGGTAGGAACTGGAGACGATCAGTAAGGAGGAGACGCGGAAAGGCATGACTTAGTCACCTCCATCACTAGGTAAAGGTAGGCAGAATCCTGGAACGAGTAAAAGAGTTGGACGACCCAATGAGAGTTTGCTTCTGCAAGAACGTCGCGCTCAGCGCGGATATGCGCGAGCTCGAGAGGGATAAGCGAAGACTTTTGAGGAGGATGACATGGACGGACCTGATCTCGTTTGACCATCTCATCCTTTTGCAAGGTCTTCATCGCGTATATTTTCCCCGTGTCTTCCTTCTGCACAAGGCGAACCTAAAGGCACTCCAGTAATAAACCAGGGAAAGTG
>Ga0335075_10015783_pt1 | contig 11307 bp, 8 predicted proteins | sample Lox_Sample_24_FD_206723 | JGI IMG/M metagenome (GOLD analysis project Ga0335075, IMG submission 206723) | Soil microbial communities from Loxahatchee National Wildlife Refuge, Florida, United States - Lox_Sample_2.4 | ecosystem: Environmental > Terrestrial > Soil > Wetlands | place: USA: Florida... | reverse complement strand
GGCTCCATCAGATCGCGCGCCTTATCGACCACTTCACGGGTCGACATCGGGTTTTGTGCGGTGCCCCGTACGTGGTCGATGCGCTGCGTCCAGTGGTTGCCGTCATTGAGGATCACCTCCACGACCGCCACCAATTGCGGATAGAGCTGCTGCAAAGCCGCATCGGGCACAAGGCGCACCTTATCGCGCTCGCGCACCAAAGAGGGATCCGACAGGAAGGCGCGATCGTGCGATGCGTAGAAGCTCACCGTGCCCTGCACGAGCATGAGGGCGATCATCTGCTGCAGGGAAATATTCGGCATCTCGCGATCGTTGACGGTGGCCGCCTCGACCGTTCCGAGATGGACGATGACCTGCCGGACCTGGTCGGCGCGGAAGGGGTGCTGCTCGCGAATCGCCTGCAGAGCATCGAGGGCGGCTTGGATCGGCGAGCCGACCGGCCACTTCTTGATATTGGTCCGCGTGATTTCAAAGCGCTCGCCGATACCGTCGATCAGCAGGGCGGGATTGGCTGCCGGCGCGAAGGCCAGAAAGAAGCTATCCGAGCCGGAGAAGATGTCGTCCACTCCCGTGGCTCCGGCATGGATGAGCAGGGCGCCGGTCACTCCGTTGCGTGCCGGTCCGCCGCCAAAGACATAGGCCTTCTCGATGTGCTGCCGGTCCCGCTGCCAGGCGGCGATGCCGGAATCCTGCTGGGCGGCAAAGTCGAGAAGCCAGCACATCTGCTGGGGAGCCAGCGAAGCAGCGCAGCCCGCAGCCGCTGAGGCTCCAAATGTATTCGCCATGCTATGGGCATCGTGGTGCGTCTTCACCTGATAATCGATCCCGCCCATGGACATCAGGACTCGCGTGCCGATATCGTACCCCAGCACCACGGCGCGCAGAAACCGCGCTCCACTGATGGAGAACAGGTCGCCTGCAACAAGGGCCGCCGGGACGATCGCGCAGCCAGGGTGAGAGTGCGAGGGAGCGTGGGAGTCGTCGGTCTCGTCCGCATGGGCCAGCATGCCGTTGGCAACGGCCGCTTCCAGTGGACTGCAGGCCAGCGGCGAGCCGGCCACGGGAACCTCGCCTGTGCCGCCGTGCAGTCCTGCGAAGCGAAGCGCGACCTGTCCCGGCGGGAGTTGGGTTCCCGATACCATGGCAGCCAGAGTATCGAGGACATGCTGCTTCGCTTTCTCGACGACCGCGACAGGGAGAGCCCGATCGCCGGCGGCAGCCATGTAGGCGCTCAGCTTGTCCGTGATCACTGGACCGGCCGGCGCGACCGCAAGCGGCTGCGGCGCGGCCTGCGCCGGCAGAACCGGTACGGCGGAGAGCGCCAGAAGCTTACCGGTCGCGGTGATCAGCCGCCGCCGGCTGATGTGGCTATGGCCTTGCGGGTCCAAAGAGCGTCCCCAGCGTCGGCACCTGTTGCTGCACCTGATTGCGGATCCGGGTTCCGACCGCAATGGCCTCGCCTTCCGTCGAAGCCGTGCTGAAGGGCACCTCCATGATCAAAAATCCGATCACGTGGCCCTCGCGGTCGTGTACGGGAACAAACGTATCCCAGAACTTGCCCTGCTCCACGCGGTGCACGTTGGGCTGGCCGGCTGCAACGGTCGCAAGGTCGCCCGGAGACGAAAGTTTGCCGACCTTCTCAGGCAGGTTACTGGCAATGATCGCACTTTGGGTCTGCCCCGGAGGCACTGCGTGCAGGCTGAGCTTCTGAATCTCCGGATGCTGATCCTTGAGCCTGACGATCAGCTGTTGTGCGAAGGGAGCATGCACGGCGATCCGGGCCGGAGACGCCGACAATCCGGATGCCTTCATGGCTGCGAAACCCGGGCCGCTTCCGGCGAGCAGCCCCCCAATGACCAGGATAGAAATGAACTTCATCCACACTTCCTTTCCTCATGAGAAGAGACAGGGAACGTTGAAACGAACGGACCCACTGAGCTAGTAACACCGCGGAATCGAACCCGCCTCGGGGCTAATAGGTAATCCGAACAGAAAACTCGAGCACGCGCGGCGTACCCGTACCGACAAGCCCCGCCGAGTTCACTGTGGAGGTGATCTTGCCGAAACTGGATGGAACCGTCAGGGTCCGAGCGCCCCCCGTCACCGTCTCGGACAGTGTCGATCCGGGCTGGCCGTACTGGGCACGGTTGAAGATGTTAAAAGATTCGGCGCGGAAGATAAGGCTGTTCTGCTCTCCGCCCACATGAAAGGTTTTCTGCACCGCCGCGTCGTCCTGCCACAGCGTCGGGCCCACCGCGAGGTTACGCCCCGCATTGCCCCAAGTTCCTGCCGCGGGCAGCGAGAACGCGGCGGGATTGAGCCAGTGCGCGATCGAGTGCCCCAGATAGAGCGGCACACCGGGGACAATGTTCGGCCGCTGATCGACGTTGTTGCCGTCCGGGAGGTCAGAGCTCGGTCGGCTTACGAGTATGTTGACGGGGAAGCCGGAGCGGGCCATCAGGATGGAATCCACTGACCAGCCGCCGACCAGAAGATCCGCCGCTCCTCCTCCATTCATGTATCGCCGGCCGCGCCCGAAAGGAAGGGTGTACACCACGCTGGCGGTTCCGGTGTGCCGCGAATCGAAGTCGCTGCTCGCGTAGTCGCAGCGGAAGCAGGCGATGTTCTCCGGGGAGTCGGCATCGCCGGCACCGACCGACCCGTCGTCGGTGGCATGGGAATACATGTAGTTGCCACCGAAGAAGAGTCCGTTGTTCAGGCGGCGCCTCAACCCCACTTGCAAAGCGTTAAAGCTGGACATTCCTTCGTTGTATTTCGTGTCAATTTCGCTGGGGAACTGGGGCAGAGGGCGAGTGCCGGTCACGGGATTGATGAGGTTCGTATAGCTGCGGCGAAACAGATGCACCCCATGGGAACCGAGCCAGGTTACGGTCAGCACGGATTGACCGGGGATGGCCTGCTCGATCGATGCCGTCCATTGCTCCAGATACGAGTCCGGATGGTTGCGAGCCATGGAGCGCGGCGTGAGTGCGAGGCCCGTCGTCGGAGTTAGAGAGGCGGGAACCGGGTAGCTGTAGATCACATTGCTGCCGTTGGACTGGATGCCGCTGGTGAGCAGCGTTGACGGTTCGGTGTTGACCACGGGGCTGTCCTCATCCCCGAGCTGTACTTCGCCATGGAAAGTTCCAAACCCCGCGCGGATGACCGTGCGCCCGTTCAGCTGCTCAGGCGCCCAGGCCACAGCCAGCCGGGGATCGAAATCGAGGTAGTTCGGGAAATAGAAGCGCGCACCGATCCCGCAATAGCCGCCGCAACTGGCGATGTCGAAGGGGTCTTCGGCGTTGTGGACCTCGGTGAAGGGAGAAAAGTAGCTGTAACGCAGACCATAGTTGACGGTCAGCGCCGGCGTGGCCTTCCACTCATCCTGAACGTAGCCGGCGGCGTGAAACTTGCGCATCCCTTTGTCGGGCAACGGCGCCGTGATCTGATAGGTGCTCAGCTGATTTGCCAGGAAGGTGTTTTCGTTGAGAAAGGCGGCCGTCCCATCCAGGGAGTTTGCCTCGTAGAACCACGGCCATTGCAGTTCCACGCCGAATTTCACGGTGTGTTTGCCCTTGATCCAGGTCACGGTGTCGTTCAGATCCTCGTCCTGACCAATCTGCTGCTTGTTGTAGTTTTCCTGCAGCTCGGTGAGTCCGGTCAGCGTGAAGTTGATGGGCAGACCAGTCGTCTGGGCCTGGCGGTAAAGATTGCGGTTGAATCCGAACTCGGCCTCGTTGGTGATCGTGGGGCTGAAGATGTGCTCTTCTTCGAGCACAGCATTATTGACATTGGCATCGATCGTGATCGCATTTCCCAGGGCATTGAGAGCGCTGGTGGAAACTCCGTAGTCCGCGTTGTAGCGGATGTAGCCGGAGTCCTTCTCACTGAACCGGTGATCCACCCGGGCGGTGCCCGCATTTTCGTAGTCGGGACTGGGCACGACGCCGGTGTAGGTATCGACCCGAGGATCGCTGGTGGGCGCCTCCCCCTGCGGATAAGCGTTCAGAAAGAAGGCCAGCTGCGGCTGCGCTGCCTGCGTCTCGGCACGGAAGGCAGCGCTGGGAACAAAGCCGTTCTGCGGTACGCCGCCCAGCTGCTGACGGAAGCCCTCGTAATTCGTAAAGAAGAAGGTTCGGTCGCGTACGATTGGCCCTCCCAGATCGACACCGAACTGATTCAGCTGAAACACAGGACGACGATTCGACGATTTGATCGGACCTCCGGCATCGAAGGCGTTGTTTCGGAAGTAATCAAAGGCACTTCCGTGGAATGCATTGGTGCCGGTCTTCGAAATCAAACTCACCTGGGCGCCGGCGGAGCCGCCTGTGTCCGCCGGATAATCGCCGCTGTCGACCTTGAATTCCGCGATGGCTTCGGTCGAAAACTGCAGGCGCAGGGCCGACTTCAGCGAAGCATGAAAGACACCGCCGGCGTCCACCCCGTCGAGGCGAAAATTATTATCGTCGGTGCCGTTTCCTTCGAAGCGGATGGTCTGCTGCGAACCCGACCCGGAGTCGATAGCCCCCGGTGCGAGGAGTTCAAGGTTGGTGATGTTGCGGCCATTGAGCGGCAGACTGGAGACCTGGACCTGCTGCACGGTTCCGCCCAGAGTCGCGTCGCTCTTGTCGAGTTGCGAGCCCTCCTGGGCCTGGACCGTCACGTTTTGATTCACCTGGCCCAGCACCATTTTGGCGTTGATGGTTCGTATGTCTCCGGCGTGCAGATCGATGTCGGCAACGCTCAGATCGCGAAAACCATTACCCACAATTTTGATACTGAAGTGACCGATGGGAAGAGCGGAGACGGAGAACTCCCCGTCACCGCCTGTCTTGATGGATCGGATCTGGTTGGTGTCGATCTCGGTGACCATCACGGTGGCGCCCGCGACGCTGGCGCCCGATGGATCGGTGACCGTGCCATTGATTTCCGTTCTGTCGATCTGGCCATTTGCAGCCGGAGATAAGCAGCAGGCGAGCAGCACAAGAAAAATCAGGATTCGCTTCATCGTTCGCTCCATGTTTCGGGACAGCGGGCATGCAGGAACGGCATGCGTTCCGGAACCTGGGGCAGCACTGTACGCCGCTGTTGGCTTCTCCGATGAAAACCGACGAATCTTAGCTGCACCTTAGCTGACGATCGTCATCGCGGATTATTTACGCGCAATTCATCAACTGTGATCGGTGGCCGAGAAAAATAGCTTCATGCAGGTGTGCATGGTGGAAGACGACATTCGGCTGGCAGAGCTGGTCCAGCAGGTGCTCGAAGAGAATCGACACGTCGTCGTCCATCTTGACAGCGGCGAGGAAGCTGCGAGTTACATCGCCGCGAGCCGGTTTGATGCGGTGCTGCTCGACCTGATGCTTCCCGACATCAGCGGCCTCACCGTCCTCAAGCAGGTGCGCCAGGCGAATTGCCAGACGCCGGTGATCATTGTGTCGGCGCGCGACACGGTCCCGGAAATGGTGCGCGCCCTCGACATCGGTGCGGACGATTATCTGACCAAGCCGTTCCATCTCGACATCCTTCTCGCGCGTCTGCGCTCCGTTGTGCGGCGTGGACCGGTGACGCCGACCGCCGACCTGGTGGCCGGCTCCATCTCTCTCAATCAGAAGCAGTGCACGGCGCGGGTGGACGGAACACAGCTCGACCTGACCAGGCGGGAGTACATGCTGCTCGAAACCTTCGTGCGCCGAGCCGGACAGGTGCTGACCCGCGATCAGCTGGCCGACGCGGTATGGGGCGTCGCCGCCGAGGTCAGCAACAACAATCTCGATGTCCACATCCATTCCCTGCGCACCAAGCTCGGCCCGAAAGGCGCCATGTATATTCAGACCCTCCGCGGTGTCGGCTATGTCCTGCAGCGGGGGAATCGAGCCTCGTGAAACTCTCGTCGCTGCGGGTACGCGTGGGGCTTGGCTACGCCGTCTTCACCGTCAGCTGCCTCTCCCTTTTCGGTATCTTTCTCACCCTCTATCTCGGGCGGGTGCTGGAATCATCCCGGCCGGCAAGCATGGTCGATCGAGCCTCGCGGTTGATTGCCTTCACCGATGCCGAACACAAGTCCGATGCCACGCGGCCTCTTGCCGAAACCCTGAACAGCTTTATCGAAGCGTCGCCGGATACCAGCGAGATCATCGTCCGCAGTCCGGATGGGCAAAAGCTGATTCTTGCTGCCGGCGATCAGCCCTTCCTGCTGGATCGCCTCAGCTGCCGTGCTCCCTGTTATCAGGAGGTCGTCTACTCGGGTCACCCCATTCGAACCTACACGGTTGAGGCCGTATTAGCTGGCCATCCGGTCGAGTTAACCATGGCCGGCCTGGTCGACGAGCACTACGGCATCCTGCACACCGTGCGGACCTCCTATCTCCTGTTCATTCCCTTTCTCGTGCTGGCGTCGCTTGCAGGCGGTTATGTCTTCAGCAACCGCGCGCTTCTTCCGGTGGGACGCATGACGGTCACCGCGAGCCGGCTCAGCATCTCTGACCTGGGTGGACGCGTGCCTGTGCCTCGAACCGGAGACGAGCTGCAAAGCCTGGCCGAGGCCTGGAACAACATGCTGGCCCGCCTCCAGAGTGCGGTCGACCGCAACGCCCAGTTCACCTCGGATGCGTCGCATGATCTCCGCACTTCCGTAGCGGTGATGCTGGCAAGCGCCCAACTGGGATTGAGCCGGGAGCGCAGCGTCGAAGAGCACCGGAAACTGCTGGGCAAGATCGCAGCGGAGTGCGAGCACACGCTCACCCTGCTCGAGGACCTTCTCATTTCTGCGCGCTTCGGCTCCGAGCACAGTCAAATCTCGCTGAAACCTCTCGACCTGGCCGAAGTTGTACGGGAAAGCTGCGCGCTGTTTACCCACCAGGCTGAAGCGAAAGACCAGTCGCTGACGCTCGCCCTGGCATCGCAATGCTGGATCCGCGGCGACCGTTCGCTTCTGCATCGGATGATCGCGGTGCTGGTTGAGAATGCCCTCAAATACACGGCGCCAGGAGGCGCCATTGCGGTGCGATTGGCCAGGGAGAAGACCACCACAATCCTGGAGGTTTCCGATACCGGCTCCGGCATCTCCGCCGCGGACCTGCCGCGCATCTTCGACCGCCACTTTCGTTCTCCCGCGTCGCAAAGGACGCAGCACGGAAACGGCCTCGGCCTGCACATTGCCCGCTCCATCGCCGAAGCGCACCGTGCCCCGCTCTCGGTCGACTCCGCGCTGAACGAGGGCACCGTTTTCCGTGTCACCTTCCCCAGGATGGAAATGGGTACTCGGCAAACCACTTCAGGCGGCGCCGACGCAGAGCAGCAGGCGTTCTCACTGTTTTCGTGAACCAGCGGTTCGCCGCATTGCGAGGAAACACCGTCGCGAAAGAAACGCCCGCTTTCGGCGGCCTGGCGCTCCTTGCCCGACCGGGCATCGGAATCTTTTTACATCGAGGGCGAGCAGGCACGGATTTAAGCCTTAAATTGCGCTGCCTATGAAGCAGCCGTTCGCGCCCTACCCAAATTGGACAAAATATTGGCCTGCCCTCTGTGCTTCCGAAAATCTATTTTTTCGCTCTGAGTGTCCAATCCGCACCTGCTCGAGCGACTAACCCCTAAATAGGCTGGTTTGCCGGCGCATGCGACAGCTCATTGATCTCCGCTGAGCAGGCAAACCGATACGAGGATGCTATGTGCCCAGTTTGCATCGCAACCGCAGCGTTGATTGCAGCCGGCGCGACCTCGACGGGCGGACTTTCCGCAATCGTCGCCAAGAAACTTCGTTCGCAGGTCCACGCCGTGCTGCTTCCAGCACAAACCGAAGCAAAGGAGAACTATCGTGACAATCACTAATTCGTTGGACCAAGCGGCAGTCGTCTCCCGGGAGGAGTGGCTTACCGCGCGCAAGGACTTACTAGCCGCGGAGAAAGAGCTGACCCGCGCCCGAGATGCGCTCAGTGCCCGGCGCCGCCGCCTGCCCTGGGTAAAGGTCGAGAAAGAGTATGTCTTCGACACGCCCGGCGGAAAGAAGTACCTCGCCGATCTTTTCGACGGACGCAGCCAGTTGATCGTCTACCACTTCATGTGGAGGCGGGAATATGGCGAAGGCTGTGTGGGCTGCTCTTTCCTTGCCGATCACGTCGACGGCGCCAACACGCATCTCGCGCGCCACGATGTCACATTTGTAGCGATCCCGCGCGCAACCGTCACCGAGTTTGAGGGCTTCTACAAGCGCATGGGATGGCGGTTTAACTGGGCCTCGTCCTACAACAGCGACTTCGGCTTTGACTATCACGTGTCGTTTACTCAGGACGATCTGGCCCGGGGCGAAATCTTCTATAACTACCAGCTGACGCCGGCGTCCATCGAGGAGCTCCCCGGCATGAGCGTCTTCTATAAGGACGCGGCCGGCGATATCTTCCATACCTATTCCTGCTATGGACGCGGCAACGAAGAGGTACTCGGCGCGTATATGTATCTCGACATCACACCGAAGGGTCGTAACGAAAATGGCCCGCATCACTCCATGGCCGACTGGGTGCGGCACCATGACAAGTATGACGCCGGCGGCTTCGTCGATGCGACCGGCGCCTACATCGCGCCCACGCGTGCTGAAACATCATGCGGGTGCGGAAAGGGTCGCGCTTAAGTTTGTGCAGACTTAGCGCGCTGGTTTGCGCGGCGCAGGATTCGCGCAGCTAAAATGGCTCTCGTCCAGCAGTGGCCGGGAGCCTGCACTTTTTATGAGCGAGAGCGGTGTCGGAGGGGTGCCGGAGATTGTCGATGAGCTCTACCGCGCCGACTCGCGCCGCATCCTCGCCACCTTGATCCGGCTCCTTGGCGACTTCGACCTCGCGGAAGAGGCGCTCCACGAAGCCTTCGCGGTTGCAGTCGAGAGATGGCCGCGGGACGGCGTGCCCCAGAATCCGCGAGCGTGGCTGGTTTCCGCGGGCCGGTTCAAGGCCATCGACCGCATTCGCCGCCGCGCCCGGTTCGACACCCCGCTGGAGGAGGTCGTGAATCAGCTTCCTGCCCAGACACCCGACCCGGCACATTGGGAAGAACAGTCGATCGAGGACGACCGGCTCCGGCTGATTTTTACCTGCTGCCATCCAGCTCTGCCTGCGGATGCTCAGCTGGCGCTGACGCTACGCGAAGTATGCGGAATTACAACCGAGGAGATCGCCCGCGCCTTCCTTACTTCCACGCCGACGATCGCCAAGCGGATTGTCCGCGCCAAGGCCAAGATCCGTGACGCTCGCATTCCCTACGAGGTTCCGGAACGCGCCGAACTGCCAGCCAGATTAGACGCCGTGCTCCATGTCGTCTACCTCGTCTTCACAGAAGGCTATTCCGCATCATCAGGCGCCTCCCTCACCCGGCCCGATCTCTCTGCGGAAGCGATCCGTCTCGGTCGCCTGCTGCTGGAGCTCCTGCCGGAGCCGGAGGTCGAGGGTCTGCTGGCGCTCATGTTGCTGCATGAGTCCCGCCGCAGCGCGCGACTCTCGCCCGAGGGAGAATTGATCCTGCTCGACGATCAGGATCGCTCGCAGTGGAGTCGCGCGCAGATCGCCGAGGGAACGGCTCTCGTGAAGCGGGCGTTGTCCGTGCGCCGATTCGGCCCCTATGCCATACAGGCGGCCATTACCGCCGTGCATGCCGAAGCTCCCACGGCGAAAGAGACTGACTGGGTGCAGATCGTGGGGCTTTACGACCTGCTCATGCGCGTCAACCCCTCTCCTGTGGTGGAACTGAACCGGGCGGTAGCCGTCGCCATGCGCGATGGGCCGGCAGAGGGCCTGGCGCTGATCGATGCCATCCTGGCGCGAGGACAATTGGCGGATTACTACCTGGCTCACTCCGCGCGGGCCGACTTTTACCGGCGGATGGGAAGAACCCGTGAAGCCAGAACCGCGTACCAGCTGGCGCTCAGCCTGGCCCGGCCAGAGCCGTCACGGCGATTTCTGGAACGCCGGCTGCGGGAGCTGCCGGAGGAAGAATGAGTGGGCAGCCGGGGGTGATCGCCGGGCAGGCCACCTGCGACAGAAAGAAATAACATCGAGGGAGATATGCTGACGCAATCGGAAAAAGGATCGCTCTTCCACGCTCTCCATCAACGCGACAGGGCATTCATTATTCCCAACCCCTGGGACGCTGGAACCGCGCGCCTGCTGGCCAAGCTGGGCTTCGAGGCGCTGGCGACCACCAGCGCTGGCTTCGCCTTCTCCGCCGGCCAGCGCGACGGCACGATGAACCAGGATCAGACATTGGCAAACGCCGCGGCCATCGTCTCGGCAACCGATCTTCCAGTGAGCGCCGATCTCGAAAACGGATTTGGCGATGCCCCGGAGACGGTCGCGGAGACGATCAAGCTTGCGGCGGAGATCGGCCTGGCGGGCGGATCGATCGAGGACATGTCCGGCCGCGCAGATCGGGGCATCTATGAGATCGGCCTCTCCGCCGACCGAATCCGCGCCGCCGTAGAAGCAGCCCGTGGGCTTCCCTTCCGTTTCACCTTAACAGCGCGCGCAGAGAATTATCTGGCTGGGAAACGCGATCTAGCCGACACGATTGCGCGCCTGCAGGCCTACCAGGAGGCCGGCGCCGATGTTCTCTACGCTCCAGGCCTCACCACGAAAGACGATATCGCCTCCCTGGTCCGCTCCGTGGATCGCCCCGTGAACGTGGTCATGGGACTGCAGGGCGCGCAGTTATCGGCAGCCGAACTATCGTCAATCGGAGTCAAGCGCATCAGCGTCGGCAGCGCACTCGCCCGGGCTGCATTCGGAGCGTTTCTGCGAGCGGCCGAGGAGATGCGGAATTCCGGAACATTCAACTTCGCGCAAAACGCGATCGGCTATGGCGAGATCACCTCCATGTTCGAGCCGCCAAAGCTTTAAGAACGACCTCTTCCTGAAAAGAGGGGAGCTGCCGCTGTTACACGCTAAGATTGAGGTTCCAGAATCCCACTACCCGGACCGAAAACGTCAATGTTCGACTCCCTCTCTCGATCGATAGCGCTCGCCGCTCTCTCGTTGCTGGCCTTGCCTGCTCTCGCGCTGCAGAGCGCGCCCCGTACCGGCTTCATCCATACACCCGACGTCGATCTCGGCTACGTGGTCTATGGCGCTGCTACTGCGGAGACGCCTGTGATCGCGGTCAACGGAGGGCCAGGACTCTCGCACGTTTACATGATCCAGAACGATGTCTGGACCAGGCTGGCCCGCGGCCGGCAGATTGTCTTTTACGATCAGCGAGGAACGGGCGAGTCGAAGCGAGTGCGGGCGGGCGCGTCGCAGGATATCGAGGCACAGGTGGCCGACCTGGAAG
>Ga0335075_10015782_pt1 | contig 11307 bp, 12 predicted proteins | sample Lox_Sample_24_FD_206723 | JGI IMG/M metagenome (GOLD analysis project Ga0335075, IMG submission 206723) | Soil microbial communities from Loxahatchee National Wildlife Refuge, Florida, United States - Lox_Sample_2.4 | ecosystem: Environmental > Terrestrial > Soil > Wetlands | place: USA... | reverse complement strand
GCTGCCGTTGAGACGGTCGGTGACGCTGTCGTTGCCCACGGGCACACGACCACGACAATCGGGCACATTGAAGGTGGTGGACCCGTCACCAGCCCCGTACGTCGTTCCGATCGCACCGAACAGCGTCGCGTATGTTGTCCGGCTCACGGCTGACCCGTCGCAATTGAGCCACCCCGTAGGGGGCACACCCGTGCCGCCGAAAGGCAGCATGATGCCGCTGGGGAGTTGAACGGAAACGCCGCTCACCTGCACATCGTTCGTCGCGTTCACCGTTCCGTTGACAGCAAGCGAACCGCCCACCGCGTTCCCGTCCGGAACGATGTTCGTCCCGTCGCTGTAGAGCGCCATCGTCTGGCCCTGCGGCACCGCCACCGAGGCCCCAAGGATGCCGCCGCTGTTATTGTTGACGCCGAGCGTCACCGAGAAAGCGCCGGCCGTCGAGTTCTGAATATCGAAATCGAAATTGCGCCCCTGCGGGAGCAGGACCGTCGTGTTTGACGTGAGCGCGCCGGTGAAGACGATGCGCCGGTTCGGGAGCTGCTGCGTCGATGAGCCCTGTGTGAAGGCCAGCGTCACCGTCGGATAGCCCGTCTGCGCCGGCAGGTTGATCGAGATCATGCCGGCCACGGCGTTGTCGACGATCGCCTTGTTCGTGCTTTCGACCGGGCCCCACGCGTTCACGAGATCGCCCGTACCGATCTGGGTCAGCCCGAGATTCGGCGTATAGCTCTCAGCCATCCGGATCAGCTCCTCGGCGGCGTCGCCAGCGGCGCCGGCGAGTAGGGCTGCCAGGCCACGCTCTGCGCTTTGCGCCGCGCCTCTTCGATGGTTGCGCTCTTCTTCAGCTCCTGGAAGGCGGCTTCCCAGGAGACCGCCATTTGCGGGTTGTCACTCTGCGCTCCGAAATCGCGCTGATACCCCGCCATGAAGACATTGACGCCGGCGAGGAAGAGGTCGGGGAGGTTCGTTCCGAGCCAGGTTGTAGGGTTGCTGCTCGTCATCGGTGCCGGCCTGATGATGCCGATGAACTCTGCCACATAGGCCGCGTCGGGCGCGGGGCCGACCCGCACATCGACATCGTCGAGAAGCGCGTAGTATTTCGGGATCGACGGCAAAGCCAGCGTCGCCGCCGCCGCGGGGCAGACCGCATTGAGAAAGGCGAGCGAGACCCGCTGCACCGGATTCCGCGTACCGGTATCCGCTTGCGCTCCCGTCGGCGTCACCACGTTGAGCTCGTGCAGGATGAGGATGCCACCCGGGATCGCGATGTTCCGGCTGTTCGTGGTCAGCGCCGCCGTCTGGCTCGTCTGCGTCGTGATGAGATCGAGCTCGCGATAGATGCGCTGCTCCGCCTGCTCGACCGCGCGCGGAAAAATGTTGTTGAAGTTCGTGTCGGAGGAAGGCGTCGATGACGACGCCGTCACGATCGGAATCTCGAAAATCGCACCCACGGCGGTGACGAGATCGGACCACTGCATGCTCATGCGGCACCATGCTGTCTAGCCCGTGACGACGCCTGGGACTTCGCGTGGCTCAATCTGCGAACTGGACCGGCCGCGGGTTTGGCAGCCCGGTCGCCGGCGCCGGCAGGCTCTGCCCGCTGACGAGTTGCTGTACGGCGAGGTTGGGCGGCGGCACGCCTTCGGCGGCGGCGTAGTTGTCCGGTCGCGGATTGCGGATCGGAACCGGATCGGCCGCCAGGATCACCGGCCGTGCGAATTCGTGCGGCTTGTCGAGACAGCGCTTGCAGACAAGAATCCGCGTGTTGACCAGGCTGTTGCCGCGATACTGATACTGCCAGCGGAGTTCAGTGTGGTTGTACAGCATCCGGCAGCGGTCGCAGACGGCAAAGGCTTGCGGATTTGTCGGATCGACCTGGGCTCGACCGCGGGGGCGCATCGCTGCACTCCTCGAATAGAGGTTGGCTGGTAACGGCTGATCGCGGTCAGCTCCCTCATCGGAAGTAGCTGGAGAAATCCGGCACGAAATAGGCCGATACCCGCTCGCGATCCTCCTGCGCCGCTTCCTCCCACGCTTCCATCGCGGCGAGCTTCAAATCCGCGATAGTGATGCCGCTCTCGGGTCGCGGCGGAAACTTGCGGGCGAGATGCAGCGCGAGCTCGGCGCAGAGCGCCTCCGCAAATCGGTAGGGGATATCCGGATTCTCGCCGAGGAGCGCATTCGCATCCTGGAGTTGCCGCACGCTGTAAAGCCTCAGCTCATAAGGGCCATTGCTGTCCGGCACCTGCCAGAGCGTGATCGTCGGCTGCGCCGCCTGGCGGTCGAAGACATAGACCGTGGGAGGCGCCTGCTGCAGCTTGTCCGGCGTCGCCGCATAGTCGCTGCGCGACATCGGCGTCAGGATTCGGTCGACGGGGTCGACCTCCTCCGTCTGGCCGGCGAGCTGAGCGAGGCCGCCATTCTCGGAGGCGACCGCGGAACTTCCCGCCGCTGCCGGTGCGATGATGGTGAAATGATCGGCATCTGGGACGGTCGCGACCGTATACGGCCCGGACAGCGTGATCCCACCGAGCATTGTTGGCACCTGAACGGCAAAGCTGCCCCCCGCAACGAGGCCGTGATCGGCAAGCGCCACGACGACGGCGGCCGATCCCAGCGTCGTTGCGAAGCTCGGCACCGCACCTCCTGAAGCCGTGCTCATGGCATCGCCCGCGGCATTGATGGTGAACTGGCTCGAGGAAAGCACCGAGGCGACCTGGTAGAAGCCCTGTAATATCAGCCCGCCGAGTGCCACCGGCACGACGATATTGACGTATTCGCCGAGCCTTAGTCCGTGATTGGCCTCGGTTATGGTCACGCTGGGCGAGCCGCCTGTTGTTGCAAAGGCAGGCGTGAGGTTGACCGGCGGCCCCATTGCGAAGACGCGGAGATAGGCGTCCAGCACCATGACAGTGCTGGGATCGAGATCGTAGGTCGCCACCCCTTGCGCGAGCGCGATCGTCACCGGTGCCTGCGTCGCGTCCACCTTCCAGAGATTCGTGCCGCGATTGGCCCAGCGCGCCTGGACCAGGTTCATCGACCGCCGCGCGCTGATGACGTGGTCCGGCGTGATCTCGGACGCACGGATTTGCAGGCGCTCAAAGGCCTCAAGGAGAACATCCGAGCCGGCGAGCGCAAAGGCGGTCGTTCCGCTGGTCGTCATGGCGCGCTCGCTGACATCAAAGGGCGGCGGCCGGCACCGCCGGGGAGGGCGCGGATCGGTGCCGGTCGCCTACCAAGCGCGGCCGACAAGGCCGCGCCCGGCTTAGCGTCGTCGGGATTTGTCGGCGCGGATGCCGGGCTTCTTGCCGTCCGCCCGGCCGCTGCGTTTCTTCGCCAGCTTTGCCCGCGCGCGTGTTCTGATGCGGTCGGCCTCGGCGGCGGAGATGTTGCCGGCATGCTGCGAGCGTGTCGCCCCGCTGATGGCAAGGCGCGCATGCTTCTTGTCTTGGATCGGGAAGCTGCGTCCGGGTCCGGCGAAAGCTCTGGCCGCCAGCCGCTTGCGCGCCGCGCTGGTGAGCGGCGCCATCAATCGCCGTAGCGGCTCGCCTCGGCGCCGCTCTCATCCATGCCATCGCGGACCTTGACCTGCGAGGCGGCGGTAAGCGGCGAATGCCCGCCTCGCGCGCGGCGCGGCTTGTCGGCGCGCTGATGGCCGCGCCTGCCCTCCACTTTGCCGCCGCGCTTGCGCTTCGCCACTCTCTTATGACCGCCGCGCTTGAACGAATCCTCTGAGTTCTCCCCTTCCTTCTTCGCCGGCGAGCGCTCGGCATTGTAGAAGTCTTGCTCGACTTTGCCGCCCTTGGCGCGCGGCTTCTTCTCTTCCTTATGGCGATCCCTGCTCATCGTTCGGGTACTCCTTGACGGTGGTGGTGAGCCCGGCCGCGGGTCGGGCACTGGATGGTGAGTTTCGCTCACGGACAGATTGGAGGCGCGACGGTCACGATTTGGCCGATTTGGAAGCTGCCCGTCATGGCCGCGTCGAGCAGAACCATTGCGCCAATTGCCGAAAGTCGTTTAAGAGAGAGCGCCGATCGTCGGCAGGGAGCCCGAAGTGGCGGAATTGAAGTCCGATTTGACCAGCTTCCACTACGGAATCGCCGGCCGCGGGTATGCGCACGGCTATCTGCTACCAACCGTCCAGAGCGCTCTTAGCGCAATCGGCGCTCGGCGCGTGTTCGAGGTCGGATGCGGCAGCGGGTACATTGCCAATTGTCTCGCAGCGCTCGGCTACGAGGTCATTGCGATCGATCCGTCCGAGGACGGCATTCGCCTCGCTCGGGAAGCCTATGCGCTACCCCGGTTTTACCAGGCCGATGCCTACGAGCCGCTCGCTGACCGTTTCGGCCGGTTCCCGGTCGTGGTCAGTCTGGAGGTCGTGGAGCACGTCATGTGGCCTCGAAAGTTCATCGCCACCTGCCGCGATCTTCTCGAACCTAATGGCACGCTGATTTTGTCGACGCCTTACCACGGATGGCTGAAGAACGTCGCGATCGCGGTCAGTGGCAACTTCGACAAGCACGTCAATCCGCTTTGGGATGGCGGCCACATCAAATTTTGGTCCGAGCGGACATTGGCCGCGCTGCTGGGGGAGGCCGGTTTTTGCGAGCTGCGATTTGTTCGGGTGGGACGATTTTCGCCGCTTGCGAAGTCCATGATCGTGATCGCGCGTCGCCAATAGGTACAGACGATAACCTGTCTGGCACCCCCAGCCGCTTGCCGCACCGCCTCCCGAGCCGCCAGCGCCAATTCGGCTCGCCCCACCGTTGGGTGGAGCAAACGCCGCTGGGGCTGGCTCCTGATCGCCGAAGCGCACCGGCAGGTGTGAATGACGTCGTGTACGTTGCGGTCGAGTGCCTTGACATCGATCGGGCTGTCCGAGGGATCGACATGGCCGCGAGAGTTTCGGCCATCCCGCGGCTTATGTTTGCGTGAAGTATCGTGGCGTCCCGCTCTGGTCGAGGTAGTAGACCCGGCCGTCGGTCACATCGGCCATGAAGCCCAGCGGAATTCCGCTGGGCAGCTTTCCGGTCCCGGTGATCTCGACGGGCGACGTAGCGCCATAGGAGCTGTAGGAGGGCCACGGTGCGGCCTGAAACATCGCTGCCGTCGGCACGCCGGATTTGAGGTCGCCGCTGTTCGAGAACGCGACCGCTTCGGTACCGCCGCCGCCATGGGTTGGCGTGCAGGAAACCACGGTACTGAGCGCGGTGATCCCTGGCTGCTGAATGGTGATGACAGCACCGCTCGACGTGGCACTTGCACCGGCGTTGATGAGCGCCTGATCGGCATTGATCGCCGCGGCGACATGACCCGCCAGCACCGTCAGAGACGTATCGCTTGCGACGACCGTATAAGTCGTCGTATGCGGGAAGCCGGTCACGCTCGCGTTGATGAAGACGAACGGCAATGTGTCGCCGGCCGCGATCGTGCCGGAAAGTGTCGCGGTACAGGTCGGCGGCACGATGGCGACGCTGCTCTGTCCATTGACGCCGATGTATTGCGTACCTGCGCCGAAATCGACGATGTCGGGCGTATTGGAGTTCGGGTTTGTTTCGATATCGATCAGCTTTGTGCCGACCGCGAGGGATCCGACATAAATGGTGGCCGAGCTGTAGGTACCAGTCGGCTGATAGGGTTGAACCTTGCTGTTATGGAGCGAGAAGCTGCGAACGCCAAAGGTCGTGTTCGTGCCCGGACCGGCGAGATTTACCGCGCCCTGCGACCCGGTCCAGATCGAATTGCCGCTGATCGAGCAGCGGTCGGCATCTTCGATGAAGGCTGACCATTGGTTGCTTTCATCGATGCCTCCGCCATAAATGTGGCACTCGTAGCAGGGCTGCTGGCCCTGTGCCCGCATGTGGACGTTGTAGTAGCCGTTCGAGAAGAAGCTTCCATAGGAGCAGCTGAAGGCGCAGCCGAGAAGCCACCAGCAGCGAGACGTCTGATTTTGGAACAAGCAATTCAACAGTGTGACATTGGAGCTGCTGACCTGAAGTAGCCCGTGATCGCCCCCGGTGATCACCACATTGTCGATCACGATCTGAGCGGCGAGGCTCAGATATAGGCCGATGATCCCACTGTTATCGCCGATATTTTGCGGCGTTCCCTGTGCCATCTCGATTTTGAAATTGCGCATCGACGCGCCGTAGGTGTCATTTGGCCAACTGAAGACCGGCTTCTGCGGTCCCGAGTTGGCCCCAAGCGCCGTGGCATTGACGAGCGTGATACTCGATAGTCCCGAGCCGCCACCGCTGCCGCTGCCCCAGAGCGACGTTCCGGTCTTCTGGAACGCGACGCCGCTGCCGCTCGAGCCGATCTTGTACGTGCCCGCCGGCATGAAAACGACGCCGCCGGATGACGGCAGACTCCGCTCGGCGGCAAGGAACGCGTTGGTGCTGTCGTTCGTGCCGGTCGGATCGGCACCAAAGTTCGTGACCAGGGCGAAGGGCTGCTGCGCGTTTCCCTGCGTCCCTGGGACCTGTGCGTCAGCCTCCTTTGAATTCTCCGCGAGCAGCGCCAAGACGGCGGCGCTGCCGAGGCCGGCGCCCAACGCCAATCTCCGTCGCTCAGCGTCGAAGACCGCGCGCGCCTTGGATGGAAAGGCGCGTCCGAGCGCCTTGTACGGCCGCCTCCAGCCATGGCCCTCAAGCCACTCATTGAGTCTGAATTTCATTGCTTGATGCCGGCCTGGGTCACGGTGAGCGCCGCTGCTCCCGCGCCGGCATTGATCGTGAGGCGCACGCCCTTCACGGGGTAGCCGAGCTGTGCATCGGTGCTTGTCGTGGCGTTCGTCAGGCCCGCCACCGTCCGCGCCAGCGCGAACGAGCCCGCCGCGAGATTCAGGAAGTCGTCATAGGTGTACTCGGCCGTGTAGGTGACGCTGCCCGAGACTGTCCCGCCCAGCGAGATGTTTCCCGGCGTCAGGTGCTGGTCGGTCAGGAGCCAGCGCGTCGAGCCGGTATTGTTGGTGCCGACTTGCACGGTCGAGGCTGTCGCAGCCGACGCCGATACCTGCGTCACCGCCGCGAAATCCTGATTGGTCGCGACGGCGCCGGCATTGGCGCCGGTCACCGTCTCCTGGATCGCCGTGCCCTGATCGGTCGCGCCGAAGACGGTGAAAGTGATTCCGCTGTCGTTCCCTGCCGAGGTGATCAGGATTCGGCGCTGCGTATCGAGCGTCGCGACGCCGCCGGAAACGGCTGACCCGTTGAGCGCCAGGTTCCCCGCGGCGCCAAGCGACTGGCTCTGCGCGATATCGTTGACGCTCGCGGCGGCAAGCGTCTTGCTCAAGACGACCGGTCTCATCCATCCTCCTCAGGCTGACAGCGAAAGCTGAGTGCTGACGGCTCCTATGCCGGCGTTGCGCCGAAGAGGCTCGCCAGGTTCGTCGGCGTCACCGCCGCGAGATCGGCCACCCGTGGGGTTACGAACATCTGCAGCACGATGCTCCCGTTCGAGCTGGCGCCCTGGACGGCATAAGTGCCGCGGACGCTGCCCGTGGTCGAGGTCGCCGGCGAGGTCGCGTCCGCCGCCGTGAAGCCGGTCGCGGCTGCGACAATGGCACCGTTCCATCCCACCGTCGCCATCGGAAATTCGAGGACGCGGATGGGGAACTCATAAATGTCGGTATCGCCGACGGCGTAGTTGTGCGCATCGGTGAATTGCGGCGTCACCGCGGTGACGAACTTCCAGCCCTTCTTGCCGTTCGTCGTCGCCGCGCCGGCGCCGGCGGTGATGAGCTCGCTCTGCGGCTGACCGTACATGTCGAAGCCGTTGACGAGGAACTGGCCCCCTGTCGCCGAGGTCGATCCGGTGATCGAAACCGCGCGGGCGATCTGATGCGTCGGGTCGAGGCAGGCGATCGCACCCGTCTGGCCGAAGCTGACAAGGCCGGGCAGCCCGTCGATCGCCAGATTGCCAGCCGGCACGACGAGTCCGGTCTGCGGGATTAGAAGCGCCGAGGTCATGACGGTGATGCCGGCGCCGCTCGCGGAAACCAGCGTCATCGGCGTGCCGTTCGTCACGTTCTGCGCCGCGGCGATGTTCGTCGTCGAAACCGTACTCGGCGCCTGGTCGACGCATTGCAGCTCCGACGCCGAAGCGAAGAGAACCGCCAAAGGGTTCGGCTGAACGCCCCCTAACGCGGCGTTCGGATTCATCCAGCCGCCGATCTTATAGCCGTAGCGCGGATCGATCACGCCCCAGGCGAGATCGCCGCCCGAAGGCCCCCGGTCGGGATTGTAGTCGGGCGGCGGGCTGCCGGCGATCGTCGGCGGCAATTGCCCATAGACGAGCTCGGGCCCGCTGGTTGCTTCAAGTGACATGGAAGCTCCGTTGTTCCCCTCTCCCCTTGCGGGAGAGGGAGGGGCCCGGCCGCGCAGCGGCCGGGACGGTGAGGGGGGAAGCTGTCGGCTGAGAGCTGACAGCTGATGGCTAAGCGGTCGGCAACGTTCCCCAGACGCAACGCGGGTTGTAGTAGCCGAAGCTGTACCGCTCATAGGCCTTGCACAGCAGGTTGTCCGTGTACCAATCGACCTGCATGTCGGTTTCAAAGGCTTCGCGCTGCAGGTAGAGCAGCCCTTTGCGATTGGTGAGCACGAACCAGGCGAAGGGCGAGGTGAGAAAATCGAGGATTTCGTATCCCTCGCTATAGGAGCCCGTCGCATGGATGGCATGCGCGTCGTTGTTGGTGGTTCCCGGCCGGAGCTCCGTGTGCCACACCCGCGCCATCACATATTCGAGTTGCGCCGGCACCAGCACCTTGCGCGCGCGAGCAAAGATCTTCAACCCGCGCTGATCGACGAAGCCGGTGCGGATCTGGATGTTCGCCGCTTCGAGCGCCGCTTCGTTGAAATCGAGATCGACGCTCGGGCGGTTGGCATAGGTACCGTTGTCGACGGGATGTGCCGTGTTGACGAGCGACACGCCGTCGCCGCCAACCGCCGGGTTGTAGGTGCCGGCGGTGTTGAGCAGGTTCGCCGCCAGAATCTCTTTCGTCTGGTCGAAGGATTCCATCAAGCCGAGATTCGAGGGCTGGAACTGCGACTTGTAGAGATTGTCGGCGATCGCTTTGCGGGTGATGGCGTAACCGAGTCCGACCTCGACATGCTCCTGGTTGTAGACGAAGCGGTCGCCCGCCGCATTGTCGAAACTCGTGGGCGCGCCCTCGCCTTTGATCACCGCAAGGCCGACGAATGCCATTTCCGAGGTACGCTCGATCGCCATCTCGGAATTGCCGATTTCGTAGTAGCGCTTCCATTGCGCCGGGATCATGTCGTATTTGCCCTCGATGCCGCGGAGCCCGGGAAACAGCTCCTGCTTGATCTGGGCCAGGTTGATGGTCATGGATCACGCACTCCTTGTTGGGATCTCTGCTGACGGCTGAGAGCTGACAGCTAGATTCCGGTCTGGCCCGGACGCAGCTCGAAATTGTTGAAGACGGCTTCGACGATATTGGACGGCGACGTGTTGTCGTTGCCGATCTTCTGCGACAGTCCGCTGATACGCAGCGGCAGCGACGCGGTCGTGGCGATGCCGGTCAAGGTCGCGGTGCTGAGCCCGGCAACGCTGGGGCTGCCCATGCCTTGAATGGCGGCGTTGTTCCACACATTCCCTTGCGTCACCTGCAGGCCGCTGCCCGCCCTGATCTCGAAGACCAGATCCGGATCGTCGATGATATAGGCGGTCACCTGCGTGCCGGCGGGTAAGGTCGGCGCTTTCCAGGCATTGAACCAGTTGACGTAGTTGCTGACGGGGTCGAGATACTCGCAGCCCCAGAAGACGCCACGGATCACCCCGGACGCCCAGAGATCGATGAACCCGGTGGCGAGCGAGATCACCGGATCGCCCTTGGCGATGACATGCGTGTTGTTGAACGCGATTTGAACGGCGGTGAGCGCTCCCGTCCAGGCGGCGCCGTCACGACGACGCACCGGACGCAAGCCAAATCCACCCGTGGGATTGGTCATTGTCTGCTCCATGAGAGAGGTCGAGGGCGCGCGCGCCGCGCTATGGGGGAATCGATCGAGGGTCGCGTCGAATCACGTCACGAAACGATTTGCATCGCTCCTGGCGGGATCGCCAAAGCCGGCGAATGCCGCAAAGCTAAGGGCCGCCCTTCGGCAAGTCGCCGCGCCGGAGGCGGCGGGTCTTCGGCGGCGAGCGCAGGCTCATCGCCCGCCTCGCCGGCCGAGCGGGACCGGGGCTCCAAGTTTCGTCGGCTGGGCCGCGCGGACGCTGCGTCGGCGCCGGCGTCTTTCTTTTTGTATCGCCGCGCCGCTTCCTTCCCATCGCCATTGGCACTCTCGCCGCTCGTGATTTTTCCAGTTCACTCTTTTTATCTCTGCACCCCTCCCCGACCAAGGCTCTCCTCGCCCCGCCCTACTCCTCCGCCGCGCTCGACGCACCGTCATCGGCTTCGGCGACCTGGATGTTGTACTTCTTCTTGGCCTGGACGCGGACGCGCGGCAGCTGGCCTTCCGGCGTCAGCTTCAGGCTCTTCACCTGGTTGCGCACGCGCTCCTTTGCCCGCTCTTCGCGCAGGCTTGCTGCTTCCTTGGTGATGAGCGACGGCCGTTCCATCAGCATCAGCCCATCGACGATGATGGCGCCTTCGCCATCTTTCTGCGCCGCCTCGCGGCCGACGATCTCGGGATGGCGCTTCTTCGGCACCGGCGTCCAGTGCCGGCGATGGGCGCGCGCCTGGTGCCGCACATCCTCCTTGCCGGCATAGGTGACGCGGCGCCACTCATAGCTCATGTCGTTTGGAATGGCGGCGGGATCGATTTCAAACGGGCCGCCGCTGTCCTCCTCTTCGCCGAGAGCGCTGAGATCGCGCTGCGGCGGGCGTTGCGCGGCACGGAGCGCGGTGCGCGGCGGGGCTGGCGGCATGGGGTGGCTCCTCAGATCACAGGCGGCCGGCGCGCTTCAGCGCGGCCTGATTCTCGAAATAGAGCTCGAGCGCTTTTTTCGGGCTCTCCTTCCATTCATCGGGAAAGGAGATCTTCGCCGCTTCGATCTCGCCCGCGCTCGGCTGCCGCGTGCGCTTGCGTGGCTCGCCCGTCCCAGTCACGGCGCCGCGCGACGGCGGCGCCGCTGTGGTCGCACCGGCGCGGCGGATCGGCTCCATGCCGCGCTGCGCCGACGCCTCTCTCTCTGACCCACCGAGCCTCTCGCTCTCATCGCCGGCATCGCCGCGCAGCCCGAGGCGGCTCTCGACGAAATCCCAGTATTGCGGGCTCCATTCGCGCAATCCCTCGGCCACGGCGGCGAAATGCGCCGCCTGCGCCTCCGCATTGCGCCGCG
>Ga0335075_10015781_pt1 | contig 11308 bp, 10 predicted proteins | sample Lox_Sample_24_FD_206723 | JGI IMG/M metagenome (GOLD analysis project Ga0335075, IMG submission 206723) | Soil microbial communities from Loxahatchee National Wildlife Refuge, Florida, United States - Lox_Sample_2.4 | ecosystem: Environmental > Terrestrial > Soil > Wetlands | place: USA... | reverse complement strand
GCAACCGACAGCACCCGGGCAACTGACCACCCTGGGAACTGACCACCCGCCGCGGCAGGGCCGGCGAACTGGCTTAGCGAACCCTGAACTCGTCCGCGCGCGCTGTCAGCGCGGCGAGCAGGCCCGGCACCATCAGTTCCTCGCCGATGCCGCGGCCGGCCAGCCGCATCGCCTCGGCCAGCCCGCGATCCCACGGGCTGGGCTGCGGCTGGCCCTTGAGCGGGATAGCGCGGGCCGGCACTCCGTCGCTCAGCACGGCCTCGTAGTCACAAGCCGCCATTAGCCACGGCCGCGCCTGCCATCTCCGGATCGCGATGGTCGTGCCACGCAGTCCCGGCCAGCTGAAATCGCCGTGCCAGTGCACTGTCGACCCGCTGCCGGCCGCTGCCTGGAGCAACCGGGCGCACGCTACTGACGGCTCGCCCTCCGTGCAGACCAGCGCCGGGCATCGCGGGCCGAGCTCATCAGCTGCGGCCCGGAGCAGGGCCGAGCTAGTGCAGACATAGAGCTCGAGCGCCCACGGCAGCACCGGTGCTGCCATGAGCTGGCGGAGCGTCAGCCGGAACGGCTCGCCAGCATCGGCCGCCTCGGTCAGCCAGCGGCCGACGGGTTCACCGGCCGCGCGCACGTTCAGGACCAGCACCTGGCTGGCCAGGTTGTCGGCGACAATCCCGGCAGCTGTCCACAGCGCCTGCTCGGCGTCACGGCTCGCCGGCACCTCAACTGCCTCGCGTGCCGCGATTGCGCGTAGCACTAGTCCGGCCAGCGGACCTTCGGCAAGCGCCCGCTCGTTCCCGGTCGCAGCAGCGGCGAGGGCTGGCAGCGTGGCGATGCCGTCGTCGGAGGGGTCGGGCAGCCGCTCCAGCACAGCCGTCGCCTGGCCGATGACATCCGCATGACCTTCCCGGATCAGCCTGGTGACAGAGCCGTCGCGGCTGATGGAGGCCAGCCATTCGCGGTACCAGGGCAACTGCGATAGCCGGCTGGACCGGGCTTCGCTGAGCGCGTCGCCCCAGCGCTGCAGGTCGGCCGCGCGCTCGGCGGCGAGGTTGCGCACCGGCCCGCCTAGTGACTCGATCGCTGCGATCAGGTTCGGCGCGGCAGCAGAGCGCCAGAGTTGCTCGGCGACCTCAGGCAGCGGCACGCTTAGCGACGTGCCTCGGCCGAGGTTGCGGCCAAGCAGCCTGGCCGCCGCACGTCGTTGCGCTTGAGACGCTCCGACCAGCGTCACCGTGCCGTCGATGGGCTCGCCGCGTTCCAGCCGGGACCGGATGCGGGAAACAAGCCAGGCAAGCTCGGGCGTCCCCAGCATCCGGAGCAGTTTGGCATGGTCTACGGTCATCTGACGCGCTGGTACCGAGTTGCCCACTCCCGGTATGGTAACTAGCCCGCGCGCCTATGGGGAAGGCTCGGACGCGCAGAACTCGTTCCCGTCCGGATGGGCCGGGGTGATCGAGCGGGCGATCAGAACTTGAAAACCAGGAGCGCCAGCAGGGCGACGACCACGACCACGAGCACGCAGCTCATCACCACCGTCGCCGAATTGCTCCCGAGCAGAGCCAGCAGCGCCCTTTCAGCCTTCGGCTCCGGCGTCTGGTATGGCTTACCGTCGTCGCGCGCTATCTGCTCGAACTGGTAGAACGGATCCCAGGACCTGCCGCGTCCACGCCGCCCGAGCTCTGTAGGCGGCGTCCACTCCGGCTGTGATTTCCTGGACATGTAGCCCTCCCGGGAGAAGCCGTGAGCTCCGGCGCAGTTCATTCATGGTATGCCCGGAACACGCTGCGCCGGGGATCTCACCTTGCGCAGTCGACAGCGACCTGGAAGCTAACGGCCATCTCGGTTTCCCTTCCACCGGTACAGGTCACGGAGGAGCGAGATCTCTGCACCGTGGTGCAGGACCTCGCGGTTGATGTGCAGCACGAGAGCGGCCATCGATGACTCGGCGAACGGTCCCTCGGCCGGGCCGACTGGATGCGCCAGTCCGGACTCGCCGAGGCTGCGCACGCCATTGATCCAGGCGGCGTGCTGCTCGTCGAGTTGCTGCAGCGCCTGCGCCGCGGTGCCCGCGTACTCCCAGGTAGCCCAGTCCGCCGACGCTCCGCCAAAGTGCGAGGCGATGCGCGAGCCGAAGCACCCGACGGTGATGTGGGCCAGCCGCCACGCAATGGTGGTGACTGGCTCCGGGTCAGGCGGCGGCATTTCGTAGTCCAGGGTGAACTCGCCGGCGCCAACCGAGATCGGCGCGGCACTCTCACCCCGCCGGCTGAGAGTCCAGCAACCCGGCACCGGCTGCCAGAAGTACTCGGCGTCACTCAGACCGGTTAGACGCGGCCGGAGCTGATGCTGCCAGTGCCAGTCGAGCTGATCGACCAGCTCGGTGTTCCAGTCGATTGCGGTCATGCGGTCGGTATCCATGCCCTGAACGTAGCTCTTATTGCGGTCCAGAACGGTCCTCGATTGCGCGAGACTGAGATTCGTGCTGGAAACCTCTGCCAGGCTGCTGCGCCTGCTCTCGGTGCTGCAGGCTCGGCCCGAGTGGCCAGGCGCCGACCTGGCCGCTCGGCTTGAGATCACCCCCCGGACGCTCCGCCGGGACATCGCCAAGCTGCGCGGCCTGGGTTATCCGGTGCACGCAACGCCCGGTGTGGCTGGCGGCTACCGGCTGGGTGCAGGTGCCGCGCTCCCGCCGCTGCTGCTCGATGATGAGGAAGCAGTGGCGGTCGCACTCGGCCTCCGGTCGGCCGCGTCGCACTCGGTGACCGGGGTCGGCGAGGCATCCGTGCGCGCGCTGGCGAAGCTTGAGCAGGTATTGCCGGCTCGGCTCCGGGAGCGGGCTGCCGCGATTAGCCAGGCCACCGTCGCACTCACCGGGCCGGCAGCGACGGTGAGTGCCGAGGCGCTCATGGTGATCGCGCGCGCCTGCCGCAATTGCGAGGTCATTCAGTTCAGCTACCGCAGCCATGACGGCGTGCTGTCGGCCCGGCGAGCTGAGCCGCACCGGCTAGTGCAGGCCGGTTACCGCTGGTATCTGGTCGCGCGGGATCTTGAGCGAGCAGAATTTCGGACCTTCCGGGTAGACCGGATTGGCGACCCGCGCCCGACCGGCGCGCGGTTCGTGCCGCAGGATCCGCCGGACGCGGCAGCCTTCGTGGCCCGCGCCGTCACGACGGCACCGTACCGGTACCAGGCCAAGATCCTGCTGCACGCGCCTGCCGCGGCGGCGGCTGAGCAGATCCCGCCGAGCGCGGGCGTGCTCGATCCGGCCGGGCCGGACAGGTGCGTACTCACCAGCGGCTCTGACTCACTCGACGCCATCGCGTTCCACCTCGTGATGATGGGCCTGCGATTCACGGTGCTGGAGCCACCCGAGCTGATCGAGCACGTGCGTTTGATAGCTGGCAGGCTCGCAAGCGCCGTTCAGCCCAGCGGCTAGCGCATGCGCGCGGGTGCTGGACGCAGCCGCGGCAACGGTTGCCCGCGCGTACGTGGCGCGACGTGGCGTTATGCCGGTTTTGCGAATCGGCCGCTCGACTTTTCACGGATCTCGGTCGCTCGAAACGGGACAAACGAGTGCATGCTGCGACCGAGATCCGTGAAAAGTTGGCATAGCTGCGCCGATCGCGGTCGATTTGCGTGCAATGGGTGACTCCGGTCGCGGGCCAGGTGACCTGCCGGCGACGACGGTCGGCCGGGATCCGGCACGATGGAGGATAGACGTAGCTGCGACCGGGGCTGCGGCGCTACAGGCCCTTCCTTGCCGTGATCCGCCCCGACTTTGCGGCCCGGCTGAGCTCGGCATAGTCGCGCTCGTTCTGATTCGCGTAACTGGCGGCGAAATCGGCGATCGCTTCGTCGAAGACCACCGAGGTGCCGAGGTATCCGGCCATCGCGAACCGGTCGCCGGTGCGCGCGTGTGCCCGCGCCAGCGTCCAGCCGCAGCAGCCCGCGAACCGGCGCAGCCGGCCAGGCGTCAGCCCGGCGAGGTCCGCCGACAGCTTCCAGTCGCGCAGTTGCCGCACGTAGTAGTCGCGGCGGCGGCCATCGGTCCCGGCCGCGACGCGCACCCAGCCCAGGAAGATGTCCGGAGCGGCCTGGATGAATCGCTGCCCGACCACCACGCGCTGAGCCTGGTTGTCGTACTGGCTAGGGCCGGCGAACTCGCTGAGCACTGACGGCTCGGCTTCCTTCACTTGAAGGAAGAGCGGATCGGAGTCATGGCTGTCCAGCATCAGCACGATCCAGCATCGCGTGCCGACACTGCCGACGCCGACGACCTTCCTGGCCAGGCTGCCCAGCTCGTACCTGGCCAGCAGGTCGGCACTGTCCTCGCGCTGGGCGTGCCGGCAGGCCGCGAGCAAGTCGCCGATGTCCGGCTCGGACCACCCCGCGCCGTCCGCGGCGTCCTCGGCGGCCGCCAGATCGCCGACCGGGACAATCAGCGGCGGATCGGCGACGATCTGGCGGCGTCCGTCCACCACCGCGGTCAGCTTGGTCAGCGCCTGCAGGCTGTCCCTGGTACGCGCGGAGATCATGCCCTGGCCCACGGCCTTGCGCAGCTTGCCATTCGCGGCGGCCTTGAGCTCCTCGTGAATCTCGCTCAGATCAAGGCGCGCGTACCGGACGTCCAGCGGCGTCATCCGCGCAAACGCCAGCATGGCTTCCCGGTACCTGCTGACCGCTGTCAGCACGGCTTTCCGGCGCTGCTTGACATCGAAGCCGTTCTCCCGCCCGGCGATCTCGATGCTCGCCGCAAGCCGCTTGACATCCCACTCCCACGGACCGGGCAGCGTCTCGTCGAAGTCATTGATGTCGAAGACCGGCCCGCCCTCCGGGGCAGCAAAGACACCGAAGTTTCCCAGGTGCGCGTCCCCGCAAGCCTGGACAGTGAATCCGGTGACCGGCGTCATGGCCAGGTCGCTCGCCATGGGCAGCGACGTGCCGCGGAAGTACGCGGACGGCGAGACCAGCATCCGGCCGTAGCGGACCGGCACCAGTTCTGGCAGCCGCGTGCGCGCCTGCATCTCCAGCAGCTCCACCGGATCGGGGCGGTCGAAAGCTAGCTCGAACGCGGCGTGCCCTTCTCGGGGCACGAGGCCCCTGGCCGCCTTGCCAAAGCTCGCTCGCTCGGCGGCGGTGGCCACGCTGCCCGCCGCCGGCCAATCAGGCTGACTGTCGCGAGATCCGGCCGGACTCCTCGCGACGGCCAGCGAGGTCGTCACGGCAGACATCGCAGCCTTCCTTCACCCCGGCAGTGAAGAGTTGCTTACCCGAGGCGATCCGGCGGGCGACCACCCGCGCCGGGTGATTGACACGACGCGGGGCCCTACGACAGGCCGCACGCCTTATGGATCTCCTCTTTACTCGCCAGCTTCACCCGCGCGCCGCGCCCGAGCCGGGCGGCAAGTTCCTTCTCCGCCGCCTCGATCATCAGCCAGTCGGCATAGCTCACGTGCCGGCGACCGCGGCTGGCCAGCACATGATGCAGCGGCGATCCGCCAGCAGCAGCATCCTCGGCGACCGCCGGCATCCGCAGCAGGCCAGCCCTGGGCAGCTGTACGTCATCGGGACCCGGTCCGCCAGCCAGGTCGGCGAGCAGCGACCTGACGGTCTCCGCCGCGTCCGACTTGTTGGTGCCGATCACCCCGGTGGGGCCGCGCTTGAGCCAGCCGGCCACGTACTCGCCCGGCAGCGGCTGACCGTCCGGCCCGAGAACGCGCCCGGCCTCGTGCGGAACGGTCGATGAGCGCTCGTCGAACGGCACGCCGGCCAGCGGGATGCTCTGATAGCCCACTGACCGCAGCACCATCTGCACGTCCAGCGTCTCCAGCTCGCCGGTACCGATGAGCCTGCCCGATTCATCCAGTCTGGTGCGCTCGAGAGTCAGGCCTTCGACATGGTTCCGGCCTTGGATCTCTGTCGGCCGGAGCCAGAACCGGACGGTCAGCCTGCGGCCGACGCCGCCCGGCGTCCTGCCCGCCCAGTCTGAGATCACCGTGTAGTTGCCCCGGACGTGCCGGTCTGCCTGGGCCAGGCGGGCGCTCTCGCCGGTCGGGTCGAAGGCGTCCAGGTCCGCCTCACCGTCGCCGACCACGATGTCGACCCCGTTAAGCTCACCTAGCTCGCGCAGCTCCTTGGTGGTGAACTTGGCCTGCGCCGGGCCGCGCCGGCCGATCATGTGGACTTCGCGGACCTTGCTGGTAGTCAGGGCGTCGAGAACCGGCTGAGATACGTCGGTCTCCAGCAGCTCGGCCGGGTTACGGATCAGTATCCGGGCGACGTCCACCGCGACGTTCCCGACGCCGATCACCGCGACCGACTCGGCGTCCAGGCTGAACACGGCCGGATCGACGTCCGGGTGACCGCAGTACCAGTTCACGAAGTCGGTGGCGGCGACGCTGCCAGGCAAGTCCTCGCCGGGAATGCCCAGGTGCCGGTCGCGCATCGCGCCGGTGGCATAGACGACGGCGTCATAGCTGGCCAGCAGGTCCTCACGGGTCACGTCGTCACCGAGATGAACGCCGCCGACAAAGCTGACGCCGTCGTGTTCGAGGACCTTGCGCAAGTACTCAGCGATCGACTTGATCGACTTGTGGTCCGGTGCCACGCCGTAACGAACCAGCCCGTAGGGGGTAGGAAGCCGGTCGATCACGTCCACTCGGATGGGGCGCGGCGGGTCGAGGGCCGCGGCTTGCTTGATCAGCGCCTCGGCTGTGTACAGGCCGGCCGGGCCGGAGCCGACGACTGCTACCTGAAGAGTCCGCATGTCATTAGATTCTGCCTTGTCGCTGCAAGCCAGCGTGCCGGAAAGCCCCTCACCGGCGAGCCAGGCGCGCGCCGCGGCCCCTAGCGCAGCCGATCCGCCACGAGCTAACCGGAGCAACCCGCAATGAGAGGTTTCCTCGATGAAGTCCGGAGCGTACTGATACCTGACTCGGCCGGGAGGCACGGGCCGCTCCCGCCGGTCCTGCTCAGCATGACGGTCGTAACCGGGTTGGTAGACGCCTTCAGCTACCTGACCCTCGGCCACGTCTTCGTCGCCAATATGACCGGGAACGTGGTGTTCCTGGCCTTCGCGCTGGGCGGCGCGCCCGGCTTCTCGATCTCAGCGTCCGTCACCGCGCTCGCGGCATTCGCAGCCGGGGCATTCGGCGGAGGCCGGCTCATCGCACGCTACCGCGATCACCGCGGCCGGCTGCACAGCTCCGCCGCAGCCTGCCAGGCCGTGCTCCTGGCGGCCGCTGTCATCCTCGCCGCCGTCAGCGGCAGCCCGGTGACCACTGCCTTCCGTTACCCGCTCATCGCCCTGCTCGGCGCCTCGATGGGCCTCCAGAACGCGGCCGCGCGGAAGATAGCGGTACCCGACCTCACCACGACGGTGCTCACGCTGACGATCACCGGCCTCGCCGCGGACAGCTCGGCGGCCGGGGGCGGCGGCTCGCACGCGGGGCGCCGCCTGGCCGCGATTGCAGCCATGCTGGCCGGAGCTCTCGTCGGCACGGCGCTTGTGCTGACGGGCCACATCTTCTATCCGCTGCTGATAGCCCTGGTGATCGTGGCGGCCGGTGCCGTGACGACCTACCAGCTCGGTCTGCCGGAGCCGGACTGGGTCAAGGGGACGGCATCGTGAGGCCAGCCGGCCGGCACACCGGAACTCTGATCGCCGGTGCCTGGCCGCCATCCGCTAACGTCAAGCCATGCACGACGGGCGAGCACCGGAGGGCCTGACCGGGCGCGTGGCGCTGGTCACCGGCGGTAGCGGCGGGATCGGCCGGGCGATAGCGCTGGCGCTGGCCGGCGCGGGCGTGAGCGTTGCCATCGGCTACGGCGCCAGCGATGCGGACGCTCAGCAACTGTCCGGGCAGATCACTGCGGCCGGGGGGCGGGCGGCGGCGCTCAGCGCGGACCTCGCTTACGCGGCCGAGGTCGCCCGGCTGGCCGAGGACACCGAGCATGCGTTCGGCCCGGTGGACATCCTGGTCAGCAATGCCGGCACCGGGGAGCGCCGGCAACTGGAAAACATCGAGGTCGAGGAGTTCGACGAGACTATCGCGGTCAATCTGCGTGCGCCCTTCCTGCTGGCGCAGCGGCTGGTGCCGCCGATGGCACGGCGCGGCTTCGGCCGGGTGCTGTTCATCTCGTCGGTCGCCGCGTTCACCGGCGGCATCGTGGGCCCGCACTACGCGGCGTCCAAGGCTGGCCTGCACGGGCTGACGCACTCGCTGGCGGCGCAGTTCGCTGTGGCCGGCGTCACTGTCAACGCGATCGCGCCTGCGCTCATCACTGACACCGGCATGCTGCCCGGCGACCAGGAGGATCTGCGGCGGCACGTGCCCGTCGGGCGGCTCGGGCGCCCGGCCGAGGTCGCGGACCTTGCCCTGGCCGTCCTGGCCAACCCGTATCTCACCAGCCAGGTCATCTCTCTCGACGGCGGCATTCACCCGCGATAGCGCCAAAAAGGTTGCTGGGGGCTGCTCCAGGAGGCCGCCAGGCGCCCTTGAAACCAGGACCCGTGACATCTGAGAACTCTCCAGTTACGTCAGCGCTTGGCAAAATGGCCATTACGGCCAGGTATCCAGGCAGGCAGGACGGGGTAGCCGGGTCGCCGCGTGGAAATAGGACCCCGAGATTGGAGGGAATCCAAGGTCAACACGGGGGGAATGCATGTATCACAAGCTCGGCATCATGGCCGACAAAGGATACGTAGTACTACGGGACCGGCAAGGGCCGACAATTGCGCCAGCTGAATGGGAGTCCCTGGAGTACATGGACTGGAAGAGCGGCGGCGACACTAACTTCGCGCCGCTCGCGTCAGCTACCGGCGAGATGGACTGCCGCGGCTTCTGGGACCACGGCAAGGCGGACAAGGACGGAATCTGGACGGCGAACCGCGAGGTCGCGCCGAGCCTGGCTCGCTATGTCGAGGAGATTGGCGGGAACTACGGCCGCGTACGCGTGATCAAGCTCAACCCCAGCGACGAGCCGACTGCCCTGCGCCAGCTGCACCTTGATGACAACAACCGGCTGAACCCGGACGGCGCTGGCTGGGTTGTCCGCTCCTGGCTGGAGCTCGACAACGTTCCCGGCCAGACCATGTTCATCCTGCGCGAGGACAAGGATGATCCCTCCACTGAGACGCGCATCCGGCTGCATCCCGGCATGCAGCTGGTCATCGATACTCAGCGGCTCTGGCACGTGGTCTGGCACCCTGGCCCGCGGCCGCGCTACGCACTGATCACGTCGTGGGAAAGCGACAAGGTGATCGATGACTGGATCGAGCGCGAGCAGCTAGGGCGCCGCGAGCTCGCCGGAGCCCGCGGCTAACCGGTCCGGAGGCCGGCTTTGCCAGCTGTCGCTCTGGGCAGCTGTTGCTCTGGCAGGGCCGGCGTCCGGCAAAGTTCGGCACACGAAAACGAATGCTGAGCCATTTTTTGCCGTGCACTGGGAAATACGTCCACTAGTCCAGATGCAATGAGCAGCCGGCCAGCGGGGGAATCGGTAGCTGTTCACCGCGCCGCCTGAGCTTATGCACGGCTGCGGGAGTCCTGGCCCTCCGCTAGCAGCTTCGTCCTGCCTGCGGAGTTACGAAACTCGTGTTCGGGAGAGTTATGCCAGTGTCCTCAGCCAGCCCAGTGTCCTCAGCCAGCCCAGTGTCAGCAGGCAGCGCAGTGTCAGCAGGCAGCAGGCCACAGCTCGGCCCCGGGGCGTCGGCACGCCGGGCGTTCGCGGTGTCCGCCGGCAAGGCCGCCAGACGGGGCACCCGCCGCCTTGGCAAAGGGAACGGCACTACTGTGCCCGGCATCGTGACGCTGGCAATTGATCCGGGTGCGCTGGCCGGCCTGCTCGCCGAGATTTCGCGCGGCGCGGTGCTGGTAACCGGCTCGAACGGCAAGGGAACGACCTGCCGGATGCTGGCCCAGGTCATGCGCGCGTCGGGATTGCACCCGGTGATCAACGCCGAAGGATCGAACCAGCGCGCGGGCCTCGCCTCGACCATGGTCGCCAAGGCAGCACTGACCGGGCACTTGCCACCGGACCCCCGCGCCATCGGCTTGTTCGAGGTGGATGAGGGCTCGTTTCCCGAAGTCCTGCGGCAGGTCAGTCAGCCGAAAGCAGTCGTCTTCACGAATATCTTCCGTGACCAGCTCGACCGCTACCTTGAGCCCGCGTACATCAAGGCGCTACTTGAGCAGGCGATGCAGACCCTGCCGGCGGACACGGCGCTAGTGCTGAACGCGGATGATCCTCGCGTGGCCTTGGTGGCAGCGGATGCGAAGAATCCGAGGCTGTACTTCGGGGTCGATGACCTTGAATTGTCCCGCGGCAGAGCCGATCCGACGTCAGACTTCCCGCGATGTCCGCGCTGCGAGGGTGAGCTGACCTACAGCTGCGTCTACTACGCCCACCTGGGTCACTGGGCCTGCCGCGACTGCGGCTTGGCCCGGCCGCAGCCGCAGGTGCGCCTGACCAAGGCAGACCTCTCCGGTGCCTACTCGACGCGCCTCCTGGTGGCTACGCCGATCGGAGAAACGGCGCTGGAAGTTCCGCTGCCCGGTCTCTACAACGCCTACAACGCACTCGCGGCGGTCGCCGCGGCTACTCAGTGTGAGCTGCCCGAACGGTCGCTCCCGGCGATCGAGCGGACCGCGACCGCCTTCTTCCGGATGGAGAAGGTGCGGGTCGCCGGGCACGACGTGTACCTGGCGCTGGCAAAAAACGCTAACGGCTATACCGAGGTGCTGCGGGCCGTACTCGGCGACCACCAGCCCAAGCAGATGCTCCTCGGCCTCAACGACTACCCGGGCAAGCAGCCGGACACATCCTGGATCTGGGATGTCGATTTCGCGTCACTGACCGGCCTGATTCCGGCCCCCGTCCTCTCCGGGAACCGTGCGGCCGACCTGGCGGTCCGGCTGAAATACGCCGGATGGGCCGGCCCCGGCGACGACGGCGGTCTTGCGATCGAGCCGGACCCGGTGCGCGCGTTCCAGACCGCGCTCGCGCGCACGCCCGCAGGCCAGCCCATGTGGGTCGTCTCCACCTCAGTCGTGCTGTCGGAGATGCGGAGCTGGCTAGCTCAGCTCGGATACGTGCGGGAGCCGTGGCGAGAGCAGACCGGGGCAGGCACATGGCGCGCATGAGAATCTCGGTCTGCTGCCTGTACCCGGACATCATGTCCACCTATGGCGACCGCGGCAATGTCGAGACGGTCCTGCGCCGGTGCGGGTGGCGTGACATCGCGGTCGACGTCACCGAGCTGCGGCTAGGCGACCGCCTCGCGCCGGACACGGCCGACTTGATCGTGATC
>Ga0335075_10015780_pt1 | contig 11309 bp, 11 predicted proteins | sample Lox_Sample_24_FD_206723 | JGI IMG/M metagenome (GOLD analysis project Ga0335075, IMG submission 206723) | Soil microbial communities from Loxahatchee National Wildlife Refuge, Florida, United States - Lox_Sample_2.4 | ecosystem: Environmental > Terrestrial > Soil > Wetlands | place: USA... | reverse complement strand
TTCAAGCCATGGTAAGCGTGCCCTCTTCGGGGCGCCAGGACCTAACTCGGAAGAGCGCCGATAACGGAAGCATGACGCCAGTCTCGCTTGCTCGTTTCGCGAGCCGATGCGCTGCAGTGCTGCTCGTCGCCGGCTGCGTGGCGCACGGACCCGAGCGCGGCGCCGCACTTTCGGCGAAGCCTCCGGCCGCCGCCGTCCGGCGCGACGCTCCCGAGATCGCAGCGCTGCGCCGCGCGCTGAAAGCCGCACTGGCACAACGCGACGCGGCGCGCGAAGAACTCGCCGCCCAGCGCGCCCGCCGGCTCGTTCGCGCCGGGAAACCGCGCGGTGCGGCCGGATCCGCGCCGCCGTCCGCTCGAGTACGCCCGGCAGTCGCTCCGGCGCCGGCGCGGTCGCCGGGGCAGCAAGTCTTCACGTCGCTGACCACGGCTGCGACGCCGCGCTGATGCGGCGCGCCGAAAGCGTCACGCGCGCCGGATTTCTAGGCGTCTGCGCGGGCGCGCTGCTCGCCGCCGCTCCGGCGTGCGGTGCGATCGACTGGACGTTTCCGGGCGTCGTTGCGGCGTATGCCCGGCGTTTGACCGATCCCGCGCCCTTCGTCCGGCACGATGCGGCCTTCGTCATGCCGGCGGCATCGACGATCAAGCTCCTGATCGCGCTGGCGGCGCTTGACGAGATGGAGCGCGACGGCATCGGCTGGGGGCATCGCTTGGTCGTGAGGCAATCCGAAATCGTCGGTGCCTCCGAGACCTTTGGCAGCGATCGCGGCGGCCAGCCGGCAACCCTCGAGAACTTGATGCACGCGATGATCGCGCAAAGCGACAACACCGCCGCCAACGTGCTGGCCGACTGGATCGGTTTCGCTCGGGTGAACGCGATGGCAGGCCGGGCCGGGCTCCGCGCGACACGTTTGCGCCGGCACTTCATGGATTTCGCGGCGCGCGCGGCCGGAATCGATAATACGACGACGGCGCGCGACATGGGCGTCCTCGCGTACGGTCTGGCCAACGGCACGGCGTCGGGATTCGCGGGCGTCTCGAGTCGCGGCTGCCGCCGCATCGTCGACGTCATGTCGAAACAGGAAGACCGCGACACAATTCCGGCGGGTATCGAACGCCGCGTGCCGGTGGCCAACAAAACCGGCGTGCTGCCCGGCGTGCGGCACGACGTCGCCATCGTCGGCCTCGGCGCACGCGACGCCTACGTCGTCGCGCTGCTCTCGTGCGAGATCACGAACTACTCGGCCGCGCTCGTCCGGCTGCGCCGCCTAGCGGGCGCGATCGACGCTCACGACGCGCCGGCGTGCTCGTCTTCCTGATCTTCGCGATTGGGGAAAGTACTGTCCTCGCCGTAGGTCTCGAGTTCGCGCCGCATCGCTTCCGCGGGCGAGAGCGGCGAGCGTTCGCCTTCGAGGATGTCGGGCTTGAGATCCTCGTCTTCGCTCGGCGAATGCAACGGTCGTTCGTTTTCGTCTCGCATGGGTGGTTGCCTCAAACTTTGTAGCTGTGCAGTCCCGAGATCCAGATGTTGACGCCGAGATAGCAGAATATGACCGAGACGAAACCGAGCACGCTGACCCAGTTCGTCCGGAGTCCCCGCCATGCATGGCGCGTGTGCAGGTGCATGTATGCCAGATAGACGATCCAGGTGGCCAGTGCGGCGGTTTCTTTGGGGTCCCACTGCCAGTACGCGCCCCACGACTCCTTGGCCCACATCGCCCCGGTGATGATGCCGATCGAGATCAGCGGCAGCCCGATCGCGACGGCGCGGTAGACGATGACGTCGAGTTGCGGAAGCGAGGGCAGCGTCGTCAGCCAGGCTGCGACTGCGTTTCCGGAAGCGGCGGCGCGGGCCAAGGCGGGCGTCGAGTCCTCGACCGGCGTCGTGAAGTCGGCGACCGCGAGCGGGCTCGCGGGCACCACCGGTCCGGCGTCGGTCGCCATCGGCGCGACGACCTGCGGCTGCATGAAGCCGCGCTCGGCGTAGTACTTCAGCAAGTAGATGCACGAAAAGACGAACGCTACCAGGAAGGCCGCGTAGGACGAGACCACGATCGGGACGTGGATCTTCGCCCAGTACGACTGCAGCGACGGCACGGCCGGCAGCGTGCCTTCGTTCCAGGTTGCCCCGTACGCCAAAAAAATCGCCGCCAGCACGAGCACGAAGCCGCCCGCGTACCAGGCGCGGTAGCGAAACGCGAAGCCGATGAAGATCGCGACCGCCATCGCCGAAAACAGCGAGAGCGACCCGTAGAGATTGAGTAACGGCCAGATTCCGGTCATCTCGTAGCGCGCGATCAGCTGTGCGAACTGCGCCACGCAGCCGGCGATCGCCAGCGGCGCGCCGAAGTTTCGCAGCCAATCTTCGCGCGAGAAAAAGTACACCAGCAGCGCCAGCGCCGCGAGCACGTAAGCGCCGATGGCGGTTGCCAATAAGACTTGGTCGAGCGGCATCTTCACGTCGTTTCCCCTCTCAACGTTACCATCAGCCGGCGAAACTCGTTCTCGAAAACGTCGTAACCTTTGACGGTCGTCGCAGCGACGCCGACGTGCGAACGCCCGGCCGCGGTTCGGTCGACCCGCACGTACAGACGCGCCGGCAGGAAATAGAACGAAACGATCAGGCCCGCGACCAGCACGAACGCGCCGATGCCGACCAGCGGAATGCCCGGATCGTAGCGGTACTGAAAGCCGCTGTACAACACGTATCGCTGCGGGGTCATCCGCCAGCCGTCGCCGAGGTCGACCCATTGGTGCAGCGGAATCAGCGCCTCGCCTAGCGAGCTGCCGCCCTGCACGACGCCCAGCACCACGCCGGGGTCGTTCACGCGCGGATCCGCCGCTGGCATTCCGGATTGCTTGTCGACGGTCGGGACGAAACGCTCGTAGACGACGCTGCGCTGCGTTCCCGGCACCTCGAACGAGTCGCCCTCGGCCAGCGTCCGTCCCGGGACGCCGGGCACCGCCACGCCGCGGTCGGTCAGCCGGAAGCGCATTCCGAAGCCGTAGCTCGATTGGTAGTACAACGTGCCGTCGACGTCGATCGGATGGTTGACGCGCACGATGTAGTGCTTGGGCACGCCGTCTTTGCCGGTGACCGTGACGTCCGAAACGTAGTCGATCGGCTGATAGACCATGCCGCTCTTGGTCATGATCGGCTGGATGGCGTAACGGAAATCGTTCAGCCGGATGGTTGCGTGCGTTTCCGGAACGGTGACCGTCTCGCCGGTCAGAACCGCCGTTTCTCCCGAGAATCCGCGCGCCCAATAAATCGTCGTGCCGGCTGCGATGATGACGAACCCGATGTGAGCGACGAGCACGCCGCGCCGCGCCCAGTTGTGCTTGTCGGCAAAGCTCCATTCGACGCCGTCGAAGAGGCGCTCGCGAATTTGCCACCCGCGCCGGCCGAAGAATGCCGCCAGCCGCTCGCGCACCGTCTCGGGATCGCCCGCGACCTCGAAGCCGGCGTGCAGCGGAATCTTGTCGACCTTGATCGGGCGCAGCGGCGGAAGCCGCGCGGGGATCACCCGTTTGAACGTGCAGACGGTCAGCGAGAGCAAGATCAAGCCGACGATGCCCACGTACCAGGGCGAGTGGTAGACGTTGTCCAGGCTAAGGCGCAGGATCGCTCGCGCGATCGGGGCGGCGTACGCTTGAAAATAGACGGACGGATCTTTGCCTTGATCTACGACGACGCCGACGATCGTGAGCGCGCCCCAGACGACGAAGAGCGACACGGCGAACAGCACGTTTCCGAACGTGCGAACGAAGTCGTCGTAGAGCGAGCGAACCGCGGTCACGCCGGGCGCCAGGTGCGCTGGAGCAGGACGATCGCCCAGATCGACAGCTCGTAGAGTACGTACATCGGGATCGCCAGCATCGCCATGGTGAGCGGGTTGCCGTCCGGCGCGGCGATGCCGGCGGCCACGAAGAACGCGAAGACCGCGTGCCGCCGGTAGCGCATCAGGCCGGCAGCGTTGACGATCCCCAGACGAGCCAAGCCGATCAACACGATCGGCGTCTGAAAGATGATGGCGAACAACGCGAGCAGGACGATGGCGAAGTTGAGCGTCGAGGCGACGCCGAACGTCGGCGTCGCGACCGCGTTGGTGATCGCCAGCAGCGCGCTGACGACGCGCGGAATCACGACGAAGTGCGCGAAGGCCAGGCCGGCAAACGCCAGCAGCAGCGATGGAACCACGAACGCGTACACCATGCGTCGCGTGCGCGGGTGGATGGCCGGAACCACGAACAGCCAGAGTTGCTGGAGCAGCACCGGCAACCCGAGCACGATTCCGCCGACGATCGAAAGCTTGAATTCGGTGAAGATGACGTCGGCCGGCCCGAACGCGTGCAGCTCGATGCCGTGGAAATACGCCTGCGTCATCCAGCGGATGACGAATTGAGACGGCCAAAACAGCAGGAGGGCGATGCCGCCGACGGTGGCGAGAACGATCAAGAGACGGCTACGGAGCTCCCGCAGGTGCTCCGTAAACGGCATCTCTTTCTGATCCCACGCGACCTCGTCGTCGACCGGCGAAGCCGGCGGATGCGCCAGTTGCGTCAACTGCTAGGCGTGCCTCTTCCCGGGGTCGGCGGCGGAACGACCTCCCCCTGCATGGCGCCGGCTTCCACGTTGTCCATGACGTCGGCGTGCGATTCTGCGGAGCGCTGACGCGCCTCTTCGCGCGCGCGATTGGCGGCCTCGTCGGCCTCGATCTGACCGAGCATGAACTCCTTTTTGGCTTGGCCGGCGCCGCGTGCCAGCTTCGGCAGCTTGTCGGCCCCGAACAGCAGTGCGCCCAGAACGACGATGCCGATCAGGATCGGCGCGTCGATGAACGCCAGAATGGGATGAATCATGGTCTACTCCTCGAGCAGCGCATCGGCGAGATGCGCGAGCTCCTCCTTCGCCGTACCCGCGGCAATGGGCTCTAAAGCCTTCTTGGCGCGCGCCACGAAACCCGCGATGCGAGTGCGAGTGGCCGCTAAGCCGCCTTGCCGCTCGATCCCTTCGACCACCGACGGGATGCCGCGGTTGTCGCGCTCGCTATAGAAACGCCGTACCTGGGCCGTAAAGTTTGGATCGCCGGCCCCGAGTGCTTCGATCATGGGAATTGTGACCTTGCGTTCGGTGAGGTCGTTGCCGACCGGCTTGCCGAGCGAGCGTTCGTCGGCCGTCAAATCGAGCACGTCGTCTTTCATTTGAAAGGCGACGCCGAATGCGTCTCCGAACTCGCGCAGCCCCGCGATCTCGCCGGCGTTTCCGCCGCCCATGATCGCGCCGCATTCGGCCGACGCGGCGAACAGGGAGGCCGTCTTCTTGCGGGCGATTTCCACGTAGGCGTCGGGCGAGAGATCGAGGTTACCGAGCGACTGGAGTTGCAGCACTTCGCCGTCGCAGATGTCGGCCAGCGTCGCCGATAGGACGTTCGGAACGGGCGGCGGATAGCCGGCCGTCACGTTCTTGAAGATCCACGCGAACAGATAGTCGCCCGCCAAGACGCTCACCCGATTGCCGTAGTCGACGGCGGTCGCGTTTACCCCGCGGCGAGTCGTGGCGTTGTCGACCACGTCGTCGTGGATCAGCGTCGCGACGTGGATCAGTTCCATGTAGGCGGCGAGATAGAGCTGATCGACCGCGTTGCCTCCGCAGGCGTCGGCCGCCAACAGCGTGATGCGCGGGCGCAAACGCTTGCCGCCGGCCGCCAGCATTCGCCTAACGGCCTCGGTAATGACGGCGTTGTCGGTCGAAAACGTCGAGCGAAAGAACGTCTCGACGAGTTCGCGCAGGTCGGGGTCGCTGCGGCGCGCGATCACGGGTTGGTCCCGTAATGCACGGCGATCGCGCCGCCCATCAGCGCGACGAAACCGGCATCCGTAAATCCGGCGCGCGCGAAGCGCCGCCGCAGCTCGACGGCGTTGGGGTGATGCGTGAGCGAGCTCGGGAGATACGCGTACGCCCGGCGCGATCCGCCGACGATCCCGCCGAGCACCGGAACCACCCCGTAGAAATAGAGATCGAAGGCGCGCTTCCAGAGCGGATTGGGAGCCTTGCTGACGTCGAGGTTGACGAAGCGCGCGCCCGGGCGCAGCACCCGCCGCACCTCGCGCAGCACGGCATCGACGTCGACCACGTTTCGCAGGCTGAATCCCATCGTGGCGCCGTCGAACGCCGCGTCCTCGAACGGAAGCGCCATGGCGTCGCCTTCGACGAAGCTCGCCCGGCTGCCGGCGGACGACGACGCCGCTCGCGCACGCGCGCGTTCGAGCATGGGTTCGCAGAAATCCAGACCGGTGACCGTCAGCGACGGATCGACGCGCAGCAAGTGAAAGACCAAGTCGCCGGTACCGCAGCAGAGATCGAGCACGCGTCCGCCGCGCGGGGCGCGCAGCACGCCGATCGCTCTGCGCCGCCAGCGCTCGTCGAACCCGCCCGTCAGAACGCGGTTCGCAACGTCGTACCTGGGCGCGATCTGCGCGAACATCTCGCGCACGAAGGCGCCCTTGCCGCCGTCGTCAGGACGGCTCTGAGGGCGTGAAAGCATCGGTGTTTGGCTGCTTTCCCCGATTGGCGGGCGGCAATCCTTGCCTAGCCGCCGGCGACCTTTGTCGGGATAGTGCCGGTGATGGTACGGCTCAGCTCGACGCGCGACGCGATCGCCGCGGTCGGCGGCGCCCGCGACGTCCAGGCGTGCGCCTATACGATGCGCGACGGTCCGATGCTGCGGGCGCTGGAAGACGCGGCGCGGCGGGGTGCGCACGTCGTCGTGCGTCTCGACGGCGCGGACCGGCCGGCCGAGGACGGCATCGCGCGCAACAATCGCGGCATCGTCCGACGGCTGCGCGCCGCCGGCGCGGACGCCGCTCTCCGCCGGGGAACGCACGCCAAGTCGATCGTCGCCGACGGCGCTGCGTATTTCGACGGACGGAACTGGGGTGAAGGCGACTTCGTCCTGCGCGACGACGGCGCGTGCGGCGTCGCCGGCACGAAGCGCGACGCGCTCGCGCTGGAGGCGGCGCTGCTCGGCCGGGCTTCGGCCGCCGACGGCGTCTTGGTCGAGAGCGAATCGTTCGGCACCGGCAATCCGGTGTACGGCGCGCTGCACGCGCTCGCGCGGGCGGGCGCGTCGCCGCGATTGATGGTCAGCGAGCGCGACTTGCGTCACAACGCGCGCGAGCGCGCGATCCTCGAGCGCTTGCAGCACGACGGCGCGCGCGTTCGCGTCTGTCCGGATTCGGAGAAGTTCGCCGTCGCCGGGTCGCGGGCGTGGATCGGCAGCGCGAATGCCTCGTTCGCGTTGCGCGATGCGGGCGACCTTACCGACTGGGGCTTGACCACCGGGGACGCGGCCGTCGTCGCGGCGGCGCGCGATCGGGTCGAGCGGCGTTGGACCGCGGCCAAACCGCTGACCGCGGCCTAGTCAGATGCCGAACAGCGCGCGGGCGTTGCGATCGGCGGTCGCCACGACCTCGTCGAGCTCGAGGCCGAGCAGCGCGGCGAGTTTGACCGCCACGTGGCGTACGAAGGCGGGCTCGTTGCGGCGGCCGCGGACCGGCACGGGCGCGAGGTACGGCGCGTCGGTCTCGAGGACGATCGCGTCGATGCCGGCTTCGCGCACCGCGTCGCGCAGCGGCTGCGCGTTGGCGAACGTGAGGACTCCGCCGATGCCCAGCCGCAGACCGAACTCGCCGACCAACGTGCGCGCTTGCTCCGCGTTTCCCGTGAAACAGTGCACGACGCCGCGCATTTCGGGCGAAAACTCTTCGCGCAAGATCGCCACGAAGTCGTCGAAGGCGTCGCGCTGGTGGAAGATCAGCGGCATCGCTCGCCGGCGGGCCAGCCGCAGCTGGTCGCGAAACACGCGCGCCTGTGCGTCGCGCGGGCTGAAGTCGTAATAGTAGTCCAATCCGGTCTCGCCGATCGCGACGACGCGCCGGTCTTCGAGCAGCGGTTCGAAGCTCTCGGCCAGGAGACCGGGTGCGTCTTTGGCTTCGTGCGGATGAATGCCGGCGGAGGCGTGCAGCCCGAAACGCGACGCGACGTCGAGCGCCCGCAGCGAATCGCCGAGGTCGCAGCCGACGCAGATCGCATCGTCCACGCCGGCATCGCGGGCGCGGCCGATCGTTTCCTCCCGGTCGCCGTCGAATTGCTTGTCGTGGAGGTGGCAATGCGTGTCGATCATGCGGAGCTACGCGCTTTCGGCGATGCCCTCGACGATGCGGTTGCGTCCGGTGCGCTTGGCTTCGTAGAGCGCCCGGTCGGCGCGCGCTACCAGCGTTTCGGGCGTGTCGCCGGAGACGGCCGCCGCGACGCCCAGGCTGGCGGTTACGGCTTCACCGGAAGCGTGCCGCAGGCCGGAGAGCGAGATCGCCAGCCGCAGCCGTTCGCCCACCATCATCGCCGAGTCGCGCGTCGCGCCGGGCATGACGATCAGAAACTCTTCGCCGCCGTAGCGTCCGACCGCGTCGCCGGCGCGAATCGAGGACGCCGCGAGCTCCGCGATTCGCACCAAACAGGCGTCCCCCGCGGGATGGCCTTGCTCGTCGTTGATTCGCTTGAAGTGATCGATGTCGAGCAGCAGCACCGCGCCGCTGCGCACGACGTCGTCGAGCATTCCGCGCAGCTGCTCGAAGATGGCGGCCCGGTTCTTGAGCCGCGTCAGCGCGTCGGTCGTGGCCGCGCTCTGGGCTGCGGCGATCGAGCGGATGTCGCGCAGGAGCGGGGCGATTCCGCGCGCCGCTTCGACGTATTGACGCTGCCCGTTTTCCGGAATCGGCGCTCCGCGCCGGCGAACCAGCAGGGCGCCGAGCAGGTCGCCGTCGTCGCTCAACCGGATGCCGAACGCGTGCATCGTGGCGTAATCGCCCTCGAGCACCACCGACGGCATTCCCGCAAACTTCAGACGCGTGAGCGTGCGCCGCCGCAACTCGACGTCGGCCGTGGTCGGAGCTTGACCGAGCGACGCGACGATGCGCCAATCGTCGACCGGCGCGCTGCTGGCCGTGACGATCGAGATCGTTTCGTCGAGCAGCGTTCCGTGAATGGAGGAAAGAATCGCGTTGATCTGCGGCAGCGGATCCCGCGCACCGAGCATCGCTTGTACCGCGTCGCGCACGAGGCGCAAACGATGCAGCTCAACGGCCTGCTCGTCGACCAGCCGCAGCAACATCGAGTACGCGACGACCGGCAGCCAGAGCGCGATCGCGGCCGCGGCTGCGCCCGCGCCGGCCGGCACCAGGCGCACGATCACGTAACTCCAGAACACCGTGGAAATCAGCCCCGACCACAGCCGGCGGTCTTTGCCCAGGCGCTTCCAAATCGTCGACATCGGCAAGCTGGTATGGATCGCGACGAACGGCATCGAGCAGACGAAGATCACGGCGACGGCGGCCACCGCGCCGATCAGGAGGAACCAGAACGCGCCGCCCGGCCCCGCGAGCAGCGCGAGGAACTCGGGGCGCAGCGGCGCGAGCACGAGGATCAGCAGCGCGCGAACGGCGCCTTGGCGCAGCAAATCCAATCGGCCGACGCTGGCGCGCATGAGCGCCGCCAGCGTGAATCCGGCGAGAACCGCGACGGCCGCGGCTTCGGGACTCACCAAAACGTACATCGGAATGGCGACCGGTGCGTCTTGGAAGAGCGCCTCGGCGGAGAAGTCGCCGCGCCGGATGCGCAAGCCGCGCACCGGCAAGCCGTTGAGCGCCAAAATCGCGACCACGAGCACCGCTGCGCCGACCAAAACCGCAACCTGGACGTTCCAGCGTTCGTGCGTCGTCAGCGCTAGAATCGTTGCCAGCGCGACGGCGGCGGCAAACGTGCCGACGCTGGCGATCGCGTAGAAGTTCTGTCGCCGCGAGTTCACGCGCTGGGGACCAATTCGATGCGCGGGAAGAGCGGCGTTCCGACGTCGGTGACGCTGCCCGCCCGTAAACCGCCCCAGCGCAGCGACTCCGACCAGTCGTCGCCGACGCTGCCGCTCGCCCCGATCCGGCGCCACATCTCTTCCATCCGTTCGGGCATTACCGGGTGCAGCAGCGCGGCCAGCCAGCGCAGCCCTTCGCAGAGGTCGTACAGCAGCGCGTCCAGCTCTTCGCTGCGGCCTTCTTTATAAAGCACCCACGGTTTGCGCTCGTCGATCGCGCGGTTGAGGGCGGTGACCAGCTCCCAGACGGCTTCCAGCGCTTCGCGGAAGCGCAAGTCCAGCATCGTCGCGCGAACGCGCGCCGGAAGTTCCTCGAACCGCAGCGCCAGCGCGCCGGATCGAGCCGCAGGCGCGGGCACGAGGCCGCTGCGATACTTCGCCAGCATCGCGAGCGTGCGCTGCAGCAGGTTTCCCAGGTCGTTGCCGAGATCGTCGTTGTGACGCTGCGCGATCTTTTCTTCGGAGTACGAAAAGTCGCTACCGAACGGCGCTTCGCGCAGAAGAAAATAGCGCATCGAGTCGGCGCCGAAACGCCGCGCGAGCTCGAACGCGTCGACCGCGTTCCCGACGCTCTTGCCCATCTTCTGTCCGTCGACCGTGATCCAGCCGTGCGCGAAGACCAGATCCGGCGCGGCTTCGCCGATCGCCCACAAGACCGCCGGCCAGATGATCGTATGGAAGCGCGCGATCTCTTTGCCGACGAGTTGCACCGATGCCGGCCAATAGGTTGCGAACCGCGCCGGATCGGTCGACCAGCCGACCGCGCTCAAGTAGTTCAACAGTGCGTCGAACCACACGTAAATCGTGCCGCCTCCGCCTGGAACCGGGATGCCCCAGTCGACGTTGGTACGCGAAATCGAGAGATCTTCGAGGCCCTCTTCGAGCAGCGAGACCATCTCGTTGTAGACGCCGGTTGGGCGAACCCAGCGCGGGTTGGCGCGGAAGTGTTCGAGCAGGCGGTCGCGATACTTGGAAAGACGGAAGAACCAATCGTTCTCCGAGATCCAGCTGACCTCGCGTCCGCACGTCGGGCAACGCCCGTCGACCAGCTTCGATTCGAGCCAGAACGTCTCGTCGTGAACGCAGTACCAGCCCTCGTACGTGCCGAGATAGACGTCGCCGCTTTCGCGCAAGCGCTCGAAGACCGCCTGCACCACGCGGGTGTGGCGCGGCTCGGTAGTGCGAATGAAGTCGTCGTAGCGAACGTGGTAAGCCTCAAATAGCGCCTTCCAGCGCGGTACCAGCTCGTCGGTCCAAGCCTGCGGCGCCTTGCCGTGCTCGGCGGCCGCATTCTGAACTTTCTGACCGTGTTCGTCCGTGCCGGTAAGGAAGAATGCCGGCCCGGCGGTCCGCGCCGTGCGCGCCAGTACGTCGGCGACGACCG
>Ga0335075_10015779_pt1 | contig 11309 bp, 11 predicted proteins | sample Lox_Sample_24_FD_206723 | JGI IMG/M metagenome (GOLD analysis project Ga0335075, IMG submission 206723) | Soil microbial communities from Loxahatchee National Wildlife Refuge, Florida, United States - Lox_Sample_2.4 | ecosystem: Environmental > Terrestrial > Soil > Wetlands | place: USA... | reverse complement strand
TGCGCCGCGAGCGCTCCCAGGACATCAAACGGCTGCAGGAGATCGGCTGCTATCGCGGACTGCGCCACCGCCGCGGGCTGCCCGTGCGCGGGCAGAAGACGAAGACCAACGCGCGTACGCGCAAGGGCCCCAAGCGGATGCAGGTCGCGGGCAAGAAGAAGGCAGGCAAGAAGTAGTGCCCCCGGCTCCCAAGCGCGCCCGCGGACGGCGCAAAATCAAGAAGAACATCCCGATCGGCCAAGCGCACATCAAGACCTCGTTCAACAACACGATCGTCTCGCTGACCGACACCGCCGGCAACGTGATCGCGTGGGAGTCCGCGGGCGGCGCCGGGTTCAAGGGCTCGCGCAAGTCCACGCCGTTCGCCGCCCAGGTGACCGCCGATGCGGCCGCACGCAAGGGCCTGGAGCAGGGGCTGCAGAAGGTCGAGGTCTACGTCAAGGGCCCGGGCTCGGGCCGCGAGACCGCGATCCGCTCGCTGCAGGCCGCGGGCCTGGAAGTGACCGGCGTCAAGGACGTGACCCCGCAGGCGCACAACGGGTGCAGGCCCCGGAAGCGCAGGAGGGTTTAGAGCAGTGGCCAGAGACACGGGAGCCGTGTGCAAGCAGTGCCGTCGCGAGGGGCAGAAGCTGTTCCTCAAGGGCGAGCGCTGCCTGACCGACAAGTGCGGCGTCGAGCGCCGCGCCTACCCGCCTGGCGAGCATGGCCGCGGCCGCCTGAAACAGAGCGAGTACCGGTTGCAGCTACGCGAGAAGAAGAAGGCGCGCCGCTACTACGGCGTGCTCGAGCGCCAGTTCCGCGGATACTACGAAAAGGCCTCGCGCCAGCCGGGGATCACAGGCGAGAACCTGCTGGCGCTGCTGGAGTGCCGTCTGGACAACGTGCTCGTGCGCCTCGGGTTTGCCGCTTCGCGCCGGCAGGCTCGGCAGCTGATCCGTCACGGCCATTGGACGGTCAACGGCCGGCGGGTGAACATCCCCTCCTACCAAGTGCGTCCCGGCGACGTGGTCGCGATCAAGGCCGGCACGCCCGCGACGCAGGTCGTCAAGGACGCGACCGAACTCACAGGACAGATACCCGCGTGGCTACAGGCCGATCACGAGTCGCTCACGGCCAAGGTGTTGCGCAAACCGGAGCGGCGCGAGGTGGCCGCACCGGTGCAGGAGCAGCTCATCGTCGAGCTGTACTCGAAGTAGACGTAAACACATGCCGCCCATCCCCTCGCCAAGGCGGGTGGGGGGCGGCGCTCCGGAGTCGGCGCCCATCGCGGGGCCGGCGCGAGACCAAAACGACGTTAGGACGCTCATGCTCGACTTCCAAATCCCCCGGATCACCAGCGAGTCCGTGGAGCAGAACCGCGGCACGTTCACGATCGAACCGCTCGACCGAGGCTTCGGCTACACGTTCGGCAACTCGCTGCGCCGCGTGCTGCTCTCCTCGCTCGCCGGCGCCGCCGTCACCAGCGTGCGCATCGAGGGCGTCGCCCACGAGTTCTCGACGATCCCGGGCGTCAAGGAGGACGTGACCGACATCGTGCTCAACCTGAAGGGCATCGTCTGCCGTATGCACTCCGACGCGACCGAGGTCGAGGCGCCGCTGGTCGTGACCGGGCCGGGCGAGATCACAGCCAAGGACATCGACCTTCCGGCGGGGGTTGAGATCCTCAACCCCGACGTGCACATCGCCACCCTGGAGAAGAAAACCAAGCTCGAGCTGTACATGACGATCGGCCGCGGGCGCGGCTACCGTCCCGCCGAGGAGAACAAGTCGGCCGACCAGCCGATCGGCGTGATCCCGATCGACTCGATCTTCTCGCCGGTTCGCCGCGTCGCCTACGCCGTCGAGCAGGCGCGCGTCGGGCAGCGTACCGACTTCGACAAGCTCACCCTCGACATCGAGACCGACGGCTCGATCGAGCCCCAGGCCGCGCTGCGCGAGGCTGCCGAGCTGTTGATCTCACAGCTGGCGATCTTCACCGACGCCGATCGCATCCAGGAGCTGCGCGCCGCGCCGGGCGGTCAGCTAGACGGGCACGGTCTCGCCGTCCCCGGCGGTCCGGGCATGCCCACGGGAGGGCTGCAGGGCGAGGAGTACGGCATCCTGATCGAGGAGCTCGAGCTGGGCGTGCGCTCCTACAACTGCCTCAAGCGCGCCGGCATCCAGACCGTCGGCGATCTCATCTCCAAGTCCGAGGCCGAGCTCAACGCGATTCCCAACTTCGGCAAAAAGTCGATCGACGAGGTGATCGAGACGCTGCACGCGCGTGGCCTCGATCTGCGACAGGACTAAACTCCAGCGGCCGATGCGCCACCAAAAGACCAAACACAAGCTCAGCCGCGACTCGGCGCACCGCAAGGCGCTGCTGATGAACCTGAGCAAGGAGATCATCGAGCACGAGCGGATCGAAACGACCGCCGCCAAGGCGCGCGCGGTCAAACCCGAGGTAGAGCGGCTGATCACGCTGGCCAAGCGCCGCGACCTGCACGCCCGTCGCCAGGCGCTCTCCCGCCTGGCCCAGGACAAGTTCGCTACGCACAAGCTGTTCGAGGACATCGCCCCCCGCTATGCCGCGCGGCCCGGCGGGTACACGCGCATCCTCAAGCTCGGCCCGCGCCGCTCGGACTCGACCGAGATGGTCTACATCGAGCTGGTCTGAGCCGGGGGCGGCCAGCTGCCAGCTGGTCGGCGCGGCGCGTGACGAGGGATGCACACGGGCGAGCGCGCACGAGAGGGTGATGTAAAAGCGTTGTGAAAGGGGAGGTTGGAGTACTCTCTTTTTGGATTTTGGTAACCATGGTATCCACCTTTGACGTCGTTTGGGAGGTTGCGGTAGCTCCCGAACGGGCCGGCCATGTGTGCTGATGGTCACAAAGCTCACATTGCAGTACGACGGCGCCGACTTCGCCGGCTGGGCACGCCAGTCCGGGCAGCGCACGGTGCAGGAGGAGGTCGAGGTCGCGCTGCAGACCGTGCTGCGCCAGGAGCTCACGCTGACCGTGGCCGGGCGCACCGACCGAGGGGTGCACGCGTGGGGGCAGGTCGCCAGCTACCCACACGAGGCTGTCGATCCGCGCAGGCTCAACGGGCTGCTACCGCCGGATGTGGCGATCCTCTCGGCCGAGCCGGCGCCCGCCGGGTTCGACGCCCGCCGCGACGCGATCAGCCGGACGTACTGCTATCGCGTGCACGCCGGTGATTCGCGCGACGTGTTCACGCGCCGCTACGCGCTGTGGTGGCCGCACACGCTCGACCGCGAGGCGCTCGACGCCTGCGCCCAAGCGTTGGTCGGCAGGCACGACTTCACCGCATTCACGCCGACCGAGACCGACCACGTGCGCTTCGAGCGCGACATCTTGGCGACCGAATGGCGCGCTGAGGGTGAGATGCTCGAGTTCTGGATTACGGCCGACACGTTCATGCGCCACATGGTTCGCATCCTCCTCGGCACGATGCTCGATGTCGCCGCCGGGCGGCGCGCGTTGGATGAGTTCGTGCGTCTGCTGGACGGACGGCCGCGCAGCGAGGCCGGACCGACCGCGCCGGCCCACGGGCTCGCGTTGGCCACGGTCGCCTACCTATCCGCAGCACGAAGTCCGTAACCGGACCGCCACTGGGCAGACCGGGACGGCTCGTATGCTGGGGGTGTCGCGCGCGATTACACCCAGCCTCGCGCGCGCCGTGTCCATGCTCAACGTGCTGCTGACCAACGACGACGGGATCGAGGCCGACGGCCTGCAGGCGCTGCGTGCCGCGCTGGCCGAGCTCGACGGGGTGCATCTGGAGGTGATCGCCCCCGATGGCAACCGCTCGGCGATGGCCCGCTCGATCACCACGCGCCGCCCGCTGTGGGTGGCGGAGTCGCTGTTCGCCGACGGCACGGTCGGGTACGCCTCAGACGGCACGCCCGTGGACTGCGTGCGCCTGGCCAACCTCGGCCTGATCGAGGGGTTCAGCCCCGATCTGATCGTCTCGGGCATCAACCACGGCGCGAATCTCGGCGATGACATCACCTACTCGGGCACAGTCGCGGCGGCGCTGGAGGGGGTCGTGCTTGGCCTGCCGGCGATCGCCGTCTCCCAGCAGTCGCGCGCGCGGGCGCTGGACTTCCGTTACGACGGCGGGTTCGAGTTCGACGTGGCCGCGGGGTTCGTGGCCCGCCTGGTGGCGCGGATCGAGGAGGTTCCCCTGCCAGCCCAGACCCTGCTGAACGTCAACGTGCCCGCGGGCGAGCCCACCGGGGTGGAGGTGACACGGCTGGGCAAGCGCATATACGAGGACGAGCTCAAGCTCGAGCGCGCCGAGGAGCACCGCCGGCGCTACTGGATCTACGGCTCGGACCCCGGATTCCACGAGGAGCCCGGCACGGATCTGACGGCGGTCGCCGCCGGGCGCATCGCCGTGACCCCGATGCACTTCGACCTGACCCATCACACCGGCCTGCAGGCGCTCCGCGACTTTGATCTGGAGGAGCTGCTCGGGCCGGTCGTGCACGGCGCATCGTGAGCGACGCCGGCCAGACCACACCGCCTGCGGCAGCGGATGAGCCTCCGCCGGGGGCTGCTGCGCCGGAGTCGGGGTCCGCGGCGGCGCCCGAGGCCGCGTCGCCTCCGTCCGAGGCCCCGCCTGAGGAGGTGCTCGCCCGCGCGAAGGAGCTGCGAGAAGAGCTCGAGTACCACGCATATCGCTACTACGTCCTCGATGACCCGGTCATCGGCGACGATCAGTACGACGCGTTGCTGGACGAGCTGCGCGCGATCGAGAAGGCGCATCCACAGCTGCGCACGCCCGACTCTCCCACCCAGCGCGTCGGCGGCGAGCCGGTGGGGCGGCTGGAGAAGGTCACGCACCTGGAGCCGATGCTCTCGCTGGCCAACGCCCGTTCTGAAGAGGAGTTGCGCGCGTGGGTGGAGCGGATGCGCACCCATCTCGCCCGCGAGGGGATCGCAGAGCCGGAGTTCAAGTTCGTGGTCGAGCCAAAGATCGACGGGTTGGCGATCAGCCTGGTGTACCGCGATGGGGTGCTGGCGCGCGGGGCCACGCGCGGGAACGGTGAGATCGGCGAGGACGTCACACACAACCTGCGCACGATCGGGCAGATCCCGCTGCACGTGCAGGACGTGCCCGCGCTGCTGGAAGTGCGCGGCGAGGTGTACATGTCGCTGCACGACTTCGCCGCGCTGAACGAGCGTCGCGCGCAGGAAGGGGAGTCGACGTTCATGAACCCCCGCAACTCGGCCGCCGGCACGATCCGCCAGCTCGATCCCGCCGACGCCGCCAAGCGGCCGTTGTCGATGTGGTGCTACCAGCTGGGGGTGGTGGAGGGGCTGTCGTTTGACAGCCACTATGCGGCGCTTGAGTGGCTGTCAGAGCACCGCTTCCGCGTGAACCCCGACATCAAGGTGCTCGACAGCGAGGAGCGGGTGATCGCGCAGTGCCTTGAGTGGCAGGAGCGCCGGGGCGAGCTCGAGTTCGAGATCGACGGGGTCGTCGTCAAGGTCGACGATCTGGAGCTGCAGCGCCGCCTGGGCTCGGTCGGGCGCGAGCCGCGCTGGGCGATCGCGTGGAAGTTCCCACCCACGACGGCGGTGACGACGCTCGAGAAAGTGATGTGGAACGTCGGCAAGTTCGGCGACCTGCGCCCCTATGCGGTGCTGAAGCCGGTGTCGGTCGGCGGGGTGACGATCAAGCTGGCGACGCTGCACAACGAGGAGGACCTGCGCCGCAAGGACCTGCGCGCCGGCGAGGAGGTGATCGTGATGCGCGCCGGCGACGTGATCCCCCAGGTCCTCTCGCCCGCTCCCCACGTCGTGGACGCGGGGGGCAAGCGCCCGCCCAAGCCCCGGCCCCCCGCGCACTGCCCGTACTGCAACACCAAGACGGTCAAGCCCCGCGAGGGCGTGTTCACGAAGTGTCCCAACCGCGACTGCCCCGCGCGGGCGTGGCAGCTGCTCAAGCACTTCGTCAGTCAGGGCGCGATGGACATCGAGGGGCTGGGCGAGAAGCAGGTTGCGATGCTGCAGGAGCGCGAGCTCGTGCGCACCGCCGGCGACTTCTACCGGCTGAGCGCCGAGCAGCTGATCGAGCTCGAAGGATTCGCCGAGCAGTCCGCGCACAACCTGATCGCCGCGATCGATGCCTCCAAGCAGCGCCCGTTCGCGCGCGTGCTGTTCGCGCTCGGCATCGAGGAGGTCGGCGAGGTGACCGGGCGCAATCTGGCGATGGGGTTCAGATCGATCGACGCGCTGATGGCCGCCACGCCCGAGCAGATCGCCCAGACGCCTGGGGTGGGCGAGAAGATGGCCGCGCTGATCCACGAGCAGTTGCACGACGAGCGCATGCGCGCGCTGATCGCGGATCTGCGGGCGCAGGGGCTGCGCTTTGCGGAGTCGGGCCCGCCCCCCTCAGAGGGCCCGCTGGCGGGCAAGACGGTCGTGCTGACGGGAACGCTGCCGAACTGGTCGCGCGAGCAGGCGACCGAGGCGATCATGGCCGCGGGCGGGCGCGTGACCGGGTCGGTATCCAAAAACACCGACTATGTGGTCGCGGGCGAGGCCGCGGGTTCGAAGCTCGAGAAGGCCCAACGGCTGCACGTTCCGGTGCTCGATGAGGAGGGGTTGCGGGGGCTGCTCGGGGACGCCGCGGCAAATCAGTAGTCAGCGACGGTGATCGCCATGTTGTCCTGAAAGACGTGCGCGGTTTCGGTGGCGATCCCGTCGGTGAAGATCGCAAAGGCGAGCGTGTGCCCGTCCGCGGCGGTGCAGTAGCCGACAAGGTTGGACACCCCCGTCAAGGTGCCGGTCTTGCCCTGGCAGCGCCCCGACGCGGCGGTGCCGCGCATCCGTTCGGAGAGCGTGCCGGAGTGCCCGGCGACGGCCAGATCGCCGCGCAGCTCCTGGCCGATCGGCGTGGGAGCGATCTGCACGAGCAGGTCGGCGACCTGGTAGGGAGAGGTTTTGTCGTCTTCAGACAGTCCAGAACCGTCGACGACCTGCGGGTGGATGCCCAAGAGAGAGGCGATCGTGGAGCGCACGACGGCGGCGCCCGCGGCGGTTGTGCCGGCGCCCCCGTACAGTGCGCCCAAGTCCTTGACGAGCGTCTCGGCGAAGAAGTTGTCAGAGGGGGGGAGCATCAGCCCGAGCAGCTGATCGAGCGTGGGCGAGGCAACCTGCGCGAGCTGGGTCGCGCCCGCGGGGGTGGTGGCCGCGCCGGAGTGCCCCTCGACGTGGACCCCATCGCCGGCAAGGGCCGCCAACAGCTCGTGCGCGGCGTAGGCGGCGGGGGCGTGCGGGCCGCCCTCTGAGCCCGATTCGCCCCGGTTGAAGGCCAGCCCGGACAGGACGCCTTCGAGATACGGGTCGAACGCGTAGTCGCTGGAGGGCTCGCCGCGCAGCGAGTCGAACCACGACTCATCGCCATACACGGACCCGGTGATGCGGCGGATGCCGTCGGTGTGAACCAGCTGGGTGACGAGCGTCGAGACCGACGCGCCGATGCCGTCGTAGTGGGAGTGGATGAACGCGCTGGAGCCGAACGTCGGGTCGCCCCCGCCGCGCAGGTAGATGTTGCCTTCCCACACGCCACCCGGCGCCAGATGGCCGGCGCCGTAGACGGTCGTGGACAGGCGCGCGGTCGGTCCCATGCGGGCCAGGGCGGTGGTCGAGGTGTACAGCTTCTCGACCGACGCGGGCGGGCGCATGATCGAGGCGCGCTCGGAGAACAGAGGCTGTTTGGTCGTCAGGTCGTACACGTACGCGCCGTCCGCCGGCCCGGCGAGCGCGAGCTGGTGGCTGAGATCGCCCTGCAGCCCGGTGAGCGTGCCGAGCTGGGCGGCAGCGCCTGCGGGCACGATCGCCGACGCGACCAGTAGTAGTCCGCAGATCAAAATCGGGAGTTTGGAAAACCGGTTCCGGGGCACGCGGGAATATCATGTTGGGAGGTATGGGTAACGTTGTCAAGCTGCAACCGTCGCCTAACGGCCGGACCACTGGACGGCCTGGCGCCGGGCCGCGGCGGATCCGCGCGAACGCCAGGACGGGCTCGCGCAACGGGTCGATGGCAACGGCGGGCCCGGCGCGCAAACGCGGGCGGCGGCGTAGCGACAAGACCGCGCTCGTGCTCGGCGGCGGCGGGTTCACCGGCGGGGTGTACGAGATCGGGGCGCTGCGGGCGCTGGATCTGCTCGCGGTCAACAGCACGGTCAACCAGTTCGACATCTACGTCGGCACATCCGCCGGGGCGTTCGTGGCCGCGCTGTGCGCGAACGGGGTGACGCCAGAGGAGATGATGCAGGTGCTGTTGCGCGAGGGGCCCTCGCCGTTTGAGGATGTCGATCTCGGCGACCTGCTGCACCTGAACGTGCCGCAGATGATCCGGCGGGGGGCGCAGTTGCCGTGGCGCGTGCTGGGGCTGGCGCGCCAGGCGGTGCGCCAGCGTGGGCAGATCTCGGCGATGGACGTCGTGTTGGGCCTCGCCGAAGGGCTGCCCTCGGGGCTGTACACGGGCGCGGGCATCGAGTCCTACCTGCACCGGGTCCTGTCCGAGCCGGGCCGCAGCGACAAATTCGATGAGCTGCGCCGCGAGCTGTACCTGACCGCGACCGACCTGGACACGTGCGAGCGGGTCGTGTTCGGGGAGGATGGCTACCGCGATGTGCCGATCTCAACGGCGGTGCGGGCGTCGGGGGCGCTGCCAATGGTGTACGCGCCGGTGGAGGTCGACGGGCGCGAGCTCGTCGACGGGGGGCTGATATCGACGACCAACCTCGACATAGCGGTGCAGGCCGGAGCCAAGCTCGTCGTGGTGATCAACCCGATCGTCCCATTCGTCAACGACTTCTCGGAGACCGTGCGCACGCTGGAGGGCGTGCGCGCCCGGCGGGTGTCCGACATGGGGTTTCCGCAGATCGGCTATCAGGCGTTCAAGCTGCTGGCGCACCAGCGCCTGCACGAGCTGGCCGCGCGCTGGGAGGACCGTTACCCGGGCGTTGACATCGTGCTGATCGAGCCCGAGCCGGCGGACAAGCTGATGTTCGAGACCTCTATGCTGCACTTCGCCTCGCGCGTTGAGATCGCCCGCCACGGCTTTGAGTCGGTCACCCAGCACCTGGCCGGCGAATACGAGCGCTACCGCGTCGTGGCCGAGCGCCACGGCCTTGACATCTCTGGCGAACGGCTGGCGCGCGTGGTCGAGCACTTCGATGAGATCGAAACCTCGCAGAGCGCGTGGCGCAGGATCCTCGAGGAGACCACGGGCGCGCTGCTGCGCCAGGCGGGGCTAGCGGGATAGGGGGAGGGGCACGCATGTGCGGGCGAGCCAGCCAGTACATGTACCGGCTGGAACTACAAAGATTTGTCGAGCGCGTCCAAGAGACGCGTCGTGGCGGCGGCGTCACGCAGGGCGATGCGGGTGTGGCGGGGCTCGCCGAGGGCGTCGCCGGGGGCGATGAGGATGCCCGCGCGAGCCAGGCGGGCGGACAGCTCTGAGCCGTCGATCGACGGGTGCGCCGCCCAGACGAAGTTTGCCTGGCTGTCGGTCACCTCGAATCCCCGCGCGCGCAGGCCCTCGATCACGGCGGCCCGCTCGTGTGCGACGGTGGCGATGCGCCGTGCGATGAGCTCAGAGCAGCTGCGCAGCGCCTCCAGGGCCCCGGCTTGGGAGACTTCGGAGACGCCGAGGTCGGGCTCCAGCTCTGCGAGCAGCTCCCGCGCGCCGGGCCCGCCGATCGCATAGCCAACCCGCAACCCCGCCAGGCCCCAGGCCTTGGAGAAGGAGCGGAACACGAACAGCCGGGGATGGTCGGTCAGCAGCGCGAGCGAGGCGTCGCGCGGTTGGGCGTCGGCGAACTCGACGAGCGACTCGTCCAGCAAAACCGCCACGTCGCCGGGAAGGCCGTCCAGCAGGCGCGCGAGCTCGGCCGTGGACAGCAGCTCGCCGGTCGGGTCGTTGGGGCTCGCGATTGCGACCACGCGCGCGCCGGGCTCGGCGGCGACCGCGGTAAGCAGCTCATCGACACCGCCGGAGACGGGCACCGAGCGCCCGTGCGCGCGGCGGCCCATCAGCGGGAAGAGAGGGTAAGACGGCCACGGGCTGAGCAGGCGCTGCCCGGGCTCGATCAGCGCGCGCGCGGCCGAGCTGAGCAGTTCGGCGGCGCCGTTGCCGAGGATGATCCGCTCGGGCTCGACCTCGTGGCGCGCGGCCAGCTCGTCGCGCAGCTGCGAGCCGGCGCCGATGTGCGGGTAGCGGTTCAGGCCGCGCCGCGCGACGAACGTGATCGCGTTAACGATGCTCGGGTGCGGCAGCTCGGGCCAGGTCGTCTGCGAGAGGTCAAGCGTGTCGACCCGCATCAGCGCTTTGCGCTTGCGCTCGGCCGCCTCGGCGCGCAGCTCGACGTTGACCTCCTCCTCGGTCATCCCTTCGAACTGGCGGTAGTAGTCGAGCAGGCCCATGGAACGGAGGATGCGCGGGGCGAGGCGCCTTGCTAGCGGCGGGAGGCGTCCAGGCCGGGGTCGGCGCCGCGGGGGTGTGGCGGCAGATCGCTCATGAGCCCACACCCGGCCCGTGGATGACCAAGAACCAGAACGCGAACGCGGTGGCGCAGATCGCGGCGGTGATCGCAAAGACGCGCCCGAGCGCGCCGGTGCGCTGGTCGTGACCGGCGGCGCGGCGCACGAGGATCCACGCCTGGTCCAGGCGGCGCATCAGCGCCAAAGCGCCGAACAGCAGCGTGAACAGGCCGATGAACGAGATCAGGATGCCAAGGCTGACGCTGCCCGTGAGGTAGTTGACCTGCGAGCCGATCCACAGGCACGCGAGCGGGATCGGGCCCCAGCAGAGCACGCACAGCACCACGATCCCGGCCAGCATGACGCCCGCGAGCGAGCCGTCCACGCGCTGGCGCAGCGCGCTGCCGCGGTCGGGCGCCGAGCGGTAGTGGACCGGCGCGGTGCCGGGGCGGCGCCCGACGAACAGGCCGCCGGTGTCGGAGGGGTCGGAACGCATGGAGCCCTATGTTCGCAGGTGCGCGGGTCTCTGCCCGTCGATGTGTCCCACCGATCCCACCACGATCGCGATCGTTGCGATGGTTAGAGCGTTAGCCGGTTAGGCCGGTCGAGTCCCACGCCGCGCGCGCTCAGCCCGCGTACAGCGAGTCGAGCACGCCGGCGTACTGCTCGGCGACGACGTTGCGCTTGACCTTAAGCGTCGGGGTCAGCTCGCCGGTCTCCTGGGAGAGGTCGTGGTCGAGGATCGCGAAGCGCTTGATCTGCTCGACCTGGGCGTATTTCGCGTTGGCGCGGTCGAGCGCCTCCTGC
>Ga0335075_10015778_pt1 | contig 11310 bp, 7 predicted proteins | sample Lox_Sample_24_FD_206723 | JGI IMG/M metagenome (GOLD analysis project Ga0335075, IMG submission 206723) | Soil microbial communities from Loxahatchee National Wildlife Refuge, Florida, United States - Lox_Sample_2.4 | ecosystem: Environmental > Terrestrial > Soil > Wetlands | place: USA: Florida... | reverse complement strand
CGGTGTATTTCGGTGTGGCGAGAGGCGTCTCTTGCAGCCGCTCCGACCGGAAGCGCGCGGTTACAGTGACTTCTTCAAGTGCTCCTTCCGCGGGCGCTGCCGTAGCCGTTTGACCTGGACCCGGTGTTTGCGCAAAGGCAGCACCGGCCGCCGCCAGCCCAAGTCCGACGAGCACCGGCAGTGTCAGCCGCGTGACAATTGATACCGAAAGGCCACAGGAACGCGACACCCTCGCGCGCGCGGCACGCACAGATGAGATCATCACCGGTATCCCCCTCCATCGCTGACACAAGACGGTCGGTAGCGCGCTGACGTCCGCGACCGGACCAAAGTACAATGTGTGTTCTATGGTCAACACCAGTTGTAAAAACGTTAACACCGCGCGCCGCGCAACAGAACATCCCAAAATGAGCGATCAGCTTTCTAAGTTCGCGAAAGAGCCGATCTGAGAGAGACTCATCAACACCATTGTGAACATCAATGCGTTCCTGGTGGTCGCCCGCCTCGGGAGTTTTTCCGCGGCGGCGCGTGAGCTCGACGTGGCACCCTCCGTAGTCACGAAGCGCATAACGCAGCTCGAAGAGCGAGTCCAGACACGTTTGATAGCCCGTTCGACACGCGGTCTGACGCTCACCCCTGCCGGCGAGCGTTTGTTACCGCGCTTCCTGCGCGTGGTCACCGAGCTCGACGAGCTACTGCTGGATGCCCCCGCGACCAACGGCGAGATCGAAGGTCATGTGCGTGTGAAGGGTCCGACGACCATTACCTCGCTCTACTTCGGCGGCTTCTTCAGCGATTTTCAGCAGCAGCATCCGCGCGTGACGCTCGAGGTGGTGTTGATGGACCGCTCCGTCAACCCGCTCGAGGAAAACTACGATCTCGTGGTGGGAGCGCGCGCGGCGTCTTACCCTAACGTCGTAGATGTGCCGCTCTGCACCTATCCGCAGGTGCTGTGTTGCTCGCCCGGGTACCTCGATAGCCGATCCGAGCCGCAGCATCCGGGAGACCTCGTGGATCACGACTGTCTCACCACTGTGCTCTTCGGCACGACCTGGACATTCGACAGCCCGCGCGGCGGCGTCAGTGTGGAAATCAGATCGCGCTTTCATGCAAACGACAGCCGGGTCGTGTTGCAGGGCGTGCGCCGTGGGCTGGGTGTCGCGATCCTGCCCCGCTTTCTGGCGGACGAGGACGTCAAGGCCGGCCGCCTGCGCGTGCTGCTCGAGAGCTTCCCCTTGCCGACGTTCTGGCTGAAAGCCCTGGTTCCACAGATCAAGATGGATAAGCCCGCCGTGCGGGAGCTCGTTGCGTTCCTGAAGGCGCGGACCCAACCCCTGGCTCCGTGGGAGGCCGCGTAAATGCCGAAAGCCCTGCGTAGCAATTTCGAGCCCGGATCCCCACGCGAAAGCACACGTCGCGCGCAATGGAAGGCGCTCGGTCTTTCGGACGAGGATCTGTTGAAACCGAAGATCGCGGTGGTGAACAGCTCCTCGGAGCTCGCCATCTGTTTCAGCCACCTCGACGGCATCGCGCGCATCGTCAAGGAAGAGGTGCGCGCCGCGGGCGGCCTCCCCTTCGAGATCCGCACGGCGGCGCCAAGCGACTTCATCATCGGCGCAGGCTCATCCGGTGGCTACATTCTCGCCTCCCGCGATCTCATCGTGAACGACATGGAGATCGCGGTCGAAGGGGCGCAGCTCGACGGCATGATCTGCCTTTCCTCCTGCGACAAGACCGCGCCGGCGCATCTCATGGCCGCGGGTCGTTTCAACATTCCGACCATCATTGTCATCGGGGGCTATCAGCCCAGCGGGGAGTATCAGGGCCGGCCCGTCGATATCGAGGAGGTGTTCCTCGGCTCCGTGCAGGCTTCCTACGGCCGGCTCTCGAAGGACACTCTCAAGGGGATGGCCGACAATGCCATCCGCGGGCCCGGTGTCTGCTCCGGCATGGCGACGGCGAATTCCATGCACGTGGCCTGTGAGGCGCTCGGCATGGCTCTGCCCGGCAGCGCGCCCATTCTGGCCAACAGCCCCAACATGATCGAAAACGCGCGCCGCTGCGGCCGCCGCATCGTCGAGATGGTGCTGGAGGATCTCAAGCCCCGCGACATCATGACGGCGGGAGCCTTCCATAACGCTGTCGCCGCCGTGCTCAGCGTGAGTGGCTCGATCAACTGCATCAAACACCTCCAGGCCGCCGCCGTCGAGACCGGGCTCGATCTGGATGTCTTCAGCCTCTTCAATGAGCTCGGCAAGAAGATCCCGGTGCTCAGCGCGGTGCGTCCGAACGGTGCGGCCACCATCGAAGAGTTCGAGGCGGCCGGCGGCGCACGCGCCTTGTTGAAACAGCTTGCGCCCCTGTTGGATCAGAGGGTGCGCACCGTTACCGGAGGCACGCTGGCGGAAAACCTCGCCACCAGCGTCGTGCATGATCCCGAGGTCATCAGGCCACTGGACCGGGCCTTCTCCAACCAACAGCCGATCACCATTCTGCGGGGCTCGCTCGCTCCCGAAAGCGCCATCGTGAAGCTCGGGCTGCGGGGCGCCGGGCGGGCGGCGCATTTCTCCGGTCCCGCGATCGTCTTCGACAACGGCCCCGATGCGATGGCAGCCCTCGCGCGCGGCGAGGTCAAGCCCGGCCACGTTCTGGTCGTCCGCGGCATGGGCCCCAAAGGCGGTCCCGGCATGGCCGGACCCGCTTCCGCGGTAGTATTCGCCATCGATGCGGCGGGATTACAGAACCAGGTGGCATTTGTCAGTGACGGGCAGCTTTCCGGCCTGTGTAACAAAGGACTGACGGTGGCCGAGGTTTCCCCCGAGGCCGCGGTCGGCGGTCCGCTCTCCCTTGTCGACAGCGGCGATCGCATCACCATCGATGTCGACCGTCACGTTCTGGACCTGGAAGTGACCCCTGAGGTGCTCCTCGAGCGTCGCCAGCGCCGCGGTCCCCCGTCCCTGCCGGCGTCGAAGGGCTATCTTTCCATCTACCAGCGCAGCGTACAGCCCATGTCGACCGGCGCGGTGTTGATCAAGCGAGGCAGTTGATACTGCCCGGAGGACCCATGGGCCAGACATCCGAACTGATTCCCACACGCACTGTCCGCCGCGGCACCGGTCACGCGCGAGCCATAGCCGAGGCGGACATTTGTGTGCTGGGAGCCGGCATCGCGGGCGTGTCCGCGGCGCTCGAGGCCGCCAGGCTCGGACGCAAGGTCATCATTGTCGATGGCGCCCCGGCTCTCGGCGGTCAGGCGATCGGCTCGATCATCGGAACGCTCATCGGCCTCTACACCCACGGACCCGATGCCTATCAGATCACGCACGGTATTGCGGACGACCTGATCCGCGACATGACGGCGGACGGCTCCCTTTTGCGCATGCATCGCTCGACCGTCACCTTTCAATACGACGAGGTGCGCCTCGGGCGCTGGATGGAACGTAAGATCGAGGAAGCGGGAGTCGAAGCCATCGTGGGCGCCGTCCTTACCGAGGTGGCTTTCCAGGACAGGCGCATCGAGCATCTCGATTTCGCCACGCGCTTCGGGCCGTTGCGGGTCAAGGCCGACGGCTTCGTCGACGCATCGGGTGATGCAACACTGTGTTATGAGGCGGGCCTGCCGGTCCGCGAGCCCGAGGCGCCGGTGTACGGCTCGCTCAATTTCCTCATCGAGGGTTACGACCTGGAGGCCGTCAAAACTCTCCAGATCGAGGAGGTGCGTAAACGGCTCGCGACGCACGGCGCGCCTTATGGCCTCGTTCGACACGATGGTTGGCTCATGCATTTCCCGGGGAGGAACTTCATGCTTGCCAACATCACCCATTTCGAGACGCCGGTGGATCCACGGGCCACCGCCCACCTGGTGTTCGAAGGCAGGCGCCAGGCGGACAATATCGTGCGCTTCCTGCGCGCCGAGTATCCCGCCATCTTTGCCAACGCCCGGGTCAGAGCCTATGGCAATCCCGGGCTGCGCCAGACGCGCTGGATCGTGGGTGCCCGGCAGCTCACTGTGGATGACATCCGCTCCGGCGCCCGGCCGCCGGATGCCGCGGCCCGCTGTGCGTGGTGGGTCGAGCTGCACGACACCAAGGAGCTCGTGCATTGGGAGCAGTTTCCCAACAATCACGTCTACTACATTCCGTTGAGCTGCATGGTGCCCGTGGATGCGGATAACATCGTGGCCGCGGGCCGGTGCGTCGATGCGGACTCGCATGCGCTGTCGGCCATCCGTGTCATGGGACCTTGCATCGCAATGGGAACCGCCGCGGCGCATGCCCTGGATCTCGCCGGCAAACAGTCGGTTCATGACATCAACCTTGCACAGTTGCACAAGCGCCTCTATGACAATCTGGAGCGCCGGGATTGAGACTCACCGATAGCGAGCAGGCCATGCTCGATGGCCGTGACGGTAAGGCGAAGCAGAAGGCCATGGATCTGCTCGTGCGCTATGCGGAGGCGCTCGGCGCGGAGCGCTTCGTCGACACGACCAACGTGGCGGGCGTGCCGGCTTACTACTCCCCCGTGCTGTTGGACTATTACAAGGTCACGGCAGACGACGCCTATGAGGTCATCTATTCGCGCTTTGATCTCGACAGCGACGAGGTCGTCGAGGTCCCGCGGATGATGGTGAATTCCTGCGGGCTTCAAGGCGGGGTCGACGCGGAGGGGTGGAAGACTCTCGGCAAGAGCTATGAGGCTCTGCGGATGAGCGAGCGCAGCGAGGCTGCATCAGCCGCCCGAGGTGTGCGGATTCTGAAGACCTGCACGCCCTATCTCGCGGGTAACGTTCCGAAGCAAGGAGAGCATTGCGCCTGGATGGAGTCCTCGGCCGTCGTTTATTGTAACTCCGTGCTTGGCGCACGGACGAACACCGAGGGGCGTGAGAGTACGAGCGCCGCTATGCTGACGGGAAAGATTCCGGACTGGGGCTTCCATCGCGATGAGTTTCGCTTCGCGACCCATCATATCCAGGTTGAGGTCGATGTCACGAGCGTCATGGACTGGGGGATGTTGGGATATTTCATTGGCGCGGCCGTCGAGGAGCGCATACCGGTCGTAACGGGCCGCATCTCGCGCCCCGACCTCATCCGGCACAAACACTTCGGCGCTGCGGCGGCGTCCTCGGGTGGAGTGGAGATGTATCACCTGGAGGGTGTGACGCCAGAGGCTGCGACGCTGCGGAAAGCTCTGGGCTCCAAGGCGCCCATCGCCGTCATCCCGTATGGCAAGGCCGAGCAGCGCCGGACTTACGATGAGCTCAACGCGAAAGCCAGCGATCCCAACGTCGATTTCGTGATGTTGGGTTGCCCGCATGCGGCCCTCGAGCAGTTGCGGGAGATCGCCGGCCTCTTGACGGGCAGGCGCATCAGCGAGAACTGCAAGTTGTGGGTCTTCACTTCCCGTGCCATCAAGGCCGAGGCGGATGCATCGGGTTACACGGCCGTCATTCGTGCCGCCGGCGGTGCGGTGTTGACGGATACGTGCTCCTCGATCGCACAGGCGGTACCGCCGGGCACGAAGGTCGCCGCGTTGGATTCGGCCAAGCAGACGCATTACCTGCCCGCGATCATGGGGATCCAGGCCTGGTTCGGAACGACGGCGGATTGTATCGACGCGGCACTGACAGGCCGCTGGAATGGGAGACGGCCGTGAGCGCAGCACCGCAACCCGCGACGATCACGCTTCATGGACGGAAAGTCGTCGGCGGGTACGCCGAGGGCGCAGCGCTCGTCACCCGGGACACGATCTCAGGTTGGGGCGGCATCAATCCCATGACGGGCACCGTGATCGAGACACGGCACGAGCTTCGGGGCCGCAGCTTCAAGGACAAAATCCTGGTGTTTCCGGGAGCGAAGGGCTCCTCGGGATGGTCCGCCGCGTTTCATGTCACCCGGATCACCGCAACCGCGCCGAAGGCGATGCTCTTCAACGAGATGACCACCAAGATCGCGCTCGGTGCGGTGGTGATGCGCATTCCGTGCGTGACGGATTTCGATCGCGACCCACTCGAAGTGATCGAGACCGGCGATTGGGTCAAGGTCGACGGGGACCGCGGCATCGTTGAAATTCATCGCGGTCCGCGCGAGTAGTCCGCTGCTACGGTGCGACGGTCACCTGGTCCAGTAGACGCGCGCCCTGGCGCGCCAGAATGGCGGCATACAACGGCTGCAGCTGCGCGTAGTCCTGGTACGGAATCGTCTTCAGGTCCAGCGGCGCGACGAAGTTCGTCCACTCGAGCGAGTAAGTACCCCCCCACTCGTGGCCGCGCAGCACCGGCCCTTCCGGGGTCGGCACTACCAACAGCAGCTCGGTCATACTGAACAGGGTCGGCTTGCCGTCCGGGGATGCCGCGATGCCTGTTACGAAACCCCAGCCGCGCAGGTAGTCCGGCAAGTCCTTGCGGCGCGAGGAGCCCGCATGGGTGGAGTTGTTCAGGCCCGGGGCGAGCACGATCACCCCCTGCAACTGCTGGCCGGCGAGCACATGCGCGAAGGGCAAAACGCAGTCCTTCGGCAGGGTGCGGTTGAAGCCGTTGTTGAGAAAGCAGTCCTCCCGGACGTGCTCCATCTCTTCGGGCGGCGCAAGCGGCACCAGCACGAGACCCATCTGCGTGGCCCGATCCTTGATGGCATCGACGAGCATGGTGTCGACCGGCCAGTCGACTATCTCGGTCTTCAGCGCCTGATCGGTAATCGATTTGGACGAATGAAAGTGAGTGACTTCAGCACGCAGCAGGGCGATGACCCCGATCCGGGCCCCCTTCTGCAGCATCAACACTCCTTCATCCTTGGCAGCCAGGGGCGCGTTGAGCGCCACCAGACAGACCAGCAACCCCCCCCAGACTCGCGTCATAGTCCCCGCCAGTTGTCTTGCCGACGCCACGAAGTCTAGCGCGGCGCCGTAACCTCAAGATAGCCCAATTGCCCAGCGCACGTTACTTTGTCTCCAAAACGAGACGTAGCGCCGCCGTCGTTGCGCCGACGCCATAGCGGCACCTTGGAGCGATCCCGCGAGGTCATAACCCGATTCTGCCGCGATGGAATGCCGTGCGAGCAGTGGCTCACACTTCGCGTCGTCTTGCGGCTGGAGAGCCGCTGAGCCGCTGCTTTCTGCGCGCCCCTTCAAGTTTTTCGCAGTGCAGACGATATGAAATGTCAAACGAACCTGAGGGCCTTTCCCGACCGGTGCCGCTCGTGAGCGCGCAGCGCGCGCCGCAAGCCTGCACCTTGCAGGACCTGCTTGGCGAAAATGTCCAGTCTCACCCAACACATGCCGGCGGTCGTCGGCTATCGCGAACGGCTTGCCACTCTTCAGGGCGCGTGGGACAGCCTCGCCCTGCTGTCGCACCTCAGCCAGGACGGCACCAACCTGAGTGGTACGCGGCAGGCCTTCGAGTCCCTTGCGGGCGATCTCGTGACGCATCTCGCCGCCGAGACGCAAAAAAAGGCACTGTTGGCGGCACGTGCCCGGGCGCAGGTGGTCATCGACGTCCTCGTCCGTAATCTGTTCGAGCGGACGGCGGATATCGGGTTTCTGGCGGCGGACAGCACCATCCGCCGCTTCGCGCAGGAGATTCCGGAGCTGCGTCGCGAGGCCGCGGAAAACGGTGGCTCCGAGTCACAGAGCCGGGCGGTTGCAGCGGCTACGCGAGCGGTGCAGCGACATTTCGCCGAGTACGTTGCGAAGTACTCCGTCTACCACAACGTCATTCTGGTTTCGCCCGAGGGTGAGGTTCTCGCCCAGCTCGAGAATGGCAGCGCGCCCGCCGTGACTCGCGATCCCCTGGTGGCAAGCACCCTGGGAAGCGATCGGGGCTACATTGAAACCTCCCGGCGGAGCGACCTGGTTCCCGACACGCGCCGCGCACTCATCTATTCGCATCGTGTCGCGTTGGATCACCAGACCCTGGGCGTGCTGTGCCTGTGTTTCCGGCTCGAGGATGAATGCGACAGCATTTTTGCCAAATTGCGTTCCAATGATGATTGGACCGTCCTGGCACTGCTGGATGCCGACAACGAAGTCGTTGCCACCAGTGATCCCTATCAGTTACCCGTGGGCGCGCGAGTATCTCCGGGAAATGCAGAAACGGGCGACAGAGTGCGCTTCGCCGGACGCGAGTTCCTCGCCGTAACGCGCAACGCGCAACCCTATCAGGGTTACGCCGGTCCTCAATGGCGCGGCCACGTGATGATTCCGCTCGAGCGTGCCTTTGAGACGGATGGGCAAACCGAGAATGTTGGCTGCACGTCGGAGGTGTTGAGCGACCTGCGTGCAAGTGCCGCGACCTTTTCGTCGGCGTTGCGCGAAATCCCGCGCCAGGCTGACGCCGTTCAGCGCGACCTCAACCGCTCTGTCTGGAATGGCAGCGTGCGTCTCTCGTTGTCCGACAGCGGCAACAGCACCTTCGCCAAGGCTCTGCTGCGCGAAATCAGCAATATGGGCCGCAAGACCAAGGAAGTGTTCGAGCACTCCATCGAAGAGCTGCACGAGACGGTGGTGTCTTCCGTTTTGCATGACAGCCAGTTCATGGCCTCACTGGCCGGCGAGCTGCTGGCCCGGAACCTGTACGAGCGCGCGAACGACTGCCGTTGGTGGGCTTTGGATGCGACGCTCGTGGGACATCTGAGCGGGACAGAAGGCTGCGATGCTGAAGCAGCGACTCGGGTGCTCGGGCGTATCAACAGTCTCTACACCGTTTATCACTGCATCGTTCTGTTCGACGCGGAGCGGTGCATCGTCGCGACGTCGCGGCCGGAATATGAGCACCTCGTCGGAACCGCCGTCGATGAGCCGTGGGCGGCACAAACCCTGACGATCAGCGGCGCACAGGGTTACAGCGTCTCGGCGTTCGAGCCGAGTGCGTTCTATCAAAACCGCCCGGCGTACATCTTTGGAGGCGCCGTGCGGGCTCCTCAGGGGCGCATCATCGGCGGAATAGCGGTAGTTCTCGATACGGGTCCGCAGCTCGCGCAGATGCTGCGGGACTCGCTACCCCGCGATGAGCGTGGCCAGCCGCTCGCGGGCTGCGTAGCGATGTTTCTCGATCGCGACCTGCGCATCGTTGCCACTAGCGGCACGGACTTCGATGCCAAAGAGCTCGGCGTCGAATGGATTCGTGAGGCCGGCAAACAGGGACACGCCCGGGTAGTTCGCATTGCGGACAACTACCACGCTATCGGGCTGAAACCCGACGGGGGCTACCGAGAGTACCCGGGACTTGGCGGCTACGGTGTCGTGATGATTCCGATCGGCAAGGTACTGGATCGGCAAGCGGGCCGATGCGATCTGCCCCAGCGGGCGCCGACACGCCACGAGGGTGGTAAGCACGACGTCCGCGAGTTCGCCACTTTTGCCGCGGGCAATAGCTGGTACGCGCTGCCGACGAACAACGTGATCGAAGCTGTCGATGCCCGCGCTTTGCAAACGCTGCCCACTGCCGAATATTGGTGCGCCGGATATCTCGTGTTCAACGGCGAGCCGATTGCGGTGGCCGATCTTGCGAAGGTCCTCGGGGAAGCGCCCCTCGAGGCGCCGCGGATCGTAGTCGTCATCCGCGTGCAAGGTCGGACCAAACCCTATGGCCTGCTCCTCGAGCTGTTGGGAGACGTATCCGAAGTGCCCACGGATCGCCTGCTGCCCGTCGATGGGCCCCTGGAGCAGCTCGCTACCCTTGCCATCGAGCCTGCCGATCCACAGGCGCCTCTCGTCATGATTCTCAATCCGGAGCGCCTGGCTACGCTGCTTTACGGCATTGCGCCCGAGGCACCGCCGAGCGACGCGGCAGCTCGAGCCGCCTAGCGAACCCGCTCATTATGTCGAATGGTGCCGCAGCCTGGCATTGAGGCGCGGCACGCGTGTGATGCACGTGCACAATCCTGCCGCGCACTCGCCATATGTCAGCAGATGTTTTCACCGGCGACGCCAGGGGATTATTCTCAGCCTCATCGCATGGCGATCATAGGGGAGTGACGCGCAGCATGAGCTCCACGCGGAAAGTCGTTTCAGCGCGAATAAAGGATGCCGAGCTCACGCTCCCTGAGGAGCAACCGCCCGCGCATCGTCCCGTGGTAGCCGCGCCGACACGTGGCGAGATGGCACGGCGCTTCCGCGAGTTCGACTGGTCTTCGACCTCGCTCGGCCCGGTCGAATTCTGGCCCGAGAGCTGGCGCAACGCGGTCCAGATCATTCTGGACTCGAGCTTTCCGACGGCCCTGGCGATCGGCAAGGACGCGTTGATTTATTTTTATAACGACGCCTTCATCCCGCTCGCCGGTCCTTCGCGACATCCCGCGGCATTGGGCCAGCCCGTGCCCGTGGCTTGGAAGGAGATCTGGGATCAGATTCTGCTGCCCCGCTTCACTCACACGCTCAATACCGGCGAGCCGACAGGTGAAGCCGACCTGCTCATGCCGCTGGAGCGCAGCGGCTACCTCGAGGAAACCTACCTCACTTTCTCGTTCGCGGCGCTCCGCGACGACAAGAACCAACCGAACGGCATTTTCTGCACGGCGATCGAGAACACCGCACGGGTGATCGCGGAGCGGCAGATGAATTGCCTGCGTGCGCTGGCGGCACGCAGCTCCCTCGCGGAAACGCCGGAAGCCGCGTGCCAGTCCGCAGTGGCCACCCTGGAAGGTAACCCGCGCGATTTGCCTTTTGTGTTGCTCTATCTCATCGACAAGGCCGGCAAGCGCGCCTATCTGGCCGGCACCACCGGCCTGGTGGCGATGCCGGGCGAGATTCCAACAGCCGTCGAGCTGTCCGAGAGCGACTCGTGCTCGATCGTGAAGGTTGCATCGACCCGCACGGTGCAGCTCATCGACAATGTGCAGTCGATGCTCACGAACATGATGCGCAACCCGGAGGTGACGCCGCGGCAGGCGCTCGCCCTGCCGGTGTTGAATCCGGGCGCCGAGCACCTCGCGGCGGTCCTGGTCGCCGGGATCAATCCGATGCGGCCGCTCGAGGAAGCGCGCGCCTTTCTCGAGCTCGTCGCCAGCCATCTCGAGACGGCGATCTCCAGCGCCCGCGCGAAACAACATGCGCGCGAGCGGGCGCAGGCGCTCGCCGAGATCGATCGCGCCAAGACGCTCTTTTTCAGCAACGTCAGTCACGAGTTGCGCACTCCCCTTACGCTACTGCTCGCGCCTCTCGATGATGTGCTCTCACGCACTTCACTCGAACAGGCCGACCGCCAGTTGCTGGAGATCGCGCGCAGAGGCGGCGGACGATTGCTGAAGCTCGTCAACTCGCTGTTGGAGTTTTCCAGAATCGAGGCCGGCCGCATTGAGGCGAGCTACGAGGCTACCG
>Ga0335075_10015777_pt1 | contig 11310 bp, 7 predicted proteins | sample Lox_Sample_24_FD_206723 | JGI IMG/M metagenome (GOLD analysis project Ga0335075, IMG submission 206723) | Soil microbial communities from Loxahatchee National Wildlife Refuge, Florida, United States - Lox_Sample_2.4 | ecosystem: Environmental > Terrestrial > Soil > Wetlands | place: USA: Florida... | reverse complement strand
ACCCGCTCGAGCTGCCGCTAGCCCAGAAATCGTCGCTGGCGTGGCGCGCGCTGAAGGAGAGCATCGGTGACCCGCTCACCCTGGCGCGCGCCGGCCTCGTCAACCTCGCGGCGAACGAGACCATGCTCGGCCAATACCGACAGTGGGTGGCCGCGACCGGCGCCGACGGCGTCGCCGGCACGCAGATCCTCGGGCCGGACGAGATCCGCAAGTTGCTGCCCGGCGTCACCGGTCCCTGGACCGGTGCCATGTACACACCCGAGGACGGGCACGCCGAGCCAGGCAAGGCGACGCGCGCGATCGCGGCGGCAGCAAAGGAACTCGGCGCCAGGATCGATGAGCACGTCACCGTGCAGGCGATCTGCGTCAGCGGCGGGCGCGTGACCGGCGTCGACACGAGCGCGGGAACCATGCGGGCCGGTACTGTGGTCTGCGCGGCCGGCGCTTGGTCGAGCCGACTCTTGCGGCCGCTCGGGATCCGGCTGCCCGTCCGGTGGATCCGGGCCACCGCAGCACGCACCACTCCGGCGCCGCCGCTGACGGACCTGGCGGTGGCCACTCCTGGTGTCGGGTTCTCGCAGGCCGCGGACGGCCGGGTCACCTTCGGCAGCGCGGCGTGGAGCGACTATGACATCGGCATCGGCACGCTGGGCAACCTCCGGCTGTTCCTGCCGAACTTCGCCCGCAACCGCAAGATGATCAAGCTGCACCTGAACCGGGTGCTGCTTGAGGACGTGGCACGCCGACTGCCCGGCAGGCTCGACGGGAGCGCTGCCTTCGACTGGCCCCGGATGGACAACCCGCCACCGAACCGGACGAAGATCGAAGGCGCGTTCCGGACGCTGCGCGGGATCGTCCCGGAACTGGCCGGAACCCGCATCGAGACCGCCTGGGCCGGCACGGTCGACGTGACACCCGACGCGCTGCCGGTGATCGGGCACGTCGACGGTGTGCCCGGTCTGGTCCTCGCGACCGGGCTGAGCAGCCACGGGTTCGGGATAGGCCCGGGTGTCGGGCAGGCGGTCAGCGAGCTGATCCGCGACGGGGCCGCGTCGATCGACCTCGCCCCGTTCCGCGTCGGGCGCTTCGCGGAAGGACCGGTCCGGGCTCACAACCACCTGTAGCTCATCGTCGCGGCCATCGGCACGGACATGGAAGAGAGAGATTGCGTTGATCAAGTTCGGTTACAAGGCCTCGGCTGAGCAGTTCGCGCCGCGCGAATTGCTGGACTACGGCGTGCTGGCCGAGGAATACGGCTTTGACTCGGTGTTCGTGTCAGACCACCTGCAGCCCTGGCGCCACGACGGCGGCCACGCCCCGTTCGCGCTGTCGTGGCTGGGCGCGCTTGGGGCACGGACATCACGGATCACGATCGGGACATCGGTGCTGACGCCGACGTTCCGCTATCACCCGGCGATCGTGGCACAGGCGTTCGGGACACTGGGCTGCCTGTACCCGGGGCGGGTGGTGCTTGGCCTGGGCAGCGGCGAGTCGATGAACGAGGTGCCGCTCGGACTGGACTGGCCCGACGGCAAGGAGCGGTTCGCCCGGTTCCGCGAGGCGGTGCGGCTGATCCGCGAGCTGTGGGCCGAGGAGCGCGTAACGTTCGACGGCGAGTTCTACCGGACCGACAGAGCGACGATCTACGACCGGCCCGAACAGACCGTGCCGATCTGGCTCGCGGGGTCAGGCCCAGCGGCCACGCGGTTCGCGGGCCGGGCAGGGGACGGCTACATCACGACGTCCGGCAAGGATCCCGCGCTCTACACCGACAAGCTGCTGCCCGCGGTGCACGAGGGGGCGGAGAAGGCAGGCCGGTCGCCGACCGACATCGACATGATGATCGAGGTCAAGGTCTCCTTCGACCATTCGCTCCAGGATGCGATGAACGCCACCCGGTTCTGGGGGGCGCTCGGGCTGACCCCGGAGCAGAAGTCGGGCGTGGAAGACCCGGTGGAGATCCAGCGGCTGGCCGACGAGCTGTCAGTGGAGCAAACCGCCAGGCGGTTCATCGTCTCCACCGACCCTGATGAGCACGTAGCCGCAGTGCAGCGCTACCTCGACCTCGGCTTCACCCACCTCGTCTTCCACGCGCCAGGCCCGGACCAGGCGAAGTTCCTGAAGCTGTACGCCGCGGAGATCCTCCCCCGGCTGCGGAAGGCCGCCGGTCAGTGACCTGGTCAGGCGACCGGCCCGCCAGCCTGGTGGCGGACCGGTGGGTCGTCGTCACGGCGGTGAAGTCCCTCGACGCCGCGAAGACGAGGCTCGCGCTCGCCGCCCCACAGCGGCGGGACCTGGCGTGCGCCATGGCACTGGATACCATCGCCGCCGCCGCGGGCTGCCGCGCCGTGGCGGCGGTTCTCGTTGTCACCGCCAACGATCACGTCGCGCGCCTGGTGGCACGGCTCGGCGCCAGCGCGGGCCCGACCGCAGATGCCTCCGTACACGTGCTCGCCGACGAACCCGGCGGCGGACTGAACGCCGTGTTCTCCTACGGCCTCGGCGTCGCGGCGACCGCGTACCCAGACCACGCGGCGGCCGCGATGCCCGCCGACCTGCCGTGCCTGGACAGCGACGGAATGGGGCTGGCCCTGGGACTCAGCGGCGCCCATGCCAGCGCGGTCGTGCCTGACGCGAACGGGACGGGAACCGTCTTGCTGACCCAGCCGACCCATAACCTGGTGCGGCCGCGATTCGGCACCCGGTCGTTCGCCGCGCACGTGGCCGCGGGCGCGCGACCGATTATCGACCCGCGGCTTCGCCCGATGCGGCATGACATCGACACACTGCGCGATCTGCACCGCGCGGCGCCATGGATAACCGGTCCGCGCACCCTCGCCTGCCTGGATCGCCTCTCGGTGAACAGGCCGCGCATCGCGCTCGAGAGAGAGCCGGCGTGACCAGCTCTGCCCTCCGCCGGGCGCTGCGACGAGCCCGCGACGGCGTAACGCTGGACGCCACCGAGGCGGAGGTCCTGCTCGCTGCCCGTGGCGGCGGGCTTGAAGACCTCTGCGCTTCCGCGTCCCGGGTGCGTGATCAAGGGCTAGCCGACGCCGGCCGGCCGGGCGTGATCACGTACTCGAGGAAGGTGTTCATCCCGCTGACCCGGCTATGCCGCGACCGCTGTCACTACTGCACGTTCGCGGCGACGCCGAAGCGCCTCCCCGCGCCGTTCCTCTCGCCGGATGACGTGCTCGCTATCGCGTCACGCGGCGCCGCGCTGGGCTGCAAGGAGGCGCTGTTCACCCTGGGCGACCGTCCCGAAGGCCGCTGGCCGACGGCGCGCGAGTGGCTGGACGCCCATGGGTACGACTCGACCCTGGCGTACGTACGGGCGATGGCGATCCGGGTGCTTGAGGAGACCGGCCTGCTGCCGCACCTCAATCCTGGCGTCATGTCCTGGGCTGAGCTGCAACGGCTCAAGCCGGTGGCGCCGTCGATGGGCATGATGCTCGAGTCGACGTCGCGGCGGCTATTCGAGGACCCGCGCGGCGCGCACTTGGGCTCGCCCGACAAGGATCCGGCGGTTCGGCTGCAGGTGCTCGAGGACGCCGGCCGGTCCGCCATCCCGTTCACCACTGGAATCCTGATCGGAATAGGCGAGACGCTGGCCGAGCGGGCCGACTCGATCTTCGCCATCAGGAAAGTCGCACGCGCGTACGGCGGCATCCAGGAGGTCATCGTCCAGAACTTCCGTGCTAAGCCGGGCACCGCGATGGCGCGCAGGCCGGACGCCGAGCTCGGTGATCTGGCCGCCACCGTGGCGGTGGCGCGGCTGGTGCTCGGCCCGCGGATGCGCGTCCAGGCACCGCCGAACCTCATCGGCGAGGAGTTTCGCTTGCTGCTCGACGCGGGCATCGACGACTGGGGCGGGGTGTCGCCGTTGACCCCCGACCACGTCAACCCTGAGCGCCCGTGGCCGCGGATCGCCGAACTCGCCGCCCGTACCGAGGAGTCGGGTTTCCGGCTGGCCGAGCGGCTGACCGTCTACCCGGAGTACGTGACGGGCGGGGAGCCCTGGCTCGATCCGCGGGTCGTCCCGCATGTCGTGGCACTCGCCGATCCGGCGACCGGGCTGGCCCGTCCGGGCGTCACGCTGACTGGCCGACCGTGGCAGGAACCTGACGGATGGGCGTCGGCCGGACGCACCGATCTGCACACGGCGATCGATTCCGCCGGGCGCACGTCGGACCGGAGGACCGACTTCGACTCGGTGTACGGTGACTGGGCGACGGTCGCGGCTGCAGCGCGCCGCACCGGCGCGCTGCACCGGTTCAACGCCGACGCGGCCGCCGCGCTGCGCTCGGCAGAACGCGACCCGGCCGGCCTGTCCGACGCCAACGCCCTCGCGCTGCTGCACGCGGACGGCCCCGAGCTCGACGCGCTGGCCGCGCTCGCCGACTCACTGCGCGCGGACACTGTCGGCGATGCTGTCACCTACGTCGTCAACAGGAACATCAACTTCACCAACGTCTGCTACACCGGATGTCGGTTCTGCGCTTTCGCGCAACGGCGCACTGACGCAGACGCCTACACGCTGTCTATCGACAAGGTCGCGGACCGCGCGCAGGAAGCATGGGATCTGGGCGCCACCGAGGTCTGCATGCAGGGCGGCATCCATCCCGACCTCCCCGGCACGGCCTACTTCGACATCGCTCGCGCCGTCAAGCGACGCGTGCCAGACATGCACGTGCACGCGTTCAGCCCGATGGAGGTCGTCAACGGCGCCTCAAGAACAGGTCTGTCCATCCGCGACTGGCTGTCGGCGGCCAGGGAAGCCGGCGTCGACACCATCCCGGGCACCGCCGCCGAGATCCTCGACGACGACGTCCGCTGGCTGCTCACCAAGGGCAAGCTGCCGGCCGCGGAGTGGATCAAGGTCATCACCACCGCGCACTCGCTCGGTATCCGCTCCTCCAGCACGATGATGTACGGCCACGTCGACAACCCCGCGCACTGGCTCGGGCATCTGCGCACGCTGGCCCGGATCCAGGACGAGACGGGCGGGTTCACCGAGTTCGTCGCGCTCCCATTCATCCACACCAACGCACCCATCTACCTGGCAGGCATCGCGCGCCCGGGCCCGACCGTGCGGGAGAACCGTGTCGTGCACGCGATGGCGCGGATCCTGCTGCACGGGCGCGTCGGCAACGTCCAGTGCTCGTGGGTTAAGCTCGGCATCGACGGCTGCCGCGACGTGCTTCGCGGCGGGGTGAACGACCTCGGCGGCACGCTCATGGAAGAAACGATCAGCCGGATGGCCGGCAGCCAGCACGGCTCCGCGAAAACCGTCGCACAGCTTGAGGGCATCGTCGCGGCGCTCCCGCACCGCACCGCGCGCCAGCGGCTGACCGATTACCGCGACGTACCCGCCGAACGCCTCGCGGCCGCCCGCCGCTTCACCGGAACCTTGCCCTCCATCAGGACCTGACCAGGCGCGACTGCCCTTGCGAGGCATCGGCGCGACATCTGAGTGCAAGACAGCTGTGCTGGACACCAGGCCCCCACGCGGCGTACATCCGCCCGAAGGCCTTTACGCAGCCCACGGTGGCGACTGCTGATTCTCCTGTCAGCAGTTGGTCGTAGGCCCCCAGCTGGGACCGGGCGGTCGTAGCGGGCCAGCGCGCCGATCGCGGCCACCGCGGCGGCCCGCCCGGCGGCCTGGCGGCACAGCCCGCAGTCCGGGGGCGGGCAGAAGCGGTGTGATAGGCCGGCCCTCACTGGCTACGGCCGAGAAGGGCAAGGCAGTGCTTCCCTCACTGGTCGACAGCTTCGCATCCGTGCTGGAAGTCCTGCAGAGGGGCTAGGCCGCTAGACTGCCCAACGCGCTGACCGACACCAGTCTGCACCAGACACCACGGTTTCGGCGCATCCCGGCGTCTCTAACAAGGAATCCAACGCGCCGTTAGGATCACGCACCCGCGCACGTCGAACGTCCACGTCAGCGCAGCAGCGCTAGGCGGATTTGACAGATCGCCCCGGAGCACCCAAAGCACGCGCGCTAGCCAAGCTGCGCTACAGCCCGTTCACGCGACCGTAGCCAAACCGCGCTACAACCCGTGGCCACGACGAGTGTATCGCCTCGGCGCGGTCGCTCAGGGCGCCGCCGCCGGGGCCTGGCACCGGGCCGCCGCCCGCGTTCCCCGGCTGCTGGCCGGGCGTCGCCCGCGCTGGTGATCAGCCGCAGGCACCCTGACTGTCGTACCGCTGTGCTACCGTCGTGCCATGGCCATCCGCAAGAAGCGCTCCATATCCATCCCGCCCGAACTCGACGCCGAGATCGCCGCCGCAGCGCAGGCCGCCGGGATGAGCTACAGCGCCTGGGTCGCCCAGACCGCGCGCAAGGAATTCACCATCCGGACCGGCCTGGACGCGGTCAGCCAGTACGAGGCTGAGCACGGTCACTTCACCCCGGATGAGATCGCCGAAGCCGACGAATGGGCTGCCCGGGTCACCCAGCCGGCTGGCAGCCGGCGCTCCGCGTGACAGGAGTCACCTACGACTCCGGGGCACTGATCGCCGCCGAACGGGGCGAACGCCCGATGTGGGCCCGTCATCGTGCCCTGCTCCTGCGCCGCGTCGTGCCGGTCGTCCCTGCCTCCGTCGTTGCGCAGTGCTGGCGAGGCACGCCCCGCCAGGCACAGCTCGCCCGGCTGCTGGCCGGATGCGAGATCGAAGCTCTCGATGACACCAGGGCCAAGGCCACCGGAACTCTCGCCGGACGAGCCCGGACCACCGACATCGTCGACGCCAGCGTTGTCGAAAGTGCCCTCCGGCGCGGCGACCTCATCGTCAGCTCCGACGAAGGCGACCTGGCCGCCATTGCCGCGGCCGTCAGCCGCCACCTCGACATCGATCACCCGTAACACCCGGCTGCTGCCGACGGTTACCTGACATCACCGGCCGACGATCACGCCCCACGGATACCAGCCACAGCATGCGATAACCGCCGATCTGGGGGGCCGGGTGGTGGAAAACTATTGCGGTCGCCGGTCGCCCATAACTGGTGGATCTGTAAGCAAGTAAGCCGGGCTGTTGACTTGGTGATTGCGCGACTCGCTGAATGTACACCGAGACCGATGTCTCTCGTAAACAGGCGAGACTCATAGCCGTGCACCGGGACAGTGCCGCCGCGATGGCCGTATGCATATCTTGGTGTTCGAAAAAGTGATACAAGTTCCGGGCCTTGTGATGATTTTCCCCGCAGGGCAGAGGGTGGGTCGCTGGCTGCATAGGCAAGGTGACATGTCTGCGCAAGTGGTGATGTACTGATTCAGTCGACATAGCGGGCCAGTGGGGACTGGTGATGGGTACTGCCCGGAGAAGTGGTGGCTGGAGGGTCTTCCTGCTTGCCGCAGGTCCGGTGGTCGGCATCCTGGCTGGCGTGTTTACCAACTTGATCACTGCTCACTGGAGCTGGTGGCTGTTCAGCGCGTTGGTCGTTCTGACTACTGTGCTTGCGACTGCAGCTGTACTTAGCACTCGAGCTGTAGACGTATCGGTTGAACAGAGCTTCCCTGCGCAGGCTGGGACCCGCCGAGCGAACATGCTTGTGGCGCCGAGAGGTACGCGAATCTTCTGCGGCCGCGCAGATGAACAGGCCCAGTTGATGGACGCCGTAGGCAAGCGTGAACGCGGTCCTCATGTGTTGCTGGTCAGTGGCATAGCTGGCGTTGGGAAGACAGAGCTTGCGGTACGAGTAGCGGAGGAATTGTCGTCCAGCTACCCGGATGGCGTTTTCTGGATCGGACTTAGAACGTACGCTGTCGCAGCCGAGTCGCGACTTGATATCGCTCCCGCGCTGCGGATGCTCCTCAATGCATTGGGGGAACAGCCAGATCCGACCGCGACTGCCATGGCAGAGCTAAGCAAAGCTTGGCGTGCCGCATCCGCTAGCCGCCGAATTCTGCTCGTTCTGGATGACGCTGATGATAGCGCACAAGTCAAAGCCCTGCTACCAGGCGGCTCGGATTCAGCTGTGTTGGTTACCAGTCGGCATGTACTCGTCGGGATCGATCCAGACTGTTATATTAATTTGCAGTCTTTTGATAGGACGGAGGCTGAACAACTGGCTGCGGCGATCTTTGATCGGGCCAGGCTAGCCGATCAGGAAGCCGTGCAGGCTATCGCCGACATATACCGGCTGCCGCTGGCGCTGCGTCACATCTGTAATCTTAGGATTGGTAATCCCGGGGTGGGTCTTTCCGACCTCCTCACGGCTTCAGAGGAAGGCGCTGACGAGGCGTCTGCTGCGCTGGCCTTGTCTCTAGATGCGCTTACCCGCAATGCCCGTCAGCTGCTGCGCAGGATGAGCCGTTATCCAGGTTCCAGCATCACAGCTGAGATCGCTGCTACATTGGCCGATAAGTCTCTAAAGGAAGCAAATAAGCTGCTTGCGGAGCTGTACCAGCATGGGCTGCTGTCCCCTGATAGCGACCGTGGGTACCGTATGCACGATCTTGTCCGTGATGCGGCATTTCGTGAGGCCGCGGCCCGCGAATCCAGGCGCGAGGCATCATCTATAGACGACCGTGTCTTCCGCTATATTACCGCCGCAATCGGATCTGCTGTCCAAGTGCTCTACCCGGAACCCGTCTATGGAAAGGCGCATCCCCCAACAATCGATCCGCCGAGTCACTCAGGCGACCAGGCTGCTCTAGGGTGGCTTGACCTACATTACGCAGATCTGCTTGCGGTGAGTCGTCACGCCATGGCAACTGCTTATCCGCAGGCCTGGCGCGTAATCTACGCTCTCGAATATTACCAGCGGATACGGGGATTCTATCTGGATAGTATTGAGCTCGAAGAGCTGGCGCTGCGCATTGCGGAAAGTCACAACGACCGCCTCGGCCAAGCTGGCATGTGCTTCGCTCTGGGCGTTACTTATACGCGGATGGGCTCCTACGAGCTCGCTGGCCAGAACCTGGAAATCGCTTTGCATACTTTCGAGATGCTCGGCGAGCCTCCCGGGCAGGCCATGGTGCACAATGAACTGGCCAAGATGGCTACGCTTCAGGGGAACCCTGCCATTGCGCGCGAACACGCCCAGAGTGCGCTTTCAATCTTTACAGAGATGGGGAGTAATACGCTAGATATCGGTGCAGCCCATCGACAGGTCGGGATTCTCGACCGGCTGGAAGGGTCTTTTGATTCGGCCCGATTGCACTTTCAGGCTGCGGCTCGCGTTTACGAGATCAGAGGACAAAGGCGCGGGATTGCGTCATGTCATCGGGAACTCGGCCTCCTCGACCATGAGATCGGCTGTGATGATGATGCCAGAGCTCATTTCGAAGCTGCTGTGTCGCTCTATCAAGACCTCGGAGATGCAGCCTACGAGGCTGAGACCCATCAAAGCATTGCTGTACTTGATCTAATCGTTGGCGCGTTGGAAGAGGCCCGTCAGCATCTCGAGATCGCGATGGAGATTAACAAACGAATCACTAATATGCGCGGGCAGGCGGACGTATATGTCGAGCTGGGAAACGTAGCCAAGGCTACAGGCAACGATGCGGAGGTCAGAGAATTCTGGGGTAAGGCAGCTTCTATTTATATGCAGTTGAACCTGCGGACCAAAGCTGACAAGCTCGGTGAGCAGCTACATAGCTATCTTAGGGACTCTGGCATGGAGACATCATCCTAAATTCATATGCCATCAGCATCAATGGGCTAATGTAGAATACAGTTTACTCCTGGCCATATAAATGACCTGAGAAATATGCGACCGCCCAGGCTGTTCGCGCACCGGCGGCGGTGGCCAGAACGGACGATATGCGTGCCGCCCAGCAGTCTCGCCCAGGCAAGGTCCGTACGCCATAGTCGGCAACTAGCGTGTCGTGATCCTTTGAGGAGGCGGCGGCGGGCAGCTAGCTGGTTGGTGGCTCGGTCGCGCATAATCGCATTCGGGCTGCGTTTATGCAACGCCGCTCGCGGGTCCGGCGTGGAAAAATCGATGATGCCGGTGGGACTGGCACGGGCCCGAACCCAGTGCCGCAGGGGTGAGCAGCAGGGATGTGGAAGGAGCGGGAAGATGCCGCGTCGATCGATCGAGGTACCGGGCTTGGGGCACCGCGCGCCGATTCCGCAGGCTTCGGTGGTGGGGGACCTGCTGGTCTCTGGGGGCATCAGTCCGGTGGACCCGGAGACGGGGGCGACGCCGGACGGCACGGACGAGCAGGTCGCCATCGCGTTCGCCAATGTCCAGCGGGTTCTGGCAGCGGCGGGCGGCACTCTCGGCGACATCGTCAAGTGCACAGTTTTCGTGCAGGACAAGGCGATCCGCCCTGTCGTTGATAAGTACTGGGTTGAGATGTTCCCGGACGAGGCCAGCCGACCCGCCCGGCATATGCTGCGCACCGACCTGCAGGCCGGCACTCAGCTCCAGCTGGAGATCATGGCCGTCCTGGGGCAAGGGTGAAACTGTGCAGGGTGTTCAGGAACGGGCATCCTCGTCGCCACACTAATCTCCGGATCAGCCAGCCCGCGGTCCAGCCTCGCTATCCCCGAGCGCCGGGCTGAGCCGGGCAGCGTTCAGGCTGGGCAGGAGTAGCGACAAGGGTCGAATGCATGATCAGGAACCGCCGTTCGGCGCGCCATCTGGTGCGCGAGCAGAGTCGCCCGTAAGCGGCGCAGAGCCGGTCGATCTGTGCCGGTGAGGCGCGTGGGCGATGGGAGATCTTCAGGCGCCGCTGGGCTGGGGGTTCTTGCGCGCGGATCGAGTGCACTAGAAAGCCAATGCCTGCTCACGACAGAGTTCTCACTGGTAAACGGCAATGGACGATGGCTGCAGCCGGGCAAGTTATTAGGCGGTCGACGGCGCTGGCGGTGCGGTGAGCGGAAGTAACGGACACTACGACCCCAGGGCCACGGCGCCTTCCGTCCAGCCTGTGGGGCAGGGGCATGGTAACGGCCCCGTTCTGGATGATGCTGTGATTTTCCGAACGTATGCGGCTGACTCCCGGTCCATTCCGTGACCCCGCACCGCGCGGGGCACACCGGGGTGGCCGGCGGGATTCCGCTGCGACCAGGTACGATCGCCGTTCAGAAGGAGACATCGTGACCGACCTGGCCATCATCCGGGCGTCGCTCGGGCAGTGCTACGACGCGATCGAGTCGCTGGCTGGCCGTATGGACGCCACCCAGTGGCACGCGCAGTCCCTGTGCCCGGACTGGGACATGCGGGGCGTGATCGCCCATCTCGGGATGATGGAACGGGTGATGACCGGCTGGCTTCCCCGGTCCGCAGACGACCCGCCGCCGCTGGACAGGATCGGCCCGTACAACGACGAAATGGCCACGCTTAACGACGCGGCG
>Ga0335075_10015776_pt1 | contig 11311 bp, 13 predicted proteins | sample Lox_Sample_24_FD_206723 | JGI IMG/M metagenome (GOLD analysis project Ga0335075, IMG submission 206723) | Soil microbial communities from Loxahatchee National Wildlife Refuge, Florida, United States - Lox_Sample_2.4 | ecosystem: Environmental > Terrestrial > Soil > Wetlands | place: USA... | reverse complement strand
AGATGCCCTACAAGGATTCGGAATTGTCAATGGTCGTACTACTTCCGGCACGAGTGGATGGACTGGCGCAGCTTGAGAAGAAGCTCGATGCCGAGTCGCTGGCGAAGTGGCTGCAAAAGGCGGGATCAAAGAAGGTAGTGGTCGCGCTGCCGAAGTTTACGATGCGCTGCCGATTGCTTCTCGCCGATCAACTCCAGAAAATGGGGATGACGGCGGCATTTCATGCGGGAGAAGCAGATTTCTCCGACATGACCGGCGACTCATCGCTTTTCCTGAGCCAAGTAATCCATGAGGCGTGGGTAGAGGTAAACGAGGAAGGCACGGAAGCAGCGGCAGCGACAGCGGCGGTGGGTAAAGCAGCTGCCGCGCCGCCGCGCGAGCAGCCGATCATCTTTCAGGCGGATCATCCGTTCCTGTTCCTGATCCGCGACACGCGCTCGGGCAGCATTCTGTTCCTGGGCCGCATGAGCAATCCGAAGGATTAATTCGGTTAGCGACGCTTCGTAGAAGCGTCTCCGCCGCCCGACGCTTCTGCGAAGCGTCGCTAACCGGACACAACCAACGGGATCATGTATCACAGCGTCTCGCCGAATCGTCCGGGCAGATTGCGGCGGTAGGTGCGGCTGAGGGTCAGCTCCGTGCCGTCGCGCAGGATGACAACGTAGTCGCCGTGAAACAGCGGCTGAAGTTCGCGGATGCGATCGACGTTGACGAGCGTGGAACGGTGGATGCGCCAGAAACATTCCGGATCGAGACGCGCCTCCAGATTGTTCATGGTTTCGCGCAGCAAATGCTCGGAGGCGCCGGTATGGAGTCGCAAATAATTGCCGGCGGCCTCGACCCAATCGATGTCCTTGGTCTTGAGGAAATAAACCTTGCCGGCCGATTTGATCGTCACTCGTTCGAGCGGTTTCTTGCCGCCGCGTAGTTCGCTGGGAAGGGAGTCCGGCGCTTCGCCGCGGTCGCGGTGGATGGCGATCCGTGCCCAAGCCAGCGCCTTGCGAAATCGGAGGCGATCGAATGGCTTGAGTAGATAATCGACCGCGTGGACCTCGAAGGCCGGCAGAGCGTAGCAGTCGTGTGCGGTGACGAAGATGACGGCCGGCCCGCTCGCCGAGGCTAGCCGGCGAGCGACCTCAAGTCCGTCCAGGCCCGGCATCTGCACGTCGAGAAACACCAAATCGCAAGGGAGTTCCCGCAGCGCCGTCATGGCCGATTCGCCATCGCCGCACTCGCCGACGAGGACGAAATCCGTCTCGCCGTCCAGCAAGTCGCGGATACGCCGCCGGCTGAGCGGTTCATCATCGACTATCAGAGTGCGAATCATGGCGTTCCTTTGGTGGTGTCGCCGGCCGATTCGCGGAACGGCAGAACGATCCGCGCTAGGCAACCGCCGTGCGGAAGATTGCCGATCTCCAGTCGTTGGGCCGTGCCGTACAGGTGGAGAAGACGAGCGCGGGTGTTGGCTAATCCCACGCCACCCCCCACATCTGCTCCCGCCGGCAAACCGGGGCCATCGTCGCGCACTTCCAGCTGGAGTTCCGCATCCTTGCGGCGAACGCGGACCTCGATGCGGCCCGGCTCGATCCGCGGCGCGATGCCGTGGCGAACCGCGTTTTCGATGAGCGGCTGCAAGAGGAACGTGGGCACCAATGCGTCGCAGGCGTCGGCACCGATGTCCCAGTCCACGCGGAGACGCGGTCCCAGCCGGCCCTGCTCAATTTCCAGATAGGAGCGCACGATCGCCAACTCGCGCGCCAACGGCGCTTCCTGAACGGCGAAGTCCTCCAGGGCCAGCCGCAGCAGATCGCCGAGCCGGGCCAGCATGCGGTCGGCCGCCTCCACGTCCATATGAACCAGAGCAGAGATGGCGTTGAGCGTGTTGAACAGGAAATGCGGCTGCAACTGCGTCTTGAGCAGTTGCAGGCGAGCACGAGTCAGGCCCGCTTCTAGCTGCGCGGTCCGCAATTGGCCCTCGCGGTACTTGCCGTAATAGTCCAGGGCGTGGCAGCCAGCAATTATCGCCCAATAATACAGAATGAAGCGAAAGAAGAATTGGCCGATGAGACTCATTCGCAGGAACACCGGCAACGTGAGAATGTCCGGCCGGGGGCAGTAAAGCCCTCTGATGATCGGATAATCGATGAAAATCTTGACCGCCGCGAAGCCAAGGCAGGAGACCACATGCACAGCCAGCCGCCTTGGCCAATGATTCCTCTCCAGAGGGAAACGCCGAGACAGTCGATAGGCGAACAGCCCTAGCAGACCCCAGGTGTACCACAGGGCGAAGCTGAGACCAAGCGCGCGTGTCCAGGGAAAGGAATGGGGATAGTCATCCGGATCGGGGAAGAAATGGTATTGTGCGGCTTGGCACAGTGAGATTAGCGTCCAAACGAGGAAGACCGCCAGTCCTAGACGGAACGGCCGTGAGGTTTCCGGCGGCACTCCGGCACTCGTTGCCAGTGGGATGGCGCCATCCGGAGGCTGAGTACAGGAAATCGAACTAGTTCGTCCCAACAGCGGAACGGGCGACTGGGTCCGCGTTAGTGCCGAGGGAAACATGTGCGCTCCGAGCCTGCGTCTAGGCGAGGCATGAGGAGAAGGCTGGATGACAAGTTCTGTTCCATCGTAACCGATGGAACCAGTCTTGTCTCCACCTTTGCGAGTTAGAAGAAAAAATAGACGAAATCCGCCGTCACCGGAACGAAGATGGGATGAAACGGTGCAGCATGGGGCGAGAGGCCGTCGGGCGGGGACGAACCGGAAGTCAACCCCGGAAGCCGATGCCGTCCCGCGCGCAGACCGGCTCATCCTCTCGCATGTACGTTTGATCCCATTGTCATTTTTTCATGGCGCCAGATGATTATAGTGCAGGGGATGATTCCGCGATCCCCATTTATGGAGGCTCTCATGCGACGGTCCTGGCAATACGGCTTGTTGTGTGCGCCCTTTGTCGTCCTGGCTTTCTTGACGATCCCATTCGGTCAGCGCCGTGCCGCACCCGTGGCGGAAGCGCTGCCGCTCGACCACTGGGACATCCCCGAGCTGGCGGCCTACTTGAACGAGGCGGGCCTCGAATTGAATTCGCAGCCCGTCCGGAAAGACGGCGATCTCAGCCAGTCCGTCTTCTTTACGTCCACCAAGAAAGATTGGTACGAATTGAACCGCCTGTTCAAGGATCCCAAGCGGATTCACGAATGGCGCGGAACCGTTTACTGCTCGCGCGAACCGCCCAAGGCCGCAGCGCACTTGGCGCAACAATGGGGCAATAATGGATTACTGGCTGGACCATTCGTCTTTTTCGGCGATGCCGAGCTGCTGGCTCGCATCGACGCCGCCCTCAAGCGTCCCGCTCCAGAGAAGGCGCCGTAACGTCCGCAGCATCGGCTCAGGTACACCATTCCGGCGTGACCATCCAGACAAGGGCGCCGGTTCCCTTGTCCGCTTCGTCCTCGAAGTGAATGCAGGCGACGCCGGCCTTGGCGAGATCGATCTGCGCCTTGCGCGAGCCGATCAGCCAGCCGGCGTAAAGGGCCAGGTCCGGCATGTGGCCGACGACGGCCATCGATTGGGCGCCCAGCCCGATCAGGAAGCGCGTTAGCTTGCGGCGTTTGCCGCCCGGCGCCAAATGGTCGCAGATGTGCAATTCCGGCTTCGGCGCTGCTAGATCCTGGATCAAGTTCTCCGCCGTTTGCCGGGCGCGCAGCAGCGAACTGGTGACGATGCGATCCAGATGGACGCCCTGCCGTTGGAGCGCCGCTGCCAGCGGCCCACACTGGGTATGCCCCTTCGCCGTCAAGGGTCTATCCTCGTCTCTCTCGACGTCGCCCTCTCCCAGAGGCTGCGCATCCGCGTGGCGTATGATGTATAACTCCATAAACGTGTTCCTTTGCACAATTCGACTGGCCTATGCGGTTCAAGCCGGCGTCTCCTATAATAAGAAATCTCTCTCCAATTGGCCCGAATGTGAAGAACGAGCGAAATCCGCTTTTGTCGAGTTGACCAGGAAATGAAACGAATGGACCTCCGCAATGTCGCCATTATCGCCCACGTCGATCACGGCAAAACCACGCTGGTCGATCAGATGCTCCGCCAATCCGGCCTGTTCCGCGAGAGTGAGCTGCGCGGCAGCTGCATCCTTGACTCCAACGACCTGGAGCGCGAGCGTGGCATCACCATTTTGGCCAAGAACATCGCCCTCAAGCTCGGCGACACGAAAATCAACATCATCGATACGCCCGGCCACGCCGATTTCGGCGGCGAGGTCGAGCGCGTCCTGAAAATGGCCGACGGCGCCTTGCTGCTCGTCGATGCCGCCGAGGGCGTCATGCCGCAAACGCGCTTCGTGCTGCGCAAGGCGTTCGACTGCGGCTTGCGGCCCATCGTCGTCATCAACAAGATTGACCGACCCGACTCCCGGCCCATCGACGTTCTCAACGGCGTCTTCGATCTGTTTGTGGAACTGAACGCTGACGACGCCACGCTGGATTTTCCGACCATTTACGCATCCGGCCGCGACGGCATCGCCTCGACCGATGCCAACGTCAAGGGCACAGACATCCGCCCGTTGTTCGACGCCATCTTGCAGCACGTCCCGGCCCCCGAAGTGAAGCTGGACGCGCCGTTGCAAATGCTCGTCGTCACGCTCGATTACAGCGACTATGTCGGCCGCATCGCCATTGGCCGCGTGTTCGCCGGCACGATCAAGAAGGGGCAGCGCATCGCTCTGCTCAAGCCGGATGGCCGCCGCATCGACGACACGGTCGCGCAGCTCTATGTTTTCGACCGTCTCGGCCGTACCGAGACCGAGGAAGTCAGCGCCGGCGATTTGTGCGCCGTGGTCGGCCTGGAGGATGTGCATATCGGCGACACCATCGCCGACTTCGAGCAAGCCGCCGCCCTGCCGCCGATCACGGTGGATGAACCGACGTTGGAGATGATCTTCCGCGTCAACGATTCGCCGTTCGCCGGCCAGGATGGGACGTATGTGACGAGCCGGCAGCTGCGCGAGCGCTTGCTGCACGAGCTGGAATCGAACGTCGCCCTGCGCGTCACGCCCGACGAGGAGAAGCGCGACGAGTTCCATGTTGCCGGGCGCGGGCTGTTGCATCTGGGCATCCTGCTGGAAAACATGCGACGAGAGGGATACGAATTGTCTGTTGGCAAGCCGCGCGTCATCACCAAGGAGATCAACGGCCAACTGATGGAGCCGATTGAGTACTTGGTGATCGAAGCGCCGCCGACATCGGTGGGCGCAGTGATGGAGCTGGTCGGCAATCGCCGGGCCGAGTGCGTCAAGATGGAGGGCCACGGCGAGATGACGCACATGGAGTTCACCATCCCGGCGCGCGGCCTGATCGGCCTGGGCACGCGGCTGATGACGGCCACCAGCGGCGAGGCCATCGTGCATCACAATTTCTACGATTACCAACCGCTGCGCGGCGGCATTCCCTCGCGCGTCAACGGCGTCATGGTCTCGACAGAGACCGGACGCACCACGGCCTACGCCCTGGACAATTTGCAGGAGCGCGGCATCTTGTTCGTCGGCGCCGGCGAGCAAATTTATGAGGGCCAAGTTGTCGCCGAACATTGCCGCGACAACGATCTGCCGGTCAACGCCTGCCGCGAAAAGAAGCTGACCAACATGCGAGCGTCCGGCTCCGACAAGTCCATCATCCTCAAGCCGCCGCGCCAGTTGACGCTGGAATTGGCGCTGGAGTACATCGAAGACGACGAACTCGTCGAGGTGACGCCGAAGGCGATCCGGTTGCGGAAGATGTATTTGAAGGAGAACGACCGCAAGCGCTATGCGCGGCAAGCGCAGTCGTAAGCAGTACTAAATGTCGGAAGGGAGAAGGCGGTTAATGGCCCCTCGGATGAGTTTCAGAGTAGTGCGGCCAGCCGGCAAGACGACGAGTTGGGAAGGTTGGAAGGTCCAATCCAGAGGGGTGTGCAATCGCCCCTTGGCGTCTTCCCACGGGTACTCGCAATTATCCAGCCGTTTTCCACCGCGTTTCACTGCCGGCGCCAGCAATTCGATCTCCTTGGCGAGATGCGCCGCTCGCTTCAATGCCTCCTTCGCCTTCGGTCCACGGAAGTTCACGTACAAGGCTTGCTGCCGCAGCACTTTCGGTAGCGTCTTGGCAATGTAAGCATGGCTTTGTTGAAGCGTCCCCGGCTCCGTTCCCTCACCGCACAGATGAGCCTTTACCAATTTCTCACACGCCATCTGGAGGAATTGGAGTTGGTGGCAGGGAGGAATCGGCAAGGACTGGAGCGTCTCGAAGGTCTTGAAATCCGCGTCCGCCTGGCGAGCATAAGCCGCGGCCCATTCGGCACTCGTTGCCATCAAGCTCCTCCCCTGCTCTCAGCCGTCTTCGGTAGTTCCTCGCCGATTTCCCAGCCTTTCGGGAGCTTCAGTTCCCGCGTCTTGATCTTCGTGAACTCTTCAGGCGTCACCTCGACGATGATGGATGGAAAAGGGATGCCAATGGCCGGCACCGGCCCGAAGTGCAGCGGCATTACGCCGGACGGAACCGTGTTTTCGTTCACCTCCAAGAGCTTGATCGGCTCCGAGCGGCTAGCCTCCAACTCAGCTTGGCTGGTGAGGCGAAAAATCCGCATAAGCCCATCCTCCACTTCGTAGTGCTTCTTCGCCAACTCTTTCGCTGCCGCCACTTTCGCCTTGATGATAGCTTGATCGGTGGCGACGGCCCCATCGGTAGCGCATTGCGCCCGGTCGAGACTGCCGCATTCCGGGCAGGGACAAGTGGCTTGCTCCGACGTAAGGGATTGACCGCATTTCGCGCAGATGAACATCAATGCTCCTTTCGAAGAGCGTCTCTTTTGTCTATGAGCCGCTCGCCCATAGCTGCTTACATCGAGTGATGATCTCACCGGCCGGTATTTGTCCACTAACTTTGAATGTAACGATCCGGCCATCCTCCAACCATAGCAGACTACCAGCACCGAGCGGGTATTTCCCAACTTGCGGGAGATTCAATGCGGATAACCATGTCCGGCAGGCTTCGGCCTCTTCATCGATCAAAAAGCATTCCACTCCCAGCGATAGTTCCGATAGCTGGGCAGCAGCATCCACGAAATATTGCCGGGCGATTCGTTCGGGGCAGGACCAAGGTACGCTGAGAAACACCAACGCCTTCGGCGCAGCATGGATGGCCGCAATCAGCGTCTCGTCGGATCCCTGGCGAATACTCATGAGATTTTTCTTCTCCTGCACGAATCGGCATTTTAAGCGCATCCGCCATGCGGTGCTGCTGGTTGTCGAGGACGCAAGTAATGGGCATGGTGTTCACCGGGACTCAGAATAGCGTGGTGAACCCCGCAGCCTGGAAATGCCGATCGTTGGTGAAGGCTTCTTTGATGCCGAGCCGACGCATAACAACGAAGGAAACATGATCGACGATTCCGGCCTGACCTGCCTCTCCACGCTCGTAGGCTGCCCAGGCGTCTTTCCAGTCGTCCTCAGTCGGAACGATCAATTCGTTGCGAAGTTCGAGCGCTTGCCGCAACGCACACACATCGCTGCGAAAGGTACGCCGAGCTGCCGTGTTGCCGCATTCCAGCAGAATGAAAGTGGTAGTCAGAACCGATTGACGTTGGGCGATGATCTGCTGGTAAGCTGCATCCGCCAAAGCGTGCCACTGGTCACTCGTGTCCCACTTAGCGATCAGCCCCACTGTGTCAAGAAACACGACGCTCATGGTTGATGCTCGTTGTGGCGCTCGGCAAGGTCATGCTCGCCTGAGCAATGACGCCTGCCGAGAATGGCGTACACATCGTCCAGGGTCGGGACTCTGGGAGCTTCTTTCACCTGCCGGATCTCGACCTCCACTTCGCAGCGATCCGGCAAGTCAACCTTTTCCGACGGGCGAAACACGCCGTTCTCGTAGACTGCGCGAATAGTCATGGCTGAAATGCTCCTTTTCTCAATTAGTTTACTTGTACGCCTCGTATTCCTTACCTAGCACCGCTGCGGCGACTTTCAGCTTGAGAATCTCATCCGTCCCCTCATAGATGCGGCACACGCGCACGTCCATCAGATGGCGGCCGACGCGGTAGAGCGTGGACCAGCCGCGACCGCCGTACACCTGCACGGCGCGATCCGCTGTCTCCCAGGCGGCATTGGCGGCAAACAGCTTCGCCTGCGCCGCCAGCAACTCCGCCTTCGCGCGCAATTCGGCATTGGTCGGAGCGGCGTTGCTGGCGTCCTTGGCGGCGGCGGCGCGTTCGATCAATGCCTCGGAAGCGAGGCGGGCCATTTCGATGGCGGCGATGTGTTCTTGCACCAGTTGATGCTTGCCGATCGGTTTGCCGTGCTGATGGCGCTCCTTGGCGTAACTGACTACTTCGGCCAGGCAATCCTCGATGACGCCGAGACAGCCCGCCGCTACACTCAGCCGGCCGCTCACCAGGGCGCCCATTGCAATGCGGAAGCCGGCCCCTTCTTCGCCCAGCAGATTGCTCACCGGCACTTTGCAGTCGCGCAGCTCGAACATGCCCGTGTTCGCCGTCGGCATGCCCAGTTTGGCCGTCAAGTCCTCGCTGATGAATCCCTCGCCGCGATCGATGATGAAGGCGCTGATGCGGCCGCCGCCCTTGGGATAAGCGAAGCCGATCACGGCATCGGCAATGCCGCCGTTGGATATAAGATATTTCACACCGTTCAAGACGAAATAATCGCCGCGCCGCTCGTAGGTTGTCTGCATCTCCAGGGGGTTGCTGCCGGCTTCCGGCTCGGTCAGGCCGAACGCCAGCACCTTCTCGCCGCGGCAGGCGGCCGGCAGATAACGGCGTTTCTGCTCGTCGTTGCCCCAGGTCATGATGGGGTATTCGCCGATGGAGGTGTGGCCGGAGAAGAAAGTGCGCACGCCGGTGCCTTCGCGGCCAATGCGGGCCAGGGCGCGAGCATAAGTCAACGTGTCGGAGCCGCGGCCGCCGTGTTCCTTGGGAACCGGCATGCCCAGGATGTTGTACTTGCGCGCCAGCGGCACAACCTGGTCGTTGAAACGATGCTCGACGTAGCATAGCTCTTCGATGGGCCGAATCTCTTGGCAAAACGCCTCAACGTCCGCGAGCAACTGCTTGTGATCCGCCGCCGTCATAAGGGACTCCTTCACGTTCGAGGGAAAACCATGCCTCAGTGTAGCCGCGACACGGAAAGCGACACAAGGCGGGTATGCCGCCATGCACCTCGGCATGGAAATTGCTCCCCCATTGAATAACGAGGGTGTTCGCGTGTGACGCCCAATCGCATCACGACCCATGAGGAGGTACATCATGAACTGGGACCAGATCACCGGCAATTGGATGCAATTCAAGGGCAAGGTCAAGGAGAAATGGGGCAAGCTGACCGACGATGATTTGACCGTCATCGGCGGCAAACGCGATCAGCTGGCCGGCATTCTGCAACAGAAATATGGCTATGCTAAGGCGCAGGCCGAACAGGAGTTGGACGAGTTTGCCCGCGGCCTGAAGTAGCGACCCTTTATTCCCCGTCCACGCCGCCGCTCTTCATCATGGCGGCGTGGACGGATCAGGAACAATCTCACTGCTCTCTCATTCCCTTCCTATCCCGTCTCCAGTCGATACATTGATTCGCATATAGTGTGAATGTAGACACGTTGTTCGATGGAGATGCGAACAGATGAACAAATCGCCGACCGTCCTCGTGACAGGCTCCGCAGGTAGAATCGGCCGTGCGGTGGTTACGGAATTGCAGGCGCGTGGCTATCCGGTGCGCGGCTTCGATCGCGTGCCGACGCCGGGTCTGCCGGATACAATCGTCGCCGACCTCATCGACGCTGCGGCGGTGCGGCGAGCCGTCGAGGGGGCCGGCACCGTCATCCACCTTGCCGCCACTCCGGACGACGATGATTTCCCAACGCAGCTATTGCCCAATAATCTCCTCGGCGTTTATCACGTTTTGGAGTCGTCGCACCTGGCCGGGGTGCGCCGCTTGATTTTGGCCAGCAGCGGTCAGGTGGTATGGTGGCAGCGGCAGCGCGGACCGTGGCCGATCAAGGCGGACGATCCGCCGACGCCGCGCGGCTGGTACGCGGCGGCCAAAGTTTTTCTGGAGGCAGCCGGCCGTATGTGTGCCGAAACGCACGGCATGAGCGTCCTGGTTGCGCGACTCGGCTGGGTGCCGCGCTCGCGCGAGCACGTGGATGAATTGGCCGCACTCGACTGGGCCAAGGACGTGTATCTCAGTCCCGGCGATGCCGGCCGCTTCTTTGCCTGCGCCGTCGAGGCGCCCTCCGACCTGTGCTTCGCCGTCGTCTACGCCACGAGCCGCCCGCTGCGGGCGGGAATGTACGATCTGGAAATGGCGAAAAAACTGCTGGGATTCGAGCCGCGCGATTGCTGGCCGGATGGGATCGAGGACATGGCGGTACACGAGCCGGAAGCGTAAGCGACGGAACGTCTCCGTCGCTTACGCTTCCGGCTCGTTAATCCTTCTTCTTGCCGGCCTTCTTGGCCTTGTACTCGTTAATGTACTTCTCGGGGTTTTCCTTGAACGCCTCGGCGCAGCCGGAACAACAGACATAATAGGTCTCGCCTTTGTAGCTGACGGCGATTGTCCCCAGGCCACCGGAGACGACGCACTCGTTCTTCTTGTCCACCTTGCCTAGACTCACACCCTCGCGTGTGAAAGCGACCAGGTAATCCTTTCGCCAAATGGTTGTGCCTTCGTTTTTGTGCGCGACGTGGTAGATGAAGCGATCGCCATCGGCGGCGGTGTTCATCGTGATCTGTTCGGTCGCCTTCGTGTCGGGATTGACGCGCTCCAGCTTCAACACCTCGCGCTCGATCTTGCCCTCGAAGACGAGTTTCTTGTTGTTGTTGTCGGTCGCGCTCAGTTGATAGAGCTTCTTTTTGGGCAGGTAGCGCAGCTCGGCAGACTTGAAGAGTTTGCCGTCCTTGACGTTCATGCCCAACCACGCATCACTGCCCTTGAAGCGCCAGACCCAGCTGATGTTTTCACTCCAGACCGGATCGCGGGGACTGGGGCGAGGCTTATCTGGGCCGCCGGTTCCCTTCCAGCCGCCAATGAATTCTTGCAACTCCTTGAGAGCGTCCTTGGCATCGGATTTATCGGCATCGGCGGCGGCCAGCGCCGGCACAATCAGAACCGTCAGAAAACCTAGCGCGATTAAACGTCTCATCGGACCTCGCTTTCGAGTGAATAGAGGGGAGTGTCGCAGATTAGACGAAAATGTTGCTGGATTGGTTCCCAATGCATGCACTTCGTTTAGCGACGCTTCGCAGAAGCGTCGAACGGTATAGA
>Ga0335075_10015775_pt1 | contig 11311 bp, 10 predicted proteins | sample Lox_Sample_24_FD_206723 | JGI IMG/M metagenome (GOLD analysis project Ga0335075, IMG submission 206723) | Soil microbial communities from Loxahatchee National Wildlife Refuge, Florida, United States - Lox_Sample_2.4 | ecosystem: Environmental > Terrestrial > Soil > Wetlands | place: USA... | reverse complement strand
TCGGGCAGGCCGGGCGCGAGCAGCGCGTCCGCCTTCGCGGCGAAGCGGGGCCATGCGGCCTCGCAGTCCGCAAGCTCCGCCGGATCGGCGAGGCGGGCGCCGATGAAAGTGCGCTCCTGGCGCATCTCATCCGCGCGCAGCAGCGTCTCGCCCGCCCGCGCGGCAATGGCAGCGAGCGGATTGCGCTCCGCCGCGTGGAGCCAGATCGCGCCCATGTCGAACCAGACGCCGCCGAGCGCTTCGGGATGGGCGGTCCAGGCGCGGCCGCCGATCCGCCCGCTCGCCTCGAGCACCAGCGCGGTTCTGCCTGCCGCCTTCAGCGTGGCGGCGGCCGCGAGGCCGGCGACGCCGGCGCCGACCACCACGACGTCACAGTCCGTGGTCATGGGCTTGCGATGGGTCAGCCGGCCATGCGGGCGAGCAGCGCCAGCGCGGCGACGACGCTGGCAGCCCGGACCGACGTGCGGTCCCCGGAAAAGATATGCCTCTCGCTCCGTACCACCCCGGCACGCCGGGCGGCGCCGAGCCAGACGAGTCCCACAGGCTTTTCCGGGCTGCCGCCGCCCGGCCCGGCGACACCGGTGACGGCGACGGCGAGATGGGCGGCGGAGTTGCGGATCGCGCCCACGGCCATCTCGCGGGCCACCTTCTCGCTCACCGCGCCCTCGGCGGCGATCAGCGCGCCCGGCACGCCGAGCAGCGCCTCCTTGGCCGCGTTCGAGTAGGTGACGAAGCCGCGCTCGAAGACGTCCGAGGAGCCGGCGATCGCGGTGAGCGCGGCCGCGACCAGCCCGCCGGTGCAGCTCTCGGCCGTCGCCAGCATGAGCCCCCGCGTGCGGCAGAGGTCCAACAGGGCTGCGGCCTCGTCGAGCGCTGACTGGCTCAGCATAGGGGCGGGCTCAGGCGGCCATCTGCGAAGCGGCCGCCGCCCCCAGCGCCGAAATCGCCGCCTCGACCCCGGCACGGTCGACATCGAGGTGGAGGCAGGCGCGGCCGCGGAATTTGCCCATGGTCGAGATGCGCACGCCCTGGCTGCGGGCGCACGCAGCCAACGCCTCGGCCGTCATGCCGGTGCCGGAGGTGTCGAAGAAGACGAGGTTCGTCTCCGGCAGCTCGACCGTGATGCCGGGGATCTGGGCCAGCCCGCGCGCCAGCAGCCGGGCGTTCTCATGGTCCTGGGCGAGGCGCTCGACGTGGTGGTCGAGCGCGTAGAGGCAGGCCGCCGCGCAGATGCCGGCCTGGCGCAGCGAGCCGCCGAGCCGCTGCTTCCAGCGCCAGGCGGCGCCGATGAATTGGGCCGAGCCGGCGAGCACGGCGCCCACCGGCGCGCCGAGGCCCTTGGTGAAATCGAGCCAGACGCTGTCGTAGCCGGCGGCCATCTCATGGGCCGGAACGCCGCTCGCGACCACGGCGTTCATCAGCCGGGCGCCGTCCATGTGGGTGGCGAGGCCGGCCTCGTGCGCGGCCTCGGCGACCGCGTTGAGGGCGGCCAGCGGCCAGACGGCGCCGCCGCCGAGGTTCGAGGTCTGCTCGACCGCGACGAGCGCCTGGGGCGGGGCATAGCGGGTGCGCGGCAGGAGCGCGGCGGCGAGGGTCGGCACGTCGAAAATGCCGTGCGGGCCTTCGAGCGGCACGACGCGCGCGCCCGCGAGCGCCCAGGGCGCCCCGCCTTCCGCCGTTGCGATATGCGCGGTCTTGTGGGCGAGGATCTCGTCGCCGGGGCGGCAGTGGGTGAGGATGGCGACCTCGTTGCACATCGTCCCGCTGGGCAGGAAGACGGCCGCCTCCTTGCCGAGCAGGTCCGCCATCCGCGCGCAGAGAAGGTTGACCGTCGGGTCCAGGCCTGCCTGCTCGTCGCCGACCTCGGCCGCCGCGATCGCTGCGCGCATGGCCGGCGTCGGCTTCGTCTGGGTGTCGGAATAGAGGTTTACGCGGAGCGGCGGCAGCGACGGATCCGGCGGCGGCGGCGCGAAGCCCATGGCGTCATCCCTTTCGTGACGGAGTTCGATCAGCGGGTGAGGATTTTCGATGGCGCCGCGACGGCGAGCGCGGCCGGCGGGGGCCCATAGACCTCGCCCGCCCGCTTGCGGAAGGCGTTCACCATCCGCCGCACCGCCTCGCCGAAGACGACGCCCACGGCCTTCTGCAGCAGGCGGCTGCGGAACTCGAAGGCGACGAAGAAATCGACCTCGCAGCCTCCGGGACAGCCCTGGGGGTCAGGCAGGAACACCCATTCATTGTTGAGGAAGCGGAACGGGCCGTTCTCGTAGGCGACACGGATGCGCTGCGGCCGATCGAGGGCGACGCGGCTGGTGAAGCTCTCGCGGAACGGGCCGAAGCCGATGGTGAGGTCCGCCACCAGCGCGCGCTCGTTGCGGCTGCGCACCCGCGCGCCCACGCACCACGGCAGGAAGCGGGGATATTCCCCGACATCGGCGACAAGGTCGAAAAGCTGGTCGGGCCGATAGGGAACCAGCGTGCGCTCGGCGTATGTCGGCATCCCGCGCGCTACGAGGCCGCCGCGACCTCTTTCGCCCGCGCCGCCCTGAGCGAGGCAAAATCGTCGTCGGCATGGTAGGAGCTGCGGGTGAGCGGCGAGGCGCTGACGAGGAGAAAGCCCTTCCCGCGCGCCAGAGCCGCATATTCGGCGAACTCCTCGGGCGGGACGAAGCGGGCGACGGCCGCATGCTTCACCGTCGGCTGGAGATACTGGCCGATGGTGAGGAAATCGACGCCGGCGATGCGGAGATCGTCCATCACCTGGAGGATTTCCGCGCGTTCCTCGCCGAGCCCTGCCATCAGGCCGGACTTGGTGAAGATCGTGGGATCGAGCGTCTTCGCCCGATCAAGCAGGCGGAGCGACTGGTAGTAGCGGGCGCCGGGCCGGATGGTCGGGTAGAGGCGCGGCACGGTTTCGAGATTGTGATTGAAGACGTCGGGCCGCGCCTCGACGACGCGCTCGAGCGCGCCCGGCTTGCGCAGGAAGTCCGGCGTCAGCACCTCGACCGAGGTGCCCGGCGCCTGGGCACGGAGTGCGAGGATCACGGCGGCGAAATGACCGGCGCCGCCATCGGCGAGGTCGTCGCGATCGACCGAGGTGATGACCACGTGCCTGAGGCCGAGCCTGGCCACCGCATCGGCGACGCGGGCCGGCTCGTCCGCGTCGAGCGGGCGGGGCAGGCCGGTCGCGACATTGCAGAATCCGCAGGCTCGCGTGCAAACGTCGCCCATGATCATCATGGTCGCGTGGCGGTGCGCCCAGCACTCGCCGATGTTCGGGCAGGCGGCCTCCTCGCACACGGTGACGAGGCGGTTTTCCCGCATCAGCCGGCGGGTCTCGTGGTAGATCGGGTGCGTCGGCGCCTTGACGCGGATCCAGTCCGGCTTGCGCTGGATCGGGTTGTCGGGGCGATGCGCCTTCTCGGGATGGCGCAGCAGGCCCACCTCGCGATGGTCGACAACGATGCGCGTGCTCATCCCTTCATCCCGCCTGGGCCGCTGGGCGGCCCTTCCCGGCTTGAGAAGTGGCGGGCAAGGCGGGGGCCGTCAAGCGTGCGCCCTGCAAGGTTGCTTCCCACTGCGCCCGCGCGTCCTCAGAAATGGATCGCCTTGCCGTAGGCGTCCAGCACCGCCTCGTGCATGGTCTCGCTCACGGTCGGATGGGGAAAAATGGTCTCCATCAGCTCGGTCTCGGTGCTCTCGAGCGTCCGGGCGATGGCGAAGCCCTGGATCAGCTCGGTCACCTCGGCGCCCACCATGTGCGCGCCCAGGAGCTCGCCGGTCTTCGCGTCGAACACGGTCTTCACCATGCCCTCCGGCTCGCCCAAGGCGATCGCCTTGCCGTTGCCGATGAAGGGGAAATGGCCGACGCGGACCTCGTGGCCGCGGCGCTTCGCCTCGGCTTCGGTGAGGCCGACCGAGGCGACCTGGGGGCGGCAATAGGTGCAGCCGGGAACATTGGTCGTGTCGAGCGGATGCACGTCGTTCAGCCCGGCGATCTTCTCGACGCAGAGCACCCCCTCGTGGCTCGCCTTGTGGGCAAGCCAGGGCGGGCCGACGAGATCGCCGATCGCGTACACGCCGGACTCGCCGGTGCGGCAGAACTCGTCGATGACGACGTGCGTCCGATCGACCTTGACACCGCTGCCCTCGATGCCGATCCCCTCGACATTGCCGACGATGCCGATCGCCGAGATCACCCGATCGACGGTGAGTTCCCGCTTTTTCCCACCCCCCTCGATCACCGCCGTGACGCTGTCCGCACCCTTGCGCACCTCGTTGACCGAGGCGTCGGTGATGATCTCGATCCCCTGCTTCTCGAGCGATTTGCGGACGAATGCGCTGACCTCCTCGTCCTCCACCGGGAGGATGCGGTCCAGCACCTCCACCACGGTCACCTTGGCGCCCATGTCGTGATAGAAGCTCGCGAACTCGATGCCGATCGCGCCCGAGCCGATCACCAGCAGCGATTTCGGCATCGCAGGCGGGATCATCGCCTGCTTGTAGGTCCAGATCAGCTTGCCGTCCGCCTCGATGCCCTTGAGCTCGCGGGCGCGGGCGCCGGTTGCGAGCACGATGTGCGGGGCGGTGAGCGGCGGCAGCGCCGCGCCGTTCTTCGCCAGCTCGAGTTTTCCTCGTCCGGCGAGCTTTCCTTCCGCGTCGAAGACGGTGACCTTGTTCTTGCGGAGAAGAAAACCGACGCCGGAGGAGAGTTGCTTGGCAACCGCGCGCGAGCGCTTCACGACTTTCTCGATGTCGAAGCGCGGGTTCTCGGCGGCGAAGCCGAACTCGCCGAGATGGTGCAGGATATGGTTGATCTCGCTGGTGCGGAGCAGCGCCTTGGTCGGAATGCAGCCCCAGTTGAGGCAGATGCCGCCCAGATGCTCGCGCTCGACGACTGCGGTCTTCATGCCGAGCTGGGCGGCGCGGATCGCCGCGACATAGCCGCCCGGGCCGGCGCCGAGCACGATCAGGTCGAAGGATGTCTCGGCCATGGTCCTCCCTCTCCGGCGGCGAGCGAAGCGAGCGCGGGCCCGCTCAGCCGCTGCACCGTCCATTCCGCCAACGGCTGGGCGCCGAGGCTCGCATAGAAGCCGACCGCCGGCTCGTTCCAGTCCAGCACCGCCCACTCGAACCGCGCGCAGCCCTCGGCGAGCGCGTGGGCGGCGAGATGGCGGAAGATCGCGCGCCCGATTCCCCGGCCGCGATGCTCCGGCAGGACATAGACATCCTCCAGATAGAGGCCGGCGCGGCCGGTAAAAGTGCTGAAAGTATAGAACCAGAGCGCAAAGCCGACAGCGACGCCCGCGCTTTCGGCGATCAGCGCCGACGCGCGCCGAGGCTCGCCGAACAAAGCCGCCTCGAGGTCCGCCTCGCTCGTGCGCACCTCGTGCAGCAGCCGTTCGTACTCGGCAAGCGCGCGGACGAGCCGGAGCAGCGCCGGTGCGTCCTCGCGCACTGCCGGACGGAGCTTGAATTTTTCTCCGTTCACAGCATCAGGCTCAGGGGGTCCTCGACGATCGCTTTGAAGGCCGCGAGCCACTCGGCGCCGAGCGCGCCATCGATCACGCGGTGATCGACCGAGAGCGTGCAGGTCATCATCGTCGCGATGGCGAGCGCGCCGTCCTTGACCACCGGCCGAGGCTCGCCGGCGCCCACGGCGAGGATGGCAGCCTGGGGCGGGTTGATCACGGCGAGGAACTCGCGCACGCCATACATGCCGAGGTTGGAGATCGAGAACCCGCCACCCTGGAACTCCTCCGGCTTGAGTTTTCCCGATTTCGCCCGCGCGACGAGGTCCTTCATCTCGTTGCTGATCGCGGCGAGGCCTTTGCGGTCGGCCTGGCGGACGATCGGGGTGATCAGCCCATCAGGGATCGCAACGGCGACGCTGATATCGATCGCCTCGTACTCGACGATGCCCTCATCGGCATAGCTCGCGTTGACGCGCGGCACGCGGGCCATGGCGATCGCCACGGCCTTGATGATGAGGTCATTGACCGAGAGCTTGAAGGCGGTCGGGCCCTCCTTGGCAGAGCGGGCATTGAGCTCGCCGCGCAGCTTGAGCAGTGCGTCGAGCGCGACTTCCACCGAGAGATAGAAATGCGGGATGGTCTGCTTGCTCTCGGTGAGGCGCCGCGCGATCACCCGGCGCATGGTGGTGTGCGGGATGAGCCGGTGCGGGGCGGTGATGGGCGGGAGGGCCGGAGCCGGTGGCCGGGCCGCTGCGGGCGTGGGGGCAGGAGCGGGCGGCGGGGCAGAAGCAGGCATGGGCGCCGGGGCGCGGGCGAGAGCGGCCTCGATATCGGCGCGGACGATCCGCCCGTTGGGCCCGCTGCCCTTGAGCGCGGCGAGATCGAGCCCCGATTGCGCCGCCATGCGCCGGGCGAGCGGCGAGGCGAAGATGCGGCCGGCAGACTGGGCCGGGGACGACTGGGCCGGGGACGACGATGGGGCCGGCGAGGCGGCGCCGTTGCCGCCGCGAGCTGCGGGCGCGAGAGCGGCAGCGGAAGGCGGAGAAGCAACCGGCGCGGGTGCAGCCGGCGGCGGGGGCGAAGCCGCCTTGGGTGCATCTGCGAGGGTTTCGCCTTCGTCGAGCAGAACGGCGATCGGTGCGTTCACCGCGATGCCGGCGGTGCCGTCGGGGACGATGATCTTGCCGAGCACGCCTTCGTCGACGGCCTCGACCTCCATCGTCGCCTTGTCGGTCTCGATCTCGGCGATGACGTCGCCGGCCTTCACCGGATCGCCTTCCTTCTTCAGCCAGCGCGCGAGCGTGCCCTCGGTCATCGTCGGGCTCAGCGCCGGCATCAGGATGTTCGTGGACATCGCGCTCTCCCGCCCCGGCTAGACGATCTTCCGCACCGCCTCGACAACCCAGTCGGGCTGCGGCAGGGCGAGCTTTTCGAGGTTCGCGGCATAGGGCAGCGGCACATCGGCGCCGTGCACGCGGGCGGGCGGCGCGTCGAGCCAGTCGAATGCGTTCTCGATCACCTGCATTGCCACCTCGGCGCCGATGCCGGCATAGGGCCAGCCTTCCTCCACCGTCACGAGACGGTTGGTGCGCTTCACGCTCTCGACGATGGTCGCTGTGTCGAGCGGACGGAGCGTGCGCAGATTGACCACCTCGGCCTCGATCCCCTGGGCGGCGAGCGTCTCGGCCGCTTCCATCGCGACGCCGACCATGATGCTGAAGGCGACGATGGTGACGCGCTCGCCCGCCCGCTCGATCTTCGCCTTGCCAAGCGGCAGGACGAAATCCTCGGCCACGGGGCAATCGAAGCTGTGGCCGTAGAGGATTTCGTTCTCGAGGAAGATGACGGGGTTCGGGTCGCGGATCGCCGCGCGCAGCAGGCCCTTCGCGTCCGCCGCCGACCAGGGTGCGGCGACTTTGAGGCCGGGGACGTGGGCGTACCAGGAGGCGTAGCACTGGCTATGCTGCGCGGCGACGCGCGACGCGGCGCCGTTGGGCCCGCGGAGGACCATCGGGCAGCCCATCTGGCCGCCGGACATATAGAGCGTCTTGGCGGCCGAATTGATGATCTGGTCCATCGCCTGCATGGCGAAATTGAAGGTCATGTATTCGACGATCGGCCGCAGCCCGTTGAGCGCCGCGCCGACGGCGAGCCCGGTGAAGCCGTGCTCAGTGATCGGCGTGTCGATGACGCGACGGGGGCCGAACTCCTCGAGCATGCCCTGGCTGATCTTGTAGGCGCCCTGGTACTGCGCGACCTCCTCGCCCATCAGAAAAACCCGCTCGTCGGCGCGCATCTCGGCGATCATCGCCTCGCGCAGCGCTTCGCGCACGGTGATGTGCTTGACCTCGCCCCATTCCTTCTCCGCCGCCGAGGCGACGGGAACGGGCGCGGCGGGCGGCGGCGGCGCAGGGGCAGGTGCGCGCGCCACGGGCGGCGGCGCGGCTGGCGCTTCCACCTTGGGGGACGGAGGAGCGGCTGCTTCGCCGTCGCCGGCGAGGACCGCGATCGGCGTGTTCACCGCCACGCCCTCAGTGCCTTCCGGGACCAGGATCTCGGTGATGCGTCCCTCGTCCACCGCCTCGACCTCCATCGTCGCCTTGTCGGTCTCGATCTCGGCGATCACGTCCCCCGAACGGATCGGATCGCCCTCCTTCTTGAGCCAGCGCGCGAGCTTGCCCTCGGTCATCGTCGGCGAGAGGGCGGGCATGAGGATCTGCGTCGTCATCGGTCTCACGCCTCCAGCAGCACGTCCGTATAGAGCTCGGCGGGATCGGGCTCGGGACTCGATTGCGCGAAATCGGCGGCGTCCTGAACGATTCTTTTCACCTCGTCGTCGATCTGCTTGAGCGACGCCTCGTCGTAGTCGAGCGCCATCAGCTTCGCCCGCACGCTCTCGATGCAGTCATGCTCGGTGCGCATCTGCTGCACCTCCTCGCGGGTGCGGTAGCGCGCGGGGTCGGACATCGAATGGCCGCGATAGCGGTAGGTCTTGACCTCCAGCAGGTACGGCCCCTTGCCGGCGCGGCAATGCGCGACCGCGGCGTCCGCCGCCTCCTTGACCGCCACCACGTCCATCCCGTCCACCTGGCTGCCCGGAATTCCCCACGGCGCGCCGTTGCGCGAGAGATCCCGCGACGTGGTCGCACGATCGACGCTGGTGCCCATGCTGTACTTGTTGTTCTCGATCACGTAGACGACCGGCAGCTTGAAGAGCGCGGCCATGTTGAAGCTCTCATAGACTTGGCCCTGGTTGGCCGCGCCTTCGCCGAAGAAGGTGAGGCAGACGCGATCGTTGCCGCGATACCAGTCGCTGAAGGCCAGCCCGGTGCCGAGGCTCACCTGGGAGCCGACGATCCCATGCCCGCCGAAGAAGTTGCGCTCCTTGCTGAACATATGCATCGAGCCGCCCTTGCCGTGCGAGTAGCCGGCATGGCGTCCCGTGAGCTCGGCCATGACGCCGCGCGGCTGCATGCCGGTGGCGAGCATGTGGCCGTGATCGCGATAGGAGGTGATGACCTGGTCACCCTCGCCGATGGCGCTCAGCATGCCGACCACCACGGCTTCCTGGCCGATATAGAGGTGGCAGAACCCGCCGATCAGGCCCATGCCGTAGAGCTGGCCCGCCTTCTCCTCGAAGCGGCGGATCAGCAGCATGTCCCGGTAGGCCTTCAGGAGCTGTTCGCGGGGGAGCCCCTGCTCGCGGGGCTTGGCCCGCTTCCGGCCGTCGATTGCCTGTGCCATCCCGTGCTTCCCCCGTCTCGTCCCTCGCGCGGCAAGATTTAGCCTTCGCCCCACCCCTTCAACAAGGAGCTCTGAGCGAGAAATCATTATGTTGCAACGCGATGTCTCCGATTAACCTGAATCCGGTTAATCCATTGGCGAGGCCATCTCTTGGCCGCAGGCGGTGACAGATTCGCACGCCGGAACGCGATTGCGGACAATTTCATTGCCCTGCTCGAAGCGCTTTCGCAAAGGGATTGCCGCGCGCCGACCGTCCGAGGGTTAGAGCGTGATGACCGAAGGCGGAACGCCATAGGTCTGAATCACGCGACCAAACACTTAGTCCGCTTGGGCCATCTCGACGCGGTTCCGCCCGTCGCGCTTGGCGCAATAGAGCGCCCGGTCGGCCACCTGGAGCAGTGCCTCGGGGGTGAGCTGGTTGCCGGCGCTCGCCGCCACGCCGACGCTTACCGTCATCCGGTACGCCGCGCCCCGCCCGTCCGGCTGGAAGCGCATCTGGGCCACCGCATCACGCAACCGCTCGCCGGCGCCGGTCGCCTCGCCGAGGCTGACGCCGGGCATCACCACCACGAACTCCTCGCCGCCATAGCGGGCCAGCGTGTCGAAGACGCGGAGGTTGGCGCGCAGCGTCTCGGCTACCGCCTTCAGCGCCCGATCGCCCATCGGGTGGCCGTAGCTGTCGTTGATGCGCTTGAAGTGGTCGACGTCGATCATCAGCACCGCGAGGCTGTTCCCGGGCGTGGCGCCGAGCAGGTTGCGCAGATGGTGCATGACGTAGCGCTGGTTGTAGAGGCCGGTGAGCGGATCGCTGAGCGCCAGCGCCAGCGCCTGGTCGAGCGTGGCGCGCAGCCGCTGCTGATAGAGCTTGCGGCGGATCTGGTTGCGCGCCCGGGCGCGGAGCTCGTTCTCGTCCACCGGCCGGAGCAGCCAGTCGTTCGCCCCGAGATCGAAGCCCCGGACGATGCGCTCGCGGTTCTCGGGCTCGGCCACCAGGAGCAGCGGGACGTCCTGCGTGCGCTCGCTGGCGCGCAGGCGCGAGGCGAGCGCCAGAGCGTCGCCGCTGCCAAGCGAGAGGCTGATGACGATGAGGTCGAAGCTCGTTTCCCCGCTCGCCGCCAGCATCTCCTCCTCGCCGCGGGCGATGCTGGGGAGAAGCCCCTCGCGGCCGAGGCAGTCCTGGAGGAAGCGTGCCTCGAGGTCCCAGTCATCGACCACCAGCACCCGCGCCCCGGCGATGGAGGGTGCGTCGGCGAAGCCGCCGGCGAGGCCGAGGACGCGCGCCGTCTCGCCGCGCGCCCGCCACTCGTCGAGCAGGCGCTTGAGCCGGACCAGGCCGCGCACGCGCGCGAGCAGGGTGTCGAACTCGATCGGCTTGCTCAGGAAATCGTCCGCGCCGACCTCGAGCCCGCGTACCTTCTCGGCAGGCTCACCGAGCGCCGTCACCATCACCACGGGAATGTGGCTCAGCACCGGATCGGCCTTCAGCCTGCGGCAGACCTCGAACCCGTCCATTCCGGGCATCATCACGTCGAGCAGGATGATGTCGGGACGCCACTCGCGGCTGAGCTTCAGCGCCTCAGGCCCGTTCTCGGCGCTCGCCACCTGATAATATTCGGCGGCCAGGCGAGCCTCGAGGAGGCGGGCATTGGCCGGCACGTCATCGACCACCAGCACCCGGGCGGTCATTGGTGGCCCCGTCGCAGCCGCGCCTGGGCGCCGACGAGGCGCACGCCTCGCGGCACGCCCATCCGCTCCCTGGCTGCCCGGACCGTCATTGGCTGGCGATCGCCGTCCTCCAAGCCGACCTTGCCTTCCTCGCCGAAGTCCGGCCGATTCGGGCTCCGTCGTGACGGCATTAGATGCAAAGGCGCGTCAATGCCCCGTGAACGCCACCCTCCGCGGACGCCGCGACGCCAGTCTACCCCACGCCAGAGCGCTCACCTTGCTGCGAACTGCCGTGCACCGAACAAATTTTCGCGCTCGGCATCGCTGATCTGGCCGCGCCGCTGCCGCTCGGAGAGCACCTCGACCCCGCGCTGCACCGCCGGCCGGGCGGCGATCGCGTCATGCCAGCGTTGGAGGGCGGGATAATC
>Ga0335075_10015774_pt1 | contig 11311 bp, 9 predicted proteins | sample Lox_Sample_24_FD_206723 | JGI IMG/M metagenome (GOLD analysis project Ga0335075, IMG submission 206723) | Soil microbial communities from Loxahatchee National Wildlife Refuge, Florida, United States - Lox_Sample_2.4 | ecosystem: Environmental > Terrestrial > Soil > Wetlands | place: USA: Florida... | reverse complement strand
GAGATCTACCAGGGGTTGCAGAAGGACGTAGCCGCGGGTGCCATTGCCGGGGTCCTGCTCGGCGCCGCGGAGCGCAGCCACGGCATTCAGCGCCTATGGAAGGCGCTGCGCCACGATGCACCCGAACGCTCCGAAACGGCGGTCCGCCTGGCCATAGATCCGGAGGGGCCGCCATTGCTCCAGGTCTTCAAAACAAGCTATGCGGGCCATGCCGGCAAGCTCTCTTTTGCCCGCGTCTGGCGCGGCACGATCCGCGACGGTGCTACCCTCGAGGCCGGCCGGATCGGCGGCATCTTGCGCTTTCCCGGCAACGAGCCCGAGAAGGTCGCGGAAGCCGGAGAGGGGGATCTGGTCGCGCTCGGCCGGCTCGACCTGGCGGCGACCGGCGCGACCCTCGGCAGCGGCGAATCGCTGCCGTTTCCCGAACCGCCCGCCCCGGTCTATGCGCTTGCCATCGGCACCGCCGATCGCAAGGACGATGTCAAGCTTTCCGGCGCGCTGCAGAAGCTCATCGAGGAAGATCCTTCCCTGCACCTCATCCATGAGGCGGACACGGCCGAGACCGTTCTCGCCGGCCAGGGCGAGCTTCATCTGCATGCGGCGCTCGATCGCCTCTCCCGCGGCTGGGGCCTGAAGCTCGTCACGGCGAAGCCGCAGATCCATTTCAAGGAGACTATCCGCAAGTCGGTGCATCAGCACGCGCGGCTGAAGCGCCAGACCGGCGGGCACGGCCAGTTTGCCGACGTGAAGCTCGAGATCGCACCGCGCGCGGCCGGCGAGGGCTTCCTGTTCGTCGATCGCATCGTCGGCGGCGCGGTGCCGCGCCAGTATATTCCGGCGGTCGCCGAGGCGGCCGAGGAATCTACCAGGAAAGGTCCCTTTGGTTATCCGGTGGTCGACGTGGCCGTCACTCTCGTGGACGGCACCTTCCACTCGGTCGATAGCTCCGACATGGCCTTCAAGACGGCAACCCGCATCGGCATGACCGAGGCTTTGGCCAAGGCGGATCCGGTGCTGCTCGAGCCCATCGACAAGGTTACCGTCAGCGCCCCCAACGGCTACACCGCGAACGTGCAGCGCGTGCTTTCCGGCCGACGCGGCCGCATTCTCGGCTATCAGGAAAAAACCGGCTGGCCCGGCTGGGACGAGACCGAGGCCCTGGTGCCGGAAGCGGAGCTGCACGACCTCATCATCGAGCTGCGCTCGCAGACCATGGGGCTCGGCACCTTCACGAAAAGCTTCGACCACCTCTCGGAAGCGCACGCGCGACTCGCCGAGCGTCTGGCGCGCGAGGCCGCCGCCGGGCACTGAAAATCCCGGCGGGCGGAGGGTTGGAAGGAACCTACTGCACCGGCGGCGTGCTCGGCTTGCCTTGCTGGCCGGCGGCATAGCCCTGGGTGTAGGCCGCCCGTTCGTTCGTCTCCTGGTTCTCCTTGACATGGTTGTAAACCAAGCCGCCGATCAAACCGACGCCGGCTCCGATCGCGGTGCCGAGCGCCGCGTTGCCGGCCAGCGCGCCGATCACCGCGCCGCCTGCCGCACCGCCGAGCGTGCCGATGCCCGCGCTCTTCTGCTGTTCCGTCATGTTGGCACAACCTGCCAGCAACAGGGCGGCGACGACGAGAGGAACGATCCGCTTCATCGGTAATCTCCGCATCGCTCGCTCACTGCCTGGCCGGGCAAGGGAAGCGCTGAGTGAGAAATTCGTAGAGCCCATCGACCGGTGGCCGCGTGCCCTCGTTTGGGTTGGCATCCACCCACTGCAGGAACTCGGCGATCGCCTGCGCGCGGGTGGGCGCCGGCGTCGGAATGCAGAACGCCTCCTTGCCGAGGCCTGCGTTGACCTGCGCCAGCACCTGATAGGCCCCCACCAGATAGCCTTCGCAGAAGTTTTGCGCCGCCGTCATCATCGGATCCGTCGCTGCCTTGTCGGCACAGAGCTCGGCCAGCGAGGAGGTCGTCGGCACGAGAAAAGTGTGCTCCGTCGGCGCGCTCCATGCCGGCGGCGACAGAGCCATTGCCAGGAGAGCCAGGCACGCCGCCAGAAGTCGCTGCATGGTTTCCGCCCCGCATGATGAACCGGTGTTTCGGCCGCCGGCCGCTTTCTGCAGGCTTGCGCATTCCGGAGCGATTCGCAACGATATTCGGCGCTCGGCAGCAAGCGCTTAGGCGGCGCGGTGGGCGTCGAGCGCACCTTGCAGGATCAGCGCTGCGGCCACCCGGTCGGTGACCGCGGCGCGCCGCCGGCGCGAAAGATTTGCCTCCTCGATCAACATTCGTTCGGCCGCCGCCGACGTATAGCGCTCGTCCCAGAGCGTCACCGGAAGCGCGGTCGCCTCCGCCAGCGCTGCCGCCCAGTCGCGCGCCGACTGGCCTGCCGGGCCCTCCTCGCCGTCAAGCCCGAGCGGCCAGCCGACCACCAGTCCGCCCACTTCCTCGCGCGCCGCCAAAGCAATGATCTCGACTGCGTTCTGCTTGAGCCGGCGGCGCGGCAGGCTGCCGTACGGGCTCGCCAGCAGCAGCAAGACATCCGATAGGGCGAGCCCGATGCGCCGGGCGCCGGGGTCGATGCCGAGCAGTCGCTGCATCGGGGCAAGGCGGCTGAAAAGCTCGGCCAGGTTGAAGAGACGCATGGGCCCCGTTATGGTCCGCCGCTCCGCCCTTCTCAAGGAGCAATACTTTAGTGCCACTTGATTCCAACACGGTCCGGCGCATTGCCCGTCTCGCACGCCTTCGCCTCGATGAACCCGAGGTTGAGCGTTTGCGAGCGGAGCTGCGCGGAATTCTCGCGTGGGTTGAAATGCTCGACGAACTGGACGTTTCCGGGGTGCAGCCGATGACCGGGGCGGTCGCCATGCCGCTCAAGATGCGCCCCGACATCGTCACCGATGGTGGCGATGCCGAAACCGTGCTCGGCAACGCGCCCGAGCGCATCGGGGATTTCTACGCGGTTCCCAAGGTCATCGAATGAATCTTACCGATTTCGACCTGGCCGGCGCGCGGCGGGCGCTCGGGCGGCGGGAATTTTCCGCCCGCGAGTTCGCCCTCGCGCATCTCGCCGCGATCGACGCACTCAATCCGCGCCTCAACGCCTTCATCACCGTCACGGCCGATCAGGCGCTTGCCGAGGCGGATGCGGCGGATGCTGCACTGGCGAAAGGGGAGGGCGGTCCGCTGGCCGGGATCCCGCTCGCGATCAAGGATATTTTCTGCACCGCGGATGTCCGCACCACCGCCGGCAGCCGCATCCTCGAGCCGTTCATTCCGCCCTACGAAAGCACGGTCACGGCCAATCTCCGCCGCGACGGCGCGGTCTTTCTCGGCAAGACCAATCTCGACGAGTTTGCGATGGGCTCGTCCACCACCAGCTCGGCCTTCGGCTCGACCGAAAATCCCTGGAAACGGCGCCAGAATCCGGAAATCCGTCTGGTCCCGGGCGGCTCTTCCGGCGGCTCCGCCGCTGCCGTCGCCGCCCGACTCGCGCTCGGCGCCACCGGCACCGACACCGGCGGCTCGATCCGCCAGCCCGCTTCGTTCTGCGGAATCGCCGGCGTCAAGCCGACCTACGGCCGCTGCAGCCGCTTCGGCGTCGTCGCTTTTGCCTCTTCGCTCGATCACCCGGGCCCGTTCGGCCGCAGCGTCGAAGACTGCGCGATCCTGCTCGGCTCCATGGCGGGGCACGATCCGCGGGATTCGACCAGCGTCGACGTTCCGGTACCCGATTATCCCGCTGCCTGCGGCCGAAGCCTGCGCGGGCTCTGCATCGGCGTGCCGCGCGAATACCGCGTTCAGGGCATGCCGGGCGAGATCGAGGAGATGTGGCACGCCGGCGAGGCCTGGCTCAGGGAAGCCGGCGCAACAATCCTGGACGTGTCCCTGCCGCACACCAAGTACGGGCTTGCCACCTACTACATCGTCGCCCCGGCAGAGGCCTCGTCGAACCTTGCGCGCTATGACGGCGTTCGTTACGGCCTGCGGCTTCCCGGCGAGAGCTTGATCGATCTCTACGAGCGCACGCGCGGAGAGGGGTTCGGTGCGGAAGTGAAACGCCGCATCCTGATCGGCACCTACGTCCTCTCCGCCGGCTATTACGATGCCTATTATCTCAAGGCGCAAAAAGTGCGCGCCCTCATCCTCAAGGATTTCACCGACGCCTTTGAAAAAGTGGACGCGCTGCTGGCACCGACCGCGCCCTCCGCCGCCTTCGCCGAAGGCGACAAGACGGAAGATCCGGTCACGATGTACCTGAATGATGTCTTCACCGTGCCGGCGGACCTCGCCGGCGTGCCGGCGATCTCGGTTCCGGCCGGGCTCGACGCAGACGGGTTGCCGCTCGGCTTGCAGGTGATCGGCCCGCCGTTCGGCGAGGCAAAGATCTTCACGGTCGCCGCCGCCCTCGAACGCGCGGCAGGCTTCACCGCGCTTCCCGCCATCCGCGCCGGAAAGCTTGCGGCATGAGCTATCGCATCGAAGGTCGCGAGGCAGCCTGGGAGGTCGTGGTCGGCATGGAGGTGCACGCCCAGGTCATCTCGGAAGCAAAACTCTTCAGCGGCGCAGCCACCGCCTTCGGCGCCCCGCCGAACAGCCAGGTGAGCCTGGTCGATGCCGCCTTTCCCGGAATGCTGCCGGTTATCAATCGCGAGTGCGTCGCCCAGGCCGTGCGCACCGGCCTCGGCCTCAGCGCCGCGATCAATCTCGTCAGCCGCTTCGATCGGAAGAACTATTTCTACGCCGATCTTCCTGCCGGCTATCAGATCAGCCAGTACCAGCTTCCGATCGTAGGCCGCGGGACGCTCGCGATCGAGCTTGCCGACGGCAGCACGAAAGAGATCGGCATCACGCGCCTGCATCTGGAGCAGGACGCCGGAAAATCTCTGCATGACCAGCACGCGGAAAAGTCGCTGATCGACCTCAACCGCGCCGGCGTCGCGCTGATGGAGATCGTGAGCGAGCCGGACCTTCGCAGCCCGGAGGAGGCTGGCGCTTACCTGCGCAAGCTTCGCACGATCCTTCGCTATCTTGGCACCTGCGACGGCAACATGGAGGAGGGCTCGCTCCGCGCCGACGTGAATGTCTCGGTCCGCCATCCCGGCGAAGCCTTGCGCACCCGCTGCGAGGTCAAGAACGTCAACTCGGTGCGTTTCGTGATGCAGGCGGTCGAGGCGGAAGCACGGCGTCAGGTGGCAGTCTGGGAAGAGGGTGGCGCGGTCGAGCAGGAGACGCGCCTTTTCGATCCTGCGCGCGGCGCGACCCGCAGCATGCGGAGCAAGGAAGAGGCGCACGACTACCGCTATTTCCCCGATCCCGACCTCGTGCCGCTGGTGCTCGACGAAGCCTGGATCGAAGGGCTCAAGAGCTTTCTGCCCGAACTGCCTGATGCCAAGAAGGCACGCTTCATGGCCGAATATGGGCTCTCCGTCTACGACGCCTCGCAGCTCGTCGCGGAAGCCGCGACCGCCGATTACTTCGAATCCCTGGCCAGCGGGCGGCGCGCAAAGACTGTCGCCAATCTCATGCTGGGCGACATTTCCGCCGGCCTCAATCAGCGTGGCGAGACGTTTGCGACCACATCGACGTTTACGCTGTCCGCGAGTGGCATGATCCTCGAGATGATTGAGGACCAAACGATCAATGCCCGGATCGCCAAGGACGTGGTCGACGTGATGGCCGAAACCGGCGAAAGCGACGCGCGTGCGGTCGTTGCCCGGCTGGGGCTGCGCCAGGTAACAGACCGGGCGGCAATCGAAGCGGCCGTGGCAGAGGTCCTGGCCCGCGAATCCGCCAAGGTCGCGGAATATCGCGCGGGGAAGGAAAAACTGTTCGGGTTCTTCGTCGGTCAGGTGATGAAGGCGATGGGCGGCAAGGGCAATCCTGCGCTCGTCAACGAAATGTTGAAACGCAAGCTCTCCTGAGGCAGGCCGGATGCCGATCGAGCTCTATACGTGGGACACGCCCAACGGGCGCAAGATCAGTGTCGCCCTCGAGGAAATGGGCCTCCCCTACACTGTCAGGAAGGTGAATATCACGAAGCGCCAGCAGTTCGACCCGGCCTTCCTGAAAATCGGCCCGAACAACAAGATTCCGGCAATCGTCGATCCCGAGGGGCCGGGCGGCAAGCCGATCAGCGTCTTCGAATCGGGGGCGATCCTGATCTATCTCGGGGTGAAGACCGGAAAATTCTGGCCCGCCGATCTCCGGGCCCAGGTTCCGGTGCTGGAATGGCTGATGTTCCAGATGGGTGGCTTCGGGCCGTTTCCCGGCCAGGTGCATCATTTCCTGCAGGTCGAGAACGAGGCCGATCGCCGCTATGGGCTCGCGCGCTACATGACGGAAACGCGCCGGCTCTATGGCGTGATGGACCGCCGCCTCGCCGCGGTGCGCTGGTTCGCCGGTGAATTCTCGATCGCCGATTTCGCGATTGTCGGCTGGGCCTGGCGGCATGAACGCCACAAGGTCGATCTTGCCGACTTCCCGAACGTCGCGCGCTGGTACAATGCCATGATGGCCCGTCCCGGCGTCGCGCGTGGCTTCGCGGTCGCGCTCAGCTAGTATTGCGTAGCCCCTGATCATTGCCCCCTCGCGGCAGTGCCGCTGCCTCGGAATGATCGACTCCCGAACAGGGTCGGTACCCGGCCCGCGTGTCTGGGCGGACGTCGAGGATCTTTTTCACTACGCTTCGGTCAATCCGCGGCCAAGCGGCATTCAGCGGGTGGCTTTCGCAATTCAGAGGAACCTGCAGGCAGCGCTCGCCGGCACGACCCGATTGCGTTTTGTCCGCCATGCCGGAAACCCTCCGAGGCTCCAGGAAGTCTGCTGGGCTGACGTCGAGAACGTCTTCTCGGGGCTCAGCCTTGGATTGGACGAGGCTGCCCCAGCCCGCAACCCGGCGGATCCGCCGCCGGCGGCGCTGCCGAAATCCTGGCCGCTCGAGATCAGACACCATCTTGGGCGCGCGGCCTTTCGAATGTCGCCCCGGTTGCGAGATCCCTTGCTACGGGCGTGGCTTTTGCAAAAGCACGCGGCTGAGGAGTTCAAGGCTGCGCTCCAGGCACGGCGCATGCAGCCGGCGCCGGCGCCGCTTCTCCCGCCCGAATCAGGTCCGCCGATCCGCGCCGGCGACGTGTTCCTGGTGCTCGGCGCCCCCTGGGTTCATGCCGACTTCGGCGCCCTGCTGCGCTCTTTGCGCGAAGACCACGGCATGCGGATTGCCCTCCTTCTCTACGACCTGATTCCCGCGCTCCGCCCGGAATGGTGCACGCGCGAGCTGGTCGAGAACTTTCGTGCATGGCTCGCGGAAACTTTGCCGCTCAGCGACGTCGTGCTTGCCATCTCACGCCACACCGCAGAGGAGGCAGAGGGATGGGCTGCTCGCGCCGGTATCCGGCTTGCCGCGCCCGTGCGGCCGATCCCGATCGGCACGGAGTTGGCACGAGAAGCGAAATCAGGCAGCCCGCACCCGCCGGGATTGCCGCGTCCGGGAAGCTACATTCTCTACGTCTCCACTCTCGAGGCCCGCAAGAACCATGCGCTTCTGCTGCGGGTTTGGCGCGATTTGTTGGACGAGGAGCAGCGCGATCAGCGGCCGTCGGGTGCCGTGCCCGACCTGGTGTTCGCCGGGCGCGTCGGCTGGCTGGTCTCCGACCTGCTGCAGCAGCTCGAGAGTGCGTCCTGGTTCGACGGACGGGTGCGGCTGGTGCGTGATCCGACCGACACCGAGCTCCGGGCCCTCTATGAAGGTTGCCTGTTCAGCCTCTTCCCTAGCTGGCACGAGGGCTGGGGTCTTCCCGTCACCGAGGCGCTCGCTCTCGGCATACCCGTGCTCTGCAGCTCTGCCAGCGGCTTGCCGGAGGCGGGTCAGACGCTGGCGCGGTATTGCGATCCCGGCGACACCTCCGGGTGGCACCGGGCCGTCGCCGCCCTGTTGGACGATCCCGGGGAATTGGCTGCATGGCGCTCGCAAATCCGCTCCCGCTTCCAGCCCACGAGCTGGTCCGCCACCGGCCGCGCCATACTGGACGCTCTCTGCGAGAGGCCGATGGACGTGCCTGCGGAACCTCCGCGATGACATCGGTTCCGACGATCTGGTTCGACGTCGAGGACCTGCTGCACCATTTCCGCTCCGGCATGACGCGGTTCAGCGGCATCCAGCGGCTTGCTTTCGAAGTCTATCGTGCCGCAGAGAACATGGAGGCGGGTTCCGGGCGCGTCCGCTTCGTCCGGCACGGCAGGGATGCCGAACCCCGGCTCGTCCCCGTGACCTGGGCATCGCTCGAGAACCGCTACCGTCGTTCTGAGGCCGCTTCCGTGCCATCGCGGCGTTCAGCCGCCGCGCACACCGCGGAAGGCGGCCGGCCTGCGGGCGAGGCGGCCTCTGGCAGCGCGATCGTGTCGGAGGACGTGAACGCAAGGGGCGGCCTCCCGTCGGCCGCGGCGACGCAGGCAAGGGCGATCGCATCGCTCGGTGAGTTCGGACTCGCTCTGGCGACCCATCCCGCGCACAAGCTCGCCGCAGCCGTGGGGCGCGCCGCCGCCAGACGGGCGGCAGCGGCGGCTCTGCGGTCCGCGGTCGAAGAGCCCGGTTGCAGCGAACCCGATTTCGATGGTTCGGCGCCGATCTCGTTCGAGGCGGAAGCCCGTCCCGGCGATGTGCTGGTCGCGCTCGGCTCGCCTTGGTTCATGGCCGACTACGCGAAAATGGTTCGCTGGGCGCGGGACGCGAGGCGTCTTCGATTCGTCGCCCTGATGTACGATATGGTTCCCGCCAACCGCCCCGAATGGTGCCATGAGGGAACGGTCCGCACCTTCCGGGCCTGGCGTGACTCGGTGCTTCCGCTCTCCGACCTCGTCCTCGCCATCTCCCGGAACACGGCGGAGGAAGTCCGGGCGTGGGCGTCACGGGCGCGCATTCCGCTGCCGGGCCGCGTGCTGCCGATACCGATAGGCACCGGCTTTTCGATCGATGCGAAACCGGCCAAGCCCCGCCCGTCAGGATCCGCTTGGCCGCGGAACTACGTGCTTTTCGTTTCGACTTTGGAAGCACGCAAGAATCATGCCCTGCTGGTGGGGGTTTGGCGCGACCTGCTGGACGAGGAGCGGCTGGGCCTCCGCCCGACCGGCTCCGTGCCGTTCCTGCTGTTTGCGGGGCGCGTTGGTTGGCTCGTGTCCGACCTGCTCCGGCAACTGGAGAACGCGTCCTGGTTCGATGGGCGCGTGCAGCTGATCCCTGATCCGACGGATGCCGAACTCGCTGCCCTCTACGAGGGCTGTCTCTTCAGCGTCTTTCCGAGCTGGCACGAGGGCTGGGGCCTGCCGGTCAGCGAAGCGCTCTCCCTCGGTGTGCCGGTGCTCTGCAGCTCTGCCGGGGCCCTGCCCGAGGCAGGCGGGGACCTCGCGCGCTACCTCGATCCGGGCGATGCCGGGGCGTGGCGCAGCGCCGTTGCGGCGCTGATCGATAGTCCGGGCGAATTGGCCTCCTGGCGTGCTAAGATCCGGGCCTCGTTTCGGCCGGTACCCTGGTCGATCACCGCGCATGCCGTGCTGGAGGCCGCGCGATCCTTGGCGTAGCGCCGGGTGGTTTTCATTGTCGGAAAGCGCGATTCACGTTTTCCCGCATGATCGAGACCAAGGGCGATTCCGCCTCCGCTCATCACGCTCTATTCCTTCGCCGCGATCGTCAGTGTCACGAGCCCAAGGCCGAGCTGCCGCGTATCGCTGTTCATCCCGATGTCGATCGGGCGCGCCGGACGCGCGATGCGAAACCGCACCACGTTGTCTCCCGGCCCGAGGACGCCGGCCGGGCAGACGACTTGGCCTTTTGCGTCGCGGCCGGTGAGCACGAACCTGCCACAGGCGCGATGATTGGCAGAGACGGTGATGGCCTGCCTCCGGTCCGGCCGAGAGGAGAACGATCTTGCATCGACCGCGATCGAGGTCGGCCCCGGCGGCAGGATTCGGAGCCGAAAGAACAGAAAGGCGGTTCGCGAATCGGTCCATCGGCCCCAGCTTTCCTCGTGGGAAAACCCATCGCCCACGAAGGCGTTGCCCGGTCCGCCGGCAGCGAACCGATAGCGGCGCCCGAGTTCGAGCAAGGGATCGGCGCCGAGATCGGCTCTGTTGCACGCTGCGAATCCCACCAGCACGAGCTGGCCGGATCGAAGCCGCGGCGTGGGCAACCCGTGCTCCGCCAGAAAATGCCGGCCGGCGCGAAGATCGTGGCCAACGTCATGGCAGGTCGCAAGGGTTCTCCAGCCTGGCGGAGAATTGCCCGAATAGCCGTTGATCGTGCGGATGCCGAGCTCCGTCGCCACCACTTCCGCGTCGATCTGTTCGAAGATCCACGCCATGACATTGGCGCGCATGGTCCTGGTTCTCACCGCCAGCACCGCGTCCGGCGGCAAATCCTTCGGCAGCTTCGCCAGGAGAGCCTCGGCGCGCCCGCGCCAGTCGGCCGGCGTCGACACATCCTGCCGCACGAGCGAACATTCGGCGAGCAGAAGAGCCGAGAGCGCGACCGCGAGCGAACACCGGACCGTCCGTTGCGCCCCCGGGGCCGCAAGCTCATCGATCAGTATGCCGAGCAGCACGGCAGGCGGCAGCAGCATGACCAGGACGACGCGCGACACCGCGCGCATCGCCGAAAAGCCCGGGAGCGGAAAGATCAGCCTGTAGAAGGTCCAGCCACCGACGTCGATCGTCGCCAGAAACAGGATGCCGGTCGCGGCAAGCAGGACCGCGGCCAGCTTGTTGCGTCTCCGGGCTGAACGCGACCCCAGGAACCACGCCAAGGCAATAATCGCCGCGAGGCCGGGAAAGAGCTGCTGCTCCCACGGAAACGGATAGTGCAACCAGGGCGAGAGGTTGGGGTAGATCAGCGACCACCCGGCCAGCAGGTAGGACCCCGGCCGCGGCAGCAGGCTCGCCACTTCCGGCCAGGAACGTCCGAACCCGTAAAGCACCTGCACCTGGTGATAGGGAATCGCGACCGCCGCCAGCACGCCGATCCCTGCGGCAAGCAGGAACGCCGTTGCGCCAAGCCCGGCCCGGCCGCCGGAACGGAGCGTGGCAAGCAACGGCAGGGCCAGGCGCTCGCGCCCGACCAGCAACATCGCTGCAAGCCACGAGGCCAGCAGAAGACAAAGGAACAGCCCGATATAGACGCTGGCGGCGAACTGGAGGCCAAGGAACAGCACCGAGGCCGCGCCGCCCTGCCAACTCCCGCGCGTCAACAGCCGATCGAGCGCAACGACCGCCGGCGGCACCCACAGCCGATAGAGGAGCTGGGCATGGCCGATCTGCGCCGTCATCGGCAGCG
>Ga0335075_10015773_pt1 | contig 11312 bp, 6 predicted proteins | sample Lox_Sample_24_FD_206723 | JGI IMG/M metagenome (GOLD analysis project Ga0335075, IMG submission 206723) | Soil microbial communities from Loxahatchee National Wildlife Refuge, Florida, United States - Lox_Sample_2.4 | ecosystem: Environmental > Terrestrial > Soil > Wetlands | place: USA: Florida... | reverse complement strand
GTCCAAGGCCGAGGCGCCGCGGCCCGGCGGCGGCAGCTGATCCGTTTAGCCGCGACCCGACGGGGAGCGCGGACGCGCTCCCCTTCGGGTCGCGGCTAAACGAAGGTAAGAATAATTTCTGCCAACCACCAGGAGAACTCCGGCTTGTTCGACAGCCTGATCCGCGCCGCCCTGAACCATCGCGCTCTCATCGTTCTGCTGCTGGTCGCGCTCATCGTCAGCGGCGTGTGGTCGGCCCTGCATCTGCCCATCGACGCCCTTCCCGACATCAGCCCAACGCTTGTCGGTGTCCTCACCGACGCCCCGTCGCTGGGACCGGAGGAAGTCGAGCAATTCATCACCATTCCCGTCGAGAATGGGGTTAATGGCATCCCCAAGATCAAGGAAGTGCGCTCGGTCTCGCAGCAAGGTCTGTCGCTGGTATGGCTGATTTTCGAGGATGGCACCGACATTTACTGGGCGCGGGGCCAGGTCGCCCAGCGCCTGCCGCAGATCTCGGCTGCCATCCCTCCCGGTTTCGGCCAGCCCGAGATGGGACCGATCGCTACGGGACTGGGCGAGATCTTTCAATTCGAGATCAAGAACGCGCCGGACAATCCGCACCCGCTGTCGCTGATGGAGCTGCGGACGATCCTCGATTGGGAAGTAGCGCGGCCGCTCAAGAGCGTTCCGGGCGTCATCGAGGTCAACTCTTTCGGCGGTGATTTGAAGACGTACCAGGCGCAAATCGACCCGCAACGGCTAATGGCCCGCAACATTCCCATCAACAAGGTTTTCGACGTTCTCCGCCAGAACAACAGCAACGCCGGCGGCGGCTATACCGAGAACAACGGCGAGGTCCGCATCGTCCGCGGCGAAGGTCTCATCCGCTCCCTCGAAGACATGGACAACGTCGTCCTCGACACCACGCCGGAGGGCACGCCGATCTACATCCGCGACGTGGGTCGCTCGGTCAACGCCCCGATGCTCCGCCGTGGCGCCGTCACCCGCGACGGCAAGGGCGAGACGGCCACCGCCATCGTCTACATGCTGCTCGGCGAGAACGCCCGCGTGGTGGTTGGCCGCATCGAGAAAAAGCTCGAGCAGATTCGCGCCAAGCTCCGTCCCAAGGGCGTGATCGTCGAGACGTATTACAATCGCCGCACCCTGATTGACAGAGCGATCCATACGGTCGCCCACAACCTGACCGAAGGGGCCGTGCTAGTCATCCTCGTGCTGCTGCTGTTGCTGGGCAACCTGCGGGCGGGGCTGATCGTGGCGGCGGCCATCCCGTTGTCGATGCTCTTTGCCGGCAATCTGATGCTTTATTTCGGCATCGCCGGCAGTCTGATGAGTCTGGGCGCCATCGACTTCGGCCTGATCGTCGATAGCTCGGTCATCGTCATGGAGAACTGCGTCAGCCGCCTGGCGCACGCCCGGCCGAACCGCTCGGTTTTGAAGATCGTCCGCGATGCGGTGCTGGAGGTCCGCAAGCCGGTCGTCTTCGGCGTGGCCATCATCACCCTTGTCAATCTGCCGATCCTGGCCCTGGAGGGGGTCGAGGGCAAGATGTTCCGGCCCATGGCCCTGACGCTCATCTTCGCCCTGACCGGCTCGTTGCTGCTGTCGTTGACGGCGACGCCGGTGCTGGCCTCGTACTTCCTCCGCAAAGGAACCCACGAAAAAGAGACGTTTGTGATCCGCTGGGCCAAACGGATCTATGAGCCGTTGCTCAAGCGCATCCTCGCGCGTCCGCTGCTGGTCGCGGAGCTTGCCCTCCTCACGTTGGCGCTGACGGTTCCCATCGCCCTCCGGCTCGGAGGCGAGTTCATTCCCCGGCTCGACGAAGGCGATCTCCTCGTCGTCATGACGGGGCCTCCCAGCGCTTCGCTGTCGCAGGGAATCGAGCAAAATCTACGCCTGGAACGCGCCCTGCGCGAGCGCTTCCCCGACGAAGTTCGCGCGGTCATCTGTCGCACGGGACGCCCGGAGATCGGCATCGATCCGGCCCCTTTCAACCAAACCGACGTTCTCATCTACCTGACCGAATACGATACGTGGACGCGAGTCAAGGACAAAGCGGAGCTGATCCGCGAAGTGGAGAAATTGTGCCACGAGCTAGTTCCCGGACACGAGCTGAACTTCAGCCAACCGATCGAGAATCGCTTCAACGAGATGATTTCGGGCGTGCGGGCCGACCTGGGCATCACGCTGTTCGGCGACGATCTCAACGTGCTGGACAAGAAATCCCACGCCATCGCCAGCTCGTTGCGGAAGGTGGCGGGGGCGCAGGACATCACGGTCCGGCCGATCAAAGGCTTGCCGTATCTCCGGGTGATCGTCGATCGCGAGCGGATCGCTCGCTACGGGATCAATGCGGCGCAGGTCCTCGACGCCGTGCAGGCACTGGGCGGTGTTACGGTCGGCCAGGTCGTCGTCAACCAACGGCGTTTCGCCCTCCAGGTCCGCTACGCCCCGGCTTACTGTAACGATATCGATGCCATCCGCAAGCTGAAGATCGCCGATCTCAAGGGCCGCATGATCCCCCTGGAGGACCTGGCCAACGTGCGCATGGAAGACGGCATTTACGAGATCAACCGCCAGGACCGCCATCGCCGCGCCGTGGTCCAGGCCAACGTCCGCGGCCGCGACCTCGCCAGCTTCGTCTCCGCCGCCAAGCGTCAAGTGGCTGCCGACGTTTCGCTGCCGCGCGACTACGACCTGGAATGGGGAGGCACCTTCAAGAACCTGGAGACAGCCACGCGGCGGCTGGCCATCGTCACGCCAGTGGCCCTGGTCCTCATTTTCATTCTGCTGTACGGAACGTTCCATTCGGTGCGGCTGGGTTTGCTGATCTTCCTGTCGGTGCCGTTCGCTGCCATCGGCGGCATCGTCGCGCTGTATCTTCGTGGATTGGATTTCAGCATCTCGGCCGGGGTCGGCTTTATCTGCCTGTCGGGTGTTGCCGTGCTCGACGGTCTGGTCCTTATTACCGCTGCCCGCAATCATGTGGAAGAGGGCATGTCGGTCCATGACGCGGCCTACCAGGCCGCCATGAGCCGCTTGCGTCCCGTGCTGATGACGGCCCTCGTGGCGACGTTCGGATTCATTCCCATGGCGCTATCGACGACGGCCGGGGCCGAGGTACAGCGACCGCTGGCGACGGTGGTGATCGGCGGCCTGGTCACGAGCACGCTCTTGAATCTCGCCGTCGTACCCGCGATTTATCATTGGTTCGATCCAGGACTGCCGCATCACCTCGAGGCAGAGGGTGTGCAATCCTCGGCGCAGCTGGCCGAACAAAACCCATCAGAGCCCAAAGCGTAAGCGAGACAGCTTCTGCCCTCGCTTACGATTCGGGCTCTGATCAAAACATTACGAATTGCTGTCCCACCACGTCATACAGCCCTTGATCCGTGATGCGCAATTCGGGAATGACCGACAGCGCGAGAAACGACAGGACACCAAAGGGACACGGCACCGAGCAGCCCAGCATCCGTGCCGCGCTCTCGACTTCCTCCAGCTGCCGGCACACGGTATCGGCCGGCTCCAGTGACAGCAGGCCCGCCAGAGGCAGCGGCAGCTGCGCCCGAACCTCGCCCTCGGATGCAACCACGAACCCACCCCCACTCTCGGCAAACGCTCGCGCACACGCCAGCATGTCGCGGGGATTGGTCCCGGCGACAAGGACGTTGTGCGAATCGTGAGCGACCGAGGAGCCGAGCGCGCCGGGACGCTTGACGCCGAAGCCGGCGACCAGTCCCAAACCGACGCGACCCATCGCCTTGTGACGCTCGATGCTGGCGATCAGCAGCACATCGCGCGCCGCATCCCAGTGCCAGGGACCGGCCGTGCTCGCGACCTGTTGCCGTTCGTTGCGCGTCACGAGCAGACCCGGCTGAATGCGGATCACCGGAGCTTCCGTCGAGGACAGACGCAGCTGAAAGGCGGACTCATCCAGCGGCGGCAGATGAATCGTGTTGGCGCATGGGATGGAGCGTGCCGGCAGCTCGCCAATGAAGTCGCTGTCACGAGCGACAACCTCGCCATTTTTGAGAACGATTCGCGGGCGGAAATCGCGGAGATCGTCCACGACAACGAGATCAGCACGATATCCCGGAGCGACGGCGCCGCGATCGCGCAGACCGTAGTGACGAGCCGGTGTCAGTGACGCGTGACGCACGGCCACAGCCGGATCGACGCCAGCCGACACCACGCGGCGCAGCAGAGCATCAAGATGGCCGTGCGCGCGGAGATCGTTCGGTAGGATGTCGTCTGTCACCAGCGTCCAGTCGTCGCCCAGCTCGCCGCCGACGAGTAGAGGCAGCAGCGCATCGAGGTTGCGAGCGATGGAGCCTTCGCGAACCTGGACCAGCATGCCCCAGGCGGCCTTGGCGCGAGCCTCTTCGACGGTGCCCGATTCATGATCGGAGCGAATCCCGGCGGAAATATACGCCATCAGATCCCGGCCGCACATCGCGGGAGCGTGGCCGTCGACGATCCTGCCACACGCCAGCGCCGCCTGCACTTTCTCCAGTGCCGCCGCATCGCCGCGGAGGACCGCCGGCACGTCCATCATCTCGGCCAATCCCAGCACGCGCGGATGAGCGAGCATTTGCCGCACCTCGGCCGGCCCGAGTACGGCGCCCGTGTGCTCCCAGCTCGCCGCCGGTACACACGAGGAGGCAACGAAAAACAGATCGAACGGCAAGCCCTCGCTCGCCGCGATCAGCAGCTCGATTCCCGGCACGCCCAGCACGTTGCCGACTTCGTGTGAATCGGAGAGGGTCGCCGTCGTGCCGTGCGGCACGACGAGACGAGCCAGCTCCGCCGGCGTCAGCAATGTGCTCTCCAGGTGCATGTGCGAATCGATCAGACCCGGCATCACGATCTGGCCGCGCACGTCGATCGTCTCGCGCGCGGTCAATTCATAAGGACCGACCCCGGCAATCCAGCCGTCGGCGAGGAGGACATTGGCCGGCTCGACCCGGCTGGTGAAGACGTTGACGACCTGGCCGCCGGTTAAGCGACGGTCGCCCGGCTCTTTGCCCCATGCCACCCGAATGCGGCGCTGTAACATCTCCACTTCTGTTGGATGCGATTCCGTTCTCACGATGTTCCTCCTTCTACCGTTGCCAGTCTACTTCGGCTCTCGATTTTCGGCCAGAAAGAGAACGCGGAAGACGCGGATACAGTGGATCAGCGTCATCCGCGTTCCATATCGGCAACGGAGAGGCTTTGCAAGCCGCTGAGAGATTCGATAGGATTCTGAATGCTTCTTCACCAGCGATTCCGCTGGGGCCGGGTGGGGGCTATGGATCACGATCTGATCTGTTCCTGGTTAGGATTGCCGCCGGGAACGTGGCCGCCTGATCATTACCGCTTGCTGAGCCTGAAACCCGGCGAAGGCAACGCGGAATTGATCGAGCAGCGCGTCCACGAGCGCCTGGACTGCGTTCGTCGCTACCAAATGATGCACCCGGAACAGGCTACGGAGGCGATGAATCGCCTCGCGCAAGCCTTCGTCTGCCTGACAGATGCCGCGGCCAAGAAAACATACGATGCCCAGCTCGGCATTGCCGCTCCCCCTGTACAGGCCAGGGCTGAAGAAGCTCCGCCTTCGCCGGAGCTAGAGGAGCCGGCTCCAGCGACGGAATCGCTCGATTGGTTGTCGTCGCCTCCTGATGTCGTTGGGCCTACCGAGAAAACACCACCCGCTGCCGAGCTTCCTGAGCCGTCTCCGCGGAATGTCCCCGCATCTCCGCCTCCCTTGCCTGCCGTGGTGGTGAATGATGGGACCGACCTCCCCCCGCCGTTGCGCCAGCCGCCGCCCTTGCCTGCCTTGATGGCCGCTGCCGGCGAGACGCAGCCGCCCATGGCCTTGATCGTGGTGCCGGGTGCGGCGCCAGCACCCACCGCCCCGCCACTGGAGCCGATCGATACGATCCTCGAAGCCGCGCAGTCGAGCGCCGCTCGCCGCGGCATCGGCACCCGACGCACGCTCTATCGACGCATCGCACGCACGCGGCAGCTGCTGCGTGTGTGGAATGACCTGGGCAAATTTCTCAGCTCGCCCAAGCGCCGGCTCAGTCGCTCCGCCGACGGCCCGGAGCTGCTTCGCCTTCTGGAGGAGATCACCACCTTGCTCAAAGACTTTCCCGCCTTGCTCGGCGAGGCCGGCCAGCCGGGCTACCTGGTTCTGGCCCTGGCGCAGCTGGATACGGTCAAGGTCTTTCAGAGCTTTTCCGCTCATCAACGCGAGGCGCTGAGTCGTGACTGGGGGGCAGGATTCAAACTCTTGACAGCCCACCGTGATTTCCTCCGCCAGGAATTGCGGGACATGCGCAAGCGACCTTTCCGCGAGCGACTCCTTCGAGCAAGCTGGTCCCTCGTTGTCGATCAACCCGGCACGGTCCTTCTGCTGCTGGCGCTGCTGGCCATTATTGTTGCCCGCTGGCGCACTTCTGCGGAAGCCTTCGAAAAGCTGTTCTCTCCCTGATTTTATCCTCCGGTCATCCATGCTTGCATAACCCGCACTTTCCGCGTGAATTGTCCTATTCTGCTTATCCAGCCGAAACTACTCATCTTCTCACATTGACACTCCGCGGAAATGGAAGCTATCGTTAATTTGTTCTCGTAGGTATGTATCCAGAATGCCGGAACGACGAGGTCGCCCAGCGCGTGTAAGGGGAAACGGTCAACATGGTTGCCACCGGAACAGAGATTCGCTCACATGATCTCGCCCAGAACCTTTTTGACCTGATCACGCACTTCTGCCTGGTTTCGCCGCGCGGCCGCCGCCGAAGCGGTGACCTCAAAGAAGTCGAATTTTTAACGCTGTCTTTGTTGCACCATCACGAGACGCTGATCGTCGGCGACATCCAGCGCCAGCTCGGCGTATTGCCGGCCCAGATGTCGCGGATCATCCGCTCGCTAGAGACACGCGAGCGACCACTCATCGCGTGCCGAATCAATCCGCACGACAAGCGCAAGATCGACGTGGCGCTGACGCCGGAAGGCATGCTTGCTTTCCAGGAGTACCAGTCCAGCCGTATCGGCAGTATTTGCAACTTGATTGGCAAGCTGTCGGAGGAAGACCTTGACGATTTGCAGCGCTTGCTAGGCAAGTTACATGAAATCGTGGGACCACTCGCGCTCGGTTAACGATTTGCGGTTAGCGACGCTTCGTAGAAGCGTCGTTCGTTCCGACGCTTCTACGAAGCGTCGCTAACCATTACCCAATCTCCGCCAGGTCCATTGTCTTTCCGTAGCGTTCCAGGACGGCCGCGCGCAACAGCACATGTTCCGGTCGTCGCAATTTGGGATCGCTGACCACCAGGGCGAAAGCATCTTTTCGTGCCTGACGGAGCAGGTCGCCGTCGGCGAGCAAATCACCAACGCGCAATTCTCCCAGGCCATGCTGACGGGCGCCGAAAAGCTCGCCGACGCCGCGCAGCTTCATGTCCTCCTCGGCCAGCGCGAATCCGTCGCTGGTGCGCAGGAAGGCACGGAGGCGCTGGCGTCCCTCCTCGCCGGGCGGATCGGCGAACAGATAACACTGTCCCGCCACGGCTCCGCGACTGACGCGCCCGCGCAGCTGATGCAGCTGGGATAGCCCGAAACGCTCGGCGTGCTCGATCACCAGCAGCGTCGCGTTGGGCACATCCACGCCCACCTCGATGACCGAGGTACACACGAGCAGATCCAGCTCGTGTTTGCGGAAGCTCTCCATGACAGCTGCTTTGATATCCTCGTCCTGCCGTCCGTGCAGCAGGCCGACGCGGAAGTCACGGAAAGGACCGTCGTGCAATTCCGCATGCGTCTGTGTGGCCGCCTTGACATCCAGGCTCGCCGATTCCTCGACCAGTGGGCAGACGATGTAACCTTGCCGGCCCTGCTTCAGTGCCTCGCGCAGAAGAGTGTAGACGCGCTCGCGCTGTCCGGCCGGCTCCCAGCGCGTCCTTACCGTTTGCCGGCCTGGCGGCAGCTGGCGAATGATCGACACGTCCAGATCGCCGAACACCGTCAGGGCAACCGTGCGTGGGATCGGCGTCGCCGTCATGACGAGATAGTGCGGATCAGCTCCCAGGCGGCGAAAGCGAGCGCGTTGATGGACGCCGAACTTGTGCTGCTCGTCGATGACAACCAGTCCCAGCCGGGCAAAGCGCACGTCTTGCTGGACTAGCGCCTGCGTGCCGACCACGAGATCGATCTCGCCGGCGGCGAGCGCGGCCAGGGCGTCGCGGCGTTCGGCCGGCGTCAGTGCTCCGGTCAGGAGCAAGCGGCGGACCCGGCTGTGCGCGAGATAGCGATCGAGGGTGCGTGCGTGCTGCCGGGCCAGCACTTCCGTCGGCGCCATCAGGGCGGCCTGGTGCTTGTTGGCCACGGTCACGAGCAGGGCGTACACGGCCACGGCCGTCTTGCCGGCGCCAACGTCGGCCTGCAAGAGACGCTGCATCGGCTTCTCGCCGGCGAGATCGCGGCACACGTCGGCGACGGCGCGGTCCTGGTCGCCGGTCAGACGGAAGGGAAACAGCCGGCGAATCCGCGCGTCAATGGCCGGGCTTGTCGCCAACACTGGCGCTCGTCCTTCCTCGCGCACCTCGCGGCGTCGCAGGGCCAGCGCCAGCTGGAGAATCAGAAACTCCTCGTAGACGAAGCGTCGCCGGCCGCGCGTCGCCGCCGTCACCGTTAGCGGGAAGTGAACATCGCGCAGCGCCTGATCGCAGGTCGGCCAATCGTGCAGCTGTCGCAAGCCGACCGGCAGCACGTCGGCCAGACGAGACGCATGAAGATCGAGCGTTTTCCGTAGCAGAGCGCGCAAGTGTTCGGGCCGCAGGTCTTCGGTGAGCGGATAAATCGGCACCACGCCCGGCGCTGGGATCGGCGCTGTATTAGGTGGGACCGGCGTCCCGCCGGTCGGTGGGACCGGCGTCCCGCCGGTCGGTGGGACCGGCGTCCCGCCGGTCGGTGGGACCGGCGTCCCGCCGGTCGGTGGGACCGGCGTCCCGCCGGTCGATGCACCGTCGAGGACCTGCACGCGCGGATTGTTCATCTGCCAGTGATCGCGATACCACTTCGGCTTGCCGCTGAACGACAGACGCTGACCGTAACGAAAGCGTTTGGCCGCGAACGACTGATTAAACCACACGCCCTCCAGGCAATTCTTGCCGTCATCACTGAGGACGACGCTCACCACCGTCCGCCCATCGCTCAGGGAGCGCCCCTCGATCTCGACGACTTCGCCCTGCACGGTCTGAATGCCGTCCGCCGTCAGCGCGGCGATGGCGCGCACGTCGTTGAGATCCTCGTAGGTACGCGGAAAGTGGAAGAACAGATCGCCGACGGTCCGCAGGCCGAGTCGCTCCAGCAGCTCCAGTCGCGCGCTGGAGATGCCGGGAACCGTATCCAGCGCGATGTGCAGGGGGTTCATTTCAGCCACGATCGATCCTGTTTGTGAAATCGTTCAGTGCAAGGAAGACACCGTATAGTCTGATAAGGAAACCAGCCCAGGTCAATCGCTGCCCCAGGTCTTGGATCCTCATCCTCCAGGTAGAATGCACCGTCACACACTTGTGCGACGGCTCTGGTAGAATGAGGCGATGAGCAAACGCCAGCCACCGCCCGATCTGTTCGCGGCGAGTCACGCCGCCAATCGCGCACGCGCGCAGCCGCTCGCCGCCCGCATGCGGCCCGCCACCCTCGACGAGTTTGTCGGCCAGGAGCACTTTCTCGGCCCCGGGAAGCTGCTGCGTCGGTTGATCGCAGCCGATCGACTCGGCTCACTGATCTTCCACGGGCCGCCCGGCTGCGGCAAGACATCGCTCGCTCACGTCATCGCCAGGAAAACGCGCCGCCGCTTCCGCCCGCTCAACGCTGTCGCGGCCGGCGTCAAGGAAGTGCGTGAGGAGGCTGCCGAGGCGCGGGCCGAGCTGGAGGCCGGGGGGACACAGACGATCCTGTTTGTGGATGAAATCCATCGCTTCAATCGCAGCCAGCAGGACGTTCTGTTGCCGGAGGTAGAAGAGGGCTGCGTCACACTGATCGGCACGACGACGCACAACCCGTTCTTCGCGGTTAATAGCCCGCTGTTGTCCCGCAGCTCGATCTTCAGCTTCGCCCCGCTGGACCGCGACGCCATCCACACGCTCATCCTGCGGGCGCTGGCGGACCGCGAGCGGGGGCTGGGCGAGGTACACGTCCAGATCGACGAGGACGCGCTGGCGTTTCTCGCCGAGACCAGCGACGGCGACGCCCGCCGCGCGCTGACGGCGCTAGAGGTCGGCGTGCTCTCGACAGCCGAGCGGCCCGTCCGCTTCAGCCGGGCGTTGGCGGAAGAGTCGATCCAGCAGAAGGCGCTGGTGTATGACGGGAGCGGCGACGAGCACTATGACGTGGCCAGTGCGTTCATCAAGAGCCTGCGCGGCAGCGATCCCGATGCCGCGATTTACTGGATGGCGCGGATGCTGGAGGCGGGGGAGGATCCGCGCTTCATCGCTCGGCGTCTGGTGATCCAGGCGTCGGAGGACATCGGCAACGCCGACCCGCAGGCGCTGTTGGTCGCCCTCGCGGCGATGCAGGCGGTGGAGCTGATAGGGCTGCCGGAGTGCCAGCTCAACCTCGCCCAGGCCGTGACCTACCTGGCTACCGCTCCGAAGTCCAATGCCTCCTATGTGGCGATCAACAAGGCGCGGGAGGATGTCCGCAACGGCCGCACACTGGAGGTGCCCGTCCACCTGCGCGACACCCACTACCAGGGTTCGAAGCAGCTCGGCCACGGCGAAGGCTACGCCTACCCGCACGACCACCCCGACGGCTGGGTGGCCCAGGACTATCTTCCGGAAAAGCGCCGCTACTACGAGCCGGTGGACCGCGGCCATGAGGCCGTCATTCGCGCGCGGTTGGAGGAGCTGCGGCGGAAGAATGCGGAAGGCGGCTAGTCGGGCGTGAAAAGAGTGGCTCATCGACGTTCGCCTGGACGATGATGTCCAGGACGGCTACCCCCTGTTATGGCGTCTCCTGACCGTGCCACAATGGGGGGGCTTTCCCCATCATTGCCCATAAAAAGTCATTACACGGCACCCCGCACCCCCGATGCAACGACGCACACTCGTTGCAACGATTCCGCTATCCAACACGTAAACCTTTTCTCCACAAGATGTTCCATCGTTGCATCCGTGCGCAGTCTCGGGACTTTCTCTGGCGGCGTCTTTTTTTGCGCTGGAAGTGGACAATTGAGGGGTGCGCAGCTGCAATGACGGGAACCTGTTCCCTCGTCCTCAATGGCTACGCATCCCATGAACACTTTACCGCCGTCGCTACGCATCGCCAAC
>Ga0335075_10015772_pt1 | contig 11312 bp, 11 predicted proteins | sample Lox_Sample_24_FD_206723 | JGI IMG/M metagenome (GOLD analysis project Ga0335075, IMG submission 206723) | Soil microbial communities from Loxahatchee National Wildlife Refuge, Florida, United States - Lox_Sample_2.4 | ecosystem: Environmental > Terrestrial > Soil > Wetlands | place: USA... | reverse complement strand
AGAAGCCAGTCGCGACAACGCCCGAAACCGCGCGACAGCTGGCCAGCGCGGCCGCGACGGCGCCGGGCACGCTGACGGTGGGCTTCAACTACCGATACGCGCCGCGGAACAGCGCGCTCCGAGAGGTCATCGCGGCCGGGGCCATCGGCCTGGTAACCTCCGTCCACTTCGAGTGGGCGCTGGACACCGTCCACGGCGCTGACTACTTCCGCCGCTGGCACCGGGACAAGGAGGCCTCGGGCGGACTCCTCGTGCACAAGGCCAGCCACCACTTCGACCTGGTGAACTGGTGGATCGCCGACGTGCCGTCGACCGTGTACGCGTGCGGCGCGCTGCGGTTCTACGGCGACGACAACGCCCGGCGGCGCGGCCTGCCCGCGCGGCCGGAGCGCTCAGCCGGCGCGCCGGGGCTGGACAGCGACCCGTTCGCGCTGGACCTGGCCGGGGACAGCACGCTCCGCCGCCTGTACCTTGAGGCGGAATCAGAGGATGGCTACTTCCGCGACCGCGACGTGTTCAGCCCTGGCATCACCATCGAGGACAACATGGCCGTGCTCGTCACCTACCGGTCCGGCACGTTCCTGACATACTCGCTCAACGCCCACTCACCATGGGAGGGCTACCGGGTTACGGTGAACGGCGATGCCGGCCGGGCCGAGCTCGAGGTGGTCGAGCGCGGCGCCGTGGCGTCCGTCGCGGCGGGCGGCATCATGGGCCGTCCGGCGGTGGACCCGATGGTCGCCGGCCCCGTTCTCGCTGGCCCTGTCGCCGCCCGTACCTCAGCCAGCAGGGCCGTGAGCGCTGACGATCCACGCCCTGTTGCGCAGCGACTGCTGGTGCAGCGGCACTGGGAGCCGGCTCGCGAGGTGCCGATCCCGGCAGCGGACGGCCCGCACGCGGGCGGCGACGCGCCGCTGCTGGAGTCGGTGTTCGGCGATGGCGGCGGGCCGGATCCGCTGGGCCGGCGGGCCGGTTATGCCGACGGCCTGGCCAGCGCGGCGATCGGCCTCGCGGCTAACGAGTCGATCGCGACCGGCTGTCCCGTTGAGGTCGCGAACCTCCACATCATTCCTGGCTAGCGCCGGTGCCGACGGATCTGCGGCGTAGTCAGCGCGGCCATCCGGGCATATCGTGACCCAAGAAACGGGGAAGGACCGCCGGGCGATGGCACGCCCGGCGGCCAGGTGTCCTCACCCGCGGTCCAGGCGAAGGGAAGTCGCAAGTGAGAACAGCAAAGAGCTTAGCGCGCAGGTCTGCGACATTTCGCAGGCTCGCTGTCCCGGTCGCCGCGCTGCTGGCGCTGGCGCTGGCGGCACCAGTCTCTTTAGCCAGCGGGAGCACTGGCAGGCCAGCATCAGGCGTGGCTGTCGCAGCCGGGACGGTTGCCAGTCCAAGCGGGGCCGCGGCGGGCGGCGTGCCCGTCGATCTCTATGCGTGGCCGTCGGATGCAGTACTGAAGGCGATGAAGCCCGGCCAGATGGTGCCGAGGACGTTGCTGACTGCCGTCACGACGAACGGTTCCGGCCAGTACACACTGAGCGTTCCGGCAGCCACGCTGAAGGCTGCGGCGGTCGACAATGGCTACGCCAACCTGGAGATAGATAGCCCTGCCGGCATCTGGTTCATGGCGTACCAGCCCGGCAAGGCACCTGCCGCCGCGACCGTCAACTTCCCCGCCGCCAAGAAGAAGGGCTGGCCGTGCGGACGTGAGCCTAAGCGGCCGCCGTTCGACGGCGGCACCTACGCCCAGGTCGGCTGGTGGCTGGTGAAAAACCACCCGGCCGCGGACGATGTGGTCGGCCAGGCATACATAACCGGCGGCAAGAAAACCGCCGGTGACTGGGTGGCGTTCAGCTACGCTCAGAGCCAGAGCGCCAGTCAGACTTCCACCCTCGGTGTGGGCCTGTCGGGATACGGCCTGGACGCCGGGTACAGCACCAGCGGCACCCACGCATCGACCGCCAGCGCTTTCCAGGGCTTTCCGACGCAGACCAAGAACACGCTGTTCGCAACGGGGTTCACCAGCGCGACCTACCGGGCGGACTGCATCGGGCCGGCTTACACGACAGGGGTTCCGCGCAAGAAGCAGTACCCGAAGAAGGACGGGTGCCCGCTGAAGTACACCGCGCCAAGCGGTATCTGGTTCGAGGTCCATATGTGCCTGTGGAAGATCTCGTCGACGGGCTGGTTCGGCGGGGATGCCGTATCCCACCCGAGGAGCGCCTGGTACACGCCGGCGGGTGACTGCGCGCCTGAACTGGCGGGCAGTAAGTTCGGCAACGACTACGGGTCAGCTGTCGAATGGGCGAACGGATTCCAGCTCGGGGCGACAGTGGGCATCAAGGGCGTCAACCTGAAATCCGACTTCGGCACCACCACCCACACCGGCTACGACAAGGATGCGCACCTGATCTACCACTTCCCCAAGCACACCGGCTGGATCTGCGGCACGAACAAGCGCCCCACTGAGGCCGCGATCCTGGTAGCGCGAGCCCACCGCGCCTAGCCCTAGTTGCACCCGGTCTTGGTGGCGGCGATGATGTTCGCCCAGTAGTTCTTGGCGACATAGGTGCCGGCCGCGTCATGGTAGTAGACGAGGGTGCCGCTGGAAGTGGAGCGGCCGGGACCGACCGCCGCCAGGCCGAGCACCATGTTGAATACCTTGCCCGGCGCAACCCTGTAGCCGTGCACTGGCTGACGGTACTTCCAGGTGGACGGGTCGGGGAATCCGGGCGAAGATCTGGGCGGCCAGAGCACCGTGCCGACTGGGCTCACGTTAGGCGGAAGCGGCATGGCATAAGCGCCGATCATCCGCTGATTATGCGGGTCCGTCAGCACGATCCGGTCCAGGGTCACCGTCGTATGCCCGTAGTTGGTGTACACCTGATCACCGAAAGCGATAGGCCCCTCGTCGCCGGGCGCGCAGATCTCGCCCTTCGGGACCGGGCCGTTCTCGTTCCCGCTGCTCAGCGGACCGTCCGCTGCGGGACCGCCGCCACCGCCGCCGCCGCCGCCGCTGCCACCGCAGGCCGCCGCTCCGCATGCCAGCAGCGCCGCCAGGGCCGCCACCGGCAGTGCAAGCCTGATGCCCTTCCCCGGTGCTCGCATGCCCGAAGAGTACCTGGGTCCAGCCACTCCCCGGCAGCCTCTGGCACCGGTCTCAGCAGCAGCAGCGCCGGGCTCCAGCCATGCACTCGACTGTCCATTATCGAGATGGCTTGGGCCGTCTGTGAGCCGTCATAGACCAGCCGGAAGCACCTGACGGCAACTAGAGGCAACCGGTGGATACGCAGGTCAGAGGTGCCGCGAGTGGCGTTGGACCAGGTCAGGTCAGCGCCGTGGCAAGATGGACGCCATGGCAGGCGACTCATCGTTCGACATCGTGTCGAAGATCAACTATCAGGAAGTCGACAACGCGCTGAACCAGGCCTCGAAGGAGATCAGCACCCGGTTCGACTTCCGCGGGGTAGGCGCATCCATCGAGCACTCCGGCAAGAACGGGATCGCGATCAGGGCGAATTCCGAGGAGCGCGCCGCTGCGGTGCTTGACGTATTCAAGGAGAAGCTCATCAAGCGCTCGGTCTCGCTCAAGGTGCTCGACGCCGGCGAGCCGAAGCCCTCTGGCAAGGAGTACCGGCTGGAGGTCAGCCTAAAGGAAGGCATCTCCGACGATAACGCCAGGAAGATCTCGAAGATCATCAGGGACGAGGGGCCGAAAGGCGTCAGGGCGCAGGTACAGGGCGATGAGCTACGCGTGTCGTCCAAGAAGAAGGATGAGCTGCAGGACGTGATCGCGCTGCTCAAGGGCAAGGACCTCGACGTCGCCCTGCAGTTCGTGAACTACCGGTAGCAGGCGCACACGTGTGACGCATGCGGGGCGCGGGTCACGCGGCGAGGCGGTGCCGGCCGAGTTCGCGGTGCCGGCCGGACTGCGGCTGCTCGGCCTCGATATCGGCGGCACGCACAGCCGCGCGCGGCTGTGGGATGCAGGCCGCGTCGCGGCCGAGGTCCGGGCGCCCAGTGCGAGCCTGCCTGCGGCTGGTCATGACGCCGCCCGCGCCGCCCTTGACGAGCTGCTCGCCGGGCTGCGCCTAGATCCCGCGTACCCGGTGGACGCGATCTGCGCCGGGTCGGCCGGGCTCAGCGTCCCCGGCACCAGGGAGTTCCTGCTCGAGCACCTAGCGCCGCTGGCCAGGCCGGCTGCGGTGATCATCGTCAGCGACGCGAGGCTAGTGCTGCCTGCTGCTGGCCTCGTCGCAGGCGTCGCGGTGATCTGCGGAACCGGGTCCGTTGCTGTCGGCACGGACGGCGGCCGGTCGGCGCAGGCTGGCGGCTGGGGGTATCTGCTCGGCGACGAAGGCGGCGGTTACTGGGTCGCGCGCGAAACCCTGCGCGTCTTGCTCCGCCGTCGCGATCAGGGCTGCCCGCTCGGGCTGCTTGGCGGTGCGCTGCTAGCCGCGACTGGCGCGGCCGACGTCAGCGACCTGCAGCGCCTGTTCTATCAGCAGCCGCATCGCCCGCGGGACTGGTCGCAGCTCGCCCCGCTGGTCCTCGCGAGCACCGATCCGGCCGTGGCAGGCATCACCGGCCGCGCGGCCGATTCTGTTGCCGCCCTGGCGGCCGCGGCGGCACGGGACCTGGACTCGATGGCGGGCGGCCCGGCCAAGTCAGCGGACCCGGCCGTTCGTCAGCGCGCAGCCGCTGGCGCGAACCCTCGCCAGGACCGGCCCGCTCCGCCCGCGGTGGTGCTGGCCGGCGGGCTGATGGCTAACGCGATGTTCGCCGGCGCTGCCAGTACCGCAGTGCGGACGGCGCTGCCTGATGCGGACGTGCGTGTTCTGGCTGACGAGCCGGTGGCTGGTGCGATCCGGCTGGCCGCTCTCGCGGCGCGCCGGGCGCCTAGCTAGCGAGCACAGCTAAACCGGAGCGCGGCCGGGTAGCTCACGCCGGCCGCGGCGATGGCCGGGCCGCGTCGGCAAGTCAGCCCGTTCCGGTTGTATCGGGGTTTGCGGTGCCTGCCTCGCGCAGCCAGTCGATGGCAGCGCGGACAACTCCGTCGCTCTTGTCGAGCGCGACCCGTGCGGCGGCGGTGCCGGCGCCGGACAGCAGCGTGACCAGCGCCACGCTGACGTCGCCGTCGGCCGCCGCCAGCGCGGCGGCGCTCTCGGCTTCGGCAGCGCCTGAGGCCTGGCGGAGCAGCCGGACCTGCCGCGTCCGGAGCTTGGCGTTCACCGGCGCCAGCCGGACCATGAGGTTCGAGAAGGTCCTGCCGTCGCGGACCATGAGCGCCGTTGAGAAGGAGTTGAGCAGCATCTTCTCGGCGGTGCCTGCCTTGAGCCGGGTGGAGCCGGTGATCGCCTCCGGGCCGGTGTCTGCCAGGACGACGATGTCGGCGAACTTCGCCAGCGGGCTGTCGCGGTTGCCGGTGATGAGCGCGGTGACCGCGCCGGCCTGCCGCGATGCGCTGAGTGCGCCAGACACGTAGGCCGCCGACCCGGATGCGGACAGGCCCATGACCACATCGGCTGCCGTGACCCCGGCGGCATCCGCGGCACCGCTGGCCGCGTCGTCCTCGGCATTCTCCGCAGCCCGGGTGAGCGCGGGCACGCCCCCAGCGATGTGCGCCACTACGACGCCTGGGCGCAGGCCGAAGGTCGGCCCGAGCTCCGCCGCGTCGAGGAACGCGAGCCGGCCCGACGTTCCGCTGCCGAAGTAATGGATTCGCCCGCCTGAGCGCAACGCCCGCGCCGCAGCGTCCACGACCTTCGCGAGGTCGGGCAGCGCCTGGCGGACAGCCGTTGCCACCGTGGCGTCCTCGTCATTGAGCCGCTCCAGTAGCGACTCCGTCGGCAGCAGGTCGATGTCTAGCGTCCGGGCGTTACGCAGCTCGGTCGGTGAGGTGGCCGCGCCACCCTCAGGCAGCCACGGCGACTGCGTCATCAAGCCCCAGCCGCGGGTCGCCGAGATTCAGCCGCGAGCTGCCGAGATTCAGCCGCGAGCTGCCGACACTCAGCCGCGCCCCGCTGATCGAACACCCTTCCTGCCTTGCCCTGCCTGTCGGCCCGCCCGGCCCGCGCCATGATCACGGTGGTCACGATACCGATGAGGGACCGGTCGCCCGAAGGCGCAGCTCCATGTCGGCGAGCTCGCCCCGCAAGGTCCGCTTCTGCCCCAGGGCGCCGACTGGAACCCCAGGGCTCGGGCGCGGGATTCCTATCCGGCCAGGCGCTCCTTCGCCTTCTCATAGAGATCGGCGGGCAGCGGTCCCTTCTCGGCGACGGAGAGGTTGGACTTCAGATGATCCACATTGGAAGTGCCGACGATCGTGGTCGACAGGTCCGGGTGGCTGAGCGTGAATCGGAGCATGAACTCCATCCTGCTCATGCCGTCCAGCAGCTCATCGATTCCGGCGGCCTGCCAGCGGCGCTCGCCTTCGCCCTCGGGAAGACCGAGCGGGCCGCGCTGCCAGCCCTTGTCGTCGGCCGGTGCGCCGCGGGCGACTCCGCCGCGGATCAGCGTGCCGGCCCCGGTCGCGGCGGCGTCGGTGATGAGGTTCTCATGCTCACGCTGCACCGCTGAGTACGGGATCTGGAACACCTCGAATACGCCCATGGCGATCTGGTCCGGCAGGTTCGGCAGGATGCCGGACATGCCGATGAAGCGGACCTTGCCCTCGTCACGGAGTTCCTGCAGGGTCTCGATCGTGCGGCCGGCTGCCAAGTCCGCCACGCTCGGCGACATGTGCACCTGCACCAGGTCGAGGCGGTCCGTGCGCAGCCGGCGCAGGCTCTGCTCGACACCGGCGCGCACATTGGCTGAGCTGTAGTCATGCTGGTATGGCGGCGGCGCGTCGGCCGGCTGCTCGAGCGGGCAGCCGCACTTGGAGGCGAGGAAGTACTCGTCGCGCCGGTGGCAGATGTACCGCCCGATCAGTTCCTCGCTCGTGCCGTAGTCGACTGAGGTGTCGATCAGGTTAATCCCGCCGTCCAGGACCGCGTTGAGGACACGGCCCGCATCCTCGGCGGCGATCGCGGGACCTCGCGGCTGGCCTCGTAGCTCCATGGCCCCGTAGCCGAGGATGGTTACGTCAGCACCTGTCCGTCCGAGCTTGCGCGTAGCGATCGTCATGGTTGCACGCTACCGGTCGGGCTAGCTCCCCGTTCTGGCCCGTCTCGTTCAGGTCGGAGTCGCGTCGCCGAACCGGCGTCGATACCTGAACCGCTGAGGCTGGTGCGGTTCAGGTAGACGGTGGCTCCGATGGGGCTGGCTGGTCGGGGGTGAGAGATCCCGTTCGCCCGCCCGCTCCGGCGCCGGGCCAACGGCCGGGGGGACCGCTACGGGCGCCGGGCGCGCAGGAACAGCGAGACGCCTCGCATCGACTTCACCGGCAGGTAACGCTCGGCCACGATCACCGAGCTGAGGGCGACGTTGAGGAGCGTCGGTACCTGGTCAAGGTCGCTGCCGGTAGCAGACTTCCGGCGCACCGCGACGACCGGGCGGAGGAGCACGTTCCAGCTCCACACCTCGTCGACGACCAGGCCCGCCTTCTGGATGACGTTGACGAGTTCGGTCCGCGAGTACCGGCGGACGTGGCCGACCTCGTCGTCGTGAGCAGACCACAGGGCCATGTCGCACGGCACCGCGATGAGCGCGGTACCGCCCGGCTTGAGCACGCGGGAGATCTCTGCCGCGGCGAGGTAGTCCTCATCGATGTGCTCGAGGACGTCGAAAGCCGTGACGAGATCGCAGGTGTCGGAGTGCAGCGGCAGCTCTCTCGCATCGGCCCGGATGGCCTTGATCCCGCGAGCCTTTGCGACGTCGGCCACAGACTCTGAGTACTCCAGCGCAAGCGCCCGCCAGCCATGGGCCTGCAGCACCCTGGTGTTACCGCCGCCAGCCGCACCGATGTCCAGCGCCTGACCCTGCCTCGGCAGCCTCCGCAGTTCTTTCGAGAGGATGGCGCGGCGTTCCTTGTACCACCAGTGGCGGTCCTCGATCGAGGTAAGGAGCTGCAGCTCAGCGGGTTTCATGAGGCCTTCCTGCCGGATCAGTGGTCGCTGGCGAACCGATCAATGTGGTCTGGAGCCTACCTGCCTGGCAATTGTGCCGCAGATCACAGCGCGCCAAGTCGGGAGCCGGCCATTTCGGGCATCCGCGAGAATACCGAAGTGGAGATGTTCCGTACCGACCCAGATCCGGGGCGCGTCTATACGACCAGGCGGATCGTCCGTAGTACAGACGTCACTCCGTCCGGGCGGCTCAGGCTAGACGCACTGGCCCGCTACCTGCAGATCGCTGCGGAAGACGACCTGGCCGACTCTGGCCTGGCCGAGCCGGTGGTCTGGCTCGTCCGGCGGTGCGAGCTCGTCATCGCTGCGCTTCCGGTGATGGGAACGCGGCTGACCGTGCGGACGTTCTGCTCCGGCACCGGCCCGCGGTGGGCTGAACGGACCACGACACTAGCCGGACCGGACGGGCCGCTGGTCCAGGCGACGGCTGTCTGGGCTGCCGTGAACCGCGCGGACGGCCGGCCCGTAGCCCTGTCGCCCGAGTTCCTGGCGATCTACGGTCCGTCGGCGGCCGGCCGCATCGTGTCCGCCCGGCTATCGCATCCGCGTCCGCCCCGGCTAGCTGCGGTCGCGGTGCCGGGGGAGGGAACGGCCGGTTCGTCGCGTGACCAGGTCTGGGCGCTGCGGGCCGCTGACTTCGACACGGCTGGTCACGTCAACAACGCGATCCACTGGGCGGTCGTCGAGGACGTCCTTGCTGACACCGGCTGCGTCCCTTCGGTGGCCGAGGTCGAGTACCACCGCGCCATCCTGCCCGGCTGCACTCCGCGCCTGGTGGCGGAGCGGCGCGAAGGAGAAGTGGCAGTCTGGCTGCTTGACAGTCCAGCCTCCGCGCCCGGCTGGCGACTGCTGGCCTCAGCTCGCCTGGCTGGCTAGGTTCGACCCGGCTCGACGGCCTGTCAGCAAGGGCCCGGGGTGAACTGATCCTCGAGCGCGCGCATCGCGGCCGCGAGGTTGGCGCGCAGCGCCGCCTCGCTGACTCCTGCGACAGCGGCTGCCTCGGCCGTCGGCAGGTGGAGGTAGTAGGTCAGCACGACTGCCTCGCGCACGGGTGGCCGGAGGCGGCGCAGGGCAGCGACCACCGGCAGGTCCGAGAACTCGGGCGCCGCCGGCGGTTCGCGACGCGGCGGAACGTTGCGAACCGGCCGGGCGGCGGGTCCCCGGCGCTGCGACCCGGACCGGTAGCGACGGCGCCGCGACCGCGCCACCACCTGCTGCCGAAGGTAGGTCAGGCAGTGCTCGCTGCCGTGGTTCTGTCTAGTTGAGCACGGACCAGCGACCAGGGCATCCGCAGCGACAGTCTCCGCCGCCTCGGCGTCACCGGTGAGCAGGGCGGCGAGTCGCACCAGCGAACGGTACTGCTTCTCATCATGCAGGATGCAGGTTCGGCAAGGCTCAGCCGACGCCCGGCGCTCGCCGTCGCGCTGCCTGTCGATGCCGCCCATCGACGCTCCTGGATCCGGGGGTCTGCCGACCAGTTGCGAAATGCCTCAGTCCGGTCAGTGGTGCCAGCTCAGCTGGCTCGAACAGACCCGAACTGAGTGATAATACTAAGAAGAAACAAGAAGATTTGTCAACCGCGATCTGGTGCCGTAGTCTCGGAGGCACGAAACCCCCGCTAGATACTTCCGCTTTCTTCGGGGAGGATGAGCGCGTGACCACCGAGGACTGGAGACGGCTGGCCGACTACGTCGTCGCGCGGCGGGTCGAGCTCGGCATGCGAGACCGCCGCGCGCTGGCTGCCTCCACCGGTATAACGGACCGGACCCTTGGCAAGCTCGAAAACGGCCAGCGAGTTTCTGCGAGCACGCTCGGGGTGATCGAGAATCGGTTCGGCTGGGCGCCGGGCTCCTGCCGCCGGATCCTGGCCGGCGGCGAGCCGCACGTCCTGACGCCGGTGCACGACAGCGGTGACTACGACGATCCGACGCTCCGGCACCTCGCCAGCACGCCGGGGCTCCCGCCGGAGGTCGTTCGCGGTCTCATCGCGCTCGCCAGGAACTGGCGGCACGACGATGAGGCTAGCGAGGAATCCGTCAGGCGACGGGCCTGAGCTGCCCGCTCACAGACAGACCCGCACTCCGAGCAGAACCACGCAGAGGCGACCGCCGCCGCCGCTGGCCGACGGCGATGGCGTCGGCCCCGGTGCCGACGGCCCTGAGCCGGACGGCTGCGGCGCGGGCGAGGATGGCAGCGGTGCCGGCCCGGTCGCGGGCGAGGACGGTCCGGGCCGCGGTGCGGCCGGTGACGTCGAGTGGGCCGACGTCGGCACGGCAGGCTGGCCCGTGCCGGGCCGCGTCGTCCGGCCCGGCGGCGTGCCGGGAGCATGACGCGTCTTCGGTAACGCAGGGCTCGCTGCGGACGAGGGGACGTGACCGGCGGGTGCAGGTACCTGTCCCGCGGAGGTCGGGCCGTGCTGATGCGGAAGCACGAGCAGGATCGCTGTGGCAGCCACGGCTGCGGCACCGGCAGCGATCGCGGTAGCCAGGACGGCGTGCGCCCGAGTGGCGCTGGCGACGGACCTCAGCCGCGCCGCGCCGCCGGCCAGCAGCGCTCCTAGCGGGACAGGCAGCAGCGCGGATCTCCTGCGCCCGGACTGGAACGAGCGGAGAGCGAGTCGCACCGCCGCCCTCGCGCGGGCAGGCTCCAGCTCGTCAGACACGAAGACCTCGAGGTCGTCGTCGCCGCCGCGCCGGACGAATGCGCTGAGCCCTGACGGCAGCGTTACGTGCCGGATGCGGATCATGCCGGCGATCCCTGCGTGCCAGCCGGCCCGGGTCCGCCGGGCGCGGGTCCGCCGGCGGGTCCGCCGGGCGCGGGTCCGCCGGGCGCTGGTCCGTTCGCCTTCGGGCTGGCAGCATCCGAGCGGTCCGCCGTTCGCCCGTCCGCCTCCGGACCTGCGAACTGCCAGATCGCCGTCCACCACTCGCGGGGATCTCCGGGACCGCCGACGACGGCGACGACGTCCGTGCCCGCCACGTCAAGGCGCACAGCGGCATCGTGCGACCTCAGTTCGCGCGCCGCTGCTGCGAGTTCCGGCGGCATCGACTCCTCGCCTATCCCGCGCCGCCAGGGACCGACCCGCACGCTGCTGTCTGCAGCGCTCGCCACGCCGGCGGCCGCGGCGATGGCCTCGAAGGCAGCCAGGCGTCGCCGCAGTTCGGCACGCTCAGCATTGGCCCTGGCTATCTCGCTCTCCAGATGCTGGAGGCGGCGCCTTCTCCGCCGCACGGCCGCACCTCC
>Ga0335075_10015771_pt1 | contig 11312 bp, 7 predicted proteins | sample Lox_Sample_24_FD_206723 | JGI IMG/M metagenome (GOLD analysis project Ga0335075, IMG submission 206723) | Soil microbial communities from Loxahatchee National Wildlife Refuge, Florida, United States - Lox_Sample_2.4 | ecosystem: Environmental > Terrestrial > Soil > Wetlands | place: USA: Florida... | reverse complement strand
GTCTTCGCCTTCAGCTGCGAATGGTTCTCCGCGTTGTTCCTGATGTTCAGCTGGTCGTAGTCGTAATTGAAGCCCACGCTGATCGTGTGCTTGCCCAGCGAAAAGATCGCCGTGGACGACGGCGAAAGCCGGTTCTCGAAGTACCCCTGATTGCTGAAGCCATCCAGGTTCGCCGGGCCGATATCCGTGTAGTAGAAGGGGGAATAACTGTCCACTCCGAAGTACTCCGCGCTGATCCCGGGCATGTAGTTCCCAGGCGCCGTTATCCCCACATCGGACGCATTCAGCTGGTTCGCATAGAAACTGCTGTACACTTTCTGCCGCGAGAAGCCGATTTCCTGTACCCAGTTGACCCGCGGGCCGATCGTAATGGAATTGACCAGCGCCCCGGTCTGTGCCCCGGTGTCCTCCTCTTTTGGAAATCCAAACGTGTCGGAGGAAGCAAATGGGCTGATCGTGGGCATGTGCTGATAGAAGTACTTCGCGGACAGATGATCCGTAGCCGTCGCGTTGTAGTCCAGCGACGCGGTGCCCTGATCGCCCTTGAAAACTGAGGTACCCACCTGTGTCACGTCGGGCTGGCCGTTGCTAAGCTGCGATGCCCCATTGGCGTCCGCGGAGGGAATCAGGTAGCTGCCGTCCGGCAGTTTCGCGTTCAGCAGCGATGTAGCCGCCGAATTCCATTTGGTCGAAGGAATTTTCTGCGTCCCGTTGTCGGCGCAGTTCGTGTTCCCGTTCGTCGCCGTGTAGTAGCTGCACAGGGCATTCGTGATGCCTGTCGGGCTGCGGTCGCTGGTCAGCCCATAAGGCACCTGGAACTGCGCCAGTGCGCCCGGGTCGGAATCGTACAGGTGCTGGTAGCCCAGGAAAAAGAACAATTTGTTTTTCCTGATCGGTCCGCCCACAGTGCCACCCGCCACCCAGCGGTGTAGCTGCGGATTCGCGTCGGCCGCGGGCAGTGTTCCCAGCGCCACATCCTGCTTATAGAAAAACGGATCCGCATTCATGAAGTTGTTGCCGAGCTGCCCGTACGCCTGCCCGTGAAACGCATTCGATCCGCTGCTCGTATTGATTTCGACATGCGCTCCGCTCGTCTGCCCCTGCTGGGCGTCGTACATCGACGTCGTGACGTTGATCTCCTGCATGAACTCAGGCGGCGGCGACGCCAGCCCGTTGCCATTGGAGCCGTATACCGCAATGCTGTCCGTTGACTGCCCGCCCGTCGATGCTCCCTCGCCCACGTTGAACTGATAGCGCTGCGACTCATCCTGGCTGGAGGTCTTGCCGTTAAACATATTGGTGACGCTGATTCCGTTCACCGTCACCGTATTGCTCGTGTCGCGCTGCCCGTTCGACCAGATCGGCTGATTCCCCAGGCCCGCATTCGTGCCCACGCCTGCCAGCAGCTGCGAACTCACCCCCGGTGCCAGAATCGCCAATTGCGTGAAGCTTCCCGTTGCCAGCGGCGTTTCCGCAATCTGCGTCTTGTCCAGCGTGTACCCGTTCGTCGTGTCCGTCGCGTTCAGCAGCGGATTCGCCGTGACTGTAACCGACTCGGATACTTGTCCCGGCTTCAGCGCCATTTGCGGAATGGTCGACGCCAGACCCTCCCGCACCGTGATCCCAGGAAAGTCGAGTCTCTGGAAATTTGCCGCCGTCACCGTCACCCGATACGTGCCGATCGGCACTTCGAGGATCTCCCAGTAACCGTTGCCCTGGGATTTCACCGACCGCGTCAGCCCCGTTTGCTCGCTCACGGCCGTCACCGTCGCACCCGGAATCGCCGCCCCGGTGCTGTCAGTTACCGTACCGTTCAGGCTGCCCAGCGTTTGCTGCGCTCGGGCGGCTGGCATCGTGAGGAACAGAAGCACCAGCAGACACAACGCACAAACTGCAGAGAATCGCAGAATATTCTTCATTCCATTTGGCCTCAAAAAGTAAAATTCTTGTGATCCGGGTGCCCCGTGGAGGTCATCCCGCGCCCAATAGGTAAAAGTGTGCGTAACGCACTCTCAGGGTCACATTTTTAAATGAACGCGCCGTTAATTACAGCACGATCCCCGGGCAGCCGAACCACGATTTTCGTCGCTCCAGTGGAAATCCCGTGCAAAAACCCGGCAAAAACGCGACTTTCAGAAAAACAGCCGAACGCCCGCCTGAATCTGCCGCTCCCGGCTCAGCATTCTGCTGTTCGTGTTGGTCGTGCCACCGAACCCCGCGGTCGAGTCGAAAACCGGCTCCGTAACTTTTGTGCCGTTCACCAGTTCCACCGTGCTTCCTGGCTTCATTCCGCTCTGCCAGATGAGCTTCGCCATGTTGGCGTGCTGCGTGTCATTGCTCAGCCGGTAACCAACTGTCTGGATATCGGTTACGTTTGGGTGGTTCAGCGCATTGAAGGCCTCCGCCATCAGTTCCAGAGAGTAACTGTCACTGAAACGTATTCTCTTCGTAAGGCGCAGGTCCAGATTTGCCGCGTCCGGGTAGCGATAGGTATTGCGTCCCACGGGCACAATCAAATCCTCGCCCCCCGACCCGTTCAGGCTTGCGCCCAGTCCGGCAATCGGCACTGCCACGCTTCCGCTATCGAAGCCTGCGTTGGGCTGCTGCACAGCTTTCAGGCAGTCAGCCCCGTTCCCGGTAGATCCGCCGGCCGCCAGCCAGTCCTGATACGAGCACGAAGGTGTCGGCATAGAGCCCATCGTCCGCATCGAATACGGCAGTCCAGTCCGCCACTCGCCCGTCCCCGCCAGCGAATAGCCGCCCAGCAGCGCGCCCGCTGTCCCCTGCAGCCGCCACGGCTCCTCCACAACCATCCCGCCCGCGACCCGCTGCCGCACATCGAAATTTGACGTGCCGTGCTCCAGCTGCGGATCGGCCGGGTCGTACACGTCATCCTTCTCCGCAAACGTCGCTTCAGTCTGTCCGTCATCAATCGCGTGCGACCATGTGTAGCCGGCGTTGATACTCAGTGTCCGCGACATGTGCCGCACCAGCCGCGCCATCGCCCCCCGGTAGCTGGAATTCGTCTCGCTCTCGATATCCGTGATCGAACCGTAAGCCGCGTTCAGCCGCCGGTAATAAAACCGCTGGATCGCGTAGATCGGGAACGACGACCCGCTCGAGACACCCTCAGCTTTCCCAAGCGGCCCCGCGTCGCTCAGATTGTCCGGGCCTTCCACGCTGTAGAACATATCCGCCCAGTTGCTCGGGTCGATGTTCGCATCCGTGAACTGCGTCAGATGATGCCCGTCGGTTGCCATTCCCGTCACTGTCAGGACCGCCCGCCCGCCCAGCGCCTGCTGCAGTTCAGCGTCGGCTTCCACAATCTGCGGATGCCGGAAATGCCTGTCGAAATACACCGCCTGCGGCGCCGTCGACGCCTGATTCGGCGCGCTCGGATCCGTATACGGCGTCTCGCTGCTCCCAAAGACATAAGGAAACGGCGGCGCTCCCTCGTCCGTCGGCCGCCACGAATAGGTTCGTGGGGATCGCGCCGATCCTGTCGCCGTGAGCGCGCTGAATACCATCGCATTCGGAACCCGCGCGTATTCGATTCCGCCGCCGCCCCGCAGCACCGTGCTGCCCTGGCCGAAAACGTCCCACGAAAAACTTCCGCTCGGTCCAAATTCGTTCCCATTGCGCGGCAGGCGCGCCGTTTGCGGAATCGCCGGATTTGCCAGCGCCGCGTTTGTATCCGGCAATCGCTCATATTCGTAGCGCAACCCCGCCGCGAGGGTCACGCGGTGCCGCAACTTCAATTCGCCCGCCCCCCATCCCGCAATATCCTCGGTGCTGAACGACCAGTTCGGCAGTCCCAGCGTCTGCCGGAAACGCGAGTAGCAGGGATAGGGCCCCGCCCCCGTATCCGCTCCGTCGCAGCTGTCCGGCGCCAGCAGATCCGAAACGAAGTCCACCACACTCGCATATGAATACTCGCCGTTCTCACCGTTCATCCCTTCGAGTTCGTCGCGCACCCGATTGAAGTCGTACCCAAACCGCACCGCCGCTCGCCCGCGAATCCAGGTTGCGGAATCCCCGATCTGCTCGCGCGTCTCCGCCGGGTACTCGCGCTTGTTCGTATTCGCAAGCGTTCCGAAGGTAAACCCGGCGCTGCGGTCGATCGCGATCTGCGGCGGCAGCCCGTACACGTTCTTGGCCAGCTGCTGCTCGAATCCCGACGGCGCTTCTGCCCGTTGCGCCAGCACATCCCGGCTGAACTGCACCCGCACGCTGTTCAGCAACTGCGGCTTCGCGAACAAATCCCACCGCACCACGGCATCGTTGTCACTGGTCGAGCTGTCCGCGAAGCTTCCAATCCCATCCATCTCCGAAGCGCCGCTCAGCGCCCCATGCGGCGCCGTCCGCCGCATCTCGCTGTATTGCAGCTCGAGCTGATTCCGCGGATTCACCCTCCAGGTGATCTTCGGGAACAGATTCGTCTGCATCGTCGAGCGCGGCACGCTGCCCAGCATCCCGCTCAATTGATTCAGCACCGCCGAATAGGCGCACTCCGCTGCCGCCGTCGAACCCTCCGGCGCTCCACTGGCCACCGGGCAATCCCTCACCAGCGGATTCGCGATCGTTCCCCGCGCCAGTCGCGCTTCCAGCACGGTCAGCGACGGCCCCGGCGCCGGAAAGAAAAACACCTCCGGCTCGCTGGCGCGTGCGATCGCCGGATCGTGTCGGTTGTGCTCCTCCCACGAGAAGAACCAGAACGCCCGCTCCCGCCGGATGGGTCCGCCCGCCGACACCTCCCACTGCTGCCTCCGGTCCGGCATGTGCACCGGAACCTCCACGTACGTGATCGGCTGCCCGTTCAGGTACTGCACCGGCTCGCCCGTCGTCGTTGCCGTCGCACCCGCCGGCTCCGCCTGCATCACCTTGCTGTACGCGTTGTAAGCCTGCCCAATCGCCCCGCGATCGAAGAAGACCGCCTGGCCCCGCATTCGGCTCGATCCACCCTTCGTCACGGTGTCGATCGTGCCGGCCCCGCGCCCACGCTCGGCCGAGGCGCCGTAAGTGCTCGTCTGGAACAATCCCACTGTCGACTGACCGGTCGCGAATCCGTTTCCATCCGTGCCCCGCTCCCGCGACCGGAATGCAAGCGTGTTATTCGTTCCATCCAGAGCCACGCTGTTCATCAGCGGACTCAGCCCGCCAAAACTCAGATCGCCGTTCCCATCCGGCGATGCCGCGCTGAACAGTCCCGCCAGATTCGCATAGTGCTGTCCATTATTGGGCAGCGCGTCGATCCACGCCTGCCCCATTTCGCTCCCGGCATTCGTGGCCGCGTCATCGCTCACCATCCTCGCGTCCACCAGCACGGTATGGTGCAGGGACCGCGCGGCCAGCATTGCTGTCAGCCGCGCCGTGGTCCCCACGCCCACAGTCAAATTGTCCGCTTCCCAGTCGGAGAGTCCCCGGGCCCACACCAGCACCCGATACGTGCCAGGCGTTACCTCGACAAACTGGAACGTCCCCGCCGCCCCCGATGTCGCTTCGCTGCGCTCGCCCGTGGTCGCGTTCACCAGTTCGACCTGCGCCCCGTTCACTGCCTGGCCGCCGGGGCCGGACACGCGCCCCGATACGCCTCCGCCGGTTTCCGACTGCGCCCAGCACCCCGCGGCGATCCCCATCGCTGCCACAACCGCGCTGAAAATCCCAGGGAACCGCACGTCATCCTCGTGCCGACATTCTGTCCCTCCGGACCTGGGTTTCCGGCTGGCAAGTCGAGCGTATCCTTTTCGCTACACTAAAGGGAGCGAATGTTTATCGATGAGGCCAAAATCCGCGTAAAAGCCGGTGACGGCGGTAATGGCTGCATGGCCTTCCGCCGCGAAAAGTTCGTTCCCCGCGGCGGACCCTCCGGCGGCGACGGCGGACACGGCGGCAACGTCGTCATGGAAGCCAGCCAGCGCCACAACACGCTGATCTACTTCCGCTTCAACCCCGAGCACAAGGCCGAGCGCGGCGAGCACGGCCTCGGCTCCAACTGCACCGGCCGCGACGGCAAAGACGTCGTCCTCAAAGTCCCCGTCGGCACGCTGCTCTTCGACGCCGACTCCGGCGAGCTGATCCATGACTTCACCCGCCCCGACGAGCGCCTCATCGTCGCCCGCGGCGGGCGCGGCGGACGCGGCAACCAGCACTTCGCCACCTCCACGCACCAGGCGCCGCGCGAGCACGAGCTCGGAAGGCCCGGCGAAGAGCGCGCCTATAGGCTTGAACTCCGCGTCCTCGCCGATGTCGGACTCGTCGGCTATCCTAACGTCGGCAAATCCACGCTCATCTCGCGCATCTCCGCCGCGCGCCCCAAAATCGCCGACTACCCCTTCACCACCCTCGAGCCGCAGCTCGGCGTCGTCTCCATCGGCGAGGCCCCGCACGAGGAGAGCTTCGTCGTCGCCGACATTCCCGGCCTCATCGAGGGCGCGCACCTCGGCGCCGGCCTCGGCACCCAGTTCCTCCGCCACATCGAGCGCACCCGCATCCTCGTCCATCTCGTCGACGTCTCGGACGCGAGCGGCCGCCCCGATCCCGCCGCTGATTTCCGCGTCATCATGAGCGAGCTGAAGAGCTTCGGCCACGGACTGGACGAGAAACCGATGATCGTCGTCGCGTCCAAGGCCGACGTCGCCAATCCAGCCAAACTGAAAAAGCTGGAAACGATGGCAAAGCGCCGCAAGCTCCCCTTCTACGCCATCTCCGCCGTCACGGGCCTCGGCGTCGAGAAGCTGAAGTACGCGATTGGGGAGCGGGTGCGGACGCTGCGCCAACCCACTCTGTCGCCAACTGCGGGCGGCAAGGGTGGGGCACCCGGTGCTCCGCAACCCTCCGAGCGAGCCGCGGGATAGGGGTACCCCCCTCGCCTCAAACTGAGGCAAACCACTGAATCCAGAGGGTTTGCCGGGTGTGCCCGCAGAACGGAGGCAAACCTCTGAAAACAGACGTTTTGGCGGGTGAATTTGGCGTCTTAACCCTCCTGGTTACCGGTGAGTTATCAGAGAACCGTGATCAGAGGACAGTGAACAGAAATCAGTGATCAATGCACCCCGATGGCACGGAGGTTGAGCGCTTTCACCGATCCCGGGTCACTCAGTACCGATCGCTCCTCACTCAGGACTGATCCTGCGCCCAAAAAAGCAAAAACTCCGTGCGCCGAGGCGGACAGAGCTTTCCTTTATCAGGTTCGGTCACGCGGCGGATGAATGCAAGGGAAATCGTTGGGGTGGAGGGTACGTAGGTCATGGGGGCGGCGAGCAGCCGTAGGTGGCACCCCTCGGATTAAATCGGGCGGCAAGACGGGCCACTGCGGCGGCCTAGGTTTCACGCGCGCTTTGTGACGCGCAACCTGAATTCGAACTCTTGAGGGCTTTTCCTGTCGAGCGACGTCTCAACAATATCGGCGTCGGGAGAGTGGACGGAAAAGGGAAGGATGAGCTGCGCAACAGGGATGGCTCCGTTCTTGCTGTGTCGTTTGCCGAAGAGGGGCGTTCCTTGGTAGGGGACGTTCACTCCATAGCGCCTGAAGGCCAGCACAACAGTGCCTAGTCCGGGCATCGCGCCGCCGCGCAGGTACTTCCTAAGAGCAGGGCGAGACACCCCCAATGTTGCCGCAAATTGCTCGTCCGTGACCTCCGTTCCGCGCTTCTCATAGTGCCGCGAGAGTTCGCGGCCAAATTCTGAAGCGAAGGAGTCATCTGGGGTTGTTCTCCTCATTGGTGTGAAACATATGTTACGAAACTTAAGTTCCACAATGCAACTTTTCGTGTATATTGCAGGGTGAGTCCATGACCAAGGCTCCGATTCCTAGCTACGGCGCGCCACCTCTCTCTGAGGTGGTTTTCGGAGTGCTCTTCGAGCCGCTGCCGATCCAGACGAGGCACTTTGGACAGTTCTGGACTGAGATTCAAACGGACTATCCGGTCACCCAGGACTTCCCACCGGTACCTGACGTCGGTGAATTGCCGAGCATCAACGTGATGATGATGCCGCCCCTAAGGCGAGTATTCATGGCCACGGCATCTACCGAATTCGGTATGCAGCTCCAGGAGAATCGATTCCATTACAACTGGCGCAAGCTTGCGCCTGATGCTCAATATCCGAGATTTAACCCGGTCTTTGATCGATTCCTGAACTCTTGGGGCCTCTTTTCCGATTTCCTGAAGAGACAATCGTTGCCGGAACCGCGACCGAAACGCTACGAACTGAGCTACGTAAACGAGCTCAACAGCGCAGGAAACTTGGCCGCAGAACAGACAGTAAAGCTCTTTGACTGGCAGAGGATCGAAGCAGAATTCCTGCCGAAACCGCAGGGGACAAATATCGCTTGGAGCTTTCCCCTTCCAAACGAAAAGGGAACGATGAACGTCAGCACCAACCGGTTCACAAAGCCAGACGGGCGCAGCGCAATCGTCCTGACCCTTGTATGCTCAGGTCCAAGTTCGCCGGAGAAATATCCACTCAATGAATGGTTCGAAACAGCGCACGAATGGATTGTCCACGGTTTCACGGACCTAACCACAGCCGAGGCGCATAGCGCTTGGAGGCGAGAGAAGTGATATGGCGACAGCGAAACTGACGTGGGAAAATCTCAACTTTCCAGCTAAGAACGACATCGTCCCGGTCTATGGTGGTTTCGCGCGTGCGTTGACTAAAGAAATGGGGGTCGTCACAGAATCGTCGAAGTATCCGGCAGCACCGTTCCTTTTTTTTGCACCGTATGACAACGAGGTCGCTAAATACTGGGGTGAGCTGCTCTTTCCGCAGAAGGAGCCGGTCTACCTGTCAGTCCTTACTGGCGCGTGGGGCGAAGAAGCAATTCTGGAATCGCCGCTGGCATCGATAGGGACAGCGGCCGTGCCACAGCGAGCGCTGTTCTCTGCGGAGTGGGATCGCCTCAAGCTTGAGTTGATGCGACTGGGGAGCCTTGGGCAAAATTGGGACGGAGAAGACGCGGAAGCCGTGTCCCCGACGAGCGTGCGCACCGCCCGGACGCTGCTAGACCTTGCCCAGGAGGCTTCAGCCCGCGCGCCCTATCGACAGTCCCCGCCTCCGACACTGTTCGCGTCCGTGGAGGGTGGCATCGCGATCAAGTGGCACTTGGGGCCCCGCGAGCTCAAATGCGTGGCGCTTGGCGACAAGGTAGAAGTGATTCGCTGGAGTTCGTCAGAGCGGTTCGAATCGGACGGATTCTGGGAAGTTCCTGCCCACGAAGTGGCGGAGCACTTCAAGTGGCTACTCCAGTAATAGCGAAAGGCGGGGCCGTCCCGCCTGAGGTAAACGTCTTCCGGGCATTGAATCCCCACCACATGGAAGATGGTCTGCCAGGTGACAATCATTTCGTCATGAAGCAGAAGCACGAGCCCGGCGACGGAGTCTCTTTGGGCATAGCTGGGCTAATCACGGTCCCCCAAATGCGATCAATTGCGTGTCTTCGGGAAAGCTATGGACCCGAGTTCGGGATTGCAGAGCTCAATGTCCGCGAAGCCCTCCAGCCAGCTACAGACTCGGGCATTTCAATCCTTCAGAAAGACGACCCGGAATGGGCCGAATTCCAAGGTGCCCACGCGGTCCTCACGGGCTACCAAGCGCTTCCGGGAAATGCCGGGAGAAGGCGCATTTCAGAATTGCAAAGGCATTTAGTCAAGCTGGCGCGGAAGCGATTCTACCCGCCCGGGGCCCAGACCGCGCTCTCCGCCGAATGAGCCGCCGACCACGCGCCCGAAGCGGACCGAAAATACGTTAAGTCCTATAACTCTGGACCGGCGCGACATTGAGGTAGCCAGGCAGCGCCTCAGGCGGGTCAGGCAACGATTGCAGGAGCAGAGAGCCGATGAAAAGCGCACCGCCCAATAAACCCACCCACGTCGTCTCCGGCAATATCTTCGACGCTCTGGGATTTTCCCCCTCCGAGGCCAGCGCCCTCAAGGTCAAAGCGGAAATCCTCTCCGCCATCCTCGATCACGTGCGCGCAAAGCGCTACACCCAGCGCCAGCTCGTCGACATCCTCGATGAATACCAGCCCTCCGTCAGCAACCTGCTCAAAGGACGCATCTCTCAGGTCAGCATTGAGAAGCTGCTCCGCTACGCCGATCGCCTCCATCTGCAAACCACCATCGCCGTTCGTCCCGTCCAGCCCCGCGCCCGCCACTCAAAACAGCCAGCCAGCGCTCGCCGCACCCGCCGCATGGCCGAGGCCGTCTAGCTCCACCCAACTTTTCAGAAAAATTCCCGTACCTACCCAATCAGCCCCGGCAAGCTCGCCCAGCACAGCGCGGCCTGGGCCACGACCACCACCCACGTCGCCACCACAAAAACCCTCCGCTGCCGCGTCTCCAGCGCGTCGGCGAAGACGCCGCCGACAAACGCGACGAGAAACGGCAGCGCCCACAGCCACATCTCCGACTGGACGCCGGTCGTCATCAGGACCATCAGCAGCGCGCCCACGATCAGCGGCGTGGTGTTGCCGAAGTAGCGCGAGCGCCGCGCCGCCGCATAGAGCGCCAGCGCCCCGGCCAGCGCCACGCTGAAGGCGAGGTTGGCGGGATTGCGGAAGAACCACTCCGCTCCATCGATCGAGACCCAGATGCGCCCCGCCGCGCTGCGGAAGACGTAGCTGAAGGCGTCCGGCGAAAAGGCGTACGAGGCGAAGAGCAGCAACAGCGCGCCCAGCACCCAGACGATGAGCAGCGTGGGGATGTAGGCGCGGCGCCCTTCCGCGACCCACGCCATGAAGACGACGATGAGCACCAGCGCCAGCTCGAAGGCCGCGATGTGCGCCGCGGCGGTGAATCCCAGGGCGAGGGCGAGCAGCACGATGCGCGGACGCCACTTGCGGCGCGGCCCCTGCAGGGCGTGGCCTACGCCGATGGCCAGATAGACGGACGCGAAGAGGCCGAGCGCGGCGAGAATCTCATTGTTGGGCACCGTGGAGGCGCGCACCACCGCGGGCAGAAAGCAATAGAGGGCCAGCGATATGTAGCCGCCCTCGTTCCCGAAGAGCCGGCGCGTGACCCACCAGACGCACGCGCCCAGCGCTAATCCGGCGAGGATAAACGGCAGCCGCAGCAGGAAGTTGATGTCGGTGAGCTCGTGGCGCAGCTCCCAGGGCGTGGCCTTCGAGGATTCACCGGCGACCATCCGATCCAGCGTCAGCGGCAACCCCGCCGCCCGATACGCCAGGGTGCCGTCGTGGATGTTGCCGCAGGTGGTGAAGTAGCCGGGCAGCGCCTCAGGATGCTCCCAGACTTCGCGGCCGCAGCGCGCGTACTGGTAGTCGGTCTCAGACAAATAGCGCTGCGAGCTGACCC
>Ga0335075_10015770_pt1 | contig 11313 bp, 7 predicted proteins | sample Lox_Sample_24_FD_206723 | JGI IMG/M metagenome (GOLD analysis project Ga0335075, IMG submission 206723) | Soil microbial communities from Loxahatchee National Wildlife Refuge, Florida, United States - Lox_Sample_2.4 | ecosystem: Environmental > Terrestrial > Soil > Wetlands | place: USA: Florida... | reverse complement strand
TGCCGTCTGAAAATGCGCATCGCCCAACACTTGCGGATCAAGCAGGCTCGAGCTGGAAGCCAGCGGGTCAATCGCCGGATACATGCCTTCGGCCGCCATTTCCCGCGACAGCACGATGGAGGAGTCCAGATGACTGAAGATCTCCGCGACCGCCGGATCGGTGAAATCGTCGGCCGGGACGTATACCGCCTGGATCGAGGTGATGGCAGTCCCCGCGACGGAGGCGATCCGCTCCTCGAGCTCCGCGACCTCATCCGCGAGAGTCGGCTGATAGCCCACGCGTGAGGGCAGCCGTCCGAGAAGACCCGAGACTTCGGAGCCTGCCTGCACGAGCCGATAGACGTTGTCGATCAGCAGCAGCACGTTCTGGCGCTCCACATCGCGGAAATGCTCCGCGATCGCCAGCGCCGCGAGTCCCGTGCGCCAGCGCGCGCCCGGCGGCTCGTTCATCTGCCCGAAGACGAGCGCGGTGCGCCCGAGCACACCGGAAGCAGTCAGCTCCCCGAGGAGCTCGTGCCCCTCGCGCGAGCGCTCGCCGATTCCGGAGAACACGGAGATGCCGGCATGCCGCTCCACCGTGGTGCGAATGAGCTCCATGATGAGTACCGTCTTGCCCACGCCGGCGCCGCCGAACATCGCCGCCTTGCCGCCCTGGACGAGTGGCGCCAGCAGGTCGATCGCCTTGATGCCGGTATGAAAGCGCTCTCGTGCAACGCTCTGGCGCTCGAGGGCGGGGGCGGAGCCATGGATCGGACGGCGCGCAATATCGGCAGACAGCACGGGCCCGCGGTCCGTCGTCTCACCCAATACGTTGAGCAGGCGTCCAAGAACGGGCGGCCCTACAGGTACGCTGATCGGCATCCCGAGGCGCCGCACGGCCGTACCCCGTTTCAGGCCGCCGGTGCCCTGCAGCGCCACGGCACGCACCTTCCGCGGATCGAGGTGTTGCTGCACCTCCGCGATGAGCGGCGCCCCCGTATCCCAGTCGACGGCAAGCGCCTCGCGTATGGCCGGCAGGTCGCCTGGGAACACGATATCGAGGACGGAGCCTCGCGCGGCCACCACCCGGCCGGTGTTGGATGATTCAACGGCGGTTGGCAAGAGAAGTTGCCTCCCGTGCCGCCGCGGGCGCGAGCCCGAGCAGCCGCGCAAGCCTGCGGTCCTGACCGTAGACGTCGTGGAAGAAGAGTACTGCGCCGTCTTCCTTTGCAAGCACCGTGCCGTAGAGGATGATGACCCGGATCGGATGCGCGAGCCGCACTCGGCGTGTTTGCGTACCAGCCATGGCCGCCTCGATCCTGGCGGGTGTCCAATCGCCCGCCGTCTCGCGCAACACGTAGGCCGCAAGCGCTACCGGATCGCTGACGCGGATGCATCCATGGCTGAAGGTGCGGCGCTGCCGCAGGAAGAGTTGCCGGGCCGGTGTCGAGTGGAGGTAGACGTCGTACCGGTTGGGCAGGTCGAACTTGATCAGGCCGAGCGCATTGTCCGGTCCCGGCTGCTGCCGCAGCCGCGCTGCACCCCTGGCCAGGAGCCGCACGCTCTCGGCCGTGACGGGCAATGGTGTCGCCGTGTAGTCGCTGGCTCCCGTCACGATCTCGAGATGCTGCGCCCCGAGATAGGCGAGATTGGCGCGGATCTTCGGCAGCTCCTCGCGCAGCATGATGCTGCGAGGCACGTCCCAGTAGGGACGGAAGATGACCGATGTCATGTCGGCAACGAACACGGGTGTACGGGTGCGTGGGAAAGTGCGGCCGACGATCACGTCCATCTGCAGGATGTCGGCGGCGCGGTCCGCCGTCGTCCGGAAAGCGAAGAGGCGAAACTCCGGTATGTTGACGATGACCGGCGGGGTCCGGAACACCGGCAGCCAACGCCAGCGCTCCAGCGTGAGCTCGATCTTGCGCACCTTCGCCGCCGCTGCGGAGTCGCTCACGGCAAGCAGCCGATAGCGCGGGAGCGCCCGCTCGAGCAGTTGGTAATGCAGGAACTGCGGCTCGACGGCGGCAAGCTCGGACGCCAGGTCGTGGCTCGTTGCCAGCATCACGAGCTCGCGGGCAAGGTCCAGGTCGTCCGGGCGCGGCGTACCCAGATCAAATCCGGCCGCACGGGGATCGATCCGCCCGTAATGGAGATCGCAGACGAGCTTCAGAGCCGCCGCTGACAGATCGACGTCAAACGTAGCCCAGCGCTGCGCATCGATCGTCGCCCTCCGGGTCGCATCGACTGGCTTGACGGTCGAAGCAGCCGAAAGTACCCCGCCGGCCCCCGACGCTCCGGCAGCGAGGGCTGCGAGACCGTCGGCGTCGTAGTCCTGCGGCTCGAGCCCATAAGCATCCGCCTGCTGCAGGGTTCGTACCAACGCCAGGGCACCCGCGGTAGGCTCGCCATCAGCGACCCACAATGGACCGTTCCGTGCTGCGTACACGGCGCGGAGCGCTCGCAGGGCGCCGTGGTCGTCGGCCCTGAAGTGAATGGCCAACGGCCCATTGACCGTCAGCGCCGCGAGCTCCGAATTGAAGGCCTGGGGGGTGGATGCCCGGCAAAGTGATGCTGCGGCGACGGCGAAGAGGGCAGTGGCAACGAGTAGCGGTCCCCGCAGTCGCATAAAAGCGAGCCTCATGACGGCTATCGGTCCTGGGCCGCGTCAATGACCCGCAGGGGTGGCGCCCCGCGGGGCGCCGGCCGCCGCAGCCACCGGCGGCGCCGTATCCGTCTTCTGCGGCGCCGCGGTGCGCATGGCGTGCGCGGTGGGTCCGGCAGGGCATTTTTCCTTCGCTTCTCTCGTCATGGTCGCTCTCCGGTGGTTGCTGCGTGGGCGGGAGGCCAGCCTCAGCGACGAGAGATTTCCATGGAAACGGCCGAAGCGCAGTACGCATAAGTACGATGGGCGCCCCCAAAATCAGCGACTGCAGCGTTGACAGCCCGTCCGTGTGGCGGAATGATGGATCCGCCAGGCTCACCTTGCCCCATACCTGCCAGCCAGCGAGCAACTTCCATGTCCGTACTCCGCCGCGATCTGCCGCCGCCCGCTCGCCGCGATTTCCTCAAGCGCGCCGGCGCAGCCCTGGTCGCCATGACGCCCGTGGCCGCTTGGGCGCGCGGGTCGGAATGCCGCTCGCTCTCCTTCGTCCACACGCACACAGGCGAAACGCTCTCGTGCGTGTACTACCAGGCAGGCGGCTACGACCCTGCGACGCTCTCCCGGGTGAATCACTTCCTGCGTGATTTCCGTACGGGTCAGGTTCATTCGATCGACCCCGGAGTGCTCGACATTCTCTTCGCAGTGAGATCCCGGGTCGGGCGGGACGACCCCTTCCATGTGATCTCCGGATACCGCTCACCCGCGACCAACGCCTACCTGCGCAGCCATTCCTCGGGTGTAGCCAAGCACAGCCTCCACATGGAAGGGCGCGCCATCGACGTGCGGCTGCCGGGATTCCCCACCCGCAAGCTCCGCGACCTCGGGCTTGCGTTGCGGCGCGGCGGGGTCGGCTACTACCCTGCCTCCGACTTCGTGCATCTGGATACTGGCCGCATCCGCTTCTGGTAGCGAAGATATACGTGTAGGTACGCATGGCGTACCGCTGCGTCTGCGGCGAGCATGGCTTCCGAGACCTATTCTCGGAGATTGAGCCATGTCCCGCATCCGCCGCATTCTGGTAGCGGTCAAAGATCCCTGGGCGCGGTCGCTCCCCGCCATCGAGAAGGCCGGTCAGCTCGCCCGTGCCCTAGGGGCACAAGTGCAACTCTTTCACGCCCTATCGAATCCGCTCTACATCGATGTGGCTGAGTTCCAGGGCGCGCCCCTGTCGAAGCTCGAGCACACCGAGCATGCCCGCGCAGGAGCGCGACTGGAAGTGCTGGCGAACCGCCTGAAGAAAGCCGGCATCCGCGTGCAGTCGACAGTCGAGTGGGACTTCCCAGCACACGAAGCAGTGATTCGTGCTGCTCGGCGCTTCGACGCCGACCTCATCGTCGCGGAGCGTCATGCAACCAAGCATCACCTCGCTTGGGCGCTGCGCTTCACCGACTTTGAGCTGCTGCGCCTCGCACCCATGCCCGTACTGCTCGTCAAGACGCGGGGAACCTATGACCATCCCGCCATCCTCGCGGCGGTCGACCCGGCGCATGCCTACTCCAAGCCCCTGAAGCTCGATCGGGAGATCCTGAGCTGCGCCGTGCAGGTCACACACGCCCTGCGGGGCTCGCTGCACGCCGTGTTCGCTTTCGATCCGCTGCCCATTCCAGCGATGGAAGGCGGCTGGGGGCTCGCGGGGGTAGCCGATGAGATCGCAACCGAGACGGAGGCGCGCGCGCGGAAAGACCTCGGGCGGGTGTTGAACGGGGCTGCCATCCCCGAGTCACGACGCCACCTCGTACCCCGGCATCCCATCGATGCCATCGAGGCAGCGGCGGCGGAGGTCGGCTGCGCAATCGTCGTCATGGGCGCCGTCTCGCGCTCGGGCCTCAAGCGCCTCATCCTGGGCAACACCGCCGAGCGCGTGTTTGATGAGCTGCCTTGCGATGTGCTGGTCGTGAAGCCCAAGCGTTTCGCGAGCCGGGTGCCGCGCGCGCGGCGCGGACCGCAGCTCATGACGCTACCTGTCATTGAGCCGGTCATGTAATACAGCCGCTCGCATCACGGCCGCTCGAGGCTATCCGCCGGAGACGACCGCGAACCCCCGCATCACGGCTTCCAACGCCAGTTACAGATCTCCGGCATGTCCTCGCCGTGCGCACGGATGTACTGCGAGTGCTCGATCAGCTTGTCGCGCAGCGCCTGTTTGACGTAAGCCGCGCGTGCCTGAAGCTGCGGCAGCCGGTCTATGGCGTCGTTCACGAGGTGGAAGCGGTCAAGCTCATTCAGCACCGCCATATCGAACGGCGTGGTGATCGTCCCCTCTTCCTTGTAGCCTCGCACGTGCAGATTGCCATGATTGCGTCGGCGGTAGGTAAGCCGATGAATGAGCCAGGGATAGCCGTGGAAGGCGAAGATGATCGGCTTGTCGCGCGTGAAGAGCGCATCGAACTCCGTATCGGGAAGACCATGAGGATGCTCGCTGGACGGTTGCAGCTTCATGAGATCCACGACGTTGACGACACGAACCTTGAGCGCAGGGAAGTAGCCGCGCAGCAACTTCGCTGCGGCAAGCGTCTCGAGCGTCGGTACGTCGCCCGCACATGCGAGCACCAGATCGGGCTCGGCATCGCGATCGGTGCTAGCCCACTCCCAGATACCGATGCCCGCGGTGCAATGCTTGACGGCGGCGCTCATGTCGAGCCACTGAGGCGCCGGATGCTTCCCCGCGACGATGACGTTGACGTAGTTGCGGCTGCGCAGGCAATGGTCGGCGACGGAGAGCAGGCAGTTGGCATCAGGGGGCAGGTAAACACGGATCACGTCCGCCTTCTTGTTCACGACATGATCGATGAATCCGGGGTCCTGGTGTGTGAAGCCGTTGTGATCCTGACGCCAGACGTGCGAAGAGAGTAGATAGTTGAGCGAGGCGATCGGCCGGCGCCAGCCGATCTGCCGCGTGACCTTCAGCCACTTGGCGTGCTGATTGAACATCGAGTCGACGATGTGGATGAATGCTTCGTAGCAGTTGAAGAGCCCGTGGCGGCCGGTGAGGAGGTACCCTTCGAGCCATCCCTGGCACTGATGCTCGCTCAGCATCTCCATGACGCTTCCGTCCCGCACGAGATGATCGTCCGTCGGAACGATCTGCGCCATCCATTGCTTCCCGGTAACCTCGTACACCGCGGCAAGTCGGTTGGAGCTGGTCTCGTCCGGACCGAAGAGCCGGAAATTTCGCGGCGCGCCGTTGAGTCTGATCACATCGCGCAGGAAACCGCCGAGCACCTTCGTATCCTCCGCGTCCACACCGCCCGGCTGGAGAACCTGCACGGCGTACGCGCGGAAGTCGGGCAATCGCAGGTCCCGCAGCAGCTCCCCGCCGTTTGCGCGGGGATTGGCGCTCATGCGTCGCGCGCCCTCGGGCGCAAGGGCGGCGAGCTCGGGCCGCACGCGCCCGCGCTCGTCGAAGAGCTCCTGCGGGCGGTAGCTGCGCATCCATTGCTCGAGCATTGCGAGGTGCGAAGCGTTGGAGCGAACCTCGCCGAGCGGCACCTGGTGAGCCCGATATGTGCCCTCGACCTGCTTGCCGTCGACTACCTTGGGTCCCGTCCAGCCTTTCGGCGTCTGCAGCACGATGAGCGGCCACGCCGGCCGCGTGCCGGCGCCTTCGGCCTGAGCCTTCGCCTGCAACCGCCGAATCTCCGCGACAATGTGCTCGAGGGTTGCAGCCATCATCTGGTGCATCCGCAGCGGATCGTCACCGACCACGAAGTACGGCCGGTAGCCGCAGCCCTCGAAGAATTTCTCGAGCTCTTCCCGCCCGATACGAGCGAGCACGCTCGGGTTGTCGATCTTGTAGCCGTTGAGATGCAGGATCGGTAACACGGCCCCGTCAGTCGCGGGGTTGATGAACTTGTTGCTGTGCCATCCCGTGGCAAGAGGTCCCGTCTCCGCCTCGCCATCCCCGACCACGCAGGCCACCATGAGCCCAGGGTTATCGAGCACGGCACCATAGGCATGGCTCAGGGAGTACCCGAGCTCCCCTCCCTCGTGGATCGAGCCGGGTGTCTCAGGCGCCACATGGCTCGGGATGCCGCCCGGGAAGGAGAACTGCTTGAAGAGCCGCTTGAGTCCCGGCTCGTCCTGCGAGACGTCCGGGTAACGCTCGCTATACGTCCCTTCGAGATAGGCGTTGGCGACGAGCGCCGGGCCACCATGTCCCGGCCCCGCTATGTAGAGCATGTCGAGCTCATACTTGCGGATGATCCGATTCAGGTGCGCGTAGATGAAGTTCTGGCCAGGCGTGGTGCCCCAATGCCCGAGCAGGCGTGGCTTGATGTGCCGCGCGGCGAGAGGCTCACGTAGCAGCGGATTGTCGTAGAGGTATATCTGCCCGACGGCCAGGTAATTCGCCGCGCGCCACCAGGCATCGACGAGACCGAGCTCCTCCTTGCTCAGGGGCTCGGATTCAGAGAGCCGCTCTCCGGTATTCACGGTTCGCTTTCGCCTTCCATTGATGGCCCAACGCTATCCCCTGCTTTGCGCCGAAGGAATACGTAGCAGTGCGTAAAGCTCCCGGGCGGGTGCCGCAGGTACAGGTACTGACCCGGCCGACCGCACTGTCAGTGCGCACCGCCAATCCCTGGGTGGGGCAGCGCGGCAACCTGGGCGGCGGACACGGTGCCCTGGTAGTGGTTGCCGAAGTGAGTTCGGACGTAGTTCACCACGTCGGCGACCTGTGCGTCACTCAGGTGCGCCGCCCGGATCTCCCAGGCCTGCGAGGACGGCAGCCCGAATGGCGGCATGCCGTTCCTGCCGTCGAGCACTGTCAGGGCGATGTACCTCCAGGAGGCAAGGGAGCGGTCGCCGGCAAGCTCCGGGTAGTAGCCGGCCCCGACGGCGCCCTGCCCCTGCGCCATGTGGCAGCCCTGGCAGATGTGGCTGTAGATCTGCGCGCCGTCGGCGTCTCCGAGCCCCGCCGTCGAGGTGAAGGCCGCATCGTTGCCGGCCGAGAGGGCGGCCGCAGCGACGAGCGCCACGGCGCCGAGCGATCCCAGCGCGATCCGCCTGCTCCGCGGGCTCATGCCTTCTCTCCCTGCGCCACCGCGAGCCGGTGCAGCCGCGAGATGGCGTCGAGCGCGGAGGTGACTGCGCCTTCCTGCCACCCACCGATGTAGGACGCGTGCTCACCGGCGAGGGCGATGCGTCCGTCGATCCGGCAAAGATCATCGTAGTGACGTGCGCGGGACTCGGGACTCCACATGCCGAAACACCCCATGGTGAACGGTGATCGATGCCAGGCCACGGCGATCCCGTTGTCGAATTCATGGTGGTACTGCGGGTGGATTCGCGCGCCGTAGTCGACCGCACGCTGGACTCGCTCCTGCGGCGCCATCGCCGTGAACTCCATCGCATTGAGTCCCCAGATGTAGGCGCCGAGCAGCACACCCTTGCCGGGGCTCTGATAACCGGTGTTGGGATAGCCGATGTTGGTGATGGGCAGGTCGGTGTAGGTGATGCCGCCGTAGATCGCCTCGTCCTCCTCCCAGAACCGGCGCTTGAACTGCAGTCCCACCTTGACGGCGGCCGCGTAAGGCACGGCGGCGATCGCCGCGCGCATGGGCGCCCCGACGTTCATGGGAATCTCGGCGAGAATGGGCAGCGGAATCGTGCACACGCACCAGTCGGCCCGGGCAGTCAAATGGCCTGACCCCGGGTTCGTGCGATCTTGGTACGCAACGCTCACGCCCGCCGCATCCTGATGGATACTGACGACTTTGGCATCGTAGCGGATGATGGAACCGAGCTCGCGCCCGAACGCCTCGCCGATCCGGCCCATGCCGCCGACCGGCTCGAAGAGCGTCGTCTGCATGTCGAAATCGTCGCCCGCGGCAACGCCCTGCCAGAGACCGGACTCGAGGATGTCGCTCAGCCCGATGGGATTGGAGGGAACGGGACGTGCCGAGAGACCTCCGCCCGGGTTCTTCTCGTAGCCGCGGCGCCTGCTCGAAGGCTCCCCCGCGGTGTAGGCATAGTTGCCGTCGAGCGCGCCCCAGTCGCGCAGCGACTCGAGGAGCCGCTCCTGATCCTCCTTGCTGACCGAGACGTCGAGGGCGCTCTGGCGCACGACCTTGGCGAGCAGCTCCGCCACGTGGCCCTGGTAGTCGCCCTTGATCTCCCGATAACGCCGCGGTCTGCCGCCAAATGCGCTGCTGCTGTGCAGGTAGGCGTTGTAGTTCACCTGCACGAACGCCTCGAGCGCGACGCCGAGCCGCCTGCAGTAGCCGAGGAGTCCACGGTGGTGATACGGGATGCGCCAGGGGCCGGGATTGATGTAGAGGCCATCGTCGAAGCGGCAGTGCTGGGTCGCGCCGCCGAGCTCCGTATAGACATCCCCGCCGCGCAGGCTCCAGTTGCGCCCACCAGCCCTCGGGTTGTACTCGAGCACTTGTACGTGGTACCCGGCGTTGCGCAGCTCGTAAGCCGCGGTCATACCCGCCATTCCCGCGCCCAGTATCAGCACCGAGGCGCCGCGTGGCGCCCCCCGAAGGTCGATGGGGCCACGGTAGGGAGACTCGGCCGCGAAGCCGAGAGCGCTCATGGCCTGGTACATGGCCGCGCCGCCGGCCGTGAGGCCGATCATTCTGAGGAGATCGCGTCGGGTCGGAATGGGGCGGGCGGTGTTATCGGCGGTCATCGGTGCTCCACGTGGTCGTCATCCCCTCTACCCCCTCGAACACGGCCGGGACGGCATGTGGGTCAGAGGGGGACCGCCCACTACCGCCCCGGCCGGCCGAGTCATGCGTCAGAAGGTCACGATCGCCTTCGCGTAGTAGAAACCACCGTCGATTCCGAACGGCGAGAAGGTCGGGTACCAGCTCGTATAGCCTCCGTCATCGGCAGCCCATTCGTGGGCGAGGATGGTGCCGTTCTCATGAGGGGGGAAGCGATTGAAGAGATTCAATGCCCCGATGTCGACCTTGAGGTAGTGTGTGAACTGATAGCCGAGATCGAGGTTGGTGATCGGCGTGGTCGTGATCCTGGTCTTGTAGTAAATCGGGGCCCCGGTCGCGTTGTCTCCGTCGTCGTTCTCATACTCCGAGGAAGGTCCGTAGATCTTCTCCGTCAGGTTGACCGTCGCCTTGTCGTATGTCCACCGACCTCCGAGATTGAGCTGGAATCGAGGCGCCGCGGTGGTAAGGTCGGAGATCGCTGTCGCATCGAGCAGCGGCTGGTCGGGCACCGCGGACAGGGTTGGCGGCGTGTTCGTAAGGACGGTCTGCGCGTAGGTCGCGGCGACAGTCCAGTCGACGTGTCCGACCGCGTAGTCCACCGGCATGTCGAACGACAGATCGGCGCCGCGGGTGCGGGTATCGACGCCGTTGACGAAGACCTGGACGCCCGTCGTGCCATTTGCGACCACGTACGGATCAAGCTCGGCGCCGGTGGCGTTGATGGCATCCGCTATGACCCCCGCGTCGGCCGTTTCCTTGCCGCTTTCCGTACCGTAAATCGAGCCCGACCCGACGATGCGATCGGTGATCGTGATCTGGTACAGGTCGAGCGTCGTGACGATCTGCGGAATCGGCTGCCACACGAACCCTAAGCTGTAGGTGATCGACTTCTCCGGCCTCAGGCCGTTGCCGATGCCCAGAATCCTGCCGGCCGCGGAATCCGGCGGCAACTGCACGAACGCCGTGGTCGGCCCGACATTGGTCGAGGTGTAGTAGGCCTCGGCCAGGGTCGGCGCCCGGAAGCCGCTGCTCACGGTGCCCCGGACCGCGATTTTCGGTGAGAAGTCCCAGCGCGCGGTGAGCTTGCCCACCTTGGCGCTGCCGAAGTCGCTGTAATGCTCGTAGCGCCCCGCGGCGTCGAGCCGCAGGGGAGCGACGGGACGCGCAGCCAGGTCGACGTACGCGGACTCGTTCTTGCGGTCGTGCCCGCCTGCATCGCTCGGCGTGAATCCCGGATAGGACTGCGCACCGCCGTCGATGTAGGACTCGGGAATGCCGGCGCCGATCGTATACGTCTCACGCCGGTACTCCGCACCCCAAGCGACGTTCAGCGGACCCGCCAAGCCAACGTCGAAATCCCGGTTGACGTCGAGCGTTGTGCTCCATTGCGTCGTCTTCAGCAGGCCGTCATAGAAGTCGGAAGTCGTGGGCAAGCCGTTGTCGACGTAGGAGTTGCCGATGGAGTCCAGCGTGTAGAGCCTGGCGCGGTCCGTGCCGTACCCGCTCCCCATGTCCCAGTTCCATTCGTCCAGAGTGCCCTGGAAGCCGCCGTTGAACTGGGTGTCGAGCTCCTCAGTGGACTCCTGCGGATTGAAGCCGAACAGGAACGGATAAGTCGTCACCATCGTCGTCGGGTCGGTATAGCTGATGCGGCCCGGCGGGCGGTAGTTCTCATACGAGGCTGCCCTCTTGTCGCCGTAGCTCGCGAAGAAATAGAAGGTGGTGCTGCCGGCGACCGGCAGGCCGGCATTGAGCGTCACGAGCTTGGTGTGGGTCTCGGCGTCACCCATGATCTGGTTGACGTACGGATAGCCCGCGAGCTGGGTCATGTTCGAGTCCGGATAGCTGCCGATATCCTGGATCGCCCCCGGGTAGGGGCCGCCCACGTTGGTGTGGCCGTGGTTGCGGTCCTCCGCGGTGATGTTGGCGTAGCCGCCGGGCACCGGCTGCAGGCCGACGTTCATGCTGACATCGCTGGTCAGCCCGCCGCCGTCGAAA
>Ga0335075_10015768_pt1 | contig 11313 bp, 10 predicted proteins | sample Lox_Sample_24_FD_206723 | JGI IMG/M metagenome (GOLD analysis project Ga0335075, IMG submission 206723) | Soil microbial communities from Loxahatchee National Wildlife Refuge, Florida, United States - Lox_Sample_2.4 | ecosystem: Environmental > Terrestrial > Soil > Wetlands | place: USA... | reverse complement strand
CGCAGCAGGGCATGCGCCACCGGATGCGCCGGCATTCGCACTCCCACCCGCTCGCGCCCCGCCGTCACCCGCTCCGGAACCGCCGCATGCTTCGGCAGAAGCAGCGTCAGCGGCCCCGGCCAGAACGAGTCCATCAGCCTCCGCGCATTCTCAGCGATCTCCGCCGCCACGCGCTCCAGCAACTCCCCTTCGCCGATGTGCACGATCACCGGATCCCAGCTCGGCCGCTCCTTCGCCGCAAATATCTTCTCGACGGCCGCCCCATCCAACGCGTTCGCACCCAGGCCGTAGACCGTCTCGGTCGGAAACGCCACCGTCCCACCCCCGCGCAGAATCTCCGCCGCCTGCGCAATCGCCGCGCGCGACGCCTCGCTCTCCATACCGGCAGCGTCCACTCTCAACCTCAGCGTCTTCATTCTCCACTCATCGTACTGCCCCTGCTCTCTGCTCTCTGATCTCTGCCCTGTAACCTGTAACCCGTAACCTGCACCCTGCACCCTGCACCCTGCACCCTAGCCGCTATACCCTGTTCTCATGATCGAAATCGAGGTCAAGTTTCCCGTCGCCGATCCCGCCGAGCTGATCCGCCAGCTCCACTCCGCAGGCTTCCACGAGGAAACCCCCCGCACCTTCGAGCGCAATCTCCTCTACGACACCCCCGACCGCCGTCTCCGCTCCCAGCAGTCCATCCTCCGCGTCCGCAAATACGGCGACCGCTGGGTGGTCACCTACAAATGCCTTCCGCAGAACAACGATCCCTCCGCTCGCCATAAGCATCGCGAAGAAACCGAGTCCGATGTCACCGACGGCGAGGCCATCGGCCACATCTTCGCCCAGCTTGGCTACCAGCCCGCCTTCGTCTACGAAAAGTGGCGCACTGAATTCGCTGATTCCACCGGCCACTGCGTCCTCGACGAAACCCCCATCGGCTTCTACGCGGAGCTCGAAGGCCCGCCCGAATGGATCGACGCGGCCGGCCGCAAGCTCGGCGTCGAACACAGCGCCTTCCTCACCCTCAGCTACGGACGCCTCTTCGACCAATGGCGCCAGCAAACCGGCAGCTCCGCCCAGAACCTCACCTTCGACGAGATTCCCCCGCCCGGACACTAAATAAGCGCGCGTTCCTGTCCGATACATACCTCGAGAGGTGCCTGCAGAGCGCTTCCGCATCTGTGCGGAGGCCGCCGTCTGCGGCGCCCCGGGGTCGCCATGCTTTCTTCGCTGTATTCGCCCAGCCGCCGGCGCCTGACCGCGCTCCTGCGGGCCGCACAGCAGCCTTTCCTCGGCTCTGAAGCCCTTGAGGCCGTCGCCGCCCAACGGCATCCCGCCGGTCCCCGCCCGGTCGGAACCGCTGGCTCGCTTTCTGGATCAATCCGCCGCCGGCTCTTCCGGAGAAGCGAATGAACATCTCCGATCGCCTCTCCTGTGGCGCCAAACTGCGTCTCGTCTCCGCGCTGCTGCTCGCCTCCACGGCTCTCGCCGCCCTCACCCAGCTGCTGCACCTCGACAAAAGCGAAACCCTTGCGCTGTGGGCCGTCGCTCTGCTCGGTGGCGCATCCGCTCTCGTTCTCCTCGAGCTTGCCGCCCGCTCGATCGCGCGGTCCCTCGCCCGGCTCGCCGCCCGCGCTCGCGATCTTGCCCACGGCGACCTCACCGGCGCCCCGCTCTCGCTGGACGCACACAACGAGATCGGCGAACTCGCCGCCGCCCTCGCTTCCCTTCAGCAGACCCTCCACGGCACCGTCGCCGGCATTCGCGACGCCTCGCTCGATCTCAGCAACGATGCCCGGAAGCTCTCAGAAGCGGGCGCCCAGGCCTGGGACCGTACCTCCCGCCAGGGCCAGCAAACCCATCAGGCCGCCAGCGCCATGCAGGAAATGTCTATCTCCATCACCGAAGTCTCCAGTCACGCCCACGGTGCCGCCGAGTCTGCCCGCCAGGCCGCCTCCATTGCCCGCGAAGGCGGCGCCATCGTCGAGGAAGTCCTCTCCGGGATGAACACCATCGCGGCCTCCGTCACCCAGACCGCCTCCACCATCGAGCGCCTCGGCAAGGAATCCCAGCAGATCATCCACATCGTCAACGTCATCGAGGAAATCGCCCAGAAGACCAACCTGCTCGCCCTCAACGCCGCCATTGAAGCCGCCCGCGCCGGCGAACAGGGCCGCGGTTTTGCCGTCGTCGCCGGCGAAGTCCGCCGCCTCGCCGAATCCACCCGCAACGCCACCAGCGAAATCGCTCAGATGGTCGAGAACATCACCCATCACACCCAGGAAGCCGTCAAGGCCATGGGCTGCGGCACCGAGCGCGTCAGCCACGGTATGGAAATCACCACCCATGCCGGCGAATCGCTCCGGCGTATCATCGCCGCCGCCGAGCAGGTCGAGGCCATGATCGCCCAGATCGCCACCGCCTCCACCCAGCAGTCCATCGCCGCTCGCGAATTCAGCAAAAATCTCGAGGTCATCAATCGCCTCGGCGAAGAGTACGCTGCCGTTACGCCCGTCACCAAAGGCTGCGTCGCCTCCATCCAGGCTGACGCCGACCGCTTGTCGCAGATGATGCGCCCCTTCCACATTGACCGAAGCCCTCATCCGCAACCCGGTCCGGCGGCTCCAGCCCCTGCCCTCGCGCAACCCGCCCCCACCCCAGGCGACTGATCTGCGTCTTACTCTGCGTCCCGAGTCCTGCGCCTACATTCCTTCTCCGGTGAATGGATTCACCTCGTTCGGCTTCGCCGCCGTCGGATCCGGCTTCGCCGCCTCCGCAGCTTCTGCCTCCTCTGCTGCCGCGCTCGCCCCGCCGCTGCCCAGTTGCGCTCTGCTCCCTGTGCCCTGCCCTCTGGCGAACACCCGCAACGGATCGCCCGGCAGCATCCCGTGCTCCTCCAGCGCCAGCCGGATCCGCCGCTGCGTCTCCCGCATCGGCGCCCACTGCTGATTCGCCCTCGTCTTCAGCTGCACTGGATAGATCACCTGCGATCCCTTGATCGAATCCACCCCCAGCAGCGTGGGATCGGCCAGATATACGCCGCTGTACTTCGGATCGTTGCGCACGCTCATCGCCACGTCCTTCAGCAGCGCCATCACCTCATCCGGATTCGCCGAAAAGTCCACCGACACGTTGATCGTCGCCAGCGAGAAGTCGCGCGTCACGTTCGCCACCGTCGTGATCTGCGAGTTCGGCACGATGTACTGCGTCCCGTCTCCCCCGCGCACCACCGTTCGCCGCAGCGTCATCGCTTCCACCGTGCCGCTCAGCCCTGCGATCGTCACCACGTCGCCTACGTTGTACTGGTCTTCGATCAGAATCAGGAACCCGTTGAAGCAGTCCTTCACGATGTTCTGCGCCGCCAGCCCAATCGCCACTCCGGCCACGCCGGCGCTGGTCAGCAGCGGTCCCAGGCTGAAGTCCAGCACCGTCAGGATCTGCAGGCTCGCCAGCACCGCAATTACGCCGATTCCCGTCGCCCGCACCACCGACGTCAGCGTCCGCATCTGCGCCAGATGCGCCGGAGCCCTCGACTGCCGCTCCGCGATCCGCACCACGTTGTTCGTCACCAGCTTCAGCAGGCGCATCAGCACCCACGCGATGATGGCCACGCCGATCAGCCGGGGCAGCTTCTCGTGCAGAAAATCCTGCAGATCCACCAGGTACTTCTGCCCCAGTTCCGCGAAAAACCCGTGCATCGACACCAACATCAGCTCGTTCCACATGGCTGAAACCGGTTCCATCTCGATCGTCACGCTCCGCCGGGGTCCCAGGCTCTTTCCGGCCGCAACCCCTCCAGCATACCCGCAACCATTCCTTCATTTTCCGCCGCTCTGCGCGGTTCTATAATGCGGCCAGCGTAAAAAAACGTGCGGAGGAGGTTCTTCGCCATGACCCCTTTCATCCGTCGCACTCGCCCCTGCTGGATTCTCCTTCTCGCCCTCGCCTGCGCCCCGCTTCCCGTCCGGACTCAGCAAGCCGATACGCCGCCATCGCCTCGCAATCAGTTTCCCGGCATCCCCAACACGCCGCCCACCGACACCGGCGACGCGCACGTGATGCGCGACATGGCCAAAGAGCGCAACATGATGCGCCAGAAAGAGATCATCGACGACACCAACCGCCTCCTCGAGCTCGCCCGGCAGCTCAAGACCGCCGTCGACAAGAGCAATAAGGATCAGCTCTCGCTCTCCGTGGTCGATACCGCCAACGAGATCGAAAAGCTCGCCAAGACTGTGAAAGAAAAAATGCGCGACGGCGACTGACGCCGGACTACTTCCCGGACTACTTTCTCGTCACCTGCGTCCCGCTCGGAATTTTCAGCGAGAACAAACTGCCCGGCAGGCGGCTGTTGGTTCGAACGTCGCTGTAGGTTACCGTCCGCTTGTCCCCGTCCGGCTGCTCGCTCACCTGTTTCAATGTGACATCCCGGCTCAGATCCACCCAGATCGTCACTTTGCTGAAGTAGTTGTTCCGGATATTGGCATTCTTCGACACCAGCTCCAGCTTTGCCGTCGGCGTCCCGCTCGCCGTCGCCACGCTCTTGTCCATCCCGTCGAACGTCACTGTCCACCCCGCCTCCAGCTGCTCTCCCGTCGCTCCGAACCCTGTCGCCAGCAGGCTGTTGGCCTCGCCCGAGTTCGCGCCTGCCGAAAAAATCGTCTCTTGTTTCTGCGCCGGGCTGTAATACTCCAGCTTGCCGTTCGCGTACAGCAGGTCCGCATAGGGCTGGCCGCTGCTCGTCTTCAGGTGCGTCACCATCTCCATGCCCCCGCCCGCGCGCCGGAACGCCGTCATCCCCGTCTGGGTCTCCGTCTCCTGCACCACCGCCGTGTAGTTGTCCACCGTGATCTCGGCTTTCACATCCTGAAACTTCGCCGATGATGCATCCATCTGCTTCAGGACCTCCTGCAGGTTCATCGTCTGCGCCGCTGCACTCGTCGCCGCCCACCCGGCCGCGATCACCACCAGCACCGCAATCTTTTGCCTCGCCTGCATCGCTCCACTCACCTCAATTCCCTCTCCCTGCAACCACGACCCTGTCACCTGTAACCCGCGCCCTGTCCCCTGCTCGCTGCAACCTGCAACCTGTAACCTGTTCCCTGCTCCCTGCTCCCTGCTCCCTGCCGTTCAAATCTCCAAACACACCTCCACTTAGACCCCAGATGCACCTCGCCGAGATGCATCCCGCAGGCCTAATCCCTGATCCCTGTCCCCTAAACGCTATCCGCTGTCCTACCGATGCGCCCACACGCGCCACGCCACCACCCGGCCGCCCACTTCCTTCACCGGCTCCCATCGGTCCACGGTCATTGGGCCCGACACGCCCGCAATGGCGTTCCCGAGCTCCTCGCTGGTCGGCGGATTCGTCCCCGTAGCCAGCATCGTCGCCGGCACACCGTAGACCATCCCGCCGCCCGGATCCGCCGTCACGCGAATCTCGTTCCCCGGCCAGTCCGGCTTCGGCTGATCTCCGTAGTGGATGAACCGCGGCGTCAGAAAGATGAACGCCAGAATCAGTGTCACCATCACGTCGTAGTGCACGCTGCCCCGCTCGTGCGTCCACCACACATAGCTCTTCAGCACTCGCCCGACACCCACCCGCTCACCTCTCGCGCAACTGCTGTCTTCATGGGGCACGGCCTGACCCCTGCCCGAATCACCGGTCTTGAAGGGGCACGGCTTCAGCCGTGCCGTTGTCACCTCAAGAGAAAAGGGGCTTTAGCCCCTGAGGGATACGCCTCCATCCATCAGGGGCCTCCCGCTCGCGGCGCAATCGTTCGCTGCCCGCCCATATAGGGTACCAGCGCATCGGGAACCCGCACTGTCCCGTCCTTCTGCTGATAGTTCTCAAGAATCGCCAGCCACGTCCGCCCCACCGCCAGCCCGCTTCCGTTCAGCGTGTGCACAAACGCCGTCTTCCCGCCCTTCGGCTTGTACCGAATGTTCGCCCGCCGCGCCTGGAACCCCTCGAAGTTCGAGCACGACGAAATCTCCCGGTACAATCCCTGCCCCGGCAGCCATACTTCCAGGTCGAACGTCTTCGCCGAGCTGAATCCCGTGTCGCCGGTACACAGCAGCATCCGCCGGTACGGCAGCTCCAGCCGCTCCAGAATCGTCTCTGCATTCCGCGTCAGCTTCTCGTGCTCCGCATCGCTCTCCTCCGGCCGCGTGAACTTCACCAGCTCCACCTTCTGGAACTGGTGTTGCCGGATAATTCCCCGCACGTCCTTCCCGTACGATCCCGCCTCCGACCGGAAGCACGGCGTGTACGCCGTCAGCGACACCGGCAGCTTCGCCTCGTCCAGCGTCTCGTCCCGATACAGATTTGTCACCGGCACCTCCGCCGTCGGAATCAGCCAATGATCGTTGTCCCGCAGCTTCCCCGGTTCAAAACCCTCCGCACCCACGCAGCGGAACAAATCCTCCGCAAACTTCGGCAGCTGCCCCGTCCCGAACAGCGATTTGCTGTTCACCATGAACGGCGGCAGCACCTCCGTGTACCCGTGTTCGCGCGTGTGCACGTCCAGCATGAACGTGATCAGCGCCCGCTCCAGCTTCGCGCCGTCGCCCCAGTACACCGCAAACCGCGCCCCGGAAATCTTCGCCGCCCGCTCCAGGTCCAGAATCCCCAGCTCCGCGCCCAGCTCCCAGTGCGCCTTTGGTGCAAACCCGAACTCCGGCGCCTTCCCCCAGCGCTTCACCTCAACATTCGCGCGCTCGTCGCTGCCTACCGGCACTTCATCGCGGCAAAAATTCGGAATCCGCGTCAGAATCGCCCGCAGCTGTTCGTCGATCCCGTCCGCTCCCTGTTGCTCCGCCTCGATCGCCTCTTTCAGCCCGCGCACTTCCTCCATCAACGCACTCGCGTCCTGCTTCGCCCGCTTCAGCGCCCCAACCTTTTCCGACAGCTCGTTCCGCTGGCTCTGCAGGCCTTCCAGGCGCGTGATCTTCTCCCGCCGCGCTCCGTCCAGCGCCCGAAAATCCCCCAGCACCGCGCCCGGATCCATCCCCCGCTCCCGCAGCTTCTTCTCCACCTGCTCCAGATTCGCGCGTACAAATCCCAAATCGTGCATACCCACTCAGACTATCAGCGCGCCACTCCCTCAACCCCTTTTAGACTCACGGCTTCCCCTCCTGCGATACTGGAATCGCCATGCGTTTCCCTCGCCTTCGCCTGGTTCTCGCGGTGCTGCTCGTCGCCCCGCTGCTCTCCGCGCAAACCGCGCCTTCCGACTCGCCCGCTCAGGCCGCGCACTCGCGCCGCGATCTCGCGCGCGAACGCGAGGCCGCCCGCGAAGCCGCGCCCCCGCCCAGCGCTTACAACGGCCATCCCAAACTCGCCATCATCCTCGTCATCGATCAGTTCCGCGGCGACTACCTCGACCGCTGGCGCGCCGACTTCAAAGACCGCGGCTTCAATCTCTTCCTCGACCACGGCGCGTACTTCCCCGACTGCTACTTCGACTACGCGAACACCGAAACCGCGCCCGGCCACGCCGCCATCGGCACTGGCGCTTACTCCAACGGCAACGGCATCGCCTCCAACTCCTGGTGGGATCTCTCCCGCAACCAGCTTCGCCCCGTCACCTCCGTCGAAGACGAGCGCTACAAGCTCATCGGCCTGCCCGCCTCCAGCATCCCCGGCAACGTTAAATACGTCACCGGCGCTTCGCCGCGGAATCTCCTCGCCTCCACCATTGGCGACGAGCTTCGTCTCGCCACGCAGGGCCAGTCCGAAGTCTTCGGCATCTCGCTCAAAGACCGTGCCGCCATCCTCCCCGCTGGCGCAGCCGCCGACGCCGCTTTCTGGATCGATCCTGTCTCCGGCGACTGGATCACTTCCAGCTTCTACATGCCCGAGCTTCCCGACTGGGCCAGCGCCTTCAACTCCGGCGGCGCGATCGCCGCGGCCGAACAGGAAGCCGGCCTCACTTCCGTCACCAACTTCTACAATCAGGTCGGCGCCACGCCCGCCGCCAACGACTACGAGCTCCAGTTCGCTGAAGCGCTCATCCAGGGCGAGCAGCTCGGCCAGCACGACGTCACCGATCTCCTCACCATCTCTCTCTCCGCCAATGACATTCAGGGCCATGCCAACGGCCCCGATTCGCCCCAGGAACAGCAGATGGTCGACGCCCTCGACACCCAGCTCGACACCTTCTTCACCTGGCTCGACAAGAACATCCCCGGCGGCCTCGGCAATGTCTGGATCGCCCTCACCGCCGATCATGGCGTCGCTCCCCTCCCCGCCACCGCTGCCGGCTACGGCCTCAACGCCGCCACCATCGACCTGCCCAAACTCATCGCGTCGCTCAACTACGCCATGAACATGAAGTTTTCCCCCGGCGAAAAAATCGAATACGTCCTCGCCCACCAGTCGCTGCCCTATATCTCCCTCAGCGAATCTCAGTTCATGAAGGACGGCATCGACGAGCAGGAAGCCGAGCAGGCCGTGCAGCAGGCCCTCCCCACCGCCTTCGCCTCGCTCGTCCCCCGGAAGCCCGAGCCTCCGCCCTCTGACTCGCCCGTCGCCACCGCCGGCCCTGCTGCCATTCAGCCTTCTGATACCCGCATGCCGCCGCACCCCCAGCTCTTTCGCAGCTACACGCGCATGCAGCTTGCCGCCGGCGCGCTGCCGCCCACTCCCTGGGGACAGCTCATCGCCAACAGCTACTCGCCCAACGGCGGCTGGTACGTCATGGTCATACCCGCCGCGTTCCAGATGACCGTCTCCCGCGGCACCACCCACTTCACGCCCTACTCCTACGACCGCCACGTCCCCCTCGGTTTCTGGGGAGCGCCCTTCGCACCCGGCACCTACCTCAATCGCGTCCAGCCCATCGACATCGCCGCCACCTTCGCCGCCCTCCTCGGCGTCAACCAGCCTTCGGCCTCCGTCGGCGACGTCCTCACCGAAGCTCTCAAACCCTCCGCCGACGTCCTCTATCCGCGCCCCGAAACGCCGCGCCCCCGCCGCGAACCGGGCCGCCATACCGAGCCCATGCGTCCCGCCGCTCCCGCCAAAAAGCCCGCACCCTCCCCAGCCCCCGCCGGAGCCCCCCATCCATGACCCTTACGCCGTTCACTGATCGCTGTTCGCTGATCGCTGATCGCCGTCCTGCGCTCTGCGCTCTGAGCTCTGTGCTCTTCTCTGATCGCTGTTCCCTGATCGCTGATCGCCGTCCTGCGCTCTGCGCTCTGAGCTCTGTGCTCTTCTCTAATCGCTGTTCGCTGAACGCTGATCGCCGCTTTACTGATCGCTGTTCCCTGATCGCTGCCCGCCGTCCTGCGCTCTGCGCTCTGAGCTCTGTGCTCTTCTCTGATCGCTGTTCCCTGATCGCTGCCCGCCGCTTTACTGATCGCTGTTCCCTGATCGCTGATCGCCGTCCTGCGCTCTGCGCTCTGAGCTCTGTGCTCTTCTCTGATCGCTGTTCCCTGCTCCCTGTACGCTCGCGCGTCCGAAGGGCGCGCCGATGAAGCCCGACCTCCGCGTCCAGCTCTGCGGCATCGAGCTCGTCAATCCCGTCATCGCTGCCAGCGGCACCTTCGGCTACGGCGTCGAATTCGAAGACATCGTCTCCTTCCGCCGCATCGGCGGCCTCGTCACCAAGGGCATCTCCCGCGACCCCATGGCCGGCAACCAGGCCCCGCGCCTCATCGAAACCGCCGCCGGCATGATCAACGCCATCGGGCTGCAGAACATCGGCGTCGAGCGCTTCCTCGCCGAAAAACTTCCCGCCCTCCGCCGCTATCCCACCTGCGCCGTCATCGTCAACGTCTTCGGCTACCAGATCGATGACTACGTCGCCGTCATTCAGCGCCTCAACCAGGCCGAAGGCATCGCCGCTTACGAGCTCAACGCTTCCTGTCCCAACACCCGCCACGGCGGCATCGCCTTCGGCGCCGATCCCGACATGCTCGCCGACCTCGTCTCCCAGGCGAAGAAAACCGCTGCGCGCCCCCTCATCGTCAAGCTCTCCCCCAACGTCACCTCCATCGCCGCCATGGCCCGCGCCGCCGAAGACTCGGGCGCCGACGCCATCTCCCTCGTCAACACCTTCCTCGCTCTCTCCATCGATATCGAAACCCGCCGCCCCCGCCTCGCCAACGTCAGCGGCGGCCTCTCCGGTCCCGCCATTAAGCCCATCGCCGTGCGCATGGTCTGGGAAGCCGCCCGCGCCGTCAAAATCCCCGTCATCGGACTCGGTGGCATCGCCACCCCCGAAGACGCCGTCGAATTTCTCCTCGCCGGAGCCGCCGCCGTTCAGGTCGGCACCGCCAGCTACGCCGATCCACGCGCCACCGAACGCATCGCCGCCGGCCTCGAATCCTGGTGCGCCCGCCACCACGTCGCCCGCGCCGCCGATCTTACCGGCGGCCTCAACCTCAGTCCCCCCAATCCCCCAGGAATGAGCTAACCAGAACGATGGGATTTCTCTTCAACTTCATCTTCACCTGGTGGGGACTGCTCCTCGAAATCCTCGCCCTCGTCCACTTCTTCCGCCGCCGCCCCGATTTCTGGTGGCTCTTCGTCATCATCTTCCTCGGACCCCTCGGCGCCATCATCTATCTGCTCATCGAGGCCCTCCCCGACACCCGCGACTTCGGCGGCCAGTCCGTCCGCGGATTCTCCCGTCGCAAGCGCATCCGCGAGCTCGAATCCCTGGTCCAGGTCAACCGCGCCGTCGGCAATATCGAGGAGCTCGGCGACCTCTACATGGACGAGGGCCGTCTCCGCCAGGCCCGCGCCGCCTTCGATCAGGCCATCGCCGCCGGCTCCACCACCATCGACCCCTTTTACCGCCGCGGCGTCTGCGCCGTCTTTCTCGGAGAACCTCAGGCCGCCATCCCCGACCTCGAACGCACCGTCGCTGAGGATCCCACCTGGGATTTCCATCGCGCCGCCGGCCTGCTCGCCCACGCCTACGCACTCACCGGCCAGAAGCAGAAAGCCGAAGCCCTCTTTCGCGAGACCACCCGCCTCTCCACGCTCTCTGAAACCTACCTCAACTTCGCCGACCTGCTCGCCTCTGAAGGCCGCGCCGCCGAAGCCCGCGAGTGGGCCCGCAAGGTCCTCGAAAAAGCCCCCGCCATGCCCGGCTATCTCCGGCGCCGCGAACGCCCCTGGTTTCGCCGCGCCCGCAAAATGCTCCGCCATCTCCCCGCCTGAGGAAGACAGGTCATGCCTGAGCGCGCGCGCGGCCGTTGCGCGGCGAAAAGCTTCAGGCCTTACCCTGCTTCAAGCGAAGTCCGCATTGCGGCCAAGTCGAATCGCCAGCCGCAGGCCGGAACGGAGGCGCCTGCATCGAAGCGGCTGGT
>Ga0335075_10015767_pt1 | contig 11314 bp, 6 predicted proteins | sample Lox_Sample_24_FD_206723 | JGI IMG/M metagenome (GOLD analysis project Ga0335075, IMG submission 206723) | Soil microbial communities from Loxahatchee National Wildlife Refuge, Florida, United States - Lox_Sample_2.4 | ecosystem: Environmental > Terrestrial > Soil > Wetlands | place: USA: Florida... | reverse complement strand
GTGGGGGCGGAATTCAACGCGCAAGTTTTTCCCAAGCTGCCGCGTGAATCTCCGCAGTCTCGTAGCTAGGCACTATAGCTCTTCCTGCGGCTTCATTCACTGAACTCCAACATCCCGCCGATTACAATGAAGAAGTCGAGCAAAATATCCGTTTATGGAGAATGAATGCACACTTCGCTTACTTCGGCGAGTTCCCCGGCGAGCTCACGGCGCGCAAAAATTGTCGCCACGATTGGGCCCGCCAGCAATACAGAAACGGTGTTTCGCGGCCTGCTACGCGCGGGCATGGACGTGGCGCGGTTAAATTTCTCGCACGGTACCCATCCGGACAAAGTAAAACTCATTCAGTTGATTCGCAGAGTAACAGCTGAGGAAGGCAAGAACATTTGTATTCTTGCCGATCTGCAGGGCCCCAAGATTCGTACCGGCCGGTTGAAGAATCGCCTGCCTGTCTCGCTGAAAACCGGTCAGCAGTTGACAATCACGCCTCGCGATATTCCGGGAACTTCCGCCGTGATCGGGACGACATTTGCAACGCTCGCGGAGAATCTGGAAGAAGGCTCGCGACTTTTGTTATCGGATGGGCTGATCGAGCTGCGAGTTCGGCGGATTCGCGGCGTCGACGTCGCCTGCGAAGTGATCAATGGCGGCATCCTGGGCGAATACAAGGGAATCAATCTGCCGGGCATTGCAGTGCGCGTGCCATCCCTGACCCCGAAGGATGAGATCGATCTTGCGTTCGCCATTCAGCAGGACCTGGATATGGTCGCCGTTTCCTTTGTTCGCACCGCGGAAGATGTGCGACTGGTGCGGCACCGCGTCGCTGCGCTGGGCGCGGAGACCTGGATCATCGCCAAGCTGGAAAAACCGCAGGCGATCGAGCACCTGGAGAGCATTCTGGAAGTTGCCGACGGCGTGATGGTGGCGCGCGGCGACCTGGGCGTAGAAATATCGCCGGAGAAAGTTCCTGCTATTCAGAAGCGCGTGATTCGCCGTGCCGCTGAGTTGCGCAAGCCGGTCATCACTGCGACCCAGATGCTGGAGTCGATGATTGAAAATCCGCGGCCCACGCGTGCCGAGGCCAGCGATGTCGCCAACGCAATCTACGACGGCACTGACGCGGTGATGCTTTCCGCGGAGAGTGCTGCCGGCAAGTATCCCATCGAGTCTGTCGCGATGATGGCCAAGATTGTGACCGAAACCGAAATGCAGATTCGCGGTGAGGCGCAGCGATATCCATATCACGTCAATCGAGGGCTATCGATTCCGGAGACCATTTGCGAAGCTATGGCGCACGCGGCCGAAGATCTGGACCTGGCGGCGATTGCGCTGTTTACCGAGACCGGAAACACGGCACGCCTGCTTTCGAAGTACCATCCTGTTCCCCCGATTTTTGCATTGAGCAGTGTGGAAAAAACAATTCGTCGAATGTCGCTGCTTTGGGGTGTGAATCCAGTGCAGTGCCAAAAGATGATGCACACGGATCAGATGGTCGATACCGCGGAGCGACTGCTGTCGGAGTCGGGTCATGTGCGGGAGGGACAGATTCTGGGCATGGTGGCGGGCACGCGCACCAAGTCAGGATCGACCAACTTTCTGCGACTGCACACAGTGGGAGATCGCGAACGCGCGCGCAAGCACGTGAACTCGACTAAGCAAAAGAAGAAAAAGACGAAAGCGACGAGGCAGAACGGTGGGAGCGCATCTGCGGCTGAAGCTGCGCAGAAATAACAACCGACAATTCTTGCGGAGATCTGCGGCCGACGAATTTTGCCTGCTCGAGTAGGCGCCCGGCGCTTCAATTGTTCAGCGGCGCAGCATGGTTCCCAGTCGTCGCCAATTGAGTGCCGCCTGTTACCTCGGCTCAAATTCCGCAAACGTCCTACAATTGGTTCCTTATGGGCTATATCCGCGTTCTTTCCGATCAGGTCGCGAATCAGATCGCTGCCGGCGAGGTGGTGGAGAGACCTGCGTCTGTGGTGAAGGAGCTGCTGGAAAATTCGCTCGACGCCGGAGCCCAGCGGATCCGCATTGATGTGGAAGCGGGCGGCCGCAAGCTGATTCGCATCTTCGACGACGGCCGCGGCATGGTGCGCGACGATGCGCTGTTGGCCTTCGAGCGCCATGCGACCTCGAAGATTCATTCCAGCGACGATTTGCTGGAGCTGACGACGCTGGGCTTTCGCGGGGAGGCGCTTCCCTCGATCGCTTCGGTTGCCAGAGTTCATCTGACCACGCGGTCGGCGGAAGAAGCCGTCGGTACGGAGATAGAAATTTCCGGCGGCAAGATATTGCGGGTCGCCGATTGCGGCATTCCCGCGGGCACGACGCTGGAAGTGCGCGATCTTTTCTTCAACACGCCGGCGCGGAAGAAATTTCTGAAAGCGGAGCAGACAGAGTTGTCGCACATTGCGGCGTTGGCGACGCATTATGCCCTGGCGAATCCCACAAAGCATTTTGAGCTGCACAGCGCCACGCACGCGTTGCTGGAGGCTCCTGCGGTGCAGCAGGTTTCGGAGCGCATTTTTCAGATTTTTGGCCGCGATGTACTGGACCAGTTGCTGCCGGTCGCGGCGGAAACCAACTTTGAGCGGGCGGGCATTCCGGAACCGCCGCCGTGGAAGCGCCCCGCAGACTGGCAACCGCAGCCACCGGGCCCGCTGCGGATTCACGGTTTTGTGTCGCGGCCGCAATTGCAGAAGCTGAATCGCAATTCCATGTATGTGTTCGTGAATCAGCGGCTGATTCGCGACCGAGCGATTTTGCATGCGTTGACGGAAGCGTACCGCAACGTGATTCCGCCCACTTCGTTCCCTGTTGTGCTGCTGTTTCTGGAAATGCCGCCGCAGGAGGTGGATGTGAATGTGCATCCTGCCAAGACGGAGGTGCGTTTCCGGCAGCAGGCCTTTGTGCACGATTTCGTTCGCGACGCGGTCCGTAACTCGATTATCAAAACGCGTCCGGCCGCTAGTTTTCTAACTGCGCTTAGCGATCATGCGGTAATGACGCCAGCGCTGGTGCCCGATTTGTCGCCGCTACCCGGCGCACCCGAACCCGCAGATGGTTCGACTGGCGGACATGGCAGCGCGGAAACCCAGGTCTCAGAGGCGAGACCCTTCGACAAGCTCAGGGCAGGCTCTGGGGCACCCGGTTCGATTGACTATAGAACAGTTTCTCCTGCGGCGGTTGCGTTTCAGGATTCTGATCCTCCGCCCGTTGCCGACGAGGCGGAACGGTTTGAGCTGCAGCCTCCGCCGATTTCTCCATCAGCGCAGTCACTGCCGTTTTTGCCGGGCAGTCCGGCGATTCCGGCGCCACAAGCGGGTACCGACGAGGACATTACTCCGCCGACGCTGAATGGATTGGCGCGGCTGCGCCCGTTGGGTCAATTAGAAGAGTCCTTCATCCTGGCAGTGAATGAAGAAGGATTGTGGATCATCGACCAGCATGTTGCGCACGAACGCGTGCTGTTTGAAAAAATCGTTCGCGATCGCGATGTGGAGCAGGTGCAGCGGCAGCGATTGCTGATGCCGGTATTGATTGCTCTGAAGCCGGACCAGATGCCGCTATTCGCCACGATTGCGGCGGAACTGGAACGCAATGGTTTTGAAGCGGAGCCGTTCGGACCTCGAACTTTGGCGGTGAAAGCGACTCCGGTCGGGCTCGTCGGACGTGAACTGGAGCGCACGCTGGTTGAAGTGCTGGAGCAGACGGAACGGGAGCAGCAGGCGCAGAACCTGGACACGCTGCGGCTGCGCATTGCCGCCTCTATCGCGTGCCATGCGGCAATTAAGATCCATACGCCGCTGGAAATGGGAAAGATGGAGTGGCTGCTGGAAGAATTGGCGAAAACCGAACACCCCACGAGCTGTCCGCACGGGCGTCCCATCGTCCTACGGTATTCTTTAAAAGAGATTCAGCGCGCCTTTCAGCGCATCTAGCACGTTGCGATTCGTATCGATCGAAGGACCAGCGTTCGCGCCTGCCTGCAAAACTTAGGAAGAAGGACATATTGAACGCGGAGCAGCTCAACTCGGCAAGACTGGCTCGTTGGAGCCAGAACGGCGAAGCACGACTCACATTGGAAGCAGCGTCGGAGTGGATCGACGAAATCGGCTTTTGCCCGTACGTGCCCATGGGGCTGACTGGCAGCGCGCCGGCTCCCAGTTTTGTTGAGGCGGTCGTCGGACGCCCGGCGCAAACACCCAGCGCGGGAGAACGCGCGCGCGCCCTGGAACTATTGGCTCGAGTCGTCGAAAATTCCGCCCTTGTGCCGCTAAAATTGGGCGCATCGCTTGGGGAGCAGCCGGATTTCGTCTGCAGTCCGGAGGTTTTGCGATTTGTCTATGCGTTGCGCGGAGATCGCAATTTCAAAACCGGCCCGCTAACCGTGGGCAATGAGAAGGTGACGCCGCTGGCGCTCCATTGCTGGCAGGCGATTGAGCAACAAGGTCCGCTCGATGTCGCTGCGCTGCAGCCGATCCTGGGTCGCGATATTACGGAAGCCGCGGTTGCACGGGCGCTGCAGGAACTCTGGTCGGCGATGTACATCTTCCCGATTCTTCGTGCTGGCGGCGAGCCCTCGCAATGGGAGCTGATGGTCCGTCGCTTTCCGAAGTCAGTCGGCGTGGGGGCCAGCACCGGTCACGCAGAAGCCCAGTCGGCGATGATTTCGCTCTATCTGCAAGCTGCAGTGGCCGCGCGCGAAGAAGAAATTCTCTCGTTCCTGTCGCCGCTGGCTCCGCAATCCAAACTGCGCGAAGTGATTCGTGGGCTGGGTTCGATGCGCCAGCTCGATATTCTCGATATTGGAGGCCGCGCCCACGTGGCGCTGCAGGGCGGACTGCTGCTGGAGATGGTGACCCAGCTTTCAGAAGAGTTTCTTGCTGCGCCACCTGCTGCGGATGCAATCGCGGGTGAGCCGGAGATTGCAATGGAGGCTGAAGTTGAAAGCGAAGCCGAAATCGACATGGATTCCGGTATCGATATGGATTCCGGCATTCAGATTGAAGCCGTGGCGCCACCCACGCAGCGCTCCTGGCGATCGCAACCGCTGGAAGAGTCGGATATTGCGACTCCTTCGACCATCAAAAAATTTACGCCGAAAAAATTCGCGCCACACGGTGGTGGAGAGGGCAGACCGTCTCGACGGCCGTTTAGCGCGGGAGCGCGGTCCGCGGCCGGTGGGTTCTCTCGTCCGGCCGGAGCCTATGCTCCGCGTTCCGGGAGGATCGCGGCCAGCGCGGATGGGCGACCGGAAGCGGATCGTCCACGACCGTCTGGGCCAGGGCGGCCAAGGCCACGGGACGGATCAGATCGTTCGGGACCACCGCGGTTTGGACGCGATCGTGAGTCTGGCCCGTCTCGTGGTCGGTTTTCTCGTGATCGAGCCGATCGAGGCCCGGAAACGCAGGAGAGAAAAGGCTACGCCGCCAAAGGGCATGGAATGGGAGAACGCGCACGACGCTGGAAAAAGGCCGGCGAAGTTCCGGACGCGCCCGCTTCCGGTAGGACGCCATTTGCTCCCAAGTCTGCAGAATTCAAGCCGGGCGGAGGGAAATTCCGCGGGGCAAAGCCATTCGGCGACAAAGCTCGAGGATCAAAATTCGGCGGCCTGAAGCCGTGGCAATCCAGATCGTCCGCTGGAGAAGGCGGGGAGGATCGACCGAGGCCGTGGAAGAAGTTCGACGGCGCAGCCGAGTCCACTGCCGAAGGACGAGGCGGGGCGCGCAAACCGTATGCGGCGAAATCGGCCGGATTCAAACCGCGCGGGGCAAAACCGTGGGCTGCAAAATCTGGCGACGGAGAATTTTCACCTCGCGCACCACGGGAAGATGGCGACCGTCCCAAGCCGTGGCAGCGCGACCGAGCCGATGCAGGTGGCAGACTGACCGGAAGAAAACCGTATGGCAAGTCTTCTGGATTTAAGCCATCTGGTTTCACTCGCTCAGGATTCAAGTCTGCAGGGGCACGAGCTTCCGAAACGCGATCCGCAGACGGCGAATCGAGGCCTGCGGGAGACAGGCCCTGGTCTTCGAAAGGGGCGAGTTCGAGGATTGGCAGCGCAAAATCCTATAAGGCGCGGTCTGCCGGCAAACCGTTCGCCAAGGCTGGCGACGCGAAACCGTGGGCCAAGCGATCCGCTGCGTCAGGCGGCGAAGAATCTGCACCTAAACGGCGCGAGCGAAAAGAAGGCTCCGGAGCTGGGCCGCGAGCGAAGAGCGGCAGCAAGCCATTTTGGGCGAAGAATCCTAGGGGCGGGAAAGGTTCGACGGCAGCGGGCCGCAGCAATCGACCACATGGGAAGCATGCCGCGAGAAAGAGCGGCAAGAAGAAATGACCGCGTCTTCGCAAAGCACGATTGCATCTGGTCCGCGGCGGCTGCGTCCGGTGATTGCCATTGATGGGCCAGCGGGTGCGGGTAAGAGCACTCTCGCCGCACACCTGGCGCGCCGTTTTGGATTGCTGAATCTCGAAACCGGCGCCATGTATCGCGCGCTCGCCCTGAAGGCCCTGAACACGCGCACGCCCTTGGGAGACGAAGCCGCGCTGGCACGACTGACCGGGACGACACAGATCATCCTGGAACCTCGCCCGAATGACACCAACCGCGTCTTGCTCGATGGCAACGATGTCACCCGACGCATCCGTGAGAAAGATGTCTCCGAGGCTGCTTCGCAAGTGAGCGTGCACCCGCGGGTGCGGGCATGGATGGTGGAGCGGCAGCGCGCTTTGGGCCAGCAGGGCGGTGTGGTGATGGAAGGCCGAGATATTGGCACAAAGGTGTTTCCGGATGCCGAGCTGAAAATTTTTCTCGACGCGCAGGACGAAATCCGCGGCCAGCGCCGCTACCTGCAAACTGCAGGATCGAATGATGCGCCTACTCCTGAGGCTGTTTTGGCGGCGGTACGCGATCGCGACTCCCGGGATCGGAACCGCACCGCCTCCCCTCTGCAGCCGGCGCCAGATGCCATCCACCTGGATACCAGCAGCCTGACGCTGGAGCAGGTGTGCGCCCTGGCCGAGGAAATGGTCGCGGCGAAAATGCCCAGTTAGAGGCCATCGGCCTGGACGAATCGATAGATTTCTCTCCAGACGCACATCGGCTGCAATCCTATTGACATCAAATGTGTTGAGTTACTGTCGGTCCTAGGTCGCCGGATAGAACTCTGGCTATAGTGACGAAAGCCGCTAGCCTGGCGCGATCTATCCTGGAAACACCCCAAAAGCAGTGATGCAAACAAGGTCTCAAACCGGAGTCAGCAAGACAACAATTGCCACCAGCATCTTCCTGGTGCTGCTGGCCATGATGCTGCCGGTTTGCCACCTGCATCCGCTGCTGGATAAAACGGCTCCCGAGCACCTGTAGCTGCGCGCTTTTTTCTGCCACAGGTTGCCGGAGCGGGCGCAACCGTGGGACAGAGCGGGTTTCCGTTTCGCATCGATCATGACGAAAAGTACAACCAAACCACCCATTTGCAATATCAGTTTGGCCACCATGGTCCGTGGTTCGGCTTTAATTGGCGGTTTGACAGTGGTCTTGTGGCCGGATCGGCGCCGTGCTATAACCCAGTTTCGAACGATCCCAACACCGCCTGCGCCAACAGTTCTACTACGCTGACAGGTCAGGTTGCGTTTCACTTCTAGATTGAAAAGATTGCTGCGGGAGTTAATGGATTCCCGAACAGGCGGTCTTCAATTTCTAGTATGCTGATATAGACGCCGTATTTCTGAGGGTCCTTCCCCAGAACAGCAAGGGGCAGGTGGTATGCCACGCTGCCCCTGAAAGTTTCATCTCCTTCGGCGGTTAACAAGCCTGTCTTTTCCTTTCACTTTGCGCGCCATGAACCGGTAGCGCTGAGAAACTGATGCTGTGGCGATTGGTTTTTATCGCCGATATGAATTTGATCGAAAATTTCTTTGCAGGTGTCGCCTCTTCTGCGAAAATAGATCGTGCCTACCCCGTACGATCCACACCCACAAACTTTTCAAGGAATCGCACCCATGTCTGCCAAATACATTTTCGTTACCGGTGGAGTTGTGTCCAGCCTTGGTAAAGGACTGGCTGCGGCGTCGCTTGGCTGCCTGCTGGAAAGCCGTGGCCTGCGCGTCAACCTGATGAAGTTCGATCCATACCTGAATGTCGATCCCGGCACCATGTCGCCGTTTCAGCATGGCGAGGTGTTTGTCACCGACGATGGCGCGGAGACGGATCTGGATCTGGGCCATTACGAGCGCTTCACGCATGCTCGGCTGTCGCGCGACAATAACCTGACCACCGGTCGCATCTACGAGCAAATCATCACCAAGGAGCGGCGCGGCGACTACCTGGGGAAAACTGTCCAGGTAATTCCGCACGTCACCAACGAAATCAAAAATGCGATGCGCAAGGTGGCAACCGACGTCGACATTGTGCTGATTGAAATTGGCGGGACGGTCGGTGACATTGAATCTCTGCCATTTCTTGAGGCGATTCGCCAGATGAGACAGGAACTGGGGCGCGAGAATACTTTATTTGTTCATGTCACGCTGGTTCCGTGGATTGCCGCGGCACAGGAGTTGAAGACTAAGCCCACGCAACACTCTGTGAAGGAACTGCTTTCGATTGGAATCCAGCCGGATATTCTTCTGTGTCGCACGGATCGTTTTCTGTCGCGCGAGATGAAGTCGAAGATTGCTTTGTTTTGCAACGTAGAAGAACAAGCCGTTGTTACTGCGAAGGATGTTCCTTCCATTTACGAAGTGCCGCTGGTCTTCGCGCAGGAAAAAGTGGATGCACTGGTGCTGAAGTATCTGCACCTGCAGGCGGGTGAAGCCGATCTGGAACGCTGGAGAGAGCTGGTTGACCGTTGCTACAACCCCAAGGATGAGGTCTCGATCGGCATCGTTGGAAAATATGTCGAGTATGAGGACAGCTATAAGTCGCTGAAGGAAGCGCTAGTGCATGGCGCGCTCGCGCATAATTTGAAGCTCTCCGTCACCTGGGTGGAAGCTGAGGGTCTGGAATCGAAGGAAGCCGGCGATCGTGGTTATGAGAGCCAACTGGCTGGGTTCGATGGCATCCTGGTGCCCGGCGGATTTGGCAAGCGCGGCATTGAAGGCATGTTGAATGCGATTCGCTATGCTCGCGAGCGACAGATTCCGTATTTCGGCATTTGCCTCGGCATGCAAACCGCTTGCATCGAATACGCGCGGAATGTCTGCGGATTGGATGGCGCGAATTCCAGCGAGTTCGATCCGGCGACGCCGCATAGAGTGATTTACAAGCTGCGCGAGTTGACCGGTGTGGAGGAGATGGGCGGAACCATGCGACTGGGTGCATGGCCTTGCATGCTGCAGGCGGATTCGCTAGCGGCGCATGCGTATGGACAGACAGAAATCAGCGAGCGCCATCGCCATCGCTACGAGTTCAATCGTGAATATGAAGCGATCCTTACGGGCGCCGGCTTGCGCATCACGGGAACAACTCCGGACGCGACCTACGTGGAGATTGTGGAGATTCCTGACCATCCATTTTTCCTGGGTTGCCAGTTTCATCCTGAATTCAAATCGAAGCCACTGCAGCCGCATCCACTGTTTCGAGAATTTGTCGGAGCCAGCTATCGCAATCGGCTGGCTGGCAATCACGCGCTGGAACAAACGGGATCTGCGGAACAACTTCGTGCAGCCTCAGAGCATGTGGCTGGCTGACCGTACCTGCAAACTTCGTTTCACTGGCTTGATTTCATCGAACTGCCTGCGCTCGACTTTTGACGATTCAATCCTCTCGCTAAGGAATTAGGGCCTCAACATGTCGATTCTGCACGTCATCATCCTCGCCATCATTCAGGGAATGGCCGAGCTGCTGCCTGTTTCCAGTTCCGCGCACGTGGTGGTCACGGAAAAATTGATGGGGATGGATCCGACGTCACCCGCGATGACGCTGCTGCTGGTGATGCTGCACACCGGCACCATGTTTGCCGTGATCGCGTACTTCTGGAAGCAGTGGCGGGCGACCTATTTTCGCGACGCGCGTACCTTTCAAACCATTGTCGGCCAATTGTTTGTCGCCAGCTTCGTCACAGCGATCATCGGCTATGGATTGATTGAAGGCATTGAAAAGCTGGTGCTGCACGGAAAGCATGCGCAGGTGGAAGAACTGTTTGGCCGGCTTGACCTGATCGCTCCCGCGCTGGCCGCTGTGGGGATTTTGATCCTGATCGCTGGTCTGCGCCATAGCCGAGAGAATGCCTCCGGGGGACGAGAAGATCGAGTCTCCGGTTCAACTGGGCTCAACATGAACCAGGCCGGCTGGATTGGCGGCATCCAGGGATTGTGTCTTCCCTTCCGCGGATTTTCCCGGTCAGGCGCCACTATCTCGACTGGAATGCTGCTAGGCGTGGCGAAGGCCCGGGCGGAGGAGTTCAGCTTTGCGCTCGCTGTCATCCTGACACCTCCGGCGATTGCGCGTGAAGTGTGGCGGCTGCTGAAGGCGCAGCATCTGGCCGGGGCTGCTCCTATTGCCAACGCCATGATGCCGAGCCTGCTGGGGATGGTATTTGCCTTTCTGGCTGGCTTGCTGGCCCTGAAGTGGCTGAGCCGGTGGCTGGAGAGCGGACGATGGTACTGGTTCGGGATCTATTGCCTGATCGCGGCGGTTGTGGTGGGGTATTTGCACCACGTTGGCTACTGAAAAGCTGCCCCGGTCGCATTTACTTCAGTTTCGCGGAATGGGCCAGTGCCCGGGCCTGAAGGCCTTGGACGGCGGACCTATTTTCAGAGGGCTAAAGCCCCCTGCTCCCTCCGAAATGCTGATTTGCGACTTTTGGGGAAATGCTCGGGCCTAAACGTCCTGAAAATCATCCTATTTTCAGGGGGCTAGAGCCGCCTGCTCCCTGCTAAACGCCGATCTACGGCTGTAGTACTCAAACGACCTTCCGTGGCTGTGGAATTCCCCAGGTCGACCGTGTAATCGATATCTATATCTCGTTTAAAATAAAAGACTAAGATAATTGCAACCTTATAGCTAGGAGGCGCATCAATTAAGTTGACAGTAAGTCACTCAACTGGCATACTGGAGAGGCGGAGTTAGGCGAAGAATCTGTCAAAAGAGGGGCATATGGGGAAAATTATTGGAATTGATCTGGGAACCACCAATTCGGTCGTCGCGGTGATGGAAGGCGGCGAGGCGAAGGTGATTCCCAATGAAGAAGGCGGTCGCACGACCCCGTCCGTCGTCGCTTTTACCAAGAGCGGCGAGCGGCTGGTCGGCCAGGTGGCCAAGCGGCAGGCAATTACGAACCCGGAAAACACAATTTATTCGATCAAGCGCTTT
>Ga0335075_10015766_pt1 | contig 11314 bp, 10 predicted proteins | sample Lox_Sample_24_FD_206723 | JGI IMG/M metagenome (GOLD analysis project Ga0335075, IMG submission 206723) | Soil microbial communities from Loxahatchee National Wildlife Refuge, Florida, United States - Lox_Sample_2.4 | ecosystem: Environmental > Terrestrial > Soil > Wetlands | place: USA... | reverse complement strand
GTCGGTGGATCGAAGTCGCACGAGCCACCGAGGGCGATGTCGGCAATGAAGTCCCAGATGTCACGGAAGAGGATCGGGCGCCCGGCTACGTTCGCAAGCCGCAGGACGTCGTTCACCCGCTGGCGCGTCTCCTCCGAATCCAATTGAAGCCATGCCAACTTCCGTGGGCAGATCGAAGCGTCGTCGCAGGAGCAGGCCGATCTCATAACCAGGTCATTCAAGAGAGGCAACGCCAGGAGTCGGCCGACGACGCCGTTCTCGATTGGGTCGTAGCCACCTACATCGATGACGACCGGAGCCTCCGGATCTGATGAGGAGGAGCGGTTGCCGCGCTGCGCTTCGTGCAGAAGCCGCACAGCAGAGGCGAATTCCGACTCGGGCTCCTCGCGCGCCAATTCCAATAGCGGCCCCTCATTGATCGCGACCACTTGTGCGAGGCACTTCGGCGGCCTCTCAGCGAGACCACCCTGTCGGATCGCACCGATCACCACTGTTGCATCTGGGACCACGCGCACGAACTCTTCGCATAGTGGTGTGCCGTTTGGCCATTCGACCGTTGTGTGCTGCGCGTCGAGAGCGTGAAGGAGATGCGTCTTGCCCCCGCCTGCTGAGCCTGCGACGATGACGTCTCTCCCCGCCATCACTGCACTTTGGAGAGCTTCTTCCAGGCCGGTCTCGACACTGATCGCAGCTCTCAGATCATTACCGACGGTTTCAGCGACCTTTACACCTTTGAGGAAGGCGCTGAACTGGTCCGTGAGCGCAAGCGGCGTCTCAGTCATCTTGTCCACTCAAAGAGATAAGACCGGCGATCGGCGATGGGTGCGACGTTGCGATAGTTAGCGCACGGGCCCCCCAGCGAGAGCGCCACAACTGCGTCGCTCGGCGCGAATATTCCTCAGCAGAGGCAGTTGGATCGACGAGCCAGTCCGGATGCGCGCCACGCCAGACCACTTCTGGAAGGTTACTGACGAACCGCATCCCATAGACCGGGCGCTTGATTCCGGCATGAACAATTCGCTGCGGCAGCCCGCACTCGATCGCAGCGGATTCGAGGAAGCGCATCCGCTTCGAACCGCCAGTGCCATAGACAAGTGCGACGCGGCCGGTTTCACGTGCCCGCTCAGCGACGCGCTGTGCGAGCCTCGCCGTTCGCTCCCGAACGAGCATCGTCGACTCGCCGCGCGTCTCCCCGAGCTTTCGCAGAGCGATCTCGCGACCGTCCGCTCCTGGAACGGTAGCCCTGTTATAGAGAGCGGAGTGACCGGGGTAGAGGCCCTTCGTTGTCAACGCCAGCATCCCGGTGCCTGGGAGCAGGCTCTCGATCCTGCTCACATCAAAGAGGCTCTTGACTATCTCACCGGGTGCCCCCTTGGTTGAGCCCAGTACCTCGGGGTGCGCAAGGAAGCTGACAACGAGCTTTCCTCCGAGTGCCTTGCTGAACGGCGGCAGCGCTCCGCAGATCGTCGCTTCCATGTGAACCCGCGGAACCATCAGGTCGTGCACGGCGCGAATGCCCTCTCGCAGCGACGGATCGGTCGCAGTGAGCAAGGCTCCGTTCGCCAGGGCCCTGAAAGCTTGTTCGCCGTGAGCCAGTCGAAGAACATAGGCGAGGCGTTTCTTATCCTGATGCCCTACATGGGATTGGCTGCGGCCAGCTGCACGTGCCTGGATCGCTACTTCGCTCGCGAGAACGTCTTCAAGCCGCTCGGAAACCTGGAAGCCCTCAACTGGTAGAACCGATTCGCGAAGCCGTCGCATCACCGAAGCGAGTTCTCGAGCGACGCCACGTCGATCGGCCAGTTGCGAGAACCATTCGCAGAAGGCAGCAGGCTGGAGCACGAGTAGATGATCGCGCTCATTGCTATACGGCGCCTCATCGCCGATCTCAATGAGGCCGATGACGAGTGGCGCTGTCGACCACGACGTCTGGCCGACGATGACGAACCGCCTCGACCTGCCCGAGCGTCCGCGGTAAGGCATCGTCCAGTAACGAAGACCGACAGCGAAGGCGGTTGAGTAGTCGAGGCCGGACGGGTGGAGCGCCGAAACAGGTTCGAGCCAGAAGCTGGCCTCAGCCATGAATCGGGCCAACTCGTCGCTGGCCATGTCTGGAGCGATCATCGCGCCGATCCCGCGAGTCTCGGCAGCGGTCAAACGCCTCGTGGGCTCGACGGCGCGCAGCGCCCTTCGCACCAGATCCCGCCCCTCGGGCAAATGCCAATCTGGCCACGACGCGTACAACTCGGAGTCGAGCGGGTAAACAGAGCCGCCGGCTGCCAGGAGGTCGTAGAGGATTGACAAGGCACAACCCCAGCGGAGTCGCTCAACAGAAACAGACGCTGCGGGGTCCGTCGCCTCACTTAGCACGAGGTCGGCCTCAGCATTGAGGTAGGCCCGCAGCGCGTCGTCACCCTGCATCGCCAGCCTCACGAGGCGGACGATATGTGCTCTCCAACGGCCAGCTTCAGGGGCAAATCTGAAGGCATCCCGAGTCGCCTGCCTCGGTGGAGTCGCTGCCCGTGTCGGGCGTAGCATCACGAGCGCGTTTCTCTTTCCGGGAGCCACGGAGGTCAATCGTAGAGGACATCTGGCTAGGTCACAGATGGTTCGCACGGTTCTGCTGGGAGGTCTCACCTGTCGGCGATCACGAAATTGAGCAGTGAGGGGCGTGCTGCGATCACGTAATTGACCACCCCGACCACGTTATTGACCATGGTCAGGACGTGCGTGTCGGGGTGGACCTGGTCATCGGGAAGTCAGGATGATTCCCCTCGTCCTTGTGACGGAGGGGGCCGATGGCAAGCAGGACGTTCGACGTGATCGATATCTGCGAGATCTTCACGCACTGGCATGGGGGCCGGTCGAAGAACGAGATCGTCGGCAGCCTGGGGCTGTCGCGGAAGACGGTGCGCAAGTACGTGGCGGCGGGGATGGCGCCGGGCGGGCCGGCGGTGTCACAGGAGGAGTGGGCCCGGCTGGCCCGGGCGTGGTTCCCGGAGCTGGCTGATACGCGGCTGCGGCAGGTGACGTGGCCGGTGATCGAGGAGCACCGGGATTACATCGTGGAGCAACTGACGGCTAGGGTGACGATGGCCACGATTCACCAGCGGCTAGCTGATGAGCGGGGGCTGGCGGTATCGGTGGCGTCGCTGCGCCGGTATGTGGCGGCGAATCTGCCGGAGGAGGTCCGCCGGTCGCAGGTGCGGGTGCTGCGGCTGGTCCCGGCCGAGCCCGGGGCCGAAGCGCAGATCGACTATGGGCAGATGGGGCGGTGGGTTGATCCGCGGACTGGGCGCCGGCACACGGTGAACGTGTTCGCGATGGTGTTGTGCTGCTCGCGGCACATGTTCGTCCGGCCGGTGCTCAGGATGGATCAGCGGCCTGGGCGGAGTGTTATGCGGCGGCGTTTGAGTTCTTCGGCGGGGTGCCGGCCCGGCTGGTCCCCGACAACGTGAAGACGGGTGGACCGCCCGGATCTGTATGACCCGAAGATCAACCGCGCGTATGCCGAGCTGGCCGCGCATTACGGCTGCCTGGTCGATCCGCCCGGTCTCGCAAGCCTCGTAATAAGGCCCAGGCCGGGCGGCCGATGCCGTATATCCGGGACAGTTTCTGGCGGGGCCGGGAGTTCGTCAGCCTGGCGCAGATGCAGGCGGACGCCGAGCGGTGGTGCACCCAGGTGGCCGTCGGGCCAGAGCATCGGGCAGCGGATGCAGGCGTGCTCGTGGATGCAGGGGGTGCCGAACGCCCGGCTGCAGGTTCCGGTGGAGACTTTCCGGCGCTGGAAGTGGCCGAGGAATTCCTGCCATTCCTCGTCGGTGGGCACCCGGTATTCCTCGGTGGGACGCAGCGCCCGCCGCCGGGCCAGGAACGCCTGGTGGGCCCGGATGGCCTCGTCGGGGTAGACGGCCTTGTAGCCCATGGTGACGCTGATGTCCTGGTGGCCGGCGATGACCTGGGCGATGTGCGGCGGCAGCCCGCCCAGGATGGCGTCGGTTATAAATAGCCTCCTGAAATCGTGCGGGGTGAACCGGAGCGGGCCGCCGGTCGCCGGGTCGGTCAGGCCGATGCGGGCCAGGGCAGCGTCCAGCAGGTCAGCGACGAAGTTGCCGGTGATCATGTGGTTCTCGGTCCGCGTTCGGCGCTGGAACAGCAGCGGGGAGGGCGGCTGCCAGTTCAGTTCGTGCCGGTCACGGCCGCGGACCAGGGGAATGGCCCGGTCGCTGCCGCGGACCCGGCAGATGATCGCGCTGAGCACGTCGGCGAGCTCAGGGCTGACGACCAGCAGCGCTCGGCGTCGGTTTTGGACGGGGCGATCTGCAGCAGCGGCACCAGCTCCCCGGTGTCCGGCAGCCGGTACTGGACCAGGCGGTGGTGGGACAGCTCGAGCAGTTCTTCGGCCCGGATGCCGCTAAGACGCAGCACCTCGATGATCGCCCACGCCCAGAAGGCGTGCTCTTCGTCGCGGTTGAGCAGGCGCTGGGTGCCGGCCGCCGGTTCGCGGGCCCAGACGTTGCGCGGATCGCCGTGCGGCCGGATGGACCGGATCAGTGTCTGCCCGGCGGCGGTGAATTCCTGGCCGGGCTTGGCCTGGCGGGCTGCCGCCAGCAGCGCCTGGGCGTCGTCACGCCACTGGGCGGCGGTGCGGGCCAGTACTGGCAGGACCGGGAGCCGGTCACGGGTCCGGGCGTCCATTCTTGCTTTGCGGCGGCGGGTGAACTTGCGCCGCTGCAGGTCTTCTGGCCGGATCGGACATGGGGCCACCCACGGACCCCACCGGGCCGGGTCGTCCAGCGCCCATTCGGCCAGGTCCAGGTAGAAGGCCCGGACGCTGGCGAGGGTGTCGAGGCAACTGAGCCGCTCGGCGGTGACCGGCGTCGTCTCGCCCGTTCCGGTGGTGGCCGTCGTGGTCTTGGTCTGCAGCCGCTGCTTCCACGCGGCGGCGACATCGCGTGGCAGCCGCAGCGAGTCGATGCCGGGGTGATGATGCTCCAGGTCCGCCCAAAAGGACCGGGCTAGCTGGGAGGAGCGGTTCCGCAAGGTCACGTAGTCGATCGCGGGCTGGCGTTCTTTCAGGTAATCGATGATCAGGTCGCGGACCGGGCGGCAGGCGATCGGGTAGCGGTCGACCAGCTCCTCGACCGTGCGCTGCCCGGTGTCGAGGATCTCGCGCAAGGTGGGCACGCCCGGCCCGAACACGCCCATCTCCCGCAGCACCCGGAATGTCGCCGCGCCCGAGTCCCGCCGGGCGCGGACCACGCGCTCGGCGTCCAGCGCCTCCAGCACGTCGCCGATGATGACGGCGCACCGGAACAGCACCTTGGCCTGGGCGGCCGGGGTGATCGCCGGGTCGTCGCGGCAGAGCTGGCGCAGCCGCGCGAAGCCACCCTGGTCGCGTGAGCAGATCATGTTCCGCGCCAGCTTGCGTTTCTTCCCGCCGGTGAACAGCCAGGCCAGCGAGGGCCGGATGATGTTGGCGCCGACCAGGACCAGCAGGGAGCTGGTCATCAGCTCCAGCCGCGATGCCGAGTAGATGCCGCAGGCGCGCAGCCACCGGGCCGGGCCTGCCGCCCACTGCTCGCCGACGGCGTCAGCGCCGCTGGCCAGCCACCGCTGCTGCCATGTCCGTCCGGGCTGCTCCTCCAGCCAGTCCAGCAGCACTGGCAGCCCGCGCCGGTGATTGGCGTGGATCCGCGACTCTGGCAGCCCGGCCGATGCTGTTGCCACAAGCGCCAGCACCCGGGCGCGGTCCTGGCCGGTGGCCGGCCAGGTTTCCGCGACAGGCCGGGCTGGGAACCGGGACCGCCAGTCCCGCTGCCTGGCCGCCACCTGCTCGGCGCGGCCAGCCGCGGCCGGTGCGACTGTGACGGCCCCGGTCACTGCCGGCCCGTCCCGAACGGCACGTCCAGCGCCTCGGGCCGGTAACCGGGCGCCGACACGGGCAGGCCGCTCACCGCATGGGCCTGCTGACCTGCGTGATGGGCGAGCACCCGCCTGATGACATCCTCGGCCCGCGGCGTCAGATAGATCTGCGTAGTTGTCAGCTGCGCGTGGCCAAGGACGAGCTGCACGTCGGTCAGCGGCAGCGCGGGATCCTCGGACCGGTAGGCCGCGGTGTGGCGCAGCGCGTGCAACGTCGCCATGCTGCCCGCGCGGGCAGCAGCACGCTCGCACATGCGGTGCGCGGCGTGATAGGTCAGCGGGCGGACCGGCGGGTGCAGCGTCCACCACAGCGGCTGGCGGCGGCCACGCGGGATCAGCCCGGCCATCTGCGCCTGGTAGAGCCTCAGCCACACGAATGCGTCGGTGGAGGCGGGAAGCTCCTGCACCTCCCGGGTTCCCTTCCGGGTGACCGCGATGACCTGCCGGCCCGGGTGGACGCCGCCCTGGATTGCCGACAGCAGCTCCGACGCGCGTGCACCGGTCGAGACATAGAACGCCACCAGCGCCCGGTCGCGGTGCGACGGGAGCCGGGCAAAAATCTCGTTGAACTCCTCGTCGGGGACGCTGCGCGGGACCCGTCTGGGCAGCCGCGGCCGGAACAGCCCGGCCCGCCGATCGCGAAACGGCTCCATCGGGTTGTGGTGAACATGCGCCCGCCCAGCCCGGCGAGCGCGATCCAGCGGGAACGAGTTCACGATCGGGCCGGTGCCCGTGTCCAGGTGAAAGTCATAGAAACCACGCAGCACCGTCTCGCTACGCGCCCGCACCGACGCCGCATACTGCCGCCCAGCGACCGCTGGCCGCACGGCCCCGCCAGGCCGGGCCGGCTTGCCGGCCACCCGCAGCCACCGGCAAAAGTCACGGGCCTCGGCCCGCGTCGCCTGGTTCCACGGCACGTCGATGACCCACAAGAACCGGAACCAGCGCAGCAGATCCATGCCATACGAACGCAACGTCGCTGCCGAACGGCCTGCCGCCTGCAGGTCACGGAAATAGGCAGCGACCGCGGTCACAGGCGCGCCTGCCGGGTCCACCAGGCGGTACGGTCTGACTGGCTCCCGGTCTCCTGCAACGACCCGGCCGCAGGAACCAGCAGCCTCGCCAGATCCCGCAGTTCCTCCCCGTCGTCCATCACGACCACGGACCATAAGCCCGCATGCACTACCAGCAGGCCTGCACTGGGAAGACACGCCGCGGAGTTCAGTCAACAGGTCAAGGTCGGCCGGACCTTGTACTCGGTGCCGTGGAAGCACAGCGGCCAGACCCTGGATGCCCGGTCCACCGCCACGATGGTGCAGCTGTTCGCCGGCGGGGAGCTGGTCAATACCCACATCCGCAAGCCGCAGGGCAAGCAGACCGACCTGGCCGATTACCCGCCGGAGAAAGTCGCGTTCCATATGCGCACCCCGGTGTGGTGCCGCAAGAAAGCCGCGGAGATCGGCCCGGCGTGCGAGGCGCTGATCGGCGGGCTGCTGGAAGACAACGCGCTCTACCGGCTCCGCGCCGCCCAGGGCGTGCTGCACCTGGCCGACAAGCACCAGCCCGGCCGGCTCGAGGCCGCCTGCGCGAAGGCCGCCGCCGCCGGTGACCCGTCCTACCGGACGGTCAAGGGCATCCTGGCGGCCGGCACCGAGCAGGCCCCCGTGGCCGCGCCCGCGGGGGACGGCGCAACGGGAGCGTTCCTGCACGGCCCGGACGCGCTGTTCGCCGCGGACGCCAATGTGGTCGCGCTGCGGCCCGCCACCAGCGGAACCGAAGCAGCGTCATGACCACTGTCACCACGCGCGCCCGCCGCCGGGGCCATGCCCACCACGATCGAGACCGGTGCCCTGGACAAGACCCTGCGGGCGCTGAAGCTGTCCGGGATGCTCGACACTATCGGCACACGGCTGGCCCAGGCCCGGGCCGGGGAGCTCGGCCACATCGAGTTCCTCCAGGTCCTCTGCGAGGACGAGATCTCCCGCCGCCAGGCCATGTCCATTCACCGGCGGCTGCGCAGCGCCCGGTTCGAAGAACAAGCCACCCTCGAAGCCTTCGACTTCGCCGCCAGCCCGAAGCTGCCCGCCGCGCAGATCCGCGACCTGGCCGCCCTGCGGTAGCTGCAGGCCGGCGAGTCGGTGATCCTCTACGGGCCAGTCGGCGTCGGGGGAAGCCGCATCGCCGAGACCCTCGGCCACCTCGCCGTCCGCCATGGCGCCGCCGTCCGGTTCCTCAAGACCAGCCGCGCCCTGGCCCACCTGGCCGGCGGGCACGCCGACCACACCTGGCACAAACGGCTCGGCGAGCTCGCCCGCCCGGCCGTGCTGATCCTGGACGACTTCGCCATGCGCGAGCTCACCCCCGCCCAGGCCGACGACCTCTATGAGCTCATCACCGAACGAGCCGGCCGCTCACTCGTGCTCACCTCGAACAGGGCGCCGCAGGACTGGTACCCACTGTTCCCCAACCCCGTCGTCGCCGAGTCCCTGCTCGACCGGCTCATCAACAACAGCCACCAAGTCTTCATGAACGGACCCAGCTACCGCCCCAACAAGCGATCCGGCCAGCGTGTCCCCCGCGACAGCAAAGGAGGCCGCCCTATAGAACAGGAACAGGCCAGGCCCTGGTCAATTACGTGAGCAACACCCCTGGTCAATAACGTGAGCGCCGACACTTACCAGGTGGAGTGGATTCGCCAGTGAACTGACACTGACGCCTGACCGGTAGGCTGTGCTCTCCGGGCGGGATCTGGTTCGTCTAGGGAAGCGCTGGGTAGCCGCGAGCCGAACTGCGGCTTAGGAGAGAGTCGGTTAAGGATTCCCCAGAGCCGAGGCAGCACCCGCGGGTACTTGGGTTGCGTTGCGACCACGAGTCGGAGGCCGAGAGCACCTTCACGGCCCTGACTACCAACTCTGAGGTCTTTCTTCGTCGTAGGCGATAGCGACTAGAGATCGCGAACTGTTTTCGAAGTGAAATCGTCGAAGAGTGAAAGTTGGTCGTCTCGAGGGAGCGGCACCCTCGCGCCGTGCTGGATCGGGCGAACCAGTCGGTGGGAGCGCATAGATTCCTGGACGACCGGCTGCGCTGCCCGTCGTAGCGCCCAGCGGTCCAACCACCACGCGGTCACTTTCCTGTCGGCATCCTCTAGGTCGGGATCGATCAAGTAGTCAGGCTCTTGATCGATCCCCAGCGAGAAGTCGCGGAGGTTCTTGACTAGAGGGACCCCATAGAGGATCCGTTCTCGCCCGTGTTTGAGCAGTTCATCGGCCGGCCATCCTAGAGCAGCGAGGCCATGCCGAACTTTGCGCAGTCGGGGACTGACCCCCTCGCCGAAGGTGCCGTTTACCCGTACTATCGAACCGTTCAACTGTGAGAGGCGTACGAGCGCGTTGACAGTCTCTTCTGAGAAATGCGAGGTGCCGAAGGAACGGGAGCGTCCGAGTTTGAGGAAGCCCATCTTGGCCTCGGTCGTACCGCCCATCACAGTGGTGGGCCAGAACAGCCGGTTGTACTGACTGGATCCAGTCCCGTAGAGAGACGTTGTACCGATGAACGACAGCCGCGCTTCACGCTCGATCGCTCGGCCGGCCATGGCTGACGCGATCTCGCTGGCGCGACTGTACTTCTCCCGGTACGCGGTCAGCACCTTCGGTGAGACCGCCAAAGCACCGACAAGCTTGCCCGCGGCGAGTGCGTTGTACGGCGCGACGGCACCGCAGACTGTCAGGTCGGCGACCACGGTGCCGACTCGCTCACCCCGGGCACGCCGGATGACGCGACGGATTTGCGCCCGCGCCTTCGGGTTCTTGAGCGCCTTCTCTAGGTTGGCAAGAGCAGATGCCTTACGCCCGAAGTGCTGCTCGAGGCAGGCGGCGATCTCCAAAGCTTCGGCGAGAGCGGCTGACCGCTTGCTGCGGAACAAGTATGTCTCCGCTCGCTCAACCCAGGTATCGGATTCGATGTTGTGGACCACTCGAATGGCGCTGGCGCGGTGATGCTTCTCGCGATAGCGCTCGGCGTCGGCCTTGAGGCGCGCGATAGTTTCCGCAGTAACGGCGTTTAGGTAAAATGGTTTGAGGACACCGTCTCGTACCAGGTCAGCGACGTAGATTTCGTCGATCTGTGTCTGGATCCGCTGTGCGAGCCACTGTCCGACTTTCTCGGTAGGCTCGGCCTCCATGGCCGCCAGAAACTTGTCGGTCTCCCAGCCCATCCATGTGTCGCGTTCAGCTATCTGGACAACCGGGCTTGAGATGGAGGCGATGCCGATTATAGCATGATAATTCGTGGCCGCATCCCGTATAAGGATTGGCATCGAGCGGCCAGGCACCGTCGCGTAGGCATTTGACCACGTATGTCGAAAATAGCGCCAGATATCATGGAGATAAAATCCCGTCAGCTCGCACGTGGCGCCGTCGACGACCTGGACGTACGGCTTGATGACGGTGGTTGGATCCTCAGCGGATGCGAGCGCGTCGGCGAGGTGTTCGCCGTCACGCATAAGGTTGAATATCGAGACGATGTCATCGCCATGTCGATGGGCGCGTTCCATCGATTCGATGAAACGGCGCACGCTCGGCTTGCGGAGTTGCTCGTCTCGACGCACATGCTCTTGTTGGCGGATCCGCGCTTTCTCGATCTCGCGATCGCCGTTCGTAGTCGGCGGGCTGAGCATCGGCCTAAAATTGTCGTAGGTTATTGCCCATCCCTGGTCGACTAGGTCGATCAGGGTGTGCGTGGCTGCCGCCAGGATGGGCTGCTCGTAGAGGTTGCCTAGCCCAGTGGTTCTTGCATACGCATCATGATTAAGACCCGATCCCACCACGCTGGCGTCGACCTGCGACAAGGTTGTACAGAGCCGCGCGAAGGCCCGGTGTTCGGGACGGGTCGCCTTGCTTGGCAAACTCAACGGAACACGCTTCGGCTCGTCTTTCATGACCTCTGGAACATCCTGCCGTGTGTCGCGCTCCACGGCTGCCCGATCGTGACTAGAGCGGCCGGTGAAGGCGGCGTCGCGGCACCGGTCCAGTTCGCTACGCGCGGCACGGCAGCCGCGAGCGCCAGATTGGTCCCCGGGTCGGTCGATATCAGCGTGCCCTCCTCGGCTGAAGCCATGATCCCGGTCGGGGCGCTGGTATCGGTGACGTCGATCATGGCGGTCTCCGCGGGTTGGGAGCATCCTCTCGTCTGGTGCCGACAGTCCTGGCCCGAACCTGCCTAGACCACGCGCCATCTGTTGGCAAGGAGCTAGAGCTTTGGGTGCGGGATTCTGAAGACTTGAGTCACGTTTTCAAGCCGCGGGCTTGAGTCGTGCGCGGGCGATGTAGTCATCGACGTGGTGGTCAATGACGGCCAGTGCGTGGCGTAGTTCTGGCGGGGCTTGGGGCTG
>Ga0335075_10015765_pt1 | contig 11315 bp, 8 predicted proteins | sample Lox_Sample_24_FD_206723 | JGI IMG/M metagenome (GOLD analysis project Ga0335075, IMG submission 206723) | Soil microbial communities from Loxahatchee National Wildlife Refuge, Florida, United States - Lox_Sample_2.4 | ecosystem: Environmental > Terrestrial > Soil > Wetlands | place: USA: Florida... | reverse complement strand
CGTTCATCGAGGACCTCGACTACGAGCCGTCCAAGATCGTGGTCATCGGCGGTTCCAAGGTCGCCGTCGAGTACGCCAGCTTCTACCGCGCCACCGGCACCGCGACCGCCGTCGTCAGCCGCGGCGCGCTGCTCGCCACGGGCGGGCCAGGGCGCATGGACGACGACATGCGGCGCTTCATCGTCGACGGGATGCGGACCCGGGGCGTGGAACTGCTCGAGCACACCACCGTCACCCGGATCTCCGGTGACGGGCACGTGACGGCGGTGGAGGTCACCGGGCCCGGGGGGACGCGGCGGATCGAGGCCGACTTCGTTCTCCTGGCCACCGGCGAGCAGCCGAACGTACAGTCCTTCCTCGCCGCGCTCCCGGTGGCACGAGACGCCGACGGGTTCGTCAGGGTGGACAGCCGCATGCGGACCAGCGTCCCCGGCGTGTACGCGGCCGGCGACCTGCTCGGACCCCCGCTGGAGATGTTCAAGTCGCGACGCAGCGGCACCACCGCGGCCCGCAACATCATGGGCGTTGACAGCGAGTTCAGCTACACGGACATCCCGGACTTCCTGCACACCACCTACGAGGTCACCTGGGCGGGCCTGGGCGAGCGGGCCGCCCGGGAGAAGTTCGGCGACGTCGTGACCATCCAGGTGCCGCCCCCGGACCTGGCCCCGGGTGACACTCCGCTGCCGATGGCCGAGGGGTCGATGCTCTACGGGTTCACGATCCCCGAGCGCACCGGCTTCCAGAAGTGCGTCATCGACGCTCGCTCCCGCCGTGTGGTCGGCATTCACCATGCCGGTTACGGCGCCAAGGACGCCTTCCAGTACCTGCACCACCTCATGACGAGGCCCGGCGGCCTCACGATCGACGAGCTCGGCGACATGAACGAGCTGTACGTCAGCCCGGATTACTTCATCGGGTACGCGCGCCTGCGCTCCAGCCAGGCGGAACTCACCAGCATGTAACAGGCCGGCCCAACGGCGGGCCGACCGCGAACACCAGGAAACGAGGAACAGTCATGGGTCGCTTCGACGGGAAAGTAGTCCTGATCACCGGCGGCGCGCGCGGCCAGGGCCGGTCGCACGCGCTGGCATTCGCGCGGGAGGGCGCGGACATCGCCGTCACCGACATCGCCAGGCAGGTCGAGACGGTGCCCTACGGGATGTCCAGCGAGAAGGACCTGGCCGAGACGGTCGCCGAAGTGGAGGCGCTCGACCGGCGCTGCCTGTCGTTCGTCGCCGACGCACGGGACACCGCCGCCACCAACGCCGCGGTCGAGTCCACTATCGCCGAATTCGGCAAGATCGACATCCTGATCGCCAACCACGGCCTGCTGTCGCTGTCACCGGTCGCCGGCATGTCCGACGACGTGTGGAGCGACGTCATCGACTCCGACCTCACCGGAGTGTTCAAGTCCATCCGGGCAGTGATCCCGCACATGGCGGGCAACAAGAGCGGCCGGATCATCGCCACCGCGTCGATGGCCGGGCGCACCGGGCTGCCCACGGTGGCCCACTACTGCGCCGCGAAGTGGGGCGTCATCGGCCTCATCAAGTCGGTGGCGCGCGAGGTCGCGGCCGACGGCGTCACGGTGAACTGCATCTGCCCGACCAACCTCGACAGCGACATGATCCACAACGAGGCGTTCTACGCCCTGTTCGCCCCCGGTATCGAGAACCCCACCCGCGAGCAGGTCATCCCCGGCTTCGCCTCGCTCAACGCGATCCCGGTCCCGTGGATCGAGGCGATCGACATCTCCAACGCCATGCTCTTCCTCGCCTCCCCTGAGGCCCGCTACATCACCGGCGAGGCGCTCCACGTCAGCGCCGGCTGGAACGCGTTCAACGCCGCCTGATCACCCGGAAAGGAGACTCAGATGGGAAGGCTCAGCGGAAAAGTCGCCCTGATCACCGGCGGTGCGCGCGGCCAGGGCCGCTCGCACGCCGTCACCTTCGCCCGCGAGGGCGCCGACATCGTCACCTGTGACCTGGTCTCGCAGGTCGCCACCGTGCCCTACCCGATGTCGGTACCCGACGACCTGAACGAGACTGTGAAGCTCGTTGAAGAGCAGGACAGGCGCTGCGTGGCGATGCAAGCCGACGTCCGCGACACCGCCCAGCTGCAAGCGGTAGTGGACCGCGGGATCGCCGAGTTCGGCAAGATCGACATCCTGATCGCCAACGCCGGGATCGTGGCCCCCGTCCCCCTGCCCGACATCACCGACGACGACTGGTCGGACATGATCGACATCGACCTGACCGGCGTATTCAAGTCCGTCCGGGCGGTAGCGCCGCACATGATCGAGCGGCGCTCCGGCCGGATCATCGCCACCGCGTCGATCGTGGGCAGGATCGGCGCCAGCGGGCTGGCGCACTACGCGGCGGCCAAGTGGGGGGTCATCGGCCTGGTGAAGTCCGCGGCCCTGGAGTTCGGGCCCTACGGCGTCACCGTGAACGCGGTGTGCCCGACCAACGTGGACACCCCGATGATCCAGAACCCGGCCATGTACGCGCTGTTCGCGCCGGGCGTGCACAACCCGACGCGTGACGACGTGACGCCCGGCTTCAGCTCGCTCAACGCCCTGCCCGTCCCGTGGGTCCAGGTGCAGGACATCTCCGAGGGCATGCTGTACCTCGCGGCGGAGTCCGGCCGGTACGTCACCGGCGAGACGCTCACCATCGCGGCGGGCTGGAACGCGAACAATGCGGCCTGACCGGCGCGCCGCGGTGCGCCCCTGATGGGCGCGGCGCGAAAGCCAGGTGCGTGCCGGGTACGACTCGGCGTCTGCCCGGCGCCGCTGCGGCAACTGCCCGGGTTCGGCGGGCCGCCTGCGCCCGACGGTCCCGGCAGCTCGCGCGCCGGCGCCGGCCGCGCCGTCCCGATCATCGGGGTCCCGGCCAGGAAGAGCGCCGACGAGGCCGCCGATGCGGGCGAGGACCGCTGATGGTCGCCGGCGACTACCTGGGGCTGGGCAGCCGGCTGGACTCAGGCCCGAGCGAACTGCTGGTGCGGACCGGGTTCGGCGCCGAGATCCGCCAGGCAGGCAGGCTGCACTACTGGCTCGGCGTCGCGGATCTCGCGCACGTCCTCGGCCTGCGGGATGCGAGGGTGCTGCCGGAAACACCCGGCCGGCGGCTGCTCAGCGCCTTGCTCGACCTGCTCGGCAAGTCCGCCACAGACAGCGGGTACAGCCCCGAGCACGGGGACGCCTACAACAGCCGTGAGCATCTGCTCCGCGGCATGCTCGGCGACGACGCCGGCTGGCTCTCGCTCGGCCGCACCCGGCGGGAGGCCGGCCGGGTGAGCTACTACCTGGCGGCTCGCGCGGCGCTGCTGGCCGCCCACGAGACGATTGAGGATCTAGTGAGCATCGCGCGCCGCCGGGCGCTGGCGCACGCCGGGTCCTGGTGGGCCGACATGACCTACTGGCAGCCCGCCCAGGTCTCGACCTTCGGCCATTACCTGCTGTCGTTCGCCTGGGAGGCCGACCGCAACCTGGACCGCGTCCGCGGCGCCTGGGAGCGCTGCGACCTGGTCCCCGCCGCCGCCGGCGGGGTCGCCGGCACTACCGTGCCGCTGTCCCGCACGGCACTGCTGCGCCGGCTGGGCCTGACGGATCAGGCAACGACGTCACGCGACGCGATGTGGTCGGTGGACGGCATGCTCGACGTGGCCTTCGCCGCGCAGCAGGCGGCGCTGACCATGCGCCGCCTCGCGGAGGACTTCCTGCTGTTCGCCACCGCGCCGTTCGGGTACGTCAGGCTGCACGACTCGCACTGCCGGGCGTCGGTCCACCTGCCCCAGAAGCGGAATCCCTACGCGCTCAGCGTGATCCGCGGCGGCTACGCCGTCGTAGCGGGCCGGGCCGCGGGGGTGGCGGCCGCCGCGGCCACCGGGTCGGCGCAGACGGACAACTGGATCTACAACTACGGCGAGACCCTGGACGCACTCGACCTGGCCCGCGACCTGTCCGCGCTGACGGCCGAGGTGATCGCCCTGGCCAGTTTCGACACCGGCCGGATGGCCGGCGCGGCGCTTGACGGCTTCACCGAGGCGGCCGACCTCGCCGAGCGCCTAGTCGCCGAGCACGGCATCGACTACCGGACCGCGCACTCCCTGGTCGGCCGCGCGGCCACGGCCGCCGAACGCCGCGGTGAACGCCGCCTGTCATCGGCTGACCTGCGGACGCTGAACCCGGGCCCTGACGACCCGCCCGCCGGCTCACCCGACGCCTCCCTTCCCGCCGTCGATCCGCGCTCGCTGGTGACGGCCCGGCCGCACGCGGGCGGTGCCGCGCCCGCGCAGGTCCGCGCGTCGGCTCGTCGCCTGGCCGCCCGCCTGGCCCGGCAGCGAGCCTGGCGGGCGAGCACGCGCGCCCGCGCGGACGAGGCCGTCGCCGCCCTGGAATCGCAAGCCAGTGCCGCCGCCAGGGGAAACCTCCCCGGCCGCGGCGGCGCCAGCAAGCAACGCTCATCCCGTCTTGACCGCGCTGACCGAGCCTGACTACCGGAGGATCCGTTCATGCCTGTACTGAGGACGCCAGACGACTGTTTCGACGGGCTGCCGGAGTTCGGCTTCCGGCCGCACTATCTCGAGGTACACGACCCGGATCTCGGCATCCTGCGGATGCACTACGTGGACGAGGGTGATCCCCGTGCCGCCACAGTGCTGATCGTGCACGGGGAGCCTGCCTGGTCATTCATGTTCCGGCGCACGATCCCCGTGCTCGCGGGCGCCGGGCTGCGTGTCGTGGTCCCCGACCTTGTCGGGTTCGGCCGGTCGGACAAGCCGGGCAGCCAGTCCGACTACACCTACGAGGCCCACGTGCGATGGCTCGCCGAGTTCGTGACCGCGCTCGGGCTGCGCGACGCCGTCCTGCTCGGCCACGACTGGGGCGGCCTGCTCGGGCTGCGGCTCGTCACCGGGATGACGGGCCTCGCGAAGGGCTACGTAGCCGTCAACCACGGCTACCCCACCGGTGACATGCCCCCGAACGAGGCGCTGCGCCAGTGGCAGGAGTACGCCGCCGCGGCACCCGAGTTCGACGTCGCGGCCATCGTGGACCGCGCCTGCGTCACGGACCTGCCCGCGGACGTCCTGCGCGGCTACAACGCGCCCTACCCGGACGACTCTTACAAGGCGGGCGCGCGCGTATTTCCCGCGCTGATCCCATCCCGGCCGGACGACCCGTCGTCCGAGGCCGTCCGCGCATCGCGCGCCCGCCTGGCCGCCTCGACGATGCCGTTCATTACCGTCTACGGCGAGCAGGACCCCATCGGCGGCGCCGCGGACGCGATGTTCCACGGGCTCGTTCCCGGCACGGTCGGCCAGCCGCACGTCCGGCTGGCCAACGCCGGCCACAACATGCCCGAGGACGCGGGGGAGACGCTGGGCACGGTAGTCGCGGACTTCGTTAAGTCCGCGGTCGCCTGATTGGCTTCCCCGGCGACAGCCGCGTGCGCCCACTGGTCGGCGAAGGCCGTCGCGCTCGCCGCCGCGGCTCTCGGGTCGGCCAGCTCAGCCCGCTCATCACCCAGGGCGCCGGCCAGCGCCTCGGCGAGGTGGCCGAACTCGCCGGCCCGTGTCGCCAGCGCTGCCCGCCGCACCGCGCCGTACGCGGCGGGCAGCCCCAGGCGCGGTTCCAGCACCCGCACCGCGTGCTCGCTGAGCGCGAGGCCGCCGGCGGCCTCGACGTTGGCGCGCATGCGGTCGGCGTGCACCTCGAGGCCGGCCAGCAGGTCGGTGCACAGCGCCGACGCGCACGTCACCGCGCAGCACGTGTCCGGCAGCGCCACCCATTCCGCCTTCCAGCCGCGGCCGTCCCGTTCGTGCTCGGTCACCGCGCCCTCAAGCAGGACGGACGCGTGCGCACGCAGCAGCCTGCCCAGTGTCACAAGCTGCTCGCTGAGCTCGGGGTTCCGCTTGTGCGGCATGGTGACACTGCCGATCTGCTCGCCGGTGGCCGGCTCGCCGAGCTCGCCGATCTCCGGGCGCTGAAGCTGGTAGATCTCATTGCCGATCTTCGCCAGCGTCGCGCCGACCAGGGCCGCGAACTGCCCGAACTCCGCCACGCAGTCCCGCGCCGACCCCCACGGCAGGACCGGCGCGCGCAATCCCGCGCGGCGCGCGAACGCGGCCAGGAGCCCCGGCGCGCCCGTGCCCCAGAACGCCAGCGAGCCCCCCGACCCGCCGTGCTGCGCCGTCTCCCCGCGGGGCCGGCCTTCCGCCAGCCGCGACCGGTGAGGGGCCAGCTCGGCACCCCACTGAGCCTGCTTGAACCCGAACGTGACCGGCGCGCCCGGCTGGCCGTGGGTCCGTGCTGGCATGACCGTGTCCCGGTGACGCGCCGCCCCGTCGGCCAGCTGCCGGACCAGTGTCTCCAGGTCCCGTTCCAGCCGTTCCGCCGTCAGCTTCATGGTCAGTGCCGTCCACGTGTCCGCGATGTCCTGTACCGATGTGCCCAGCCCGACGTATCGGGCATGCTCCGGGCGGACGAGACCGCGGACGGCTTCGAGCAGCCCCGCCGTCGAGTGCCCGGTCGAGTGACTGCGCTCGGCGACGTGGCCGAGGTCGGGGATGCCCCGGGCACAGGCCTGCGCGATGTCGTCCGCGGCGATGCGGGGCACGGCTCCGATGTCCGCCTGCGCCTGCGCGATCGCCCCCAGGATCTCCAGCCAGGACTCGATCCGGCGGGACTCGGTGAACCAGGACCGGACAGGCTCGACGGCCCAGTTCTGGCCGTACATGAGGGAGTCCCTGACGTGGGAGCTTTCAGGCCACACCGCGGGCCTCCCCGGTCGTGAGCATGATCAGCGCCGTGCGGACCTCATCGAGCCTCGCTCCCCACGGCACCACCACGACATTCCCACGCGCGGTGATGCCGCGTTCGAGCAGACAGCACTTGGACAGCCGCGGTGCCCGGCCGCCACCGGTCCCGGCGGACAGGCCGGTGCCGTGCCGCTCGGGGGCGAACTGCTCGGGGCATATGCTCACCGTCCGCGCGGGCTGGCGATAGAAGTGCTGGTAGATCTGCTCCGAGCGGCCGCAGCCGACCAGCGTCCAGTCCTCGTGGTACGCGGGCCCGGCGTCGAGGAAGTCCACCGGCTTGCCGGCCACCCCGCCAGCGGCGCCTGGGACCCCGGCGGCCCCGCGGCACGGCAGCAGGCAGCCGGCGCCGGGCGCGGTCCGCATCAGCTGCGGGATGGAGATGAGCCGCTGGACTAGGGCGATGGGCGGAAGGTCCTCGTCGAACGCGATCGCCTGCCGGGCCATGTCAACCAGCTTGGCCGGGTGCGGCGGGACGACCTCGTCGACGAGCACGGTGACCGGCCGCGGCTCCCAGATGAAGTTGACGTGCCGGTACCGCCCGGTCACCACGTAGGCGAGAACGCCGGGGCGGTAGTGCCGGCCGGCGGCCTGGGCCAGCGCGGTCGCGTTGCCGACGTCCGTCTCCGGGCTGTCCACCAGTTCCAGTTCGGCGCCGGCGGCCAGGACACGCGCGGCGCGCACCGGGCCGAACAGCCCGGTGCCCTGGCGCGGCTCAAGCGCGACAAGCGCGGCCGCGCTCGTTCCCCGGCCACCCCCGCCGCCCCGGCCGCCCCGGACGAGGACGAATTCGGTGCGCCGGTACACGTCCCGCCCCGTGATCCAGTCAAGCAGGGCGGCCTCGGTCAGCTCGAAATCCACGTCCTGCACTGACAGGCCGCGGTAAGGGCGGGACATCAGGTTGGGAACCGGCTCCGTGATCATCCCTCCACCCCGCATTGCTGAACTACCCGCGGCTCGACTGCGTGCCGGGCAAACGTGTCGGCTCGCAGCCCTAGACGCAGGGTTTCGACCCCGAGCGCGTCCTCGACCCGGATGTTGCCCAGATTCGCCGCCGGGCCAAGCCGCCGGATCAGCCAGGCCTGCTGCGATTTCCCGGGTGCCTCGAAGATGACATGCTCTGCGTGCACGCGCTCCGTGATCATGTCGAAGATCTCGCTCCGCACCGACCCGTCGGGCCGGTATATCCCCACCGTTCCCGACTCGCGGCCCTCCGCGATGGCCCACGTGGCGCCGGCCTCCAGGTCCGACATCATCTCAGCGGCCCACTGCGCCGGGGACAGGGTGACGTGCTCGTCCTTGCTGCCCGTCTCCGCGAGAACGACGAACCGGCCGGTCAGCCCGGCAATGATCTTGGCCTTCTCCGCGATGCTGAGCAGGTCCAGCCCGTTGGAGACTTCGATGGCGGTGACACCCCGAGCCTCGGCCCAGTCGGCGAACCGCTCCAGCCGCCCCTCGTGAGCCGCGATCTCGAGCAGCGTGCCGCCCGTCGACAGCAGCACCCCGTGGCGGCGGCATAGGTCCGCGCGCCGCGCCAGGTGCGGGTCGATGTACCCAAGGCCCCACCCCGTCTTGACGATGTCGATGAACGCCCCGGCACTGTCCAGGTACGCGGCCAGCAGGTCTACCGGCATGGCCGGGTCCAGCGCGTGCGTGACTCCCCGGTGCCGCGGCTTGCCCTCCCGGCCCGGCGTGAGGAGGAACGCGTCCCGGTCGCCGCTCACCGCGCCGCTCCCGTCCGCAGCAGCCGCGCGGCCAGGCAGAGCCGGACAGCCAGCTCCAGGTCGAAGCGGGCGCTGCGGTCTTGCAGCCGCGGTCCCAGCAGGTCACGGATGACGCGCATCCGGTATTTCACCGTCGACGGATGCAGGTGCAGCAACTCGCCTGCCTCCCGCGGGCTGCCCCCGGTCTGCAGGTACGCATAGAGCGTCTCGATGAGCTGGCCGCCGAACCGCTGGTCATAGAGCAGTTCGCCGAGCACCCGCTCGGCGAAGGGGACCAGGTTGCGGCCCGGTGCCCCGCCGATCACCTCGGTCAGCGGTCCGAGGTCGTCAAGCATCGCCACCGGAGGGAGGCCGAAGAACCCGGACCCTCGCTGCTGGATCTCAGCGATGTCCCGCACCAGACGATGCTGGCCGGGGAAATCGTCCGGGTCGGTCACCGCGGCACCGATGGCGACGGTCACCGAGCGGTCGCCCACCGCGCGCAGCACGCGCTCCCAGGACCGCTTGTGCGCCGTGACGTGGTCGCCGGTGTCACGGTAGACGCCGACCAGCGCCCCGTCGGACGGCACCAGGTACAGGCCGGGGACGGCATCCCCGCACGCGGCGGCCCGGCGGGTCAGGTCCAGCAGCCGCGTCGCCGCGTGGCCATGCAGTGCCCGGGCGGTGCGGATCATCACCAGCCGCCGCGCGACCTCGGGCACCGCCGTGCGGTCGCCGCGCAGCGGCCAGCCGGCCTCCCCGCCCGACAGGCAGCTAAGGACGACAAGCCGGCTCTCGAGGGTCGCGCGGGTTCGTTCAGAGTAAACAGCCTTAACCAGGGCCAGGCCGAGCTCGGCGAGCAGGCTCTCCCGGGGCTGGCACAGGGTTCCCGGCGGCCTGGGACTGACCGTGATCGTCCCCCACACGCGGGCCTGATCCCGCAGCACGATCTCGGTGGCCGCCGCGCTGACCAGCCTGTCGCCTCCGGGGCCGGGGCTCAGCGCCAGGACCGTGCCGTCGCCGTCGAGCAGCATGACCGCTCCCTCGATGAGGGCCGCGGCGGCGGCGGCGAAGGACTCTGTCTCGCCGTTCACCGCGGCACGGACCAGCCCGAGCATCGCGAACAGGTCCCCCGGCGGTTCAACCAGGGGGTCATCGATGAGGACTTCGGCAGACACGGGCATCGTTATCTCCTGCATGACGACTCAGCCGGGCTGACCGGCTGTTACCGTAACGCTAGGCCGGGCGGCGCGGGCCGAACCGTCCGGAGATGACACACCGTCGCAACATCTCGTTCACCTAGCGCCCAGCGGAACGCCGTCGTGGCCAGCGTGACCGGCGGCGCAAGGCAACATAAGGCGGCTAACAGGATCGTGCGGCCTGGCTCCAGCCTGAATTCACGGAGCCGCCGGTACAGCGTCGAGCGCGATATCCCGAGCAGTCCTGCCGCGCGGACCCGGTTCCCGCTGCACTCGCGGAGTGCCTCAACGATGGCGTCGCGCTCGGCGGTCTCCATCCGGGTGAGACTCCGCGGCCGGCCTGAGGTCGCGTAGATCTGCGAGCCGAGGTGCTCCGGGCGTATCTCGCCGCCGCCGCTGAGCCGGGCCGCGTCCGTCAGCACCCGGCGCAGCTGCGTTATGTTCCCCGGCCAGGAGTAGCTGGTGAGGGCGACCATAGCGCGGCGGGTGACGGGCGCGGCCGATCCCGCGTTCTGCAGGATCGACTGCGCTAGGTCCGGAATGTCCTCGCGGCGCTCGCGCAGGGCCGGGACCCGCACGATCACGTCGCTCATCGCTTCGGCGGGCTGGTACCGGGGGCCGTGCGTACCCGGCTGCCGCGTCATCAGCATCAGGCGGGCCCGCGCCCGGGTGGCGAGGATCTCGGCCAGGCAGCGCTGCGCGGGCTCGCCGAGCAGCTCGACATCCGTGGCGACGACGGTCACGGAGTCGTCCGTGAGGAGCCGGGACAGCTCGGCCAGCCAGGCCGGCTCGCCCTCGACCTGGGCCAGCCCGGCGCCGTGCACGGTCAGGGTGGTTTCCAGGTGCCGCGCGTGGATGCGGCGGGCGGCGTCGAGCCGTCCCGAGCCGGGCTCGCCGTCGAGCAAGATGCGTGTCGCGGATCCCCGCGCGGCTTCGGCCAGGTCCCGCTGGAACCGGCGGGCGGCGGAGCCGTGCTCGGACCCGGCGGGGCCTGCGGTCTCGCGGCGCCGGGGCCGCCCCGCGCCAGGCGGCCCTGGGGCGGTCACCACCTCGATCAGCGTCCCGGCCGGCCGCGCGCCGCCGGTCATGATCGGGGTACACCGGGCGATGATGCCGGACCCGCTGCTGAGCTGCAGGGAACGGGTGACCGGCCGGCCGCTGTCCAGCGACTCGACCGCCTGCTGCCACAGGCGTGCCTGGTCCCGGATGTCGAACAGGTCGGCCGCCGCCGCGTTTGTCACCATGTACTGCTCGCCGAGCGCGACCAGCGCGCCGGACGTCGACCGGTTGCGCGCGACGAAGGCATCGAAGACGACGCGCTCGCGCTCCGGAGCGCCTATCGACATCTCCCGCTCGATCTGGGCGCACAGGTCCAGGGCAGCCGGCAGCAGCAGCCCGTTGGCGTCGGCGGTCGGACAGGCCAGGTCGAGCACGCCCTCGATGCGACGGGTCAGCGGATGGCGGATCGGGACACCCGCGCAGACCAGCCGCTGCAGCGGTGCGGTGTAGTGCTCCTCGCCGCGGATCACAACGGGCGCCAGCTCTTCCAGGGCAGTCCCCACGCCGTTAGTGCCTGCCAGTTCCTCGG
>Ga0335075_10015764_pt1 | contig 11315 bp, 7 predicted proteins | sample Lox_Sample_24_FD_206723 | JGI IMG/M metagenome (GOLD analysis project Ga0335075, IMG submission 206723) | Soil microbial communities from Loxahatchee National Wildlife Refuge, Florida, United States - Lox_Sample_2.4 | ecosystem: Environmental > Terrestrial > Soil > Wetlands | place: USA: Florida... | reverse complement strand
ATGTGTCGCACCATCGTGACCCGGTCCGCTCCCAGGGAGTTCACGCAGCACGCCCGCAACCCCTCGCGCAGCGTCGTGATCGGTGGCAATCGCACCGTCTTTGCGCCCGCCTACGGATCGCCCTTCATCCGCAACCTCGATGAGGGCAGGCGGTACGCCCGCATCGAAGACTTCCGCAATTTCGTCAAGCTCGCCTACTCGTCGAACTCGCTGCATCACTCCGGCGGCACGATCTGCGAGCCGGTCGACCTGCCGGTCAACAAGCGGCATTTCGACATGGTCTACAGCCACATGAAGTACAGCGACAAGCCGTACATGGGCTCGGTGACCCTGGCGGAGCGGGCCGCGGATACCGTCGAGATGACGCGGATCCTGTTCGGCGACCAGTACCTGGACCCGGCCAGCGGCAAGCCCAGGACCTGTGTCATCAGCCTGATCAACGCCAATTCGCCGATGACCTGGGATGCGACCATGCTCGGCGCGCTGAAGGTTTATGCGCGCGCGAACCAGGCGACCATCGTCACGCCGTTCATTCTCGCCGGCGCGATGTCACCCGTGACCGTCGCCGGCACAGTCGCGCAGACCCTCGCCGAGTCGCTCGCCGGCATGACGGTAGCCCAGCTCGTCAATCCCGGTGCGCCCGTCGTCATGGGCAGCTTCGCCTCGTCGCTGTCCATGCAATCGGGAGCGCCCACGTTCGGAACTCCCGAGCCGGCGCTGGTGCTCTACGTAATGGCCGCGCTGGCGCGGCGCCTGGGCGTGCCGTTCCGCTCCGGCGGCGGGCTATGCGCTTCGAAGATCCCCGACGCGCAGGCCGCGTTCGAATCCGCCAACACCATGATTCCGACCTGTCTCGGCGGCGTCAACTTCGTGCTGCATACCGCCGGCTGGCTCGAAGGCGGCCTCGCGATGGGTTACGAGAAGTTCGTCATGGATGCCGACCAGGCAGGCATGATGCATACGCTGCTGCAGGGCGTCGATCTGAGCGACAACGGCCAGGCGCTGGATGCGATCCGCGAGGTAGGCCCGGGCAAGCATTTCCTCGGCTGCGCCCATACCCAGGCCAATTTCGAGACCGCGTTCTACCGCTCGCCGCTCGCCGACAACAACAGCTTCGAGCAGTGGGACGCCGAGGGCGCCACCGACATGGCGCAGCGCGCCAATGTGCTGTGGAAGAAGCAGCTCGCGGAGTATGAAGAGCCAACGCTCGACCCCGCAATCGACGAGGCGCTGCTGGACTACATGAATCGACGCAAGGCCTCTTTCCCGGATTCTAATGTATGACGCGCTGGATCCGGGCATCCTGCCCGGCCCAGCGCGCCTCGGGCAAAAAGCGCGGTTTTTTGCCCGAGGCTCCGCCACCTGCGGCGGCGGGGCACATCCCTGTGCCTGCCACGCGCTCGTGTCGCTTCATGATTCGGGTGGACTTGCATGACGAGTAGTACGGCGATCATCCTCGACGGCAAAACCGTTGCCGCCAAGGTGCGCGGCGAGGTGTCGGAACGCGCGGCGCGGCTCGCCGCAAAAATGGGGCGGCCGCCGGGGCTCGCCGTCGTGCAGGTGGGGGCAGATCCCGCCTCCAGCGTCTACGTGCGTAACAAGCGCAAAGCGGCCGCCGAGGCCGGCATCACCTCATTCGCCTATGACCTGCCGGCAACGACCAGCCAGTCGGACCTGCTCGCACTGATCGATCTGCTCAACCACGACGAGAGCGTGGACGGGATTTTGGTGCAGCTGCCGTTGCCCGCCGGTCTCGATGCGACGCGTGTGATGGACGCGGTCGACCCGAACAAGGATGTCGACGGCTTTCACCCGGCCAACACCGGTATGCTGGCGCAGAAGCGCCCGGGGCTGCGCCCTTGCACACCGCATGGAGTCATCAGGCTGGCTGCCGAATACAACATCGCGCTGCGGGGTATGAAGGCGACGGTGGTTGGAGCGTCGAACATCGTCGGCCGTCCAATGGCGCTCGAGCTGCTGCTGGCAGGAGCGACCGTGACGGTCTGTCATACCGGTACCCGCGACGTGCGGGCCGAGGTGGAGCGTGCGGACCTGGTGGTGGCCGCAGTAGGCAGGGCGCACTTCGTCCCGGGTGACTGGATCAAGCCAGGCGCCGCGGTCTTCGATGTCGGCATCAACCGCGACGACGCAGGCAGGATGGTGGGCGACGTCGAGTACGGTCGCGCGTTCGAGCGTGCGGGCTGGATCACTCCCGTGCCCGGGGGCCTGGGTCCGATGACAATCGCCATGGTGCTGTCGAACGCGGTAGAGGCGGCATCCCGGAGAATGGAGTTCCGCGGCAGGTGAAGGAGCTCTGGATCGGGCTCGACACGGGCGGCACGTACACTGATGCGGTCGCCCTGGAGGGCGGCGAGCGGGTCATTGCCAATGCCAAGGCGCTCACCACGCATTGGGACCTATCGGTGGGACTCGGAGAGGCGCTGCGCTCCGTTCTCAACGCGCTCCCCGACGGCTCGCGCCGACGCATTTCCCTTGTTTCCGTTTCGACGACGCTCGCGACGAACGCGGTGGTCGAGAACCGCTTCAGTCCCATCTGCGCGGTGCTCGTGGGCTTCAATGACCGCATGGCCGCGGAGACCGGCATCGAGAAGCAGCTGGGCGGCGTGGTCGTGCGTGTGCGCGGAGGACATGACCCGACGGGAGTGGAAGAGCAGCCGCTGGATGAGGCCGCGATCGAGGCGGCGGTAGCCGACATCGGTTCGCGGGTCGAGGCATTTGCCGTCGCGGCGCAATTCTCGGTGCGCAACCCCGAGCACGAGCTGCGGGCTCGCGAGCGCATTCGCACGCTCTGCGGCAAACCGGTCACCTGCAGTCACGAGCTGAGCGCGCAATTGAATGCGCCCAAGCGGGCGCTGACTGCCGCCCTCAATGCCCGCCTGGTGCCGCACATCCGGCATCTGCTCGAGGCGGTGGGCCAGACGCTCGAGCGAGAGGCAGTCGACGCTCCGTTGATGGTGGTGAAGGGTGACGGCACGCTGATGCGGGCGAGCGTCGCCCGCGACTATCCGATTGAAACGGTGCTCTCCGGGCCCGCGGCGAGTGTGGTGGGCGCCGCCTTCCTCACCGGCCTCGAGGACTTTGCGGTTTCCGACATGGGCGGTACGACCACCGATGTGGCGATCATCATGGAGGGGCGTCCGGTGGTGCGGGCCGACGGCGCGGTGATAGGTGGGTGGCGAACGATGGTCCAGGCCATCGACGTTCACACCAGCGGGCTCGGCGGGGACAGCGAAGTACACCTCGATCGGGAAGCGCACTTCAGGGTGGGGCCGCGTCGGGTGATGCCGCTCAGCCTGCTGGCGCACCAGTTTCCGGAAGTGCTCGGGGAGCTCACCCGGCTCGCGCAAGCGCAGCGCCTGCCGTTGTTTGCGGGACAGTTCGGCCATCGCAACCCCGGCCGCGAAGCGCCCCCGGACTTCGATCGGTTGGAGCTGCGCGTGTGGCAGGAGTTGGCGACGACGCCGAAACGGCTCGACCTGGTGGCCCACACGCCGCAGGGCGTCGAGGCGCTGCGCCGGCTGGTGGACCGCGGGCTCGCGACTCTGGCCGGATTCACGCCGAGCGACGCCCTGCACGTGCTCGGCCGCCATGGCGGCTGGAGCCGCGATGCGGCCCGGCTCGGCGCCACCATCCTCGCCACCGAAGAGCGCAACGTGACCGCGCGCAGGAACCGAGACACCCCGGAGGCGGTATCCGAGCGGGTCTACGAGCTCGTCATCCGGCAGTCCGCGCGCGTGGTGTTGGAAAGCGCACTGGCGCAGGATCCGGGAGTCGAGCCGCACAATGGCCGCTGGGGACCGCTCGGCATCCTGATCGCGCGCACGGTCGAAGGGCGGCCCGTCTCGAAGCTCCTGCATGCGCAGCCTCGCCTGGCGAACCCGCTGGTCGCCATCGGCGCGCCTGCCGCGGCGTTCTATCCCGAGGTCGCGCGGCGTCTTGGGGCCAAGCTGGTGGTCCCCGAGCACGCGGCCGTGTGCAATGCGGTAGGTGCCGTGGTCGGCGTCGTGTCGGAAACCGTGGATGTCCTCGTCAATCAGCCGGCCTGGAAGGTGTTCCGGGTGCACGACCCGGCCGGCATCCGGGACTTTCCCGAGGCCGAGGAGGCGCTTGCGGCGGCGAAGCAGGTCTCGCGCGAGCTCGCACTGGCCGCCGCCCGGCGTGCCGGTGCAACGGATCCTCACGTGGAGACGGTGGTCACCGAGCGCCGCGCAGCGTCCGGATCCGGGTCTGGCTCCGGCGAGGGCTACCTTGCGGAGGCGACAGTACGCTCGCGTGCCACCGGGCGCCCCGCAACCGGGCAGGTTGCGCGATAGCGGCCCCGGCCATCACACTAGAGCTCTCGCCTCCCGAGTGGAGCTCCACGATGGCTAAGACCGAAGTTCGGCCTGGGGGATCCTCTGTACGCGTGCCGAGCGACATCGAGATCGCCCAGGGCGCCACGCCGTTGCCAATAGGGGAGCTGGCGGCAAAGGCCGGCATCCTTCCGGAGGAGCTGGAGTATTACGGGCGCTACAAGGCCAAGGTGCGCCTCTCGGTGCGCGACCGGCTCAGGAACGCACCGAACGGCAAATACGTCGTCGTCACCGCGATCACGCCGACTCCCCTCGGTGAAGGCAAGACGACAACGACGGTGGGATTGAGCCAGGCCATCGGCGCCCATCTGAAGAAGAACGTCTTCACCTGCATCCGCCAGCCGAGCCAGGGACCGACGTTCGGCATCAAGGGCGGCGCCGCGGGCGGCGGCTACAGTCAGATCATTCCGATGGAGGAGCTCAATCTCCATCTCACCGGCGACATCCACGCGATCACCGCGGCCAACAACCTGCTGGCGGCGGCGCTCGATGCGCGCCTGTTGCACGAATCGACCCAGACCGACGAGTCGCTCTTCGACCGGCTCTGCCCGCCGGCGAAGGACGGCAGCCGCCGGTTCTCTCCCGTCATGTTGCGGCGGCTGCGCAAGCTCGGCATTTCCGCCACCGATCCCAACGGCCTCACGCCCGAGGAGCGCAGCCGCTTCGCGCGCCTGAACGTGGATCCGGCCTCGATCACGTGGCGGCGGGTGATCGATGCGAGCGACCGGGTGCTGCGCCAGATCACGGTCGGGCAGGGGCCCGAGGAGAAGGGACTCACACGCGTCACCGGGTTCGACATCACCGCCGCCAGCGAGATCATGGCGATTCTCGCGCTGACGACGAGTCTCACCGACATGCGCGAGCGGTTGGGTCGCATCGTGATCGGCACCAATCGGGCGGGCGATGCGATCAATGCGGATGATCTGGGCGTGGGCGGGGCGCTGACGGTGCTCATGAAGGACACCGTCATGCCGAATCTGCTGCAGACGCTCGAGGGCACGCCGGCGTTCGTGCACGCGGGGCCGTTCGGCAACATCGCGCACGGCAATTCCTCGATCATCGCGGATCAGATCGCCCTGAAGCTGGTCGGCCCGGATGGCTACGTGCTGACGGAATCGGGCTTCGGCGCCGACATGGGGATGGAGAAGTTCTTCAATATCAAGTGCCGCTACAGCGGCCTGATACCGAATTGCGTGGTGCTGGTTGCCACGATTCGCGCCCTGAAGATGCATGGCGGCGGCCCCAAGGTCGTCGCCGGGCAGCCGCTTCACGCCGACTACACCAAGGAGCAGCTCGAGCTGGTCGAGAAGGGCTGCTCGAATCTCATCAGGATGATCCGCAGCGCGCGGCTGTTCGGCGTTCCGGTCGTCGTGGCGGTGAACCGCTTCGCCCACGACACGCCCGCGGAAATCGAGATCGTGCGCAGGCTGGCGGTCCAGGCCGGCGCGTACGATGCCGTCACGACCAACCACTGGGCAGAAGGCGGCGCGGGCGCCGCGGATCTCGGCAGGGCCGTGATCGCCGCGTGCGAGCAGCCGGCGAGCTTCCGGTTCCTTTATCCGCTGGACGCCGGCATCAAGTCGAAGATCGAGACCATCGTCCGCGAGGTCTACGGCGGCAGCGGCGTCGAGTACCTGCCGGAAGCGGAGAAGAAGATCGCGCTGTACGAGCGGTTGGGATTCGGGAAGCTGCCGATCTGCATGGCGAAGACCCATCTCAGCGTCAGCCACGACCCGACCCTCAAGGGCGCGCCGACCGGCTTCACCGTTCCGGTACGGGACGTGCGCGCGAGTGTCGGTGCGGGCTTTCTATATCCACTGCTCGGAACGATGAGCACCATGCCCGGTCTGCCAACGCGGCCGGCTTACTACGACATCGACCTCGACCCGGATACCGGGCGCGTCATCGGTCTGTCTTAGGCGCTTTCCAAAGCCGCACGGGTACGCTCGAGCACCGCCTCCGCGATCCCGAACGCCGCCGCATGGCTCTGCGCCTCGGTCGCCACCCTGTCGTGCAGCGAAGCCGTGGCGGGCGCCAGATTGCGCACGTTGGATTGCGCGCACAGTAGAAACCCGCGCAGGGCGCTTGCAAGGAGAGATGCGATGACGCCGAGATCGGCGACCAGCGCAGGGGGCGTGAAGGCGGACAACTCGTCACAGAGCCGCAGGCCTGCCGCCGCTTCGTGCGCGGCGGCGAGGGGTACATCGACCGTGCGGCGGACGGCTGTATCGATCGCCTGCCGCCGCGCCTCGCTTTCGGGCTCCGTCGAATGTGGCAGCCGTCGGGCGGTGAGGTAGGCCCCGAATGCCGCGACGTCAGCGTTCGCCAGCAGCAACATACGTTGTGATGCCGACTGCGCCGCGGCAGCAAGCAGTTCCGGTCTGGAGGCATCTGCCGGTGGTCGAATCTGACGGCCGCCGACGCGGAGCACTTTCGCGGTAAGGCCCAGGGCAAAGCCGGCCGAGACAGCGGCGATCGCGACTCCTGCCGGCATCGGATGTTGGCCTGCCGCCTCGCGGCGGAAGTCCTCGAGTGTCGCCTGTGAGAGGTCGTCGCCCGACGCCATGCGGGCAGCATGGCGCAGTCGACGCCGCGGTGCAATCAGCTCATTGCCCGGACGGACGGCGCCGCGAGCCACGGGCGCCGGCCCGGGCAGTCGGGGCTTTCGGCTGCGGCAACGTGACCGCTTTGCGAAGCTGCGGATACTGCGCAGTCGAATGCGGAATGCCCATGGCCTCGACGAAGTGGCTCTGGAACTGCGGCTCGATTGCCGTTTCGACCTTCTGCACCTGGTGTACCAGCGTCTCGATGACCTTGCGGGCGCCGAAGTCGAGCAGGGCGATGCGCGCGCCGGTGCCGGCCGCGTTTCCTGCGGACGAGACCTGCGCGAGATCGCAGTCCGGGATCATGCCGAGCACCATCGCGTATTTGACGTCGATGTGTGACCCGAACGCACCAGCCAGGCGGATGCGATCGACGCGGTCGGTGCCGAAGCGGTCCATCAACAAGCGGATGCCGGCGTAGAGCGCCGCCTTGGCAAGTTGAATGGCCCGCACGTCGTTCTGGGTGACCGTGAGCGTTTGCGTGCCCTGGTATACGACATAGCCGAACGTGCGGCCCTGGGGCACCACGCGCGGGCTGCGCGCGGCGAGCTCGCCATCGACCACCCCGTCCTGACTGATGATGCCCGCCAGGTACATCTCGGCAATGACTTCGATGATGCCCGAGCCGCAGATGCCGGTGACGCCGGTGTCTTTGACCGACTCCTCGAACCCCGGCTGGTCGGACCACAGTTCCGAGCCGATGACTTTGAATCGGGCTTCGAGCGTCGCCGGGTCGATCCGCACGCGCTCGATTGCCCCAGGGGCGGCACGCTGCCCGCAGCTGATCTGTGCGCCCTCGAACGCCGGGCCCGTGGGGCTCGAGCAAGCCAGCAGCCGCTCCTTGTTTCCCAACACGATCTCGGCGTTGGTGCCGACATCGACGAGCAGCGTCACGGCGTCGCCGAGGTCGGGTCGCTCCGCCAGGACCATTCCCGCCGTGTCCGCCCCGACATGCCCGGCGATACAGGGTAGTGTGTATGCCCGCGCGCCCCGATGCAGGTGCACGCCGATCTCGGTGGTCCAAAACTCCAGGGCCTCGTCGGTCGCGAGCGCGAACGGCGCGCCGCCGAGCTCCACCGGGTCGATGCCGAGCAGCAGGTGGTGCATGATCGGGTTGCCGACCAGCGTCACCTCGAGAATGTTGTCGGTATGCGCCTTCGCCTGGCGCGCGACGTCGGCGGCGAGCTTGTTCAGCGCCTCGCGCACGGCGGCGGTCATCTGCTTGTCGCCGCCCGGGTGCATCATGGAATAGGAGACACGGCTCATCAGATCCTCACCGAAGCGGATCTGCGGGTTCATGACGCCGCTCGAGGCGAGCACTTCGCCCGACTCGAGATTGCAGAGATGCGCAGCGATGGTGGTGGAGCCGATGTCCACCGCGAGACCGAGCGCCAGCTCATGAAAGCCCGGCCAGACGCCGATGATCCGCTCCCCGCCGTGCACGGCGACGGTCACCTTCCACTCTCCCTTGCGCAGCGCCGGTTGCAGCCGCTGGAGCATGTGCAGGTCGCAGCTGAGACCGGTCAGCTGCCACTCACGCTCGAGGGCTTCCTGCAGCCGCTGCAGATCCCCTGAAGGGTCGTGCATGTCGGGCTCGCGCACCTCCACGTAGTGGAGGCGCGCCACCGGATCGAGTGTGATGGCCCGTGCCTCGGCTTCCTTGCGGATGACCTGTCGGTGCACCTGGCTGGTCGGCGGCACATCCACGACCAGATCGCCCTGGATGCGCGCCTGACAGGAGAGGCGGTGGCCGGCCGGCAGATGCCGGCGGCCGGCGGGATTTTCCTCGGCGGCGCTCGGCGCCGACAGGTGTTCCGGCCGGGACACGACGCCGTGCTTGGCGAACTCGCCCTCCATGACGAGCACCTCGCAGCGCCCGCAGATGGCGCGGCCGCCGCAAACGGAGTCGACGTCCACTCCCAGCGAGCGTGCGGCTTGCAGGAGCGGCGTACCGACGGGGAAGCGTCCGCGCTTTCCCGACGGCGTGAAGACGACGAGCGCGTCCGGCTCAGCTGACACGGCGGCGATGGCCCCCCTCGCGCCGGCCGCGGGCGGCGCCTTCGGCGGGCGCGGCTCCCGGCGCACCAGACGCCGGTGCCGGGGGCACTTCGCGGAATTTTCGGATCCACCGCATGCAGTCCGGGTCGTGTCCCATCATGACGTCCGCCCCCATGACGGCTCTGACCGTCTCGATGTGCAGCGGGTTCATGATGGCGGAAGTCATGCCGGCGCCGATCGCCGAGATGAGGAACGCCGAGGTGATCCCCTCGCGCGCCGGCAGCCCGAAGCTGATGTTGGAGGCGCCGCAGGTCGTGTTTACTTTCAGCTCGCTCTTCAGGCGCCTGAGCAGATGCGTCACCTGGACGCATGCCCTGTTGATCGCGCCGACCGGCATGACGAGCGGATCGACCACCACATCGGATGCCGGGATCCCGTGGTCCGCCGCGCGGTGTACGATTTTCTTCGCCACCTCGAAGCGCACGTCCGGGTCCTCGGAGATGCCGGTCTCATCGTTGGAGATGGCGACCACCGCGGCGCCGTACTTCTTCACCAGCGGCAGAACCGATTCCAGGCGCTCCTCTTCGCCGGTGACGGAATTCACGAGCGGCTTGCCTTTGTAAACCGCGAGGCCCGAGGCCAGCGCGGCCACGATCGAGGAGTCGATGGACAGCGGCACGTCCGTGATCGATTGCACGAGCTGTACGGCCCTGGCGAGGATCGCCGGCTCATCGGCGAGGGGGATGCCGGCGTTGACGTCGAGCATCTGCGCACCCGCGGCCACCTGCGCCCGCGCATCGGCTTCGACGCGGCTGAAATCCCCGGCGGCCATCTCCGCCGCCAGGATCTTGCGCCCCGTCGGATTGATGCGCTCGCCGATCATGACGAACGGGCGCTCGAAGCCGATGACGACTTCGCGGGTTGCGGAGCTGATGATGGTGTCGGTCATGAGGCCAGCCTGTCGGGGTTGCGTTGCGGGTCGCGGCCCGGATACCAGGGGATACGCCCGCCGAGCACTCCGGAACGATCGATGATTTCAGGGACGCTCTCTTCCTGACGATAGGCCATCAGGTGGATGCCGCTCACTCCGGGCACGGAGCGGATTTCCTGGATGAGCTCGATGCAGAGATTGCGCCCCTCACGGGCGCCGTCGGCAGCGCCCTTGAGGCGCTCGACGACGGCATCGGGAATGTGAAGACCCGGAACGTGCATGCGCATCCATTCCGCCGTCTTCGCGGAACGCAGCGGACCAACTCCGACCAGGATGAAGACTTTCTCGAACAGGCCCAGATCCTCGACGCGGCGCATGAAGGACTTGAGCAGCGGCACGTCGTAACAGTATTGGGTTTGAATGAACTGCGCGCCCGCCGCCACCTTCTTCGCCAGCCGGTCCGCGCGCCATTGCGTCGGGTGCGTGAAGGGATTCTCGGCGGCGCCGAGCAGCACCCGCGGCGAATACGTGAGCTTCCGTCCACTGAGGAACCGATGCTCGTCGCGCATGGTACGCGCGGTCTCGAGCAGCGACATCGAGTCGAGGTCGAATACCGGCAGCGCCTGCGGGTGATCGCCGGCCTGCACGCCGTCGCCCGTCAGGCACAGGATGTTGCATACGCCCATCGCCGCCCCGCCCAGGATGTCACCCTGGATCGCGATGCGGTTCTTGTCGCGGCAGGAGATCTGCATGACCGGGGCGTAACCCACGCGCGTGAGGAGCGCGCAGACCGCGACGCTCGACATGTGGCAGTTGGCGCCGCTGCCGTCAGTGGCGTTGATGGCATCGACATAACCGTTGAAGATGTGCGCGCGCTTGTATACTTCTTCGGGGTCCGCGGAGTCGGGCGGTGCCATCTCCGTAGTCACCGCGAACTGCTTGGCGCGCAGGACCCGCTCCAGCCGGCCGGGGGAGGTGTGACCCGGCAGGATCGGCAGCGGATATCCGGGGACCGGCTCGTCCTCGAAGATCAAGCGCCGTCTCCGGCGCGCTCGCGCGCGACCCGCAGCCAGGAGGACTTGCCGGTGAGGCGCCGGTCGACCGGCAGCTGCACGTGACTCAGCGCCTCAGTGCCGCCTGGAATACGATGGCTGCCGGCGACAGCCAGGTTCCAGACGCATTTCATGTCCGGCCTGACTTCACAGTTGCCGTTGGCACGTACGCCGCCGCACGGTCCGTTACGCAGACTCTTCGGGCAGTTCATCGGGCACGACATGCCCGTCGAGCTGAGGATGCACTGGCCGCACATGCGGCAATCGAACAGCAGCCCCTTCACCGAATGCTCGAACGCCGCCACGGGACGCTCGAGCCGCTGGTAACCGATGCGTTTGAAGAGCGGATGCAGCGCGG
>Ga0335075_10015763_pt1 | contig 11315 bp, 8 predicted proteins | sample Lox_Sample_24_FD_206723 | JGI IMG/M metagenome (GOLD analysis project Ga0335075, IMG submission 206723) | Soil microbial communities from Loxahatchee National Wildlife Refuge, Florida, United States - Lox_Sample_2.4 | ecosystem: Environmental > Terrestrial > Soil > Wetlands | place: USA: Florida... | reverse complement strand
GTCCGCTACCCGAGCCGTTGGTCAGCGAACTTCCGCACCCGGACCTTGTGATCGTGCTCGATATCGATCCCGAGGCCGCGATGAAGCGAATGCTGGGGTCCCGAATGGAAAGCGCGGAGATCATGCGATGGTTCTCGGGCAGGTGCGCAGAATACCTTCGTCGTTACGGGCCGGGGAAGGGATGGACGATGCTCGATGCAAGTCGACCGCTAGACGTCGTCATTCGGCATGCGCTTGAGGTTGTGCGGAACTGGCTCGAGTGCCGCTCATGACACTCCCACAGCTGACGACCAGGGCGGACAAACTCCCGCAGATGAGTGCGGCGCTGGCTGATCCAGCGCTCATCGACCCTGCGTTCCTCGACGTCATTCGCATGAGCCGGCGCCGGGAGCGGCTCGCGCGGACGCTTCTTCCGGGCATGGCTCCCTCGGGGCGCGCTCGGACCACGTGGGTTGGCGACTTGCAGCAGGGGGACGGCGGCAAGGGCGCCATGGCTGATCGCCTCGCCAAAGTCCACGACGCTGTCGTCCGAGTCCAGGGTGGTGACAACGCCGGGCATACGACCGTTTTCACGGATGAACAGGGAAAAGATGTGGTGGTCAAGAACCATGTCATCCCATCGGGACTACGCCATCCCGGAACCATCGGGATTCTCGGCAACGGCATGCTGGTCAACGCGGAGCGCCTGGCCGACGAACTCCATGCTCTGAGCGCCGTCATGGAGGGCGTCAGCGACCGGGTTTTCATCAGTGACCGGGCGCACCTCATCCTTCCCTTGCACCGGGTCGTGGATGTGCAGCAGGAGGCCGCCAAGGAACTGACCTGCCGGGCCATCGGCACTACCCGGCGTGGCATCGGCCCAGCGAACGTAACCAAGGTGAACCGGATCGGCATCCGTGTCGGTGATTTGTGTGATTGGTCGGTTGTTACCGACCGTGTCAGAGACAACGTCGCCTTCTTCGGACTTGGGGCCGAGCACATCGACATCAACCTGAGTTGGCTGGCCGCCCACACGAAGTTCCTGCTGGAGCGCGCGATCGATTCCATCCGGCTAGTCGACGACCTGGTCTCGTCGGGCTACTCGGTGCTCTTCGAGGGAGCCCAGGGGCCGCTCATCGACCTAGAGCAGGGCATCTACCCGTATGTGACCACGTCGCCCACGATGATCCACTCTGTCGCATCCGGCGGAGGGTTTGACATCTCACGGATCGATCACCGCATCGGCGTGCTGAAGGTGTACCAGACGATGGTAGGCAACGGAGCCTTTGTGTCCGAGGACCGCGCCGAGGTGGGTGAGCAGTTGCGGCTCAAGGGCGAGGAATTCGGGACTACCACGGGCCGGGCGCGTCGCTGCGGCTGGCTCGATCTACTCCACGCGCGATGGGCCGCGGACGCCAACCATTTCACCAGCGTCGTCCTGACTAAGCTGGATGTGCTTGACACGTTCGAGCGTATCGGCGTCTGCGTCGCCTATGAGGAAAACGGCAAGATCATCGGCGAGTTCGAGCCTGACCACTGCCATCTGTCCCGGTGCCGGCCCGTCTACCGCTACTTTGACGGCTGGCTCAGCTCAACCCGGTACGTCACCGCCTATGACGCGCTCCCCGACCGGGCCCGCGCGTTCGTGAGTTTCATTGCCGAACACCTCGGCGCTGAAGTCGGAGCCGTGACAAAGGGACCCCGCGACAGCGACATCCTGATACGGCCTGGCTCGGACCTTGCTAGGGCGATCGCGCAGTGACGTCCGACCCCGCCAGCAAGCTCGCACTGCTGGATGTCGACGGGACACTGACCGAAGTCACCTCCATCTGGCAGTATCTGCTTGAGGCTTGCGGCCGTTGGCAGCCCGGCGGTGAGGTCAACCTCGCCAGATTCCAGGCGGGCCGCATCTCCTACGAAGAGTTCTGCGATCTTGACGCGGGACTCCTGGCCGGTGAGTCGTATGCCCGCCTGAGCCGTACCGCGGCGGGCGTTCCACTGCGCCAGGGGGTGGAAGCACTGTTCTGCCACCTGTCGGCCTCCGGGTACCGGATCGCCCTGATCTCGACCGGGCTGCGTCTGCTGACCAACCACCTTGCAATGCGCTTTCCCGTGGATCTGTGCGTCGCAAACGACCTTGCCGCGGACGGGGATCTTTGCACCGGCGCGGCAGTCATCGAAATCGGCGAGAACGAGAAAGGCAAGCATGCACAACGGGCGATAGAGCTTTTCAGGGCAGATCATGTGATTGCCGTCGGTGACTCGGTCGGCGACCTCCCGATGTTTGCCCTGGCTGACCGGTCGTTTGCCGTGGGGCAAGCAGACCAGCGTGTGGTGGCGTCCGCCGACGCCCACATCGCGGACTCGGATCTGTCCGCCATCTGTACTCTGCTATGACCCAGTGTCACCGGGAGATCTAATATGAGTGGCCCTATTCAGGTCCCGAGCCTGGACGAGCATGTCTTTTCGCGGTTCGATGAGGTCGCCGCGCGTGAGTGGGACTACGTCATGATCGGCGCGGGGTGCACCGGCACGATCACCGCGCACAAGATCCTGGAACGTCAGCCGGAGGCCAGGGTCCTGCTGCTTGAACAGGGCCCGCATCTCCTGCCCGATCATGTGCAGAACCTCCGCTCTGCATATCAGCCGCTCATGACCGCCGCGACGGCGTCTCCCTGGCGGTCCGATGGTGACCTGGAAATCGTGCCGCAGGTTCCCTACCTGGGCGGAAGGACTCTTTTCTGGAGCGGGTCAACCCCGCAACCCAGCCTGGCCCAGCTTCGCGGCTGGCCATCAGAGGTGATCGGCGAGCTGGAACGTGAGTGGGTGGAAGCCAGGGAGTTGCTCGGAGTGCACCGGGCATCGGATGTCGGCCGAGAGTTCAGCAATTTGCATAGGCAACTCCGCTACAGGATCCACGTCGGCGCAGTGGAACTCCCGTACATCCGGTTGCCCGAGTCGGAGGCGGAGCTTGACGCACCCCTCTCCCTCGCGCCGGGCGGCACAGATGGCCGCCGGAAATTCAGTGCTGTCCCTCTGCTCCTCAGCACGCTGGCAAGACACCCCGGCACCGCCGCCTTGGTGACCAGGTGCCAGGCGCTCACCCTGACGTCCGCCGGCAGCACGGTGACTTCGGTCGAGACAACCGCTGGAACGCTGCCGGTATGCGGCGCGAGAGTAATTCTTGCTCTTGGGACAACTGAGGCAACTGGACTTGTCCTTCGTTCATTTCCGCCGGATCTGATCCCGCTGGCGGGGACGAACCTTGCCGGGAATACTGCGACCTGGTTCTCCTGCCGGCTGCCCCGGAGCGAATTCCGCTCTTTGAGCCAGACACACCCAGACCTTGCAGCTCTGTACGTCGATGCGGGTACTTCCGACCGGGAATTCCATCTTCACGTTAGCGCCAGCTCAACCGCGGAGCCCGACCGAGACATTGAGGAGGTCTACCGCCTGATGCCGGATGTATTCGGAGAGGGAACGATCCAGCGAATGTGCGACCGGGATCATGTGATCCTCCTGGTGCACGGCCTAGCCGAGCTTGCCGCAGACCGTGCCGCGAAGTCCTCCAGCCGGATCACCGCAGGTACCGATGGCATTACTGTCGGCACCTTCAGGCTCGGGTCAAGTGACTGGGCGGTATGGGATGCCATGGATGCCGTGGCGGCACAGTTGGTGGACATCGTCGCGCACGGAGCGAAGGCCGATTTCTGGTCGCCATCGGAGGAGTCCTGGGTACAGGCGCCGCCACCCGAGCGCCGGATGAGATTCGCCGTCCATGAGACCGGTACCCTCTGGATGGGCAGCCACCCTGACCACTCAGTGACCGATACCAATGGTCGGCTGCACGCCATGGACAACGTCTACGTCACCGGCGGTGCGACCTTCCCCACCAGAGGGTCCTGGAACCCGATGCTGACCATGACGGCGTTGTGCCTGCGCCTGGCCCGCCATCTGACAGGAAACGGCTGCCGTACCAGGTCAGTCACGGGGGATCAGCCGCTCATTGCCGACGGCATAATGGCGGCACAGTGAAGGGGACGCCGTCTCACGCGACGCTGGTAGTCGGACCCCTTTGGCTGGTCGACGGCTCCGCGGGGATCTCTGGCACTGATCCCCTCGTGCTGATTGACGTGCCGCGCGGAGCCGTCACAGATGGTGTCTTTGCGGGTCGGCCGGCGAACACGATACTGGTCAACCTGCAGTATGCCGATGACGCGCCTGCACGCCCAGCGACAGTGGCCGCAGTCCCTGACCCCGCCGTATCCCTGTCCTGGTCCGCGCTATTTACGAGGATGCTGCCTGGCGTAGAACTCAGCGCGCTGCTCGGACGCGACAGCGCTGCGCCCGCCTTCTTGTCCGTCACGTCCGAGAGCGATCCTGGGAAGCTTCACCTGTACGGGCGGCTGCGCTTCAGCGACAAGGACGTCTTGTTCGTGCGGTTGACCGAGGAACCAGTGCTCGCGGCCCTGCACGGTGCGCCGGAACGATGGCTGCGGGAGGCAGCTCGCCTGCACAGCGCGCGCAAGCTTTTTCTCAACAATCATCAGTCCTACTATTTCCGTATGTTCCCGGGCGAGGAACTTGAATACAAGTACACTTTCGACGATGGCGATATCTGGACCAGCGCTGTCCGTCTCTACAATGAACTGCGTGACGGGGCGCTGGCTGGTTTTATCGTGGAATACGGTGACGAATTCCAGACCTGGGACACCCTGAACTACCTATTCGAGATCCAGGGCCCGTCCGATGAGAAGGGGTATATCTCCTTCAGCCCACTGGCTGCTGGCGGCTATGCCATTAAGCGCAAATGGTTCGGTGAGGATGCCATGCGCCGCGGCGAAAAGCTATTCCGTGAGCACGGCGATATACCAAACTTCGGGACCTACATCACGGAACGGTTCGGGCTGACGGGCATTAGGCTGCCGCCGTTCCGGAGGGTGCGTTATGACGTGAATTTCGAGTCGCTGGCGACAGGCAACGTCTATGCGATTGTGTTCGACCACAGCATCGTGCTCGATGGCGAAGCCGCGCTGCGGCAGTGCGAACTCGAATACGTGCGAACGCGTTCGGTGCTTCCCGCCAATGAGGAGCATGTTCTGCACGAGTTTGACGAGATAACCGAGTGGCTGGAGGGATACCTGACCCGTAATGGAATCTCGACATCTCGTGGAGTGTACTCGAAACTATCCTTCCTGAAGGACCTGTCCCGTCGGCGAGACAGGTGACCATGGACGGAAAGCAGTCCCGCGGCTGCTGTGTCGCTGAAATCTAGCGCCGATATTGGAGGCATAATGGAGCGCGGCCCCCGTCAAGGCACCTCAATAGAAGCACCTCTGCTGGTTGTAATAGGAGGTACCAGCGGCCACCGCATGTATCATGAGTACCTTCTCGCGGCAATAAGCTCGGAGTACCGGATCCACCTCGTTGACAGGCTCGAGCGAACATGGGTGTCTCCGTACATAGTCGGCAACACCGTGGTTTCTACCACCGACCTGGAGACAGTGTGTGGGGTGGTGACTGAAATCGCCTCCCGCGAGCGGATACAGGGCGTACTGAGCTGGCATGAGACCACGGTGCACCAAACAGCGGCAATCGCAGAGCGACTTGGCTTGGCGACCACGCCAGCCGAGGCCATCTGGCGGTGTCGTGACAAATACCGAAGCCGGTGTGCACTGGACCTGATGAAGGTTCCCCAACCTGAGTTCGACCTTGCCGGTACGGTTGAGGAGGCCTTGGCGTCGGCTGAGCGTATCGGCTATCCAGTAGTAGTTAAGCCTCGGGCAGCGGCGGGGAGTTACGGTGTGTCGTTGGTGTGTTCTCCGAAGGAGATGGCTGACCGCTTCGAGTTTGCCCGCCGGACGACCATTCCGCATGCGCCCGAGTACGACCGGACTGTCCTCGTGGAGGAGTTCTTGGATGGTCATGAGGTTAGCATTGACTCCGCAGTTATAAATGGTGATGTTCACCCGGTCTTCATCGGGCACAAGCGCACTGGATATCCTCCGTATTTCGAAGAAATCGGCCATGTAGTATCACATGACGACCGGCTTCTTGCGGACTCGGAGTTTCTGGATCTGCTGCAGCAGACGCACACCGCGCTCGGTTTCACTAGTGGCTGGACTCACACCGAGGCCAAACTCTCCGCATCTGGCGGTGCGAAAATCATCGAAGTAAATGCCCGTCTAGGTGGCGATATGATTCCGTATCTAGGCATGGCTGCATCCGGTATCAACCCTGGCCTCGTCGCCGCGGCCGTGGCTTGCGGGCGCTCGCCGGAGATAAACGCAGAGCGCGAATTGGTCGGGGGGGTGCGATTTTTCCACGTGGAACACAGCAATACGGTCATTGGCAGCGTGGAATTTGACACCGCAGTTCTTCCTGAACAGATCGACAAGGCAGGCGTCCTTGTTGCCCCAGGAGATGTTGTGTCGCCTCCGCCGCAGGGCCTGCGCCATGGCCGAATCGCGTATGCCACCGCGGTGGCCGCAAGTGCTGAAGCGTGCGAAGCCGCTCTAGATTCGGCTGGGGCTGCTCTTCGAGTTACTGTGAGAGATGGGCCTTAACGCAGTTCTGGCCTGCGGCAACGCCACCCGATACCTTGCCCGCTTGACGAATTGGTGCTTGGGTGGACAGGGTTCCCAGAGGTTCCTTCCGAGAGGCTAACCCAAGGGACGTGGCCACGGAATCGATAGTGGTCCCGCAATCGTCGAACGGAGCGGTATCGTGCGGGTGCTGGTGTTGAACAAGTTCTGGCTCCCGTCGGTCCGGTATTCTCGGTGGGCGCCGCCTGGTACCGAGTTGGTCCTGCTCACTAGCTCGGCCAGTATTGGATCGCCAGCAGATCTGGTCGACTATACCGACCACATGGCGTTCGACTCATACATACAGAACGCACAGGTCGAGTATTACGCCCACCGACTGCAGGCCAAACATGCTTTTGACCGGGTCCTGGCGATGTCGGAATACGACCTCATCCGTGCGGCACGACTGCGCGAGGCATGGTCCTTGCCCGGTCAGAACTTGCACAGTGCGCTGGCATACCGCGACAAGCTGCTGATGAAACAGTGCCTGCTTGACGCTGCCGTGCCCATCGCTAGCTTCGCCGCGATCGACGACCCTACCCAACTCATTGATTTCTGCGCCATGACAGGTTACCCGGTTGTCGTGAAGCCTCGCTGTGCAGCCAGCTCCGTAGGTGTCCGGGTGCTCCGCGATGAGCAGGAACTTTACGCGTTTCTTGGGCCGAACACGCCCCTGAGCGGGGATCGCCCAGGGAATCTTCTCGCAGAAGGTTATGTGTCGAACACGCTATTTCACGTTGACGGCGTAGTTGCCGACGGCGAGGTCATTGTGTGCTGGCCATCGCAGACGACATCGGGTCTCGACTTCCTCCAGGGCGAAACTCTGGTATCCACGATGCTAGAGCCCGGCGACCCGGCCTTGAGCGCGCTCAAGGGAGTCGTAGTCCGGGCATTGCAGGCGTTGCCGACTCCCCCGGTAAGCCTCTTTCACGCTGAAGTATTCGGTATGGAGGATGGCGCACTGGTGCTAAATGAGATCGGATGCCGGATTGGCGGTGGAAAGATTCGAGACGTCATGCGGCTGGCATTCGGTTTCGACTCAATCGAATGGTATGCCCGGACCGTCATGGAAGATGAGACAATTAACGGCTATCTGCCGAAGACGCCGACGAGGCAGGCTGGGTACGCGAAGGTACCCGTCCGGCCGGGGATCGTGCGGGCAATTCCGCAGCGATGCATGGTTTCAGGAATCGATGTCTTCGAAGTGAAAGTCAGGCTCGGACAGCAGGTGCACGCTCCGGCCTCTTTGGACGACTGCCTTTCAGTATTTGCAACGGCGCGGCCAACCCGCGCTGAGGTGCACGAGAGTTTGACGGGCGCGGTTCGGTGGTTCAATCAGGCGGTCCGGATCGACAACAACCAACGCGGTGGTTAGGCGCCTAGGGGATGCGGTTATAGCGTCGCGTCCAGGCTCCGGTATGGCTGCGAAATTCCGACGTCTGGCGGTCGGCAAGTTTGACCCGCTCAGCAGGTTCATCTGGTACATCGGTCTGTCCAATGTCGGCAGCGGGCTCTCCTATCCTTACGTCGCTATCTACCTGGCGACCCGAACACCATCGGGAATGGTCGCGGTCGCGACGTACTTCATGGTGGTCGCGGTGGTCAATCTTGCGACTGCGGTTCTACTCAGCGTGCTTCGTGTAACTGTCAGCCCCGGCCTGCTGGGTGGAGCTGGTTACGCGCTGCTAGGCATGGCATATGCCGCGCTAGGTGTCGTGTCCAGTCTGCCGCTGATCCTGGCCATCGCGGCATGCACCGGCGTCGGCCGAGGATTGTCAAGCGCCGGAATCGCGCCCTTCATCGGACAACTCGTCCCTGCGGAGCAGCGTCGCGACGCCTTTGCCCGCAGGTACCGGGCCATGAATATAGGAATCGGTGTGGGCTCGCTCAGCGCAAGCCTGCTGATGCTGAGCGTCGCACGGGGTGCGATGTGGGTTCTCATGATCCTGAACGGGCTCAGTTTCCTTCCCATCGCTGGCTTCATGGCGGCCAACCGGGTTTCCCTGAAGCCTGCGGAAAGCGATGTTCCTGAAGCCAAGCGTGCGGGGGCGTCCAGGATCTCGGTGCTGCGCCTCCTTCGCCTAGCCGGACCGATTGCCATCGTGCAGCTGTTGGTCAATACGCTGGGTTACAGCCAGTTTGAGTCGACGACTCCGCTCGTCGCACACCGGCTCAGTGGCGCAGGCCTAGGGTTCGTTTCACTCATAGTCGCAGTGAACACCGCGGCTGTAGTGGTAGTGCAGCGGCCGATAGTACGACGGCTCAAGCGCGGCAGCCCTCGTTCCGGCATGCAAGCGGCCTTCGCGCTGTGGGCCGCGGCGTTTGCCGTGGGCTGCGCGACAAGCGTACTGCGAACGCCCCAGGCCGAAGCGGGCCTTCTCGCGCTCGGCGTCGTCTTCGCATGCGGTGAGGCCGCCTACTCGTGTTCGTATCAGCCTTTGCTGCTCAGTTCGGTGCCGGCACAGGAAACCACTCGCGCTTCCTCTCTGTCGAGCGCGATGGCCAGTATCGGCACCTCTGTCGGTCCGTCCATCGGTGTCTTGCTCATATCGGTCGGCAAAGCGGAGTACGTCTGGGCGGTGCTGACCGCCGGATGTATCGCGGCAATGGTACTTACCGCCAGATTGAGCACTCGGATAGGGGCGCTGGCTGATGCCTGAAGCAACGATGCTGCCGGATAGTCATCCGCGGCTCCTCCTCGTGGGAGCCGGCGAGATGGGCCGCGGTTATGTGGCTGCCGCCCTGCTGGCGGGCCTGTCGGTCGGCCTGGTTGAGCGCCCCGCGCGCTTCGAATCGTATCGGGACGAGGTGGCGACCCTTTTCCCCTGTGCCGGGCCAGCTGACCAGCACTGGATCGCGGCAACGATTTCCGCGGCGCGACGGTGGCAGCCGGCATCGGTGCTCGCGTTCGCGGAGCCACATGTGCTCGCCGCGGCATGGGCACAGGACATGCTCGGTCTCCCGGGGCCATCGTTGCGGGCGGCCGCGATATGCCGCGACAAAGCATTGCAACGACTGTGCCTGAACGGAAGCGGCGTTGACCAGCCAGAGTTCGCGGTGGTCCGTAACCTGGCAGAGGCGTCTCAGTTCGCCGCGGGCCAGCTTCCAGTTGTCATCAAGGCACTCCGGTCATCAGGAAGCGCTGGCGTCACGCTGGTGTCTGACAGCAGGGACCTGGCCCGGGTACTCACCGAATACGGCTCGCACGAACCGGTGCTCGTCGAGAGCTACGTGGACGGCCCGGAATTCAGCTGCGAGGCGCTCGTTCACGACGGTGCGGTGGTATTCCGGAACTACACCCGCAAACTCACCGCCGGGCCCCCCGACTTCGTGGAGGTCGGGCATGTCCTCCCGGCGGCGATCCCGCGTGAACAGCGGGACCTGTTCGACGAGACCGTGTCTCGTGTCGTTGAGTCGCTGGGCATCGTCTCAAGTCTTGTGCATCTGGAGTTCCGCTTCGCTCGCGGCCGTTCCTACATCATGGAGACCGCTGTCCGTACTCCGGGGGACCACATCATGGAGTTGCTGTCCCTTGCTTACGGCCAGGATTTCTTCGACCAGGTCATCCGGCTCTACACCGGTCAGGTTCCTGGGGCTGACTACCGCGCGCGCGGTGTGTCCGCAATCCGCTACCTCGAACCTCGCCCCGGCTCCTTCGTCCGAGTCGAGGGCTTTGAGCGGGCTCTGAACATGCCGGGGGTCGTTCGGGTCTCAATACCGCAGTACGAATCCGGAGCGGCTATCAGGCCGTTGCGGTCATCCCGCGACCGTGGCGCATACGTGATCCTCCAAGCCGAGAGCGAAGATGAGATTACCCGCCGCATGGAGCTTTTGCTCGACACGCTTCGGGTGGTAACCCGGTGAGCGCCGCGACCGCTATTTCCGACAGGCTCCGGACGGTGTGCGAGGAGCAGCTCTCGCTGCTGGGACGGCAACGTCCGGTGGGTGTCGTCGCCGTGAGCGCGGCCGCGGAGTCCGGCCGTTCAGTGCAGGGCAGATTCACAGACGGCCGGATCGTCGAGCTATCGAGGTCAACGCGCCGTGGCGCAAGCCTTCGCTGCATTCATCGTCGTGCTGGCGAAGGTGCGGACAACACGACGTTTCACCATGTCGCCGCCACCGAGCCGAGCGCCGGTTTGGTGCGACTCCTGCTCACGCGGCTCGGCGGTACAACATCCAGCAGCACCATTCTGGAATATCCGCACACGGGGAGCGGGCTGGTGATTCCCCCGCTTCGAGCGCAGGATGGCGTCTCGATCACCGAACTGGCCGCCTTCCTCGAGCAGGTGGATGCTGGGGCGAGGTCCGCTGACCCGGCGGTTTCGCAGGTGATAATCGGTTTCGAGGTCATTGACCGGATCTTCTGTGCCGGCGCGGATGTAGATGAGCGGAGCTTGGTCTATCTCACTGTGCGTACGATCGCCAGGAAAGGTCCCCAGCTTGCCACCGGCGTATATACCCCGGGCACTTCAGGTCGCCTCGCCGAGTTCACGCCGTTCGCCTTGGGCGCAGAAGCGGGGCGCAGAGCGGTGACCGGACTTGGCGCGAGACCAGCGCCCGTAGGCCACTTCCCGGTGGTCATCCGCGGGGGCAGGGGGATCGTGCTGCTCCACGAGGCGTGCTGCCATCCGCTGGAGTCTGATGAGATCCTGCGCGGCTCCGTCTACGCTGATCAGATCGGTCGTCCTATCGCCGCCCAGCACGTCACGATATCGGACGACCCTACAGTGGCAGGGTCGGTCGGGCACTACC
>Ga0335075_10015762_pt1 | contig 11316 bp, 8 predicted proteins | sample Lox_Sample_24_FD_206723 | JGI IMG/M metagenome (GOLD analysis project Ga0335075, IMG submission 206723) | Soil microbial communities from Loxahatchee National Wildlife Refuge, Florida, United States - Lox_Sample_2.4 | ecosystem: Environmental > Terrestrial > Soil > Wetlands | place: USA: Florida... | reverse complement strand
CTGCTCCCCCTCCTCTCCCGCTCCTTCACGCACCTGACGTCCCTCGACCTCTCCTGGGCCGGCCCCTCCATCTCCTCCGCCGCCCTCCAGCTGCTCAGTACCCTAACCAGCCTCCAACAACTCCAGCTAAGCGCTGGCGCAAAATATGGCTGGCGCCACGACTGGACCCCGAACCATGACACGCTACGCAAGCACCTCAGCACCCTCCCCAACCTGGCCAAGCTTGCCCTGAGCCGCGACACCTTTCGACCGGACTACGACTGGATCGCCGCAGACTCCTACTACTCAGCCCGGACCTTCCGGCCGCGAGATGCGGAGGAGCAAGCGGTGGCGGACTGGATCGTGAGCCGCGACACCGACGAACCAGGCGACGCAGAAGAGAGCTTTCACGACCAAGCGTGGGAGAAGGTCCATCGGAAACGCGTTCTCGCCGAGGCGGAAAAGTACGTGCGAGAAATGCCGCGACTGGAATGGTTGTACTTTGGACAAATTCCTATGGGTGTTGTCGAATCCAACCCCGACTCTAGCGAAGTTGGAAGAAAAGTCGCCGTACCATTGTTTGAAAAGAGAGATGACTGCTATACACTGTTGAATAGGATGTTTGGTCGAGAGACCGCTCTCGGATAACAAAAAAGGGTAGCCAAGTAGGGTGCTGTTTCTCCCCCGGGGCATGAAGATGAGATGTGAAAAGAAAACTAGTCTAGCTTATATATTTCTAAAGTGTATTAGATACTCCCAAGTTCCAAAGGAAAGAAAACCCCAAGCCTCAATTATCAAACCAACAACACCCGTGCTCAATCTTAGATCATGACCTATGAAAACGAACGTGAGCGAGCCCAAACGGTAGGGAAAAGGGGACGAAATGGAAAAGGTAGCGACCGACATCCCATCAATCTGCACGGCGCGAAAAGGTCAAAGAAAAAAAAAAAGGGCTTCAGAGGGAGTTTCCTTCGCCAGGTCCAACGTTATCAGAACTCCTTCCACCGGATCCGGGTCCACCAATCCATAAGAATTCCCACGCTGGTCGTCCTATGGCGAAGTGATTAGATAGCTGAAGCCCGACGCTATGACTGTGTCCAGCAAAAGACCTAGGAAGGCCCTAGTCAGCAAAAATCCCACAAAAGGGCAACGTTGGCCCGATAAGAGAACAAAAAATACGGGAGAGTAGACAGACCTCACCGCGAGGAATCACTCCTCCCCCTAGAGCTCGCATAATAAGCACGATCACTCGCACTCGTCGTGCCTCTCCCACCCCCACCGACCGAATATCCCGGCGCTCCTCCGGCGCTCCCACCCCTCGCACTGTCGTAGTGAGAGTACGAATCGGCCCTCCCACCTCTCTCGCTGCCATAGCCGTAGCCTGCGCTGCTCTCCCTCCCGCCTCGAGAGTCCCCTCCTCCACCGTAGGCCACACTGCTCTCCCGGCTGCGTCTTGCAGATTGTTGCTCGCGCTCCTTGCCACGCTCGACGACGTGCTTGATGCTCACGCCACCCCACGGAAGGCCGGAAGAGGCGTTCCCGTGTTGCAGGTCGCGTGGGTCAGGCTGCGAGTAGGCGTTGCGCGCAGCGGCTTGGTTTTGGGAGTTGCGGATGGACTCTTCGCGTGCGATTTTGGTCTTCTCGCCTGTTGGAACAAAGAGCAGGGGGTCAGTCTGTGTTGGCATCGTATTCATAGGTGACTTGGGAGAAAAATGGCGAGGTCATGGAGAAATGGCACCTTCACAGGTATGCACTCTTCTGACCCTGCCGAACGTTTCCGTATGGCAAGGGACAACTGCTTGAGGTTTTGAATTTCGACTGAGTGAGGAAAGGAAAGGGGCGGAGGCAATGGGAATGACGTACGGAACTTCCTTTGCGCCAACCTGTTCTGAATCCTTCGACGCTCACCAGGGTCCTCGATTCTCTTCCAATCATCGTCGTCGTGTTCGTCGTCATCGCTGTAGTCATCCTCGTGAGAGGATTGTTGAGCTTGTTTGTCGACGGCCTTGCCCTTGCCGGCGCCCGACATGTTCGATGATGCTAATTTCGCCCAGGTTGAATGAGTCGTAGCTTGCTAGGGGTGCGTTGCATGGGGGAATGTCTTGTAGTGCTGGCCACCTTGACGGGTAATAAGGATAATGGACCGGCGTTGGCAGTGTTCTTTATATTGAAGCGAAAGAGTACCTTTGATGAAGGTAGCCATGATTGATTGTGCCACAAGGGCCACCTTTTTAAGGAGCTTCAGGCCTCATCGTACGTGGTCGAAGGCACCAGCCACTATACGGTATCAAGGTCAGAACTTTGGGCGGAGTACGTAGGGCGGAGTGCGAAGGATGACCAGGGGCTTCGGAGAGCATTCCTATTCCGGGGTAGATTAGCCATGTGATAGAGAGGTATGAGGAGGATTCTGGCCTGAGGGGTTCTGGGCGATCCAGAGGTTGGGCCCCATGGTTGCAACGGATTATTGATATACTCGCACGATACTCGAAAGCACGGCATAGAGTGGAGGGGATTTGTCATGCCGCAATGAGTGGTAGGAGGAGTGGAAAGAATAGTGGCAACCACCCTTGGCTCATAAGGCAACCAAATTAGTGCGGAGCATGAAGCTTGATGCTTCAGCCGCACTAAAGTCAATATGGCTTTAGACGCGGGTAGAGCCAATGATTGAGAGGAGCTGGGGGTCCGGCCGAGAACAGCCGTTCAGAACAAATGTATGCCGGTTCGGGCGATGCTGCTGCAAACTGCCGCCGCAATACAGATAGACCCTGCAGCCGACTCAACGGCTCGAGGTCGCAAACTCTAGATCCACGGTCCAATAACTTCACCAATTCTAACGGCTCTGTATTTTGGCTGCGGCTCTTCCTGTGTAACGAGGTTGAGGCCTGCGGCATTATGTGGCGAGAAATGTGTGAAATCCCGCGAAGCGGGGGAGCATCAGCATGGGGTCCGCCGTTGGCGCATTGCAAAAGACAACGGTCCGCACCATGATAAGGCCTCCTATCGTATAATCAGAAAGTCAAGTTATGTGATGCCTGGGGCGGATGCTTGGCTCAATTGCTGCCCAGAACGGAGGAACTTTGGCAAAGGGGGCGTGCTTTGTCATCATTGTGTAAATGGACGCGAGCGTAGGCGAAGAGGCGCATTAATCCTGGTCCTGGTTCCTTACGGTGCACCAAGCAACATCTCACTGGCCAACTTGCTGGGTTATCAACACGAGAGTAGTCTTTGGAGGGTGGTAGAACCATTCTCGAAGGATTCATGCTAAAAATCAAAGGGCAAGAATCAGGCGTTCCCATACGAAAGCGACAAACAAAGAGAGTCGCGAGGGGTCAGAGGGTAACAGAAGCGCCCAAAAGTATCGCACCAGGTTTGGGAGGGCTAGCAAGGAGCAGGAGAAGCGTGAAGGGTCCCCGTAATACCCAAACTTGGCGGCTCACATCTTGTTGGTACATTCGTTCATTGTCCCATGGCGCGCAGCCCCATCTCAGGTGGCTTTTGGTTTGGTTTAGTGGTCGAATCGTAGCACAAGGCTGGCGTTTCCAGCCGCCATGCATCTCCAATCGGCCTAAGATGGTGTGCCAAATTGGTCGATCCATTAATAACCAAGATGGCGGGATGGGGGTGGTGGAAAGATTTTGAACCGTCTTACTCGACTAACAGGAGGCCAGTGCACTCAAGCGCCAAATTTTGGGGGTGGGGGGCCTCGCGCTTGTTTCAGCCAAACAGAACGAGTCTGAAGCTGGATTCCTGGTTGATCGATGATCTCAACTTGCATTGCTAGTCTCCCTGCCTGAAGCAGCACGTCTTCTCTGATTGGCAGAGCCCAGCCACTAGCCACATGGCAAGCCATCCTTCTTGACCGTGCCTTAGTGCTGTGAGGCTGAGCTTCTTTGCTGTGGCTATCCACGGATATGGATTTCTCATGTAGCTTGGGATGTATTCAAACATCCGTTGGAGATGGCAGGCGAAGCTGCGGAGACACCCGTAGACCAGGCAATGGTTCTGGCAAACCCTCATCTCGACCGAGATGTGGTAATGCTTTTTGAGGGCCGTCCGGCAGCGTGGACTTTCCGTGCGAAACCTTGTCATAGATTGGCATCGCATCGTCGTGGGACTGCTGAGTGGATGTAGTCCCAAAGATTCAAGGGAAGATGACCAAAAACTAAACGGACATATTCATTTCGATACACGCAGCTGACCCAGCACAGCAAGCTTAATAAGAGTTTACTCCAGCTCGCACTGGAACGTGGACAGCTTCCCGGTATTGCTGCCGATAGTCCATTGTTGTGGAATCAATGGCATGAACCCTTAATAGACGTCGTGTGCACCCCCTGTATGTTTTGTTCCAAAAGGACATGGAGAATGAGAGATAATTTCGGGGCGAAGAAGGATTGAAAAGACATGGATGAGAAGTCTCGCTGCAGTGGAAGCGCTTTGTCATGCAACCACAGCCGGCCATGCAATTTATTTTTGCAGAACCCGCTTCGTATAGGCAGGAGCGATTTGGCCAAAGCTCTGCAAGACTATTGTACAGTTGCATAGACCACATTTTCTTCGCCTAATCTTCGATCCACAACTCTCGAAGGACGTTCTCCGCCCTTCGTCAAATCGAAAGAAAACAAATCGTATTACATATGTGCATATCGTGATATTGTCATCCTCCCATGCATGAGCTTTTGTACACCGCAACCGCATTTTATTGCCCACATCAGCTCGCTTCAACAATTGCCTTTCGTGTGCTTGGCTTGATGGTCTTTTGCGATCGTAATCAGCGTCTTACCTTCAAATGTCGAATTGCGCCACATGTGTCGTCGTAACGTTAATGCGCTCAGCCCAAACAAGTGCAAAGGGGTATAAAATGTGCAATTTCCATCAGATATGAAATAAAGGCGAAAGCGAAAGCGAAAGCGAAGATGTTGAAGCGAATCCGGTTTCTACCATAAACCCCCAAATCTCAGTGTTCGCCAGGGAGGAGTATGCGCATTGCGCCGGAAGAAGTAGATCTATCTGCTGCAAGGCTAAGGTTTGCTGCAGCTCAATGTGAAGCCAGACATGAGCCCTGCTCAAACTGCAGGTGTCGTGTCCAATAATGGAAGCGGCATCATCCAACAATCAAGATTGGCGACCTTGCGGTTGCGTAGCAGCGGTGAGCTGGCCTCGAAGTGAAGTAACTTCGCCTTCGAGTCCGTTGATCCGCTGTTCTAGGCTTTTCACATACGCCCATAAACGATCGTTGTTATTGTTCTGTCCGAAGACCGCGGTAGCGTTTTCGGTACTTCCTTGAGCTGAATGGCCAGAATGCGCATGACTTGAAAGGCTGTTACTGTGGGAGGACAATGGACCACTGCCACTCATATGGGTGGGTGGCCCACTCGGTTGCGTTGGAGGATGCGTAGGACCACCCTGGCTTGGGAGGGTAAACCTCGACTCCGGCGGATTAAGGCCTGGAGGTGGTGGAAGCTGAGGTCCGCTTGGAGGGATACTCATTGAGCCTGCAGGAGGTGTCTGCCTTGTAGAGCCTCTGCCAAAGTGCTGTGCCTGGAATTGAGCAGTGACGCTAGAGGCCCGGTTGCGATAAAGATTACCGTCATGGTGGCTAGCTTGGCGAGTCGGGCCCGAGCCGGGAGACAAAGGCTTGGGGCTTTCGGTCATTGCACTCTGAGGGAAGACGGCAGGACCTTGGCCTGGCGGTTGAAGGCTTGATGACGTGCTGCTTGCAGCAGGATAAGACACGCCAGCGCCCTGTGACATCGCCTTTGTGGAAGGGCCGGGCCCAGCAGCACTTGCCCGGGGTGGAAATACACCACTGGCAATGCCACCAGGAGGCCTGCCTTGTATTGGTGGATAAGTACTCGGTTGGCGCGCAGAGTAGCTATTTTGGCCGTTTCCTGACGACGTTGGACTATCCGCCGCTGGGGCATGTCGTTTGATGCTGGGCACGCGCGGCATTGCTGGCCTTCTCTCGGAACCCTCCTCGTCTTCCAACGTCTCAGGTTCACCGTACACGAGACCCTCCATTCCATCGTCGTTGCCACCGTCATCGAATTCGTCGTCTCCTCCAAAGCTTCCCATGCTGGCTCTGCGGCCGGCACAGCCACCGGGTCCCTTGTTATGTCGTGCCAAAGCATCACCTCGAGCAAACTTGCGACCACATTTTTCGCAGATATGCGGCCGTTCCCCGGTATGTAATTTCGTATGCCGTTTCAGATCATGTAGGCGGCGGAATCGTGACTGACACGTCGAGCATACATATGGCTTTTCTTGACTATGTGTAAGTAGATGGCTCTTCAAATTGTGATGCCTTGTAAATTCAGTTGCGCAATATGGACATCTATGTTTCTTATTGGACGGCGACCGTGGACTCTCGTGTCGAAGGCCGGAATGAGGTAAGCTCATCCCTCGTCGGCCTTCGGTCAAATGCGCCTGCAAGTGGGCTCCTGGGTACGAAAAAGCTTTGTTTCCATCATCTGGTGAGGTGGAATCCGCAGCACTCTTCCCTTCCCCCTCATCCTGGGCTGCATCAATCGGCGCCGGGCTAGCAACATTATTCGAGGCCGTCGTAATGGGTGCAGTGGCGCTTTCTAATGTCCCGAGGCTGGACAAGCTGGCCGGGCTTGTCTGAGCAGTGCTATCGACCTGCATGGTGTCGGAAGGTGTTTGTTGGATATTTTCGGCGACTACGGCCAGTGGTTCACTGATTGAGGTGGCGGCAGCCAGACCAGCCTGTGTATTATTGCCGCTTCCATCAGATACGCTGCTTACAGCCTGTTTACTTGTCCCCATTAGGGCATTCCGTACTTCGTTCGCGGGGTTTGGGCTTGTCAAGTTAGACCGCGCTTGATCTTGCATTTCACGCTGCGTATCCGCCATCGCAGCAGCAGCCGTTAGGGGCGCGGGATTGAGCCTGGGTCTTTTTCCAGGCCTCGGTGAAGGGTCCTGGTCGGGAATGGGGTCCAACTTGGCACCAGTATCTGGAGTAAATATTTGTCCCAAGTTGACTGGCGCCTGCGGTCTCAAAAAGGCAGGTGCCGTTGACCCTGCGCTGCTAGTCGAGACGTCGCTCGATTGTACTGTCTCGTTCTCTGATTGCATGGAGAAGCGTTCTACCAGCGGTGACCGCAGCTCGCTGTCGGGCAAGGAGCTTCGCTTAGCTTGGCTTGCGTACAGTTATCGAGTTCGATTATGCAGAATCTTTATGTGGTAATCAATGAATATGCTATTGCCAGACCGAGAATTTGTTCGGGAAACGCGACAAGCGAAATACCGGAAATTTCTGGCGAAGGGAATATTGGCCTTCAGGTGTGAAGAGGTCAAGTTGCTTCAGCACATTAGGGTGCACGCGACACGGTAACTGTCGCTAACGGCGAGCTATAACATAGAGACCCTTGCTCGAGTATTTTTGAAGCGTACCTTTGTTCATAAGTGTGAGACGCTGGCTTGTTGCTGGGGTCGAGGGAAGTGCGTGACAGTAGCAAAGCAATCCAGCCTTGCCACAGCGCGTGGGTTGTTGTATCGCGGGGGCCACTCCTGCGCTTTTTAGAACTGTGTATGCCCAGGCTTTTGTATGTAAGGCCACGCCAGACGGTTCATCGCTGATCGCGCATGGGCAAGCTCAATTTGTGCTTTGCGCCGTTCGATCGATGGCTGCAAGGCCAGGCCCAACGTGCTGGGACCTGCAGCAGCTCGCTGTGTAGACTTTTGGCGCTGTGGAGCGGTCGACGCCGGTCCAGATTGACCTGGGTATTATGTAACTTCTGCCGGCAGGCTCGAAAGAAGGGTTTGAGTTGGCTTGAGTTGGGCAACTGAGGGTGGCCGGTCAGTCGCTGTGAGGAGTGTGATGAGTGACGGTTGGATATTTATCGCCGTCAACCCGGTGCACGCCGCAAAATGTAATCGAGCACTGCGTTTGGGACTGCAAGTGGCCTTGGGGCGTGTAAGGCGCAAACCTGCTACAGCGCGGATTTCTAGTGAGCGGGACGTCATGCAAATTGGGGTCGCTGGGTTGTTCCTGGGTGGTCGTGTTGAGCCTGGGAGTGGCTTTTGCTTGGGTTCGGGTGTTTTGTGAGCCAGTAGGCTCTTGGGAAAGGGCTGACGAGTGGCGTGAGCTGGTGCTAGCTGGCACCCTTGCGGCCAAGAGCGCCTCTTATTGTTACTAAGGACGCCTGCGAGGGCCCGCTAGAGCAAATTCGACCACTGCGGAGTGGATCCGCCCGCTTGAGAAGTGGCAGTGAAAGGCTGGCAGGGGGGGCGTCGTCAATTGTCTCAGCACCTCTCCACACACCCAAACGGCTGGCCGTTTGACCTTGGCCGTCGCAGCACAACTATCCTATGCTCTGACACTTGACCAAGTGACCAAAGAATTCCTGTCTAAATCTTCAATTCAGAGCACAGCAACAGCTTATGGCAGAATCTAGTAAATCGGGAGGGTGTCGACATTAGTGGCGCACAGCTGTACATCGAAGTTTCAAGTACGAGGAACACCCAGGGCACATTCAGGGCACATCCCTGTGCTGTGGCTGTTCAGCTCAAGCTCCTGTGAAAAGAGAACACTTCACAGGACAGGGAGGAAAGAGGGAAGGGGGGGGGGCGGGTTAGCAACGGTAATGGCTTTGGTTCGCTGGGCCTGCAGTCCGGTCACGGGATGTCAGGACGTTTTTAGCTTGCATCGTTTTAGCGATCAATGAATCCCGATGATCGATGCTTTGCAAAACTCTCAGATAATGAGTGTTAAGCCTCATGTCGGCCCAAGGATTATTTTGCAGGACTTGAAGGGGACCTCTTCCAGGCGGACATGCGTCATTGTGGCGTGTGCCCAGCCCAATCAAGGTTCCCTCCCCCGGGGACAGCTAAATCAGTCCCTTGGGCCATTTGGCAGCGTTCAACCACCTATTTCCTACTCTGAACGCCTGGGTTAATTTCACAACCAAATTTCAGAACGGTGTTACTAGAGAACTCGAGTGATTCTTTGCATGACGTGAAAGGCCTTGTGCCGAGCAGTACTAAATATGCTAGATCCAAAGCGACCGGGGTCAACATTTTGCTTAGTTTGATCAATCAACGGAAGATCAGCGGTCCGAGGTTTGATGGTACTCTACTGGATGTAGACAGTTTTCCGTCCTAAATGCGTGCTTGTGGGAGTGGGAAGTGTTTCGGCTATTTCGTGGAGCATGAAACCAACCCATCCCACGAGCTGCAGTGATTATACGTCAAGAATCTGCTTTGAACATTCCGAGGTCGATTTGCATGTCTTGACTACACCTCGCTGCTACTTTTTAAGGCTCCTGAAAAGGCAGTGTTACAGACTGCATTGCAACTAATTCAGATCTGGTCTGAACAGCAAGGTCTACTGACGCTTTGACCTGTGGCTTTCCCGTCCTTGATAGATGTGGTGATTCACAAACATTCGCAATTTATGGGTCCTTAATTGCATTCCGCATCTTGGCCGCCTCAAGAGCTCTCTCAATCCGCTCCTGGTGTTCTGGCTCATTGCCAATTCTGGCAACAAGACCTTCAATAACCGACAAAGCATCAGCGGGGCCTTTGGCGATACTCTCCAGCCGCGCATCCATATCCTCTTTGATCTTGGCGTCCTCTTTTTGCTTCTCTTCACTCAACTTCTTATACGCTGCCGTCGGTGAGTTTGCCAAGTGAGCCTTTGCAACCGATACAACGTAGTCCGCGTCATTCAGGATCGTATCTGCCGTGTTCGATGCTCTGAGGATGGCGTTGGAATCAGCAGCCACGATATCCAGTGCCGCTTTGGCCTGTAGGAGTGTCTGGCGAAGGCCGCTTGCTGGTTCGAGAGTATTCTGTAATGACTCCTTGCCATCCCCCCCAAGTAGAGTGTCCATTTTGCGAAGTTTGGCCAATAATTCATCAACGTACGTCTGGTTGTCGCCTAATGCCCGAGCTGTGGCGCGATCAAAGCTGTCCATTAGTTTGTTCGCCCGCGTGTCTCTTTCTTGGGCTTCGTGCAAGACTTGGAGCATCTCTGCGGTACGGAATTCTTGCTCAAGTTTCTTCACCGCGGCCACATCTCCGTTCACATTAAGGACGGTAAGCTCGAGCTTTTTCTGACGTCGCTCGCGCTCGAAGTTGGCCTCCGCCAATTTCTGGTAACGAACCTGGAGCTTGTTGAACAATGAGATAACAACATCCATCACTTGCGCCGTGCGTACATGATCGTCGTCGTGATTCATGAAATAACTAGCAGCGTTGCTTTTCAAGTCGAGCAGGTCAATCGCAAGGATGTACTGCGCATTCAAATTGAGAATATCCTTCTCCAGACGCTGTGTCACAGGCTCAAAAACCTGCTTGGTGAAAGACTCTAGTTCCTGTTGCTCTTCCTCGTATTTCTTCTTCGCCTCGGTGAGCTTGAAGTCTGATTCCATGGTACTAATATCCGAGTAGCCTATTTCATTGTCGTTGAAAAGCGCATCTATGTGCCGCTCCGACTCCTCCTGACGGGATTGCCTTTCTCGGTCGTGCCCTTCTCTGACTTGCCGGTTGTCATTGTCCCAACGCAATACGGTTTCACGAATAAAACCGAACTCATCCGGTATCTTCTCCATTTCTTGGTAAATCGCAGCCAGCTTGGGAGGTTGTGACTGGTCAGGCAACGTCTTTGGAACGAGAGCCCGTATCGCGTTATATGCCTCAATCCGCGGATCTCTTACAAGAAGATTGGACGGAGTTGACGATCGGTTATTAGGACGAGCACGACTTTGGCTTCGGATCAAGCCGAGAAATGTATCCTGGCCTTGCCGCGTTGCACTATCAACTGTGGTTGGACCCTGAGTCAGTATCCTTCCAGAGTCGGCTGATTGTCGCATAGCAGTGTAGGCTTGATAAGCAGGCTGTTGAGTTGTAAGCTTGTCCAGATCATTTTGAGAGGCCTCAGTGTAGCGAAATGGCGTGTACACCGGTCTTGGTGGCTCGAATTTTAGAGGAGCGGCAGAAGGGGCGTTTGGTGTCAGAGGAGCGCGGCCAGGTCGTCCGACCGGACCTGGCATGTCCATCACAATTGGCGCATTCCGGCCGGGCGACTCAGGGCCACCTGTAGAGTAGTCATTGACCACGATAGGCGCATTGTCACTGGGCGAGGAGGCACTTTTGACCAGAGCAGTGACAGGCGTAGAGGTTGCTGCGCTTATCCTTGGAGACGGACTTTTAGGATTCTTCGCCACTGCTCTTGGCTTGGAAACCTTCGGACGGCCTCCAGGGCTGAATTCAACCTCGTCATTGAGCTGGTCCGCGACTGAGGACGAGTCGTCGTTGGAAGCCTGGGAAGTTGAGACGGCCAGTTTCGGAGATGCGACTCTAATTTTGTTCTCAGGT
>Ga0335075_10015761_pt1 | contig 11317 bp, 8 predicted proteins | sample Lox_Sample_24_FD_206723 | JGI IMG/M metagenome (GOLD analysis project Ga0335075, IMG submission 206723) | Soil microbial communities from Loxahatchee National Wildlife Refuge, Florida, United States - Lox_Sample_2.4 | ecosystem: Environmental > Terrestrial > Soil > Wetlands | place: USA: Florida... | reverse complement strand
GTCGTCGCGAGCAGCAGCACGAGCACCACCACGACAACCCACGGAACGCCTTCGAGAGTCCCGAACGCGGCCCGGTTGATGTTGAGCACGAACACCAGCGCGGCACCAATGATTGCCATTACGCCGAGCTTGAGCAGGGTGACGCCCAACGGCGGCGCGACGAGCCCGTTGGCCACCCTGCGACGGTCCCGCGTGATCATGAAGGCCCCGCCGAGCACCACCGACGCGATGAGGACGATCCAGCCGGCGCTCGCGCTGAGATTGCCGCTCACGATGTCGTTAATGAAGTTGTTGTGGTTGGCGATGGTGCCGCCGACGCTGACCGCATGGGACGCGTCGAACAGCCAGATCAGCACACCGTTCAGCCCCAGCAAGCCGGCCAGCGTTACGACGAACGACGGGATCTTGAGCCAGACGATGATCAGGCCCTCGATAGCGGCGATGGCAGCGCAGACGGCCAGACCCGCGAGGATCGCCAGCCACGTCGGCCACGGATGAGCTATCGACACCGCCCACATCGTGATGGTGCCGCCGATGGCCGCGTTGAACCCGACCGACAGGTCGATCTCGCCGAGCAGCAAGATAAATGCCTGCGCCATCGCGATCGTGATGATCCAGCCGGCCTGGCCCATCAGGTTGGCGATGTTGTCCGCCGACAAGAAGGTGCTCTGGGACACCTGGAAGTAGATCACCAGCGCTACCAGCCCGATGATCACCGGCAGGGCGCCGCTGTCGCCGCTGCGCACCCGCCGCAGCCAGAGCCGGAAGTACTCGCCGAGCGAGTTGACCAGCATGTCAGGCGACGTCACTGTGCCAGCGACAACGACCGGCTCCCCGGCGCCGCCGGCCGCCGCGGCAGGCCCTGCAGCCTGCTGGGTAGTCGGCTCTTGGTTCTCGGTAGATGTCATGTCTGTCGGCCCTCCGAACCGCTGCTGGCCGCAGTCGCGGCGGCTGACGCTGCCCCGTTTCCGTTGCTGCGGCTAGCCGACCCGGTGGTCATGTACTCCACGACCGATTGCGAGTCGAACCCGGAGGCCGGGCCCACCGTGGCTAGCCTGCCAAGGTACAGAACCGCGATCCGGTCGGCGACCCGGAAGACGTCCGTCAGGTTGTGCGAGACGACGATGACGGCGTGGCCGCGGCTGGCGAGCGTACTGATCAGGTCGAGCACTAGCTCGGTCTGGGTCACGCCGAGCGCGGCCGTCGGCTCGTCCATGATGACGAGCTTTGCCTCCTGCATGACGGCCTTGGCGACGGCGACTGCCTGCCGCTGCCCGCCGGACAGCGAGCCGACTGGCTGCCTGATCGACCTGACTGTCGTCACCCGGAGGTCCTTGAGCGTCTGCTTGGCAGTCAGCTCCATCGAGACCTCGTCAAGGATGCCGAAGTGGGTCTTCTCGTGCCCCAGCAGCATGTTCTGCACGATGTCCAGGTTGTCAGCTAGCGCCAGGTCCTGATAGACGGTGGCGATGCCGAGATTGGAGGCGTCCTTGGGCGAGTGCAAGTGCACTGCCCGGCCATTCCACAGCAGTTCCCCGCTGCTCGGCTCGTGGATGCCCGCGATGCATTTGATCAGCGTGGTCTTGCCGGCCCCGTTGTCGCCCACCAGGGCCGTGACCTGCCCTGCTGGTATTTCGAGGTCGATCCCGGTGAGGGCCTGCACCGGGCCGAATGTCTTAGCGACACCCCGCAGCTGAAGCAGCGGTGCGCCGGCGATTGCCGTGCCGGGCACAGACGGTGCCACGCCCGCTACTGCGGGCGTGGCACCGTCCCCGGCGCTGTTGGCTACCACCGTGCCGCCTGCGCACGGTTGTCAGCGCCTAGTTTCATTACGAGATTCCGTACTTCGTGCAGTCGGCCGCGTACGTTGGCTGGCCTGAGCCAGGCGACGAGTTGGCACAGATCTGGCTGGCCGGGACGAAGCCGTCCTTGACGATCGTCGACTGCACCGTCTGCGCGGTGACCCATTCCGGCGTCAGCAGGATGGAGGGCACCGGGAAGTTGTGCTCGTCGATGTCCTTTGTGGTGCCGTTGACCAGGCTGTTCGGCGGCGTGATGCCGGCCCGCAGGTACATGGCCAGCGCGACGGCAGCCTGCGCCTCGAGGTAGATCGGCTTGTACACGGTGCCGCACTGGTAGCCGGAGATGACGTTCTGGATACCGGTGAGGGTCGCGTCCTGGCCGGTCACCGGGAGCGTGTCCGGCTTGATGCCCTTGGTCTGCAGGTAGTGGATGATCGGCGCGCCGTTCTCATCGTTGGGCATGAGGATGGCGTTGGTGTCCGGGTTCTTGGTGTAAGCGGCCTGGAACTCGGTCAGCGCGACCTGCGGCGTCCAGGTCCCGGCCGGGTTCGCCACGTCGGTGTAGGCCTTGCTGGCGAACTTCGGTGCCAGCACGGCGTCATAGCCGTCAGCGAACAGCGTGGCGTTGTTGTCCGTCGGGGCGCCGCGCATGACGATGACCTTCGGGCTCTTGACCTTCCACGCGGTGATGCAGCTCTCCAGGCCCTGGCCGAGGAGCGTGCCGACGTAGACGTTGTTGAAGCTGACGTAGTACTTGCGGCTGCCGCCGAGGGTGATCCGGTCGTAGTCGATGACCGGCACGCCCTGCTTCTTGGCGTAGGACTCGATCTTCTCGCCGGTGGCCGGGTCGAGCGGGTCGACGATGAGGACCTTCGCACCCTTGGTGATGTCAGCCTGCGCGTCCGCGTACTGAGTCGCGTCGTCGCCGTGCGCGTTCTGGATGATCTGGTCCGACTTCGGCAGGCCGGCATCCGACATCGCCTTGGCCAGGTACGGCGCGTCGAACTCGACGTACCGGGTCGAGGACACGGTGTCGGGAAGGATTGCCGCGAGCTTGCCAGAGCCGTGGGTCTCAAGAATCTTGAGCTTGGCCATGGCGGAGAAATTCAGGCTGAAGTCGGTGTAGCTGAGCTTCGGCACCTGCGATGCACTGAGCTTGCTTGTCCCGCCGGAGGATGAACTGCCGCAGGCGGCAATGAACAGTGCCGCGCTGCTCGCGACGGCCACGGCGGCCACCGCCTTGGAGAGTGAGCGCAAGAAAACCACCTCGTTTGTGAGCGGGTCGCCGGGTAATGACAGGCTCTGCGCGAGCCCAGCGGACCGTCCCGCGTGGGGGTCAATCGTCTTCCGAGGCAAACACTAAGACGCGATCGGTGAACGACTCCGTTAACATCCGCGTAACCTCATGAATAATCTGTAAACGAAATACCAGCAGGTCACAGCGATCTGCCGCACTCAGGGCCGGCAATGTGTTTACGAAATCAATAACAGCACGTTTACGCAACAGACCGGTTACAACTGCTGCAAGGCGATTGCGCGGCAGGCGCCGATGTCCGGTTCCTGACATCATCGTCAGTCCGCCAGAATCCGGTAGCCGGCCCGTGGCTGAGTGACGATCAGCGGCGTGCCGTTGGTCTCCAGCTTTGCCCGCAGCCGCCGGATGTAGACCCGGACGTACTCGGTCTCGGTCTCGTACCCGTGGCCCCAGACCCGCCGAAGCAGGTGCGCGTGGCTGAGCAGCTTGCCCCGGTTGATCGCGAGCTCGCGCAGCAGCGCGAACTCCGTCGGCGTCAGGTGCACCGCGGCTCCGCCTCTAGTGACTAGCTGGTTCGCCAGGTCGATCGCCAGGTCGGCAACCGTGATAACGGCCGGAGCGGCCTCAGCCGATAGCCCGGCTGGCCGGGTCCGGCGCAGGGTGGCGTTAATCCGGGCGAGCAGCTCCTCGATGCTGAACGGCTTGGTCATGTAATCGTCGGCACCGACGTTCAGCGCGCTGACCTTGTCGCGCTCGCCACCTCTAGCCGACACGACGATGATCGCAACGGAGGATCGCTCACGAATCTGCCGGCAGAGCTCGAAGCCGTCGATTTCGGGCAGCATCAGATCGAGCAGCACTATGTCCGGCGACTCGGTCTCCAGCAGCCGCAGCGCGCGCAGGCCGTCTGCGGACACGACAGTGTCGAAGCCGCGGACCGCCAGATTGGACCGGATCAGGTCCACGATGTTCGGGTCGTCCTCCACCACGAGCGCGCGCGTCGCCGTCTCAGTCACCACTGGCACCGGCTCCCATCCGGGTCGTCACGGGCCCGGTCGCGAGCGCCGGAGCGTCAGCCGGCGCCGATCCCGCTGGCGCGGATCCCGCTGGCGCGGATCCCGTTGGCGACTCCAGCTTGACTTCCGCTTCGATCGGCAGGCAAATCCTGAAGCAGGTCCCGCGCGGCTGAGCGACCAGTTCGATCCGGCCTCCGTGGGCAGCCACGATTCCCCTGGCGATCGACAGCCCGAGCCCTGCCCCTGAGGTCGGGCCACGGCGCCGCCGTGCGGGCTCGAACGGTGCCCTGGCCATGTCAGGGCTGAGGCCCGTCCCGTCATCCGCGACCGTCACTTCCACGTGCTGCGCGCCGGCGACGGCAGCGACCCGCACATTCGTCCCGGCAGGGTTGTGGCCGACCGCATTCGCAAGGAGGTTCACGAAAACCTGCTCGAGCCGGTCATGGTCGGCCCAGATCACGGGCAAGCCCGGCGCGCAGGACAGCTTGACCGGCGGCGAGACATCCGGCGGCAGGCACGCGATGGCGGCCTCGAGCACGAGCGGCAGGTCACACCAGTCAGGCTGCAGCCGCAGGATGCCGGACTCGATGGCGGAGAAGTCAAGTAGGTCATCGACCAGCCGGCCGAGCCGGGCCGACTCGGCCGCGATCCGCCGCAGGAACCGGTGCTGGGATTCGCTGTCCCAGGTGACGTCCGGTTGGAGCAAGCTCGAGGCGTAGCCCCTGATGGCCGTCAGCGGCGTGCGCAGCTCATGGCTGAGCCGCGACAGGAACCCGCGCTGGAGCTCCTGTGACCTGCGCAGGGTGAGCGCCTCCTGGTGCGCAACCGACGCCTCATCGCGCTCAAGCGCAAGCTGCAGCGAGCGGGCGGCGTCCTCGGCCAGCGCCGCCGCGTCGGCCGGCTGCGTCTCGTTGCGCCAGCACGCCACCAGGACTGCACCGCCGCCTGGCGCCGCGAATGGCACCATCACCATCCGGCCATGGGAGCTGAGCGTGTGAATGGCAACGTCGTCTTTGCGTGCCCGGCTGAGCACTCCGGTCGCTGTTGCCAGCAGGGCATCGCTGGCTTTGCCAGGCCGCAAGTCAGCTCTCCCGGCTGATGCCCGCACTTCTGGCTCTTGCCCGCCGCGGCGGACTACCAGGGCTGCCTCGTCGGCCTGCAGACCCCGGCACAGAGCCTGCAGAGCGACCCCCAGGCTCTGGCTGACCGGCAGTGGCCCGGCGAGCGTTTCCAGCATCTCCCTGATCGTCTCGAGCACGCGGTTGCGGGCGGTGACCTCTTCCAGCAAGCTGTCCCGCTCGATCGCGCTGGCTGCATATCCGGCGTACAGCGAGACCAGGTCAAGGTCGTCGCGCTTCGGCTTGCCTGGCATCGACCTGAATACCGTGATCACGCCAGCCAGCCCGCCCGGACCGAGCACGGGCACTGACCAGGAGCTGGCCACCCGCGCCGACCTCGCCAGGTTCGCGAACGGTGCCCAGCTCGCGCTGCTCCGCACGTCCTCGGCGATCACCGGCTCGCTGGCGGCCGCCGCGATCCCGGCCGGGCCGCCATCCGGGCCGAACGGCAGCCTGGACCAGGCCGACAGCAGCGGGTCGTCCATGCCGAGCGACGCGGCGCAGTCCAGCTCGCCATCGGTGACCAGGTGGATGCACAGCCGCTCGCTCCCCAGGGCCGCACCGAGCGCGGACAGGATCAGCGACAGGCTGGACGAAGGGTCCGCGCTGACGAGCCGGCCGGTAAGCCCGTGCAGCCTGGTCAGCTGGCTGCGCGCCGACGAGTCCGCGTCCTGTCCTGACAACAGCGCGATCACGTCGTCCGGATGCACCTCGCTCGGCCTGACCTCGGCTGCCACCCTCCCGTGCCGCAGCACCACGATGCGGTCTGCAAGCCGGAACATCATGTCGATGTCGTGGCAGGCCAGCAGCACTGACGTGCCCTGCTGGCGCAACTCGACGATGAGGTCCTCGACCTGCTTGGACATGGCCACGCCGAGCGCAGCGGTTGGCTCGTCCAGCAGCAGCAGCCGGGGCCGGTGCGCGATCGCACGGCCGACCGCCACAAGCTGGCGCTGGCCGCCGGACAGCGACCGGATGTCCCTGGTGGTGGCAGGCAGGCTGATTCCGAGGTCTGCCAGCAACAGGCTGGCCTGGGTATGCAGCTTGATGTCGGACATCATGTGGATCCGGCGCTCGCGGCCCAGCATCAGGTTCGCGGCGATGTCGAGGTTGTCGCACAGCGCCAGGTCCTGCCAGAGCACGCTGACACCCTGGCGGGCCAGCGCGCCCGGATCGGCCGGCACCGGCGTGCCATCGATCATGATCTCACCGCTGTTCGGGGCGATATCACCGCCGATGCAGCGCATGAGAGTGGTCTTCCCGGCCCCGTTCTCGCCCGCCAGGGCGACGACCTCCCCCTCGTGCACTTCCAGGCCGACGCCGAGGAGCGCTTGCACAGGACCGAAGCTGACCGCCAGATCCCGGATCTGGAGCAGCGAGGGGATGGTCCGCGCTTCGCTGCGGTCTCCGGCTAGAGCCTCCGGGCCGCGCGCCGCGGCACCACGGACTGCGGGGCTGTAACTAGCGGCACTGTAGCTATCAGCACGGGGACTGGCGGTGCGGGGGCTTGAAGCTGCCGTCATGAGCACATTCTGTGCCCAGCGCATCATCTCTCACCAGCAAAGCTGGCGCGCGGCACCCGGCACCCGGCGCGATCAGCACTCGGCACCAGTGGCAGGAAACATCGTATACGTGCCATTGCTGCCACTGACGGTAGTCGCCGGCGTCGGCCTGCGCAAACCCAGCCGATCCGGTCGATCTCGGTGTCCGGCTATCGACAGCGTACTGGTTCGCACGCCGCATAAGCGACAAATCACCCGGCATTCGCCGTGACCAGCCCACGGCGTCAAAGCTGGCCTCAGGAATTCTGCCCTGCGGCCTGATCCCGGCGGGCCCTGGCGCGCCGCTTGCCTTCATGCATCGCGGCCACCCTCGCGATCGGGATCGCGTGGCCCTCGGCGACGATTTCGGCAGGCAGTTGCTGCGGATCCGGCATGAGCCGCGCCCAGCGGTCCTGGCCGGCCAGCAGCCCGGCGGCGTTACGGACGGTGAAATCCGCAGGGCGGACGCTACCCAGGTCGTCCCAGCCGACCGGATATGAGACCGTCGTGCCGGGCCGGACGCGCGGACTGTAGGCCGCCACCACGGTCGCGCCGCCCGCCCTGGTGGCGTCGATGAATACCTTCCCGCCGCGGTCTTCCTTGATAAACGCCGTCGTCGCCAGCCGGGGCTCGAGGCGTTCGGCACGTGCCGCTATCGCACGGGTCGCCGCCGCGGCGTCCTCGGCCGACTGCCCTTCGGCTAGCGGCACGATGATGTGCACGCCTTTGGCTCCGCTGGTCTTGACGGCCCCGGCCAGGCCGGCCGATGCGAGCGCCTCGCGCACCAGCAGCGCAACCTGCACCACCTGCCCGAAGGCGGAATCCGTCGGCGGATCGATGTCCAGCACCATGACATCCGGGTTGTCGAAGTGGCCAGCTCGCATCAGCGTCGGGTGGTATTCCACGGCCCGTTGATTAGCGAACCACAGCAGGGTGCGCCTGTCGTTGCACAGCGCGTAGGCGACCTCCCGGTGCGAGCTTTCCGCCCAGACCGTGACCGTGCGAACGAAATCCGGGGCGTACTTCGGCACGTTCTTCTGCATGAACGGCGCCTGTCCTGGCCGGACCCTGACGACCGACAGCGGCCGCTCCGCGAGCTGACCGATGATCTGGTCGCGCACCGCGTCCAGGTAGTCGATCAGATCCCGCTTCGTGGCATCTGCCCCGCCGAACAGCTCAGAGTCAAGGCTGGTGAGGGCGACACCTGCGCGTTCCCCGCTGTTATCGGCCGTATTGCTCACCGTGGCGTGACCCGATCAGCCTGCGGCTGCAGCGGCTGCGACGGCCAGGTCGCGGAGCATTTTCACGGCCCCGGCCGGGTCGTCCGCTCCGTACACAGCAGAGCCAGCCACGAACATGTCAGCTCCGGCCTCCGCGCAGCGCCCGATTGTCTCCTCGCTCACCCCGCCGTCGACCTGCAGCCAGATCTCGCCGCCGGATGCGCTGATCAGCTCGCGGGCCCGGCGGATCTTCGGCAGCACGAGGTCCAGGAACCCCTGCCCGCCAAATCCGGGCTCGACGGTCATCATCAGCAGCATGTCAATCTCGGGCAGCAGGTCCGCATGCCCGAGCACCGGGGTACCCGGGTTGAACGCGAGCCCAGCCCGTGCCCCGGCCGCCCTGATCGCCCGGAGCGTCCTGACCGGAGCGCTCGCGGCCTCGGCGTGGATGGTCACGCTGCGCGCCCCCGCTTCGGCATATCCAGTGGCCCACCGGTCCGGGTCCTCGATCATCAAGTGACAGTCAAGCGGAAGCCGGCTGTGCCGCCGCAGCGCCTCGACTACCGGCAGGCCGATCGTGAGGTTGGGTACGAAATGACCGTCCATGACGTCTACGTGCAGCCAGTCGGCCGCGCCGGACACCGCGTCGGCCTCATCGGCTAGCCTGGCGAAGTCCGCGGACAGCAGGCTCGGCGCTATCTGGACGCTCATTACCGCGATTCTAGGCCGCGACGACGTGGACCTCCCATCTTCCTGGCGGGAACGCCGCGCGAGCACGCGCGGCCAGCCCGCCTGGTTGCGGCCGGCCCGGCATGCCGGCTGGCGATGCGGCTGCGGATTGTCAGATCGCCCGGCTAGGTTCGGACCCGCAGCCACCCCCCCAATGGCCAGGAGGCAGCCGATGAGCACGTCCGTGGGTAGTGAGGCACCCGACCGCCTGCTCGACCGCGTCCGCAAGCTGCTCGCCAAGGCTGAGGCTGAGGGCGTTACAGCCGCCGAGGCACAGGCGCTGACGGCCAAGGCCGCCGAACTGATAGCGAAGTACGGCATCGACCGGGCGCTGCTCGCAGCGACGCGGCCGGAGACCGACAGGCCAGACAACCGGATCGTGGAGATCTACAACCCGTGGGCCAGGGTGCAAGCCCACCTGCTGTGCGGGCTCGCGGCCGCGCTGCGCTGCCAGTGCATCCTGTTGCCGGCGCAGTCTGGTCAGCGAGTCCACGTCTTCGGCTACGCGTCCGACATCGAGCGCGCCGACGTCCTGTACACCTCGGTGCTGGTCCAGATGTGGCACGGGCTGATCGCGGCAGATGTGCCTGCCGACGCTTACAGCGTCCGCGCCTGGCGGCGCAGCTGGCTCCTCGGCTTCGCGGCGGCAGTGATCGCCAGGGTGCGGTCCGCGGAGCAGCGCGCCGAGCAATCGGCCGCACACGCGCCGGACGGCCAGACCGCCCGCGCGGCGGTGGTGCTTGCGGACCGGTCCATGGTCATCAGGCAGAACGTCGCGCAGGCATACCCGGTGACCAGGACAGCCAGGGTTACCTACACCGGCAGCGGATACGGAGACGGCTACGAGCAGGGCAAGCGCGCGGATATCGGCGCTGGCAGGGTCGGCCGCAAGCGAACTCGCGCGCTGGCCCGCTGACGGGCCGGCCCCACCTGTCAGCCCTGGACGACAGGCGTAGCTGCGATAGCCGGGAAGTGAACCATTGCTGAATGGTTGTGGTTATGGCCGGCCGCGTATTTGAATCTTCACCGAGCCATTCCCGCTCATTAACTTAACTGTCGGCCTGCTGCTGGGGTCCGAATGGATCGTGCTGTGCTATTACCGATACCTCCAGGACGGAGCAGGCCTATGCCTGAACTCACCAGACGCCGACTCCTGACTAGCGCGGGGGCAGCAGCGACTGCCGCCTTCGCTGCGGAGTTCCTTCCCAGGAACATCCGCAAGGCGCTAGCCTCGGGGCCGCCGCGCGGCTCGGGAAAGCTCAGCGACATCAAGCATGTCGTGATCCTGATGCAGGAGAACCGCTCGTTCGACCACTACTTCGGCATGCTGCCCGGCGTCCGGGGCTTCTCTGACCCGTCTGCGATCACGCTGCCCGACGGCCAGCCGGTGTGGTACCAGCCCACCCCGACCACCGCGCCGTCAACGAATCCGACGCTGTACACGAACCCGGACGGCTACCTGCTGCCGTTCCGGCTCAACACGCTGACCACCAGCGCCCAGGCCATCCCGTCGACCAGCCATGCCTGGGCCTACCAGCACACGTCCTGGGACAACGGGGCGATGGACGGCTTCGTCACGTCCCATCTGGCGGCGAACGGCAACGATGGCCCCTACACCATGGGCTACTACTCCCGCGAAGACATCCCGTTCCAGTGGGCGCTGGCCGAGAACTTCACGATCTGCGACCACTACTTCTGCTCCGTGCTCGGCCCGACCTGGCCGAACCGGCTGTATCACTGGAGCGCCTGGATCGACCCGGAAGGCGTCGGCGGCGGCCCGATCACCAGCAATGTCGATCCCATCCCGTACGAATGGATGAGCTATCCGGAGGCGCTAACCCAGGCCGGCGTGAGCTGGCAGATGTACCAGGAGGTCGACAACTACGAGACCAACCTGCTGGAGATGTTCAAGACTTTCCAGAACGCGCCGGTCAGTTCCACGCTGTACAAGAGCGGGATGCGGACGTTCCTGCCTGGCCAGTTCGAGTGGGACGCCATGCACGACCGGCTGCCGACCGTGTCCTGGCTGGTACCCACCAGCTACCAGTCCGAGCACCCGGACTACACCCCGGCTGCCGGTGCCGACTTTGTCGCCAGCAAGATCGACGCGGTCGCTGCGAACCCGGACGTGTGGGCCAAGACCGTGTTCATCCTCAACTACGACGAGAACGACGGGCTGTTCGACCACGTCCCGCCCCCGACCGCGCCACCCGGCACGCCGGGCGAGTACATCCAGGTACCTGGCAACCCCAACTGGCCGATCGGGGCCGGCTTCCGGGTGCCGTGCATCATCATCTCGCCGTGGACGCAGGGCGGCTGGGTCGCCAGCGAGACCTTCGACCACACGTCGTCGCTGCAGTTCCTCGAGCAGCTCACCGGCGTCACGATCCCGAACATCACTCCGTGGCGGCGGGCAACCTTCGGCAACCTGACATCGGCATTCGGGTTCGCGCAGTTCCCCAGCGCGGTTCCGCTCCTGCCAGGCACCAAGGCCAAGCTGGCGCAGGCGGCCATCGACGCGAACACGCTGCCGGAGCCCGTGTTTCCTGGCGCGAGCCAGACACTGCCAGTCCAGGAAACCGGTCCGCGGCCGCGACCGCGTACCACGACCCGCGAGATCGTCGCACGGTAGGGAA